>Ga0316197_10002951_pt1 | contig 12104 bp, 9 predicted proteins | sample OudBiesiAoxic_MG_FD_204939 | JGI IMG/M metagenome (GOLD analysis project Ga0316197, IMG submission 204939) | Coastal sediment microbial communities from Oude Bieten Haven, Netherlands - site A oxic | ecosystem: Environmental > Aquatic > Marine > Coastal > Sediment | place: Netherlands...
TGATTAAAAATGGACAGCTCGACAACCCTGAAGGCTTATCTGTTTGGGGGCAGTTTTACGCGCTAGCAGCCTAATTGTATCTGAAAATCAGTACGCTTGTACTTCTACAGAACTTTGCGACAGAGCCGGTAAAGGTGAGATTTTGGGCTGAAGCAGAATTTTTTGCAACAAACCCAATTATGGCTCTGGCGTCAAGCTAACCCACGATCTTGGAGGCTAGCACCTCGTGGGGTCATTATGTCTATGGAGTGGGATGGTTCATTACATTAGCCCCATAATTACGGTATGGCCGTGAGCTGGGGTGGCAACTTAGCTTTTCTCCAAATCAATAATGACCAACTCAACTCCATGAGGAACTACCTCACTTTCCACTAATAATTCTTGATTAAGACGCTCAATATAATTCACTTTACGTTGAGGCATATTCAGTCGTTGTAATTCATCAGTATCTTCTTGTGACAATGGGCTTGGACTTCCCATCTCTTGCCACAGGTCATAAACCGAACCATTTGTTCTATCTAAGGTATATCGAGTGAGCTTTAAGCGTTGGGCAGTTATCGGTAACTTGAACTGGAACACTTTATTCAACACATCATTAAAGGCAGCATAAGGGGTGTCTTGTTCAAGAGCCGAAATGTCACCATTTGAATAAAGCCTGTCAAAGTGCACATAGTTAACCATCAGAATTTGAATCTGCTCCTGACTACGACAAACCAAGTAGTCTTCACCACGCAGCAATAGCTCATGGCCCATTTTTTTGCACAGACTCAAGGCGTGGTAGCTCGGCTTTTTCAGGCCCTCTTTGGTTTGCAATCCAAAACCACCGTGGAAAGTCTCGCGCGCAGGCCCACGTTCATCAAATAAGTCACTGCATGTCCACACCCCTAACGACTGGACTTTGTCCCAAAGCTTTATCACGTTATAAGTAATAAAACTGCCACTATACGCGGTATCGAGCACAGGGTTACCCCAACATGCTGACAGGTTCCACTCTGTGACATGGTAGTCACGGGTATTCAGAGGCTGCAACGTGCTAATTATGTCATCAACAATACTCTGACTGCCATGCTTATCCATCGTTATGCGGCGAGAGTTATTAACTTTGGTTAGCGTAATAGCTTCACCTTGGTTGTTAGATTCCCCCATGTTTTTAAGTATCTCATACCTCTCGGGATACACATGGAAAGAGAAGAAATCTGGCTGTAGATTTTTACGGTTACAGAATTGCACAAAGGATTTTAGCCAATCGCTTTCTAGCACCGTTAAATGACTAACACTAGGCCCACCGATCTTAAGAGCAGGCTCCACCTTTCTCATTGCATAGTAAGTCTGCGTGTATAGTTCTTGGTATTGTTCTTGGTTGCTGTCCCAAAACACTCCCTCTAAATCAGGCTCGTTCCAAACCTCAAAATACCATGTGCACACTTCTTCACGTCCATAACGCTCAATAAGGTGAGCGCAGAAAGCCTCAACCAGCTGGCACCACTTTTCCATGTGTGTTGGTGGGGAGATATTTCCTTTCCAAAAGGCAATGGTTTTATCTGAGCTGGCAAAAGCTTCTGGCATGTACCCAAGACACAGAAATGGCTTTAATCCAATTGATAATAGAAAGTCGAACAGTTCATCAGTATAGAACCAACTAAACGAGCCATCTTCAGCAACCACCTGCATTTGGTCATTAAAGATGCCTTGGAATCGAGCGTATTCAAAGCCTAAGTGGTTTTGAATTTCACTCAAATGTCGCTGCAGGTTCGCCTTTAACCCCTCATACGCACAACCAAATGTAAGCAGTTTATTCCAGCTTGGAGTCATCGCTTTCTCACTGTGTAGGCTTGGAATCTGTATTGGAGTGCTTACATGAATAGGGGCAACGTTAGAGGTTGAGTTAGCATGCTTCTGCAAGTACTTAAAAAGCGAGCTATACAGCCGCTGATTATCCACCGCTAAGTAGCTGCTTTGATTCACATCAGTCGTCGTGGTTGAGTGTTGCTTACGAAACGAGGCTGGTGTGCATTGATACTTCAGCTTAAACTTCTTGTAAAACAGCTTAATGTCAGTGAAGCCACAGTCTGCAGCTACGTCGGCGATGGTTTTCTCGGTCTGAAGTAACTGTTTTGCAGACTGGTAGGTTCGGAACTCGAAAAGATACTCTTGGAATGAAAGGCCCATGCGCTCTTTGAAGAAGCGCGACAGATGAAACAGGCTAATGCACTCATGAGCCGCAATTTCCTGAAGCTGAACCTTGTTCTGATAATTTTCACCAATAAACGTGATGATTCGAGTCAGGCGCTCAAGCTCTTTCTCCCTAGTGCTATGTTGCTTCTCTTCCAAGCATTCATAGGGGACCATTTTGAGCAAAGAACCGAGCAAAGAGTACAGCTCAGTTTCTATCGAAAATTTAAACCACGCTTGCTGCCGCGTAAACTCCAATGTCAACTTCGCTAAATGGCAGCGAAGAAGGTCAAAGACTCGTTGTTCAGACTCAGAGCTATTCACCGAACAGCAATCAAAGGTAACGTTTTTAAGATCTGGATAGCTAAAACTCAATAACGCAGGAGAAAACTGTATCGCCAAAACGATATTGTCTTCATTGCCCTTTATCCTATGTAGCTCATTGCTGTTAATCAGGCATAAGTCGTTTTGCTTTAAGGTCAGTGTTTGCGCTTCTCGCTTAACCTTAACCTCTCCCTCTAGTACCATTAAAATCTCAATTTCGTAGTGCCAATGAGCGATCACATCTAAAACAGAATGAACAGAGATCTTTGCATTCAGGCCATCCTCTAAACGAACCAACTCATGCCGATATTGCATAAATACTTCCACAACAAACTTCTACCATAGTTGAGGGTTATAAAGAACTTCACTTCGTGAGTAAAAAAGTTCACCGAGTTGTGAGATCGCAGTCCCGATTGCAAGAACAATCAGGACCCTATGTTTAGGCAATAGCCGCGCGAGAAAGCTCAAGCTCACTTTGCATTGTTAAACTCGTTTCTTTATCTATCGGGAAATAACTCAAGACAATGCCATTAAGGATAAAGCCAAATGCAGGCACCACACTCATCATGTTCAAAATACCATTTAGTGTTTCTTGTGATTGGGCTTCGCCCGCGCTGTACCCAAAATAGCTCAAGACAGCACCAGTAATCACACCATTGATCCCCATGCCAAACTTATGTGAGAACGTGACGGAACTGGTCGTCAGACCAACAACACGCTTCCCTTGTTTCCACTCACAGTAGTCCGCTGCATCCGCCACCATTGACCACATAATTGGCACACTTGTACCTTGAGCAATCATGACAACAAAGAACAGTGCGTACACCAGGTGGATATTGCTTAGGTCGATCCAATATAGGTTCACGATAAGAAGACCTGCAATAAATTGCGCTGCAATCATCATGCGTTTTTTACACACATAACGAGACAGCCAAGCGGTAATAACCACCCCGACCAACATGCCAATGTTGCCTGACACAAAGAACCCCGTTGCCAGAGACGTGTCTCCAATGTTGTAGTTAAAGAAGTACATACCAACAGCGAATGGAAGCATCGTAAAGCCGAACATCGAACATCCAACAGTAAGCAGCACCCACCACGCTCGGTTTTGCGTGACAACCTTAAGGTCTTCCTTGAGCGAACGATTTTCTTTAATGGGTTTAATACGCTCTTTCGTAAACAGAAACGTCACGATAAACAGAATCGTCGAAATCACCGCAAATAGCAGCATCACGGACTGAAAACCCTCTTGTTCACTGCCATTGCCCAAAGCTTCCACCAGTGGTAACGTCGATCCTGAAACAATCAGCATTGAGAAAAAGCCGCAAAACATTCTGAAACTGGTGAGTTGTGTGCGTTCTTTTGAATCACTACTCATCAGCGCTGGCATTGAAGAGTATGGGATGTTTACCACCGTATATAAGATCATCAATGCAATATAGGTGACATAGGCATACAAGAGCTTCCCTTGCTGCGACAGCTCAGGCGTTGAAAACGTTGCAACCGCAAAGAACGCAAGGGGGATCGCGCCAAACAAGATATACGGACGACACTTCCCCCATCGCGTTGCGGTTCGGTCAGCAAGCGCACCCATTAGCGGATCGCTGACTGCATCAATCATGCGGGCAACAAAAAGTAGCCCACCGACAGCCGCAGCAGAAAGGCCAAAAACGTCAGTATAAAAGTACATCAGGAATGTGGTTACCGTGGCAAACACCAATGTGCTAGCCATATCTCCCACACCATAAGCAAACTTCTCACGAAGTTGAATAGCGTTCATTCTTCATCTCTCAATTATTAGTGCGCAGTGACTGCAACGTATATCGCTGCCAAGAATGAGATGTATTTTAAGGTGGGGGATACCGTTCCGATAGAGGGTTCCTTGCTACAAAATACGGTAGATATTTGTGGTGGTGGTGTTTATGTGAACTCAATCATCTTTCAAATTTATGCCTTTCCAACCACCGATGTGTTTAGGTGCATATTTATTTTCATGCTCTGGTTCACAATTATCTAGCATTTTGGCAAATGAGAGCAAAAATCGGTTTATTGACATTGTTCACACTTTAAGTTCAATGACAAAAACCACCCCTAACTTTACCCAGACTCACCTAAAGTATTTCCGACTTACTATCACTATCATCGCTGTAACTTAAGCATTGCCACCCACCAGTGGCGAAATAATAGGTAGTAAGATGAATAATGTAATAAAAGCCCCTCTTAACCCAAAAAGCACAGAGAACACTTCGGTGCTTTCCACTCTAAAGAATGCCCCATTCAATCTAAAGGATGCGGATATCAAGTGGGTTGAGTCCACACTAAACGCAATGACTCTGGATGAAAAAATTGGTCATCTATTTTGTCCTATCGGTTTAAGCTCAGATGAAGAAGATCTTAAACAGTTGCTAGAGCAATTTAAGCCAGCAGGTATTATGTTCCGCCCAGGAACAACAGAAGAGTCACAACAGGTGCACAGCTACCTGCAAGCAAACAGCAAAGTGCCAATGCTCATCGCAGCAAACCTAGAAAGCGGTGGCAACGGTACCGTCATTGAGGGCACGGAGTTTGGCCCTCAAATGCAAGTCGCAGCAACAAACGATGTCAATATGGCGACCAATCTGGGCTACGTGGTTGCTGCTGAGGGCAAGGCTGCTGGCTGTAACTGGGCATTTGCGCCAGTCATCGACATTGATTACAACCACCACAACCCAATCACCAACACTCGCACTTATGGTAGCGACCCAAAACGGGTTGCAGATATGGGTGAAGCCTATGTGCGCTCAGTACAAGAACAAGGGTTAGCAGCATCCATCAAGCACTTCCCTGGTGATGGCGTTGACTACCGAGACCAACATCTGGTTCTGTCAGTTAACGACATGCAGCCACAAGAATGGGACGAAACATTCGGCAAAGTGTACAAGCAATGTATTGATGCAGGTGCGTTAACCGTAATGGCGGGTCACATTGCACTGCCTCATTACTCGAAACTGTTAAACAATAAACTGATTGATAGTGAGATCATGCCAGCATCAATGGCGAAAGAGCTACTTAACGACCTACTACGTGACAAGCTTGGCTTTAACGGAATGGTCGTGTCAGACGCGACATCCATGGTCGGCTTTACCGTTGTCGAAAAACGCGAGTTTGCCGTACCTGCAACCATTGCAGCAGGTTGTGATTTATTCCTATTTAACAAAGATCTTGCCGAAGACTTTGCCTTTATGAAAAAAGGCATCGAAAATGGTTTTCTGACAATGGAACGCGTGGACGAGGCCATCACACGAACCCTCGCAACTAAGGCAGCGCTAGGCTTGCATCGAGAAATCCCAGCTCAGAGCCGCGACGTTATTGGCTGCGACGCGCACAAAAAACTAGCTCAAGAGTGTGCAGACAAATCAATCACATTGGTTAAAAACAACGATTTCATTTTGCCACTTGATCGAGAGCAGCAGAGCCGTGTGCTACTTATCGCAATTGATGATAGCGATGGCATTCTTAGCGAACCTCAGCCAACCATCACTGATTTTAAAGCACAACTTGAAGCTGAGGGCTTCCAAGTAACGCTTTACGATACCTCTCAGTTCACAATGCGAGACATGATGCAGCCAGTTGCGGGTTTCACCGATGGGTATGATGTGGTGATTTATGCGGCGAACCTTAAAACAGCAAGTAACAAGACCACACTGCGCATTAACTGGGAAAAACCAATGGGCATTAATGCACCTTGGTTCAGTGCTGAAATTCCGACAATTTTCATCTCTTTCGGTAGCCCATACCACCTAGCCGATGTACCACGAGTACCAACATTTATTAACGCTTACGCTGGTAACAGCAACACCGTGGCAGCGGTTGTTGATAAACTGCTTGGGCGCTCTGATTTTAAAGGCACTAGCCCTGTCGATGCATTCCTAGGTCAATGGGACACTCGACTATGAACCACATCAACACCCAAGCGATCAAAGCCGTAATCTTTGACCTAGATGGCGTTTTGGTTGATACCGCCAAGTTCCATTATCAAGCATGGAAACAGGTGGCGGCAAGCAAAGGAATGAGCTTTACCGAGGAAGATAACGAGCAACTAAAAGGCGTCAGTCGTGTTCGTTCACTCGATATAATTCTTGAACTCAACAACACGCAGCTAACGCAACCTGAAAAAGATCAAATGTTGCTCAACAAGAATGAGCACTACCTTGATCTCATATCTTCATTAGATAGCACGGACGTGTTGCCAGGGGTAACGGAATTAATTGCTCAAATAAAAGCAAGAAAGCTCAAAATCGCACTGGGTTCGGCAAGCAAGAATGCAAAGCCAATTTTGGCGTCAACTGGGTTACTGGAACACTTTGAGTACCTTGTCGATGGCAACATGGTTTCCAAAGCCAAGCCAGACCCTGAGGTCTTCCTTACCGCATCAACACTGCTTGCTACGAGCGCTGAACATTGCTTAGTCATCGAAGATGCCGAGGCAGGTGTGGAGGCTGCACTTAGAGCCAATATGCAAGTACTCGCGGTGGGTGAGCCGGACGTTTTAGGTAAAGCAACGCAAGTGGTAAAAACACTAGAAAGTTTTAAATTATAAGAATTAAAATTAGGAATAAACGATGAAACAGTTCAAACGTACCCTACTCAGCTCAATAATCGCTGCTGGTGTAATCAGCGTAACAGGATGCACAAGTCACGATACAGTGACTGCACCTCAGGAAGATAAACCTAATGTCGTGGTCATCTTCTTAGATGATGCTGGCTATGCGGATATCGGTGCCAATGGTGGCACATTAGCAACGCCAAACCTCGATAAAATGGCTGAAGAGGGGGTAAATTTCTCGTCATTCTACACCTCTTCACCAGTAAGCTCCCCATCACGTGCAGGACTGCTCACCGGTCGCTTGGGTAATCGGAATGGCATGTGGGGCGATCGTAATCCAGTGTTCTTTGAAGACGATCCAGATGGACTACCAAAGTCAGAAAACACCATGGCCGAAATGCTACGCAACAACGGCTATGACACGATGATGCTAGGTAAGTGGCACTTGGGCATTGGCAAAGATGGCGTTGAGCACATCCCTACCCGTCACGGATTCGATAACTGGTATGGTATTCCGACATCAAACGACATGTTCTTTACCAACCCTGACTGGCAGAACAAACGCATCATGACCCTGATTGGTGAGGGTAAGCTCAAGAAAGTATTGCCAGAAATTATGGCTCGTGAGTCTGTCATTGCCGATGAAAATGGCTGGGGTACTCAAGATGCGTATGCAGTGCCGGTTTATCAATCTTCTGTTTCAGAGTCAGGCTTTAAAGACACCATTGTTGGTGAAATGGAGCAAGCGACGTTCACTCAAGATCTAACACAACACGCGGTGAGCTACATTGAGGAAAATAAAGATGCCCCATTCTTCCTTTACATGGCCTATCCTCAAAACCACGTGCCTCTTTTCGCCAGTGAAAAGTTCCGCGGCACGACCGATAGCCCATACGGCGACGTAATGGCTGAAATCGACGACTCGGTTGGTCAGATCCTGACGTCCCTCAAAGAACAAGGTATTGATGAAAACACAATTGTTGTATTCACTTCAGACAACGGCCCGTGGCTACGTTATGAAAACGTAGGTGCGTCCGGCTCTGCGCTGCCTTTCCGAGATGGTAAAAATGCAACGTATGAGGGTGGCGTTCGTGTTCCGGGCATCATTCGTTGGAGTGGAACCATCGAGCCGACACAATCAGACGCTATGATCTCCACACTGGATATGCTGCCAACGCTTGCAAACCTAACAGGCTCAGAGCTACCTGCGGTGAAATTGGATGGCTTCGACATGAGTGCCGTTCTGCTAGAACAAGAAGCCTCTCCACGAACAGAGATGCCGTACTACTACATGGGCAAACTGCAAGCATTCCGCGCAGGTGACTGGAAGATTCATTTCATCAAGTCAGGCTTAATGGGCAAAACCGTATTAAAGAAACCAGAGATTTACAACATCGCAGACGACATTGATGAAAGTGAAAACCTAGCAGATTCACACCCAGAAGTGCTCAAGGCAATGATTGAAAAAGCCTCTACCTACGACCAATCCATTGGCCCATGGTCAGAATCACTATTCAACCTATAACAAGATAACGCCACTCAACCAATAACAATAATATTCCCGCTGGGCTACTTCACAGAACGGTGGAACACTCAAGGAACATAAATTGAAACTGACTCACCTTACTACTGTGGTATGTATTTCGCTTACTTGCACCCCTGTGTTTGCTCAAAGCTCTACAACCTCATGGACATCAGACGTTGTTGAGAACTACCTAAATGAAAATAAAGGTTCTTCAATCAATGCCTTAACAGACCTAGAAAACAACTCGCGCTGGTACGCCACCATTCGAGCGAAGAGTGAATCGAATTTCTACGATGGAGACCACAATGGCTACCTACAGGCCAACCTACGTCTCCGCGGGTCGACAGAAATCACTGACGGGCTGAACTTCATTGGTGACTTTTGGATGAAAGCGCAAGAAAACTACAGCAATACTGGCAAAGGGAATGCTCAAGATGGTGGCGACTTCAATGGCTTTAATGATGTCAATAAATGGGAACAATACCGCTTTGGCTTTGAAAATGATGCGTTAGGTGCGTTGATGTTTGGTCGTCACTCCACGACATGGACGATCTTCGCCTTAGATATGGGCTCGCAAGGCATCCTAGACTCACAGGGTGACTTCTCTAAAGGTGATGGCAAAGCCGACAACAAGGTGCTCTACAAATCACACTTCAACAACAACCTATTTGTAAGCGCGTCTCGTGACTTGGATAATGAAGTCTATGGCCTTGATATCGGCTATCAAACCTCTGACATCTACTCTTACGCACCGGGGTCATTCGGCCTTTATGCATCAGTACATAACGGTGCCCCTGCAATGAAAGATGGTACCAAAAACCTCATGGGTAACATGAAGTCAAATATGCAGTTTGTGGGCGCCGATGAAGCAACTCCAACCTACGCATTAGCAGGCTTTAAACAATGGGGGTTTGACTACCGAATGGTAGGGCAAGTGGCATACTCAGAGATGGATGAAGATGAGACTGTTGATACCATTCGTGCTCGCGGTGGATTGACTGAGGGCGGCCTTGGTTACTCAACTTCTCTTGGTATTCAAAAGCTACCAGAAAATATGAATGGCTTAAGCTACATCCTTTACGGCTCTTCTGATGAATTTGGCACCTCCATCTCACCAGAACTTCGTTACATCATGACAGGTAAGAAAGTCGGTATGTTGCAGCTATGGGGCACTTACACAGTTCACAATGACGATGAGAACTTAGCAACCATCGGCGTTCAATGGGATATCTAATTGTTGTACTAGAGGGGTTCTCACTGCCCCTCTTCCATTAGGAGTTTTTATGGGCCACGTCCATATCATGACCAAGCCGACAGGCTCTGTATGTAACCTTGACTGTGACTACTGTTTCTATCTTGAAAAGGAGAAGCTATACCCAGACAACAAACAGTTCAAAATGAACCAAAAGGTTCTAGAGAACTACATACGACAAAATATTGAGGCTCAGCCGAATGATGCTGAGTTTTACAATTTTGCTTGGCAAGGTGGCGAACCCACCATGATGGGGGTTAAGTTCTACCAACAAGCCATAGAACTTCAGAAGCAATATGCGCAAGGTAAGCCTTGTCACAACACTTTCCAAACCAATGGCATCTTACTTAATGACGACTGGTGCCGTTTTTTTAAGCAAAACAACTTTCTTGTTGGTATCTCTATTGATGGCAATGAGTCACACCATGATGTATACCGCAAGAATCGAGCAAGCAGAGGGAGCCACCAACAAGTTCTTAATGCAATCAAACTCTTACAAACTCATAAGGTGAATTTTAATGCCCTTGTGGTGTTACACAAAGGGAACATCGAACAGCCGCTAGAACTGTATCAATACCTGCGTTCATTAGGCATACAACATATTCAGTTCACCCCTTTGCTGGAGCGCATCGCGCAAGAGCAAACTAAGGATGGCTTGACGCTGGTCCACCCAGACTATCTCGGCACAGCCAACGTATCACCTTGGTCAGTGCGCCCTTTGCAGTACGCCCACTTTCTCAACTCACTGTTTGATTACTGGTGTCAAAACGATATTGGTAAAGTGTTTATTAATAGCTTTGAAACCACACTCGGGCTAGCAATTGGAGAGCCAAGTAACAGCTGTGTGTTTGCACCAACGTGCGGCAACGCTATCGTTCTTGAGCATAATGGCGATGTGTACTCATGCGACCACTTTGTATATCCGGAACATCTGCTCGGTAATATCGAGACCCAAACGATTACCTCTATGGCCAATAGCGCAGAACAACAACGGTTTGGTGCAGATAAACGCGATAACCTTGCAAAAGAGTGCCTAGACTGCCGATACATCAGCCTATGCAATGGTGGGTGTCCAAAGCATCGCTTTGAAATCTCCAAGAATGGCATGTCAAACAAAAACTACTTTTGTGGGGATTACCAAAGTTACTACCAACACGTGCTGCCGCACATGAGAGATATTTATAACGCGCTTGTGAAAGGGGAAACGCCAGAGCGCTTAATACAACACTTTAGGCAAAAATTTGCGGCAAGATCCAGCAGCTAAGCTTCATTCTTTGTTTGGTATTTTGTTTACCATCAAGCTCAATGTAGAGAGGGGATGTGGGGAGTGAATCGCGCCAGAGGGTTTTGTCGCAAACCGGTGTGCTGAGTTATGATATTCGCCAGCACTCATTACTTTTATCATTATGACCATCCATTTTTCAGGCCGACATTTTCCTTCAGAAATTATTCTACTGTCTGTTCGGTACTACCTTGCTTATAAACTTAGCTACCGTGAAATTGAAGAAATCTATGCAGAGCGAGGTATCAATGTTGATCACTCAACCTTGAACCGCTGGGTGATAAAGTATGCGCCATTGCTAGAACACCGAGTTCGCAAAAAGAAGAAGCCAGTAACTTCTTCGTGGCGAATGGACGAAACGTATAGTGTGCCCGGAGTTCAGGGCGAGCATGGAAGCTTAAATGAACCACGAGTCTATCTGAAATACACAAGCGCGGTAGCAGGAGCTAATTTGTGTTTGTGGCTATGTCTGGTTGTGCAGGCATATGAGTCTGAGCGGCAGTGACTTATCGTATGCTGGTAAGGTGATGTAACCCGCTGACAACGGAAAGTGAGGCGAATTCGTTAAGCCAAGATGCTTTTCAAGACTAAGTATTGGACGGATAAAGAACATGAACCGATTAACTCGTATCTATGGGCTGAATCGTCGCCACTGCCTACACGAATTAACAGGCGGTATAATGCTGTATCTCAATGTCTATAAAGAGATACCAACTTGTTGAGGAAAATGTAAGTGCTCAACAACGGTTAAACATAATATCACAATTCTGTGTTTAGGCGTTATCACCTTACAGAACGATAAGGTTAAAGACTGCGATCGGTATCCACCCCAATATGGGCTCTGTCGCAAAGTTCTGTAGAAGTACAAGCGTACTGATTTTCAGATACAATTAGGCTGCTAGCGCGTAAAACTGCCCCCAAACAGATAAGCCTTCAGGGTTGTCGAGCTGTCCATTTTTAATCA
>Ga0316197_10002952_pt1 | contig 12094 bp, 9 predicted proteins | sample OudBiesiAoxic_MG_FD_204939 | JGI IMG/M metagenome (GOLD analysis project Ga0316197, IMG submission 204939) | Coastal sediment microbial communities from Oude Bieten Haven, Netherlands - site A oxic | ecosystem: Environmental > Aquatic > Marine > Coastal > Sediment | place: Netherlands...
CGACCCGAGCACCCGACAACTCACCGTCACACTCCCCGACGGCAGCATGCACTCGCAGGCGCAGCCCGACCTCCTCACCGAACACGACGCCGCCTGACCATGCGCGGTCGCAGATGCCTGGACTGAAGGGCCGCGAGGTCGACCGAACCGTCGACGGCGTCGGGCGCTACGGTCGGCGTCATGCGCATCGGATATTTCGGCGGGACCATCAACGAGGGAACGGTCGACGACGTCGTCGCCGAAGCTGCACAGGTCGAGGCCGACGGCTTCGCCAGCTACTGGGCACCCCAGATCTTCGGCCACGACGCACTCACCGCCCTCGCAGTTGTCGCCCGCGAGGTTCCACGTATCGAACTCGGCACGTCGGTCGTGCCGACGTACCCGCGTCATCCGATGGCGCTCGCCCAGCAGTGCCTCACCGTCAATGCCGTCGCCGACGGTCGTCTCACGCTCGGCATCGGGCTCAGCCACAAGGTCGTCATCGAGAACATGATGGGCATGAGCTTCGACAAGCCGATCCGTCACATTCGTGACTACCTGAGCATCCTCGGCCCGCTCAGCCGCAACGAGCCCGTCAGCTACACGGGTGAGGCCTACTCGACCCACGCTGCCATCAGCGCCCCCGGCTCGAAGCCGTTCTCGACGGTCGTCGCCGCGCTCGGCCCGCAGATGCTCAAGGCTGCGGCCGAACTCGCCGACGGCACCCTCACCTGGTGCACCGGTCCGATCACCCTCGCCGACTACACCGTCCCCACGATCAACGCCGCAGCTGCTGCCGCCGACCGCCCGACGCCGAGGGTCATCGCCGCGCTGCCGGTCTGCGTCACCGACGACTTCGAAGCATCGAAGGGCCGAGCGGCCAAGGTGTTCGAGATCTACGGCAGCCTGCCCAGCTACAGGGCGATGCTCGACCGTGAGGGCGCCGCAGGTCCGGAAGACATCGCCATCACCGGCACGGCCGACGAAGTCGTCGAGCGCATCGGCCGCCTCGGCGACATCGGGGTCACCGACTTCGCGGCGGTCGAATTCCCCGGCAATCCCGACGAGGCCGCGGCGACCCGCTCCGCGATCAAGCAGTTGCTGTGAGCTCCATCGGTGTTTCCGTCGACGGTGCCGGCGTCGCGGCCGTCACGATCGATCATCCACCCATCAATCTGATGACCCTCGACGTCTTCATCGAGCTCGCCGGCGCCGTCGACGGGCTCGCAGGTGACGACAACGTCCGGGCCGTCGTGATCCGTTCGGCCGATCCCGACTGGTTCATCGCTCACTTCGACGTCGAAGCGATCCTCTCGTTCCCCGCCGACCAGCCGCCACCGACCGAACTCAACGGGTTCCACGCGATGTGCGAACAACTGCGCACGATGCCCAAACCGACGATCGCGCAGATCGGCGGCCGCGTCGGGGGCGGTGGCAGTGAGGTCGCGTTGAGCTGCGACATGCGCTTCGCTACCCCGGACGCCATGTTCAGCCAGCCCGAAGTCGCGCTCGGGATCCTCCCCGGTGGGAGTGGGACCGTCCGGCTCCCGCGCCTGATCGGGCGAAGTCGAGCCCTCGAGGTCATCCTCGGTTGCGACGATGTCGATGCGGCCACCGCCGAACGGTGGGGATGGATCAATCGGGTCGTCCCTGCGGACGACATCACCGCCTTCGTCGATCGACTCGCTGGTCGGATCGCCTCGTTCCCGGCTCACGCTGTTGCTGCCGCGAAGGCCAGCGTCGTTCGATCCGAACTCGACGTCGTCGAACAGTTGCTTGCCGAGGGCGCTGCGTTCAGCGCGACCTTGGGCGAGCCGTCGACGCAGTCGGCGATGCGTCGCTTCCTCGACCTCGGAGGGCAGACGCCGGAGGGGGAGCGACGTCTCGGCGACCTTGCCGGCGAGCTCGGTGACCCGCCACCACCGGCGTGATGACATCGACATGACGCCTCGAGTGGCCCTCGCTGCCTCATGTGCAGTTGCGATCGTGCTCGCCGCCTGTTCGGCATCGCCGCCGGTGGCCGTGGAGCGCTCTGGCCGCAGCGTCGGTGAGCTGGAGGCCGACCGCGAGCGCGGCCTGCCTGACGTCGGGGCCGAACGCACGCCGACGTCGAATGACACCGACCTCCCGGTCGTCGACCCGCCGGCGACCGCACTGTCCTGGGGCGAGTGCGCACGATTCGACATCCCCGACCTCGACGACCTCGGCACGGCCGGTTGGGAGTGCACCACGCTCAGTGCGCCAATCGATCCGTTCGGCGACACCGACGAGGACGGCTCGGTCGAGCTTGCGCTGACCCGACACCGGGCGACGGGAGATCGCCGCGGGTCGATCCTGATCAACCCAGGTGGACCGGGAGGCGACGGCCTGTCGACCGCGTGGGGCGTGCGCGGCGGCTTGTCGGCCGAGGTCCTGCGGAGCTTCGACATCGTTGCCTGGGACCCGCGCGGCGTCGGGCAGTCAACGCCCAAGATCGACTGCGACGACGACACCCCGCCGGGGGCCCTCGAATTCATCGCCCGATGTGTCGAACGCACTGGCCCGTTGAGCGGTTACCTGTCCGCTCCGTACTCCGCGGCCGACATGGAGGCGATTCGAATGGCGCTGGGCGAAGACGAGCTCAATTTTCTGGGCTACAGCTACGGTGCCGTCATCGGAGCGACCTTTGCGGCGGCGTATCCAGATCGGGTGGGCGCATTCGTCCTCGATGGTGTCACCGATCCGCTCACCGGGGGACCGGATGGACCGTTCGACGACGGGTTCCCAACGCTTGCCGACGACGGTTTCGACACTGCGATCGATCGCTTTGCTGCGATCTGCGATGCAACGGAGCAATGTCTGTTCAGCCTGAACGCGGCGACCGTGCTCGACGACCTCGCCGTCCAGGTCAGCGTCCTCCCGACGCCGGATTATGCCGGTCCCCCCGATGTGGTCGACAGCGACCAGTTTGCCGCGCTGATCGACGACTCGATGACCTACGCCGGCGACTGGGAGCTGCTCGCCACGGCGCTCGGCGACGCGGATCGCGGTGATGCGTCCGCGCTCGCCGCGCTCTCTGCCGGCCCGCCGGGTTCCGGCGAACCGGACGACGACGACGAGACCCAAGGCGAGAGCGACTTCTCCGAGGCCAACTTCATGATCTACTGCGCCGACCTGGGACCGTGGATCAGCGACTCGTCGTTCTGCGAGGACATGCCCGAGAACCCGCAACCGCTGACCCCCGTGGTCGAGGTCGAGCTCGAGCGCGAGATTCTCGTCGTCGGCACCGAGTTCGACCCGCTGACGCCCGGCTACCACGCACCTGCGTTCGCCGAGGCCCTGGGTGATGCGACGCACATCATCTGGGAAGGCGTCGGGCACACGGCGTTCCCGGGTTGGACGCCGTGTATCGATGACACCGTCGATGCGCAGTTCCTCCGTCGGGCACTGCCGGCCGACGGGACCCGGTGTTCGTTCCTGCCCGGCGTCGACGACGACGAAAGCCTCGGCGACGAACTCTTCGGCCATGGCGACCTCGAATCGAGCAACTTGCTCGAACGACAGCTCGCGGATCAGCCGGGTGCGGCGTGTCTCGCCGCAGTGCTCAACCGTGACACCGACCAGGTCATCAGCCACGTCGTCCTCGGGGTGACCTCGGACGTGGCCGAGACCGCGCTCGACGACGCGCTCAACGCGTGCTGAGCGAAACCGGCATCGTCGCCTCGGAGCGCACCTGCGCATAGAAGTCGTTGCCCTTGTCGTCGACCACGACGAACGCCGGGAAGTTCTCGACCTCGATCTTCCAGATCGCCTCCATCCCGAGTTCGGGATACTCGAGCACGTCGACCTGCTTGATGTTGTCGAGCGCCAGCCGCGCAGCCGGTCCCCCGATCGACCCGAGGTAGAAGCCACCGTTCGTGTCGCAGGAGTCGGTGACCTGCTGCGAGCGGTTGCCCTTGGCGAGCATCACCATCGAGCCGCCCGCCGCCTGGAACTCCGGCACGTAGGAGTCCATCCGGCCAGCCGTCGTCGGGCCGAACGAACCGGAGGCGTATCCCTCCGGGGTCTTGGCCGGACCGGCGTAGTACACCGCGTGGTCCTTCCAGTACTGCGGCATCTCCTCCCCCGCATCCAGACGTTCCTTGATCTTGGCGTGGGCGATGTCCCGTGCCACGATCATCGGGCCGCTCAACATGACCTGTGTCGTCACCGGGAGCTCGGACAGCGTCGCCCGGATCTCGTCCATCGGTTTGTTGAGGTCGATGTGGACCGGTTCGGCGTCGAGCAGGTCGCTCGCTTCGACAGCGGGCAGGAAGCGCGCTGGGTCGGTCTCGAGTTGCTCGAGGAACAGGCCTTCGGTCGTGATCTTGCCGAGCGCCTGACGGTCGGCCGAGCAGGAGACCGCCATCCCGACCGGGCACGACGCGCCGTGGCGCGGGAGTCGGATGATCCGGACGTCGTGGCAGAAGTACTTGCCGCCGAACTGTGCGCCGACGCCCGTGCTCTGGGCCAGTTGCAGCACCTTGGCCTCCAGGTCCAGGTCGCGGAAGGCATGTCCGAGCTCGGAGCCCGAGGTCGGAAGCTTGTCGAGATACCGCGCCGTCGCCAGCTTGGCGGTTTCGACCGCGAGCTCGGCCGACGTACCGCCGATCACGATGCCGAGATGGTACGGCGGGCAGGCAGACGTGCCAATCGCCTGGATCTTGTCGAAGATCCACGGCAGGAGTGTCGCCTCGTTCAACAGCGCCTTCGTCTCTTGGAACAGGAAGCTCTTGTTGGCCGACCCCCCGCCCTTCGCCATGAACAGGAACTTGTAGGCATCGCCGTCGATCGCATTGATCTTGATCTCGGCCGGAAGGTTCGTGCCGGTGTTCTTCTCGGTGTACATGTCGAGCGGCGCCATCTGGCTGTAGCGCAGGTTGGTCGTGAGGTACGTGTCGGCGATGCCACGTGCGATCTGTTCCTCGTCGCCGCCCCCCGTGAACACGTACTGGCCCTTCTTGGCTTTGACGATCGCTGTTCCCGTGTCCTGGCACATCGGGAGCACCCCGGCCGCTGCGATCGAGGCGTTCTTGAGCAGGTCGAGCGCCACGAAACGGTCGTTGTCGGATGCATCGGGGTCGTCGAGAATGTTGCGGAGTTGCTGGAGGTGCCCCGGCCGGAGGTAGTGGGCGATGTCGTGCATCGCTGCTGCGGTCAGCGCGCGAATCGCCTCGGGTTCCACCTTGAGGAACGTCCCCTCCGGAGTGTCGAAGGTGGAGACACCGTCGGCCGAGACCAGGCGGTACTCGGTCTCGTCGGGGCCCAGCGGGAACATCTCGGTGAAGGGGATCTCATTGGCGGAATCGACCATGATCCGAGCTTACGCACCCATCCCCGAAGGGACCCGGACGCGGTGACGTCTGCGACGCGACCCGCGCTCGGCCGGCCGGCGCGGTACGGTCGTAGTGTGGTGATGAGCGCAGAATCGAACGAGCGGCCCGTATGGCGAGGGTGGCTTCATGCGGCAGCGTTCGCGGCCACCATTCCCGCCGGACTGGCGTTGATCGTGATCGCCGACACGGGCGCAGCACGGACATCGGCGGCCATCTACGTCGCGACGCTGGCCATGATGTTCGGTACCTCCGCCGCGTACCACCGACTCGCGCAATCTGAGACCGCCCGACGGCGGATGCAGCGCGCCGATCACTCCACGATCTTCCTGCTGATCGCCGGCACCTACGTGCCGATCACGATGGTCGTCATGCCGCCCCGCTGGGGCGTCCCGATCCTCGCGGTCATCGTCACGCTCGCCGTCACCGGCATCATCTTGAAGACGTTGGTGTTCGAGCGCGTGAAATGGCTGGCGTCCGCCCTGTACCCGCTGATGGGGTGGATCGCCGTGATCACGATGCCGGTGCTCCTCAACGAGTTGACCGCAGCACAGCTTGCGTTCGTCGTGGCCGGTGGTCTGGTCTACAGCCTTGGCATCCCCGTGCTCTTCCTGCGTCGACCCGACCCGTGGCCGACGACGTTCGGGTATCACGAGGTCTGGCACACCTTTGTCGTCGTCGCAGCGGGACTGCACTTCGTTGCGGTGACGAGCATCCTGGCCTGACGCGCCTGGTTCGGCATGACCCGGCGGCGTCGAAGCCGGATTCCGAACCCACCGACTCCGTAGGCTCGGCGGAATGCGCCGTGCCGGGCTCCTCAGCATCGTTCGCAACCCGGCGCAGCTCGTCGTTGTTGCGTTCGTCGCGTTGATCGCCTTCGGGATGTTCTTGTTGGTGCTCCCGTGGTCGACTGATGCCGCGAGCGGGCTCGGGTGGGAGGACTCGCTGTTCCTCTCGACGTCGGCGACGACCGTGACGGGCCTGTCGACGGTCGACATCGACACGCTGTCGTTGTTCGGCGAGCTGGTCGTGCTCGCACTCATCCAGGTCGGTGGGTTCGGGATCATGACGATCGGTTCGGTGCTGGCACTGGTGACGCTCCGCCGCGTCGGTCTCCGGCAGCGCATGCTGGCCCAAGCCGAGATCGGCGCGGTCGACATCGGCGAGCTCTCGAGACTCCTCTGGGCGATCGCTCGGATCACGGTGATCGTCGAGGGCACCCTGGCGGTCATCCTCTTCGTCGGCTTCTGGCAGGGCGGCTACGAGGACGGTCCTGTTGACGCGGCGTATTCAGGGGTCTTCCACGCGATCGCCACGTTCAACAACGCCGGAATCTCGCTCTATTCGGACAACCTCGCCGGTTTCGTCGGCGACCCGTTCGTGATCTTGCCGGTCACGTTCGGCTTCATCATCGGCGGGCTCGGCTTCCCGGTGTACGTCGAGCTCATCCGCCGGTGGAGAATCGATAGGGTCGAACGCCGGGGCCTTGCCCAGAAGGGTGCCGAACGGGTGAAGCCCTGGAGTCTTCACGCCCGGATCACGATCGGCGCGACGGTGGTGCTGCTGGTGGCCGGACCGCTGATGGTGCTCGCCTTCGAGTGGACCAACCCCGACACACTGGGCTCGCTCGGGCTCGTCGACAAGCTGACGAACGGCTGGTTCCAGGGTGTGACACCGCGAACCGCCGGGTTCAACACGATCGACATCGGTGCGATGAACGAGACCACCTTGCTGGCGACGAGCGTGTTGATGTTCGTGGGTGCTGGGCCCGCATCAACCAGTGGCGGTATCAAGGTCACCACCGCTGCGGTCTTGGCCGCAGTCATCTGGTCCGAAGTCCGCGGCGAACGGGATGTGAACATCTTCCGCCGTCGTTTGCCGACGCCGATGGTCCGCCAGGCGCTCACGATCGTCCTGCTGTCGCTCGTGTTCGTCGGCGTGACCTGTCTGGTGCTGATGGCGAACGACGGATTGAGCGTGACCAACGCGCTGTTCGAGTCGACGTCGGCATTCGGTACGGTCGGGCTTTCCACCGGTGTGACCGGGTCGATCAGCACCTTGGGCCATGTCGTGCTGGTGATCGTGATGATCTCCGGACGTGTCGGCCCGGTGACGTTCGTGACCGCCATCGCACTTCGCGACAGTGCCCGCCTCTATCGTCACCCAGAGGAGCGACCGATCATTGGCTGAGAAATTCGTTGAGAAGATGATGCGGGGGCTCGGCCCCACCATCGAACACCGTGGTGAGATCATCGTGATCGGCCTCGGCCGATTCGGATCAGCGCTGTCACGTGCGCTGATCGACATGGGCCACGAGGTGCTCGGGCTCGACCTTGACGCCGAGAACGTCCAGGAGCACACCGACCTGCTCACGCACGTGGCCGAGGTCGACACCACCAACGTGCGCGCCTTGCGGCAGCTGGGGGTTGCCGACGCAACGACCGTGATCGTCTGCATCGGCGCCGACATCGAAGCAAGCGTGCTCACGACCGCCGCCCTCTCCGATCTCGAGGTGCCGAACATCTGGGCGAAGGCGATGACCGAGCCGCACGGCCGGATCCTCAGTCGTGTCGGCGCACACAATGTGGTGTTCCCGGAGGCCGAGATGGGTGCGCGAGTTGCACACCTCGTCACGGGACAACTGCTCGAGTACGTGGCGCTCGACGAGGACTTCGTCCTGGTCGAGATGGTCGCGCCACCATCGATTGTCGGGGTGCCCCTCGGTGAGTCGAACCTGCGACGGGATCATCGCGTCACGATCGTGTGTCACAAGCCGGCCGGTTCGGGATTCACGCATGCCGACCGGGACACGGTGCTCGCCCCGAGCGACCTGATCGTCATGGCCGGCACCCGAGACCACATCGAGGCATTCGCGACCGAGGTCGGCTGAGGCTCCGCGCAGCGCGCTCATCGCGCCTGATCGAAACCTTCGCATGATCGGGTGGCGTCGACGCCACCCGACTACGTTTCCGGGCGTGCGTTCACGACTTGCTCCGCTGATCGTTGCTTGTTTGGTCGCCGTTGCGGCGTGCGGCGGGAGCGACGATTCTTCCACTGCGACGGACGGCCCTGCCGAAACCGACGCCCCTGTCGAAACCGATGGCTCTGCCGAAACCGACGCCCCTGTCGAAACCGACGCCCCTGTCGAAACCGATCCGCCGACGACGGAGACACCCGCCGACACGGCGCCGCCGTTGGAACCCCTCGAAATCCTGCCGGCTGGGCCCTACGGCGTGGGCATCAAGACCGTGATCATCAACCCGGGCACCGATCGACCCCTGACGACCGACGTCTGGTTTCCGCTCAACGGCCCGGCCGGCGACGTGCCTCGACACCAGTACAGGTTGATCCCCGGCCTCACCGACACCTCCGACGCGGCCGTCGACGCCGAGTACTCGGCGATGTCATCGGACGGACCGTTCCCGCTCGTCGTCTACTCCCATGGCAGCGGCGGCCTCCGTTACATCGCGTCGGACTACACCGAGGCGATCGCGAGCTATGGCTACATCGTCGCCTCCGCCGACCACACGGGCAACACAGCCCTCGATGGTCTGCTCTGCACTCGCACCGACGGCATGACGACGATGCTCAATCGCGTGAACGACGTCCAGGCGATCATCGACGAGTTGACCGACCCGGACAGCTTCGAGCTCAGCGGCTTCGTCGACTCAGTCGACCCGGAACGCATCGCGGTCACCGGTCATTCGTTCGGAGGTTTCACCACATACGCCGCGGTGACCGGGTTCGAGAACGAACTCGGCGCCGTTGCGGCCGACGAACGGGTCGACGCGATCATCCCGCTCGCACCTGCGCTTGGCGGAGACCGGCCACCGGCCGACGAGGTGGATACAGAAGACGCGGCCGACGAAGAGTCCGACGACGTCGACCCCTGCGCGACGCCGGAGGACGAAACCGTCGTGACCGAACCGCCGACGGAGGAACAGATCGCGGAGGCCCGCAATCGACAGCTGATCACCGACGATCAGCTCGCGTCGATCACCGTTCCGGCGATGGTCATCGTGGGCACTGACGACACGTCCACCCCGGTCGATCCGAATGTGACCCGGGCCTGGGAGTTGAGCAACAGTGACCCGCACTACCGGGTCGAACTCGTTGCCGGTCAGCACCAGAGCTTCTCGAATGCTTGTCGCTATGCCGAGCTGCTTCCCACATGGCCAGAGGATCTCCAAGCGCTCGCCGGGCCGCTGATCGAGAGCCAGGCATCCGAGGGCTGCGGTGAGGGAATCATGGACATCGAACGAGCTCAGGATCTCACGAACACGTTCGCGATCACGTTCCTCGACTCGACCTTCCGCGGCGGCGAGATGATCAGCGCCGACACGACCGAGATCCCCGACGACGTCATCTTGATGGCATCTTGATTGCGAGGTGACGATGGCCGGTCGGGACGCGGCGGGATGGGCGCGACCCCACGGCTGATGTCTCCGAATGCTCCTTCGCTGAGCTGCTGTCGCTGGTGCAGTCCCGCCCGCGTCAGGCCAGCGTGCGCACGAGCAGTGCGACAGCACTGAACGCCGAGAGTCCGAGCACGAGCGGCCGCACCGCCGAGCCGACGAGCCGATGCTTGAAACGGCGGGCGGTGGCGAGCCCCAGGAGGACCGACGGGAGGAGCAGGGCAACCAGTTCGAGCTGGCGCCAGCCCAGCTCACCGGCAGCGAAGAGTGCGATGGCGGTGAGGACCGATCCGACCGAGAAGAAGAACGAGATCGTCGCACGCATCGTCACCGGATCGCTGTGTTGATACGTGAGTGCGATCGGTGGGCCGCCGACGCCCACTGCCGTTCCGGTGAATCCCGAGCCGAAGCCGGCGATCACCAGCGCAGGCGTCGTCGGCGTGAACCGTTTGGTGGTCATCGATACCGCGACGCCGAGCAGTACGGTCGTCGAGACGAGAATGGCCAGAACGTCGTCGGAAATGGCCGCGACGACCACCGCCCCGAGGATCAACCCCGGGACCCGTCCGATCAGGGCCGCAGCGACACCGTGGCGGTCGATGTGAGACCGGTCGGCGATCGCCACGCTGAACGTCAGTGGGAGGACTGCGACGACCACGGCTGCGGGGATGAAATCCGGGTCGACGAACAGGAGGACCGGCGAAGAGAGGATGCCGACACCGACGCCCGTCGCGGCCTGCATGACCGCTCCGACGTACACCACGAGGACGCAGGCGAGCGCGCCGAGGACCGGAAGCCCGACGATCGTGGCCCCGATCATCGGTCCTTCATGCGTTTCGGAGGCGCCGACGCGGGATCATCGGGCCAACGATGCTTCGGGTACCGGCCGGCCATCTCCTTCTTGACCTCGGACCACGATCCCGCCCAGAAACCGGGCAGATCGGCTGTGACCTGGATCGGGCGGTCGGCGGGCGACAGCAACTCGAGCCGGATCGGTTCGCCCCCGGCGGTCGGGTGTTCGGTCGTCCCGAACAGGTCCTGCACTCGCACCGATGCGGTCGGGCGTTCGCCGGAGTAGTCGACCGGCACCGAACGCCCGGTCGGGAGTTCGAGCGTGTCAGGGCTGAGCCGGTCGAGTTCGGCGCCTTCGGGCCAGGGCAGCTGCGATCGGAGCACGGTGGCGACGTCGAGCCGGTCGAGGTCCCGACGCCCGATCGCGCCCGGCAGGTACGGAGCGAGCCAGGTGTCGACCGAGGCGACGAGTGCGTCGATCGACCAGTCCGGCCACGGCGCGCCGACGGTGCGATGGAGGAAGTCGACGCGCTGGCGCAGTCGGGTTGCCGCCGCCGACCATCCGAGCACGGCGAGCCGGGTCTCCCGGACGCGTTTCATCAGCGCAACCGTGGTCGCCTCGCCGGGCTCCGGTCGGCGGTCCTGAGTGCCGAGCCGGATCGCTCCGAGGCGCCGCTCGACCGTCTCGACCAGGTCGTCTCGATCGCTGTTCCACGCCAGCGTGCGCTGTTCCTTGATGTCATCGGCGGCTGAACCGATCACGTCGCCGACATCGACCGCTGCGGCGAGCCGGATCCGAGCCCGGTCGGCCTTGCCGTCGAGATCGGCGGCGACCACGAAGGGCTCATGAGCGAGCGGGTCGGTGTCGGCGATGAATGCGCCGCTCCCGCCTCGCATCGTGAACTGACCGGGTCGCCGCCGCCCGGCGAGGCGGTCGGGAAACGCCAAGAGGAGTGCCGCACCGCTGCGGTCATGGTCGATGTGCTGGCGGTCGAAATCGATGCCGGCACGGCGCGCGAGCTCTCGGGCGCGGTCCCGAATTCGGTGGACCGCGCCTCGGTCGGCGCGATCATGTCCGGCTGCGCCCGAGATCACGGCGACCCGCAAGGACAGGTCGACCGGGAGCTCGTCAGGGCGTCCCCGCAGCACGTCGCGCTCGTCGATCAGCGTCGCGACGACGCACGCGAGAGGCGACCGCTCGACCGCAACCATTCGGGCCAGACGCGGATGCACCGGAAGCGCGAGCATGTCGCGACCCAACGGCGTCAGCGCACCGGTCGCAGGATCGATCGCATGCAGGTCGACCAGCAGATCGCGTGCCTGACCGAGTGCGGCGGTCGGTGGTGCATCGACGAAGACCAGATCGCCGGTGGGGCAGGCTGGGTCCGACCCGACGCCCCACGCCGCGAGTTCGAGCATCAGCCCGGCGAGGTCGCCTTGAAGAATCTCTGGCGTTCGGTGTTTCGCCCGGGTGCCGTGTTCGAGCTTGCTCCACAGCCGATATGCCGCACCGGGCTGGGTCCGCCCGGCGCGCCCGGCGCGCTGCTCGGCCGACGC
>Ga0316197_10002953_pt1 | contig 12094 bp, 13 predicted proteins | sample OudBiesiAoxic_MG_FD_204939 | JGI IMG/M metagenome (GOLD analysis project Ga0316197, IMG submission 204939) | Coastal sediment microbial communities from Oude Bieten Haven, Netherlands - site A oxic | ecosystem: Environmental > Aquatic > Marine > Coastal > Sediment | place: Netherlands...
CACTCCGTACACATACAATAAATACTTTTCTGCCTAGTTATTAAACTGGCTTATTGATAAAAATATTAAAGCGTCACAGTAAATGATGATGCTTTAATATTTGACCTTGATACTTTATCTGGGCATATCTTACCTTTATAGAATTATTGGTAAGAACTTCTATGTCATTTAGCACTAGGTGTAAAATCTAATCATTTGACCTTCGCACTTTCTTAAATAAATATTTTCTATTCATTCATAGATTGGTTTTATTTTTGTACTTATATTTTGTGTTTATGTACCAAACTAAAATGAATAGTACTCTTAAAATTGATCTCCTCTGATTAATTAAGATCAAACCTTTAACTGACAAATAAAACATCAAGATCACAAATAAAGAAACATCGTTTCAAAAAAAACAGATGCAGATCGCAAATACACTCCATTTATATACGATCAATATTGATCAAATATAAATGACGGGTATGGTACAACTATCAATTAGGAGTACAAACATGTTTATCAACTACAATAGCAACCCCGTTGACGCAAAATCATACGATACCCAGCGTTTACGTGATGAGTTTTTATCTGAAGATCTATTTATATCCGGTAAGGTTAACATGGTATATAGCCATATAGACCGCATTGTCGCCATTGGTATTTCCCCTACGGATCAAGTTTTAAAACTTGATGAATATGTGGACAAAAAGGCGTTTGGTACGGATTACTTTCTACAAAGACGTGAGTTGGGGATAGTAAACTTAGGCGGAAAAGCCGAAGTTCGTTGCAAAGGAGATCGTTACCAACTTGATCACCTTGATGCTCTGTATCTAGGAAAGGGCGAACAAGAGATTGAATTTGAGTCTCTAGATTCTGACCAACCATCAATACTTTATTGCTTAAGTGCCCCTGCACATCACACTTACCCTTCAAGATTAATCAAACAAGAAGATGCAAAGAAGGTCGAGTTAGGCACATTAGAAAATGCAAATGCAAGAGTTATCAATCAATACTTACACCCCGATGTTCTGACAACTTGCCAACTTTGCATGGGTATTACGCATCTTGAGCAAGGCAGCGTATGGAATACCATGCCTGCACATACACACGAAAGAAGAATGGAAGCATACCTCTATTTTAACGTAAAACCATCTCAAGTAGTTTTCCATTTTATGGGACAACCAAACGAAACTCGCCATATTATTGTCCGCGATAAACAGTTAGTGCTATCACCAAGCTGGTCTATTCACTCTGGTTGTGGTACTCAAAATTACAGCTTCATTTGGGGGATGCTAGGTGAAAATCAAACCTTCGATGATATGGATTTCATTGATATGAATACAATGCGTTAACCAAATATAAACAATTTAACTAGAGACAAATCACAAACAATACTTACTACGGAGCATCAAATGATTAATGTAAAAAAAATAAAATTAGCAGCAATCGCACTCGCAATAGGAAGCTCTTTGAGTTTTTCAACACTTGTATCTGCGGCAACTGAAATCAAAGTTGCATTTAATCAATCAGATAAACACCCTCAATACATTGCGCTAGAAGACTTAGGAAAAAAATTAAGTGCAGAAACTGATGGGCGTTATGAAGTAAAAGTATACCCAAATGCGTTATTGGGAGATCAACGAGCGGCACTTGAATTGTTGCAAAATGGTGCTATTCAGATGGCAATGGTGGCAAATCCTTTGGCAGAAAATTACGATAAATCATTTCGAGTAATCGGTCTACCGTATGTTTACAATGGCTCTTCACACCAAGAAACTGTATTTACATCTGGTGTATTAGACGAGCTATTTTCTTCAACTGAAAAATTTGGTTTTGAAGTGTTAACTGCATATACAGCGGGCGCTCGTAGCATGTATACCAAAAATGGACCAGTGAAGAATATTGCTGATATGAAGGGCCAGAAGATTCGCGTAATGCAGTCAGATACGATGATTAAAATACTGGATTGTATGGGTGGAACAGGCGTACCTATGAGCCAAGGTGAAGTTTATAGTGCAGTTCAACAAGGCGTATTGGACGGTGCAGAAAACAATGAAATTACATATGTAGATTTGAAGCAATATGAAGTAGCACCGTATTTCTCAGCGACTCGCCATCTAATGATGCCTGACCTATTAGCTGTAAGCAGCGACTTTATCTCAAGCATGTCTGATGAAGATCAGGCTACATTAAGAAGATTAGCAAAAGAGAGTACGCCAAATCAGTTCAAATTATGGAGTGATCGCATCGAAACTGCTAAGAAAACAGCACAAGATAAAGGTGCAACCTTTAATGAAGTTGATATCAAACCATTTCAACAGAGCTGTCAGAAACTACAAGCTGAGTTGCTAGAAACCCCAGAGCAAAAAGCATTATTTAAAAAAATAGTGTCAATGAACTAAGAGCAGTGAAACTGGGTTAAGTAAGTCAGCTTGGCCCAGTTATTTAGGATTTATTGTTATGTTAAATAGTAAAATAGAAAAAATGGTTGAAAAAGCAGATACCTTAAAGTATTGGGTTGATACATTAATATCTATAGTTTTGATTTTTATTGTTGGTGCAATGACGATGCTTGTCACTTATCAAGTTGTAGCAAGATACCTTTTCAATAGCCCAAGTGGTATGAGTGAAGTGTTGTCCAGATACTGTTTTATCTGGTTGATACTTATTGGAAGCGCCTATGTTTTTGGTCTTAAGGAACACATGGCAATAACCTTTGTAAAGCAGAAGTTTACGCCAAAAATGCAAATTTATGTTGAAATGTTTACTGAATTTTCGACGGCTGTCTTTGCGTTTTCGATTATGATTATTGGTGGCTACAGTAGCGCTGCCCGCCAAATGTGGCAATTGGACTCTGCATTACAGATCCCAATGGGGGTGATTTATTCTGCTATCCCTATTAGTGGTGGTCTGATCATTTTTTATTTCTTGTATCAGGAACTCAACTTGTTTCATCGTTTGAAACAATTCAAATAAGGCTTTTATCATGGATGTAGCAACTATTGCCGCGTTAATTTTGTTTAGTGGTACATTGTTTTTTCTTATTATTGGTGCTCCGATTAGTATCAGTGTCGGTATATCCTCTTTCGCCGCGATGCTTTCTATTTTACCCACTCAATCAGCAATGATGACGTCTGCTCAACGTTTATTTGTTGGTTTAGATTCGTTTGCCTTGCTTGCAATCCCCTTTTTTATTCTAGCTGGTAATATTATGAATAATGGTGGCATCGCCATCAGATTAATTAACTTCTCTAAAATTATTAGTGGTTTCCTACCTGGGTCTTTGGCACAAACCAATGTTGTTTCAAACATGTTATTTGGCTCCATCAGTGGTTCTGGTGTTGCATCAGCTGCCGCTGTTGGTGGAATTATGTCTCCAATTCAGAAAAAAGAAGGATATGATCCTGCTTTTAGTACAGCTGTAAATATTGCATCAGCGCCAACGGGAATGTTAATTCCTCCGAGCAATACGCTTATCGTATACGCAACAGTAGCTGGCAGTGTTTCTGTATCCGCTTTATTTTTGGGAGGGTATATACCAGGTATTCTATGGGGGCTAGGGGTTATGCTTGTCGCGGGCATTATGGCTAAACGTCGTGGTTATACTGCTAAACATAGTATGTCTTTGGCGGAATGCGCTAAGGTTACTGTTGATGCAATTCCAAGTCTCTCATTAATAGTAATTGTCATTGGTGGTATTCTTGGTGGTATTTTTACGGCAACTGAAGCATCTGCGATTGCAGTGGTATATGCTCTGTTTCTCAGCCTTATTTATCGCTCACTTGATTTCAAAGCATTGCCTGAAATATTTTTAAGTACAGCAAAGATGTCGGCAATAGTTATATTTATGTTAGCAACATCTTCAATAATGTCTTGGGTGATGGCATTTACGCAAATACCGGGGATGATTGCAGAATCCTTATTAACGCTGACCGATAACCCAATTATTATATTGTTAATCATCAATGTGATATTATTATTTATTGGTACCTTTATGGATCCAACGCCTGCAGTGCTGATATTTACTCCTATATTTCTTCCTATTTGTATGGGATTAGGTATGGATCCTGTTCAATTTGGTATTTTATTGGTATTTAATTTGTCATTAGGAACCATAACACCACCGGTTGGCCCTATTTTGTTCACTGGTTGCAGAGTGAGTGGTATTAGTATTGATCAGGTGATTAAACCATTACTTCCATTTTTTCTTGTTATTTTTGTCGTATTGATGATGGTCACCTTTATGCCTGCGATATCTATGATGATTCCAGAAAGTATGGGCCTGATCAAATAACACCATGCATAGAGATTTGCTTTAGTGAATCTCTATATTTTGGACAGAAAATCGACTAAAACTAACACTTAAATAAGTAATAGAATGATAAATACAAAAAAAACCGAGTACCGTGCTCCTGCACTTGAGAAAGGTCTAGAAATCCTAGAGTTATTGTCCTTTGAGGACGAGCCATTGAATAAAAAGCAGATAGCTGAGAAATTAGATCGTAGCATCAATGAAATATTTAGAATGTTGTCTGTTTTAGTTGATAAGCAGTATATTGAATTAGATAACGACTCTTCTACTTATTCTTTGACACTTAAGATGTTTGCCCTTTCAAATCAGCACCCACCAGTTGGACAATTGTTAAAAAGATCACAGCCTCTTATGGAAGAATTGAGTGTAAAATTAGCACAATCCTGCCATTTAAGCTGTTATAAAAATGGCGAGCTTATCGTTATTGGCCGTGCAGAAAGCAATTACAAAATGGGATTTGGATTGCGTCTTGGTGCGTCATTGGACATCTGCGCATCTGGATCTGGAGTTGTGTTGCTAAGTTTCAGTTTGGAAAAGAAAAGAGAAGAAATTTTAAGCAAAATAGATGCGAGTGAAGAGGCAATAAAAAACACTCTGAGCCATATGGAAGTTACAATTTCGAAGGGGTACTTTGTTGGGGAGAGTCCTCAAATTTCTGGTGTGACAAATATCAGTGTGCCAATCTTGGGAGTGCAAGGTGATGCGATGGCTGTACTCACTATTCCATATATGACGTTGAATTCAGCCACGACACATCATCATATAGAAGATATTGAGCATGCAAAAATTGAAATCCTTAAGGTCGCTCAAAAACTAAAACAAAACTTAGATAAATAAAAATATCTAATTGATTTTAAAGCTATAAATTAACCATGTCATTTATTGATTTGCTTGAAAAAAGTAAAATGAATCTTTGGTTCATTATCAAAACTTAAAATTAAGATCGATATATAGCTTTCAATCGATCTTATTTAGCAAACAAACTTATCGAGAAGGTCTATCTAGTTAAGCTGAGTAATTGTGATAACCTAAATGTTCGGAAATGTTTTTCCCTGCATGGCGCAATAGTCCAACGTAATAGGACAGTCGTTTTTCATCAAAACGGACAGTTGGGAGTGAAATAGATAAACCTGCAATGACGATCCCAAACCTATCGTATATTGGTGCCGCAATACAGCGTAAACCAGGTTCCTGCTCTTCATTATCTTCAGCGTAACCTTGCTTTTGAACTAAGCGTAACTCTGATAACAACTGCTCAGTGCTTTCTAATGTCTTATCAGTGTGTTTGATAAAATTAACATCGCTCAATATTTCTCGTATAAATACTTCTTCTCGTTCTGCAAGTAGTACTTTGCCAATGGCGGTACTGTAAATTGGATTTCGTCGTCCAATTTTTGATTGCATACGTAGGTTATAACCTGAATCTATTTTGTGGATATAGATAATGGCACTCTCATCTAATGATCCCAAGTGCAAAGCTTCGTTAGTTTGCTCTGATATTAGACGCATTTCTTTGTCGGCCAGAGAAATTAAGTCTACGTATTCTAGTGATTTGGAACCTAACTCAAAAAGCTTAATGGTCAATGAGTATTTGTCTGCTTCACCCTGTTGGGATATATAACCCAATGTTTTCATTGTTTGTAAAAATCGATACGTCGTTGCCTTTGACATCATGAGTCGTTGAGATAATTCAGATACACCGACTTCTTTCTGCTCACCGAGTGCTTGAAGTATGCTAAATACCTTTAATACGGAAGACACCGCTTCTGGTTGTGTTGCTTTTTCCATTGTATTTCCTTCTCAAATTACCTTTGAGTCTCATTATACTGATTGCAATTTAATCATCTAGTATTTTCAAAATGGCTGTTCAAAAATATAGATACGCACAGGTACTCTTTAAATAATTCTGTCGATTAGTTTAATTTAATGAACCACTGGTTCATTAAATTCTTGTCATCGGTTTATTATTGGTGATATATTATCACTAAGCGGTCAGTATTATTTTTAATACTCACTAAAACGGATATATTGGAGGAAATAACAATGATTCTTGATTCATTTAATTTGAACGGCAAAGTGGCTATCGTAACAGGATGTGATACTGGCTTAGGCCAGGGTATGGCATTAGGATTAGCAAAAGCAGGTTGTGATATTGTAGGCGTAAACATTTGTGAGCCTAAAGAAACAATGCAACAAATTGAGCTGACGGGCCGAAAATTTATTGATATTCGCGCTAATTTAATGGTGTTAGATGATATTCCTTCTATTGTTGAACGCGCAGTTAGTGAACTGGGACGTATTGATATATTAGTGAATAATGCGGGTATTATCCGTCGTAACGATGCTATCGATTTTAGTGAAAAAGATTGGGATGATGTAATGGACATCAATATCAAGTCACTTTTCTTTTTATCACAAAAAGTAGCAAAACAATTTATTGCTCAAGATGAAGGAGGAAAAATAATCAATGTTGCCTCAATGTTATCTTATCAAGGTGGCATTCGCGTTCCTTCTTATACTGCTTCAAAAAGTGCCGTCATGGGTGTAACTCGAGCAATGGCAAATGAATGGGCTAAATACGGTATTAATGTTAATGCAATTGCACCTGGCTACATGGCAACAAATAACACTGCTGCCTTACGCGCCGATGAAACGCGAAATAAAGAAATTGTAGGACGGATACCTGCTGAACGCTGGGGTACGCCAGAAGATGTTGCTGGGCCGTGTGTATTCTTAGCATCAGCTGCCGCGAGTTATATCAATGGTTATACCATTGCGGTTGATGGCGGGTGGCTGTCTCGTTAAGGGCGTCAATCTAAAATAGAGAAAAATGTAGTGGAATATCTAACGTGGGCTCAGGGATTTGGTTATTTAAGTTTTTTCTTAGGAATTTCAGTATTTTATCAGAAAGATGATAGAAAACTAAAGATTCTGATGTTGATCTTCAATCTTAATCATCTCCTTCACTTTTTATTGCTAGGGTCCATTGTTTCAGCATTAGGTGCTTTGCTCTCAGCTTTAAGAACTGCTACTGCTATTTATGTCTCATCAAAAATAGTGGCTGCAGTATTTATTTTTATTGCTTTGATTAGTGGCATTTGGTTATCCGATTCCATTTGGGATCTCTGGCCAATATTAGGAACAATTATTGGCACTTACTCTGTTTTTGTTCTTAAGGGTGAGAAAATGCGCATCGCTTTTTTAGCCGGTTCAATATGTTGGTTAATCAATAATATTTTAGTTGGCTCTATTGGTGGCACTCTGCTGGAAATAACCATTATCAGTATGAATATTTTCACCGTTTTAAGATTACGACAAATCAAACAACAATAAGTAAATTACTCGTTAATAATTCACTTTAGGAAAGGTTATGAAAATCGCTTTAATGATGGAAAATAGTCAAGCAGGAAAAAATGCATTAGTGCTCAATGAGTTACTACTTGCTGTAGAGCCTCTTGAGTACCCCGTTTATAATGTTGGCATGCAGGATGAAAAGGATCACCACTTAACCTATATCCATCTTGGCATTATGGCTAGTCTCTTGATTAATTCAAAAGCGGTGGATTTTGTAGTGACAGGTTGTGGGACTGGTCAAGGTGCAATGATGTCTTTAAATATCCATCCAGGAATAGTTTGTGGTTATTGTCTAGATCCTTCTGATGCTTTCTTATTCAATCAAATTAATGATGGTAATGCTCTATCTCTCGCTTTTGCCAAAGGTTTTGGTTGGGGGGCTGAGCTTAATATTCGTTATATTTTTGAAAAAGCATTCACCACTGGTGAACGTGGTCAAGGATATCCCTTAGACCGTGCAGAACCCCAACAGTCCAACGCAGCTATTTTACGTGATGTTAAGTCAGCGATAGTGAAAGAAAATTACTTAGATTCTATGCGTTCTATTGATCAACAACTTGTTAAATCAGCAATTTCAGGTAATCGTTTTCAAAAATGCTTTTTTGAAAACTGTCAAGATGAAGCAATTAAAGCTTATATAGCTTCATTACTTGATTAAAATCTGTATCAACTTATTCACTGAACTTTATCAGCGCTAACTTTTATGAAAGATACAACGTTATCTGATTAGTGTGAACTGAATAGTTTCTAAGCGACTATTTTTAATAATAGTACAGACCAAATTAAGAGGAGGCCTAAATGAGTCCTATTTATCGTATTGCTGTTATTGGCGAATGTATGGTTGAGCTGAAAAAAAATGATGGGACTTTAATGCAAGGTTTTGGAGGAGATACATTAAACACTGCAGTATATTTATCTAGGCTTACTCAACAGCATGGAATTAGTACATCTTATATAACGGATCTTGGTGAAGATCCTTTTAGCAAAGAAATGAAGGTGACATGGAAAGAAGAAGGCCTCAATACTGATATGGTCAATATTTCTAAAGATAAATTACCTGGTATGTATGCCATTGAAACTGAAGAAGATGGAGAACGTAATTTTTATTATTGGCGTAATGATTCTGCTGCTAAGTACTGGTTACGTGATCGTTCGTTAACCTCACTCACAAAAGAGCTATGCCAGCATCAAATGGTTTATCTAAGTGGCATTAGTCTTGCAATATTGTCAGACGAACATAAACAGCGCCTCATTGATTTATTGTCTCAATGCCGTAAAAATGGACTGAAAATCGTATTTGATAACAATTATCGTCCTGCATTGTGGGAAAACCAAATTCAAGCTCAATTATTTTATAAAAAGATGTTGTCCATTACTGATATTGCCTTTCTGACATATGATGATGAACAAATGCTTTATGATGATGAACAAGAGCAGCAAACGATTGAGCGTACTCAAAAGTTAGGCGTTAAAGAAATAGTGATCAAACGTGGGGGAGATAATTGTTATGTTATCACGCCTGATTCTGTAGAGAGCATTGCCCCACATTCAATTGATAATATTGTTGATACTACTGCCGCGGGAGATTCGTTTAGTGCGGGTTATTTAGCTAAGCGAATGACAGGTGGTAGTACCGAAGAATCTGCGCAGGCTGGACACTTACTCGCCGGGAATGTCATTCAACATCGTGGTGCTATTATTATGCGCGACGCAATGCCAAATTTTTTAATGGAGAAAAAATGAAAAACCTAAATCAAAAGTTATCTGCAATAAAGGTTGTTCCTGTCATTGCTATCAAAGATGCATCTAAAGCGGTTAAACTAGCACAAGTGTTGATAGAAAATGGTTTACCTTGTGCAGAAATTACATTCCGTACCGAGCAAGCGGCTGCTGCTATTAAGAATATGCGTGAAGCATATCCAGAAATGTTGATTGGTGCTGGCACTGTACTCACGTCACATCAAGTAGACCAAGCAATAGATGCTGGAGCTGACTTTGTTGTGAGCCCTGGTTTTAATCCTACGACAGTGACGTACTGTCAACAAAGAAATATTGCTATAGTACCCGGTGTTAATAACCCTAGTTTGGTCGAACAAGCAATGGAAATGGGACTTGATACTCTCAAATTCTTCCCAGCAGAAGCATCGGGTGGTATATCTATGTTAAAAGCACTATCTGCAGTTTACCCGGTAAAATTTATGCCTACAGGGGGGGTGAATCCAAGTAATGTTAAAGATTATTTATCGATTTCAAGTGTGCTTGCTTGTGGAGGAACTTGGATGGTACCTAATGAATTAATAGATAATGACCAATGGGAGGATCTTGCTCAGCTCGTCCGTGATGTTGCAGGGATTGTTGAGTAATTTATATTGCCCCTACAGACATTGTTAACTTAACAACCGTTCTATCAATTAAGCGATAACTTGCGTATATATTAGAATTTTTCATCGGAAGATTATCGCACAACAGATTGAAGTGTTGTTAACTTGACAGTACCAGCTAGAGGTATCAATATAGAATTATAAAAATTTCAGACATAATAACACTTTGAGGTATTCTCAATTATTGGTTACTACTACTATTCTTTAATTAGGAAAATAAATGACAACTTTATATTTTATGCGACACGCTCAAAGCGAAGCAAACCTTAATGATATCCTTGCCTCTCAACTTGATTTTCCTCTTACAGAAAAAGGACATAGTGATGCATTACTTATTGCTAAAGAATTCTCTCAAGAACATAATGTCACACGTTTAATAGCCTCCCCATTGATCCGAGCACAACAAACCGCAATACCATTCGCAGAGCGTTTTAACCTGCCAATAGAAAGTGAAGTACGTATTACAGAACAGCAACTAGGAAAGTATGCAGGTAAAACCTATGCAGAGCTCGATGTTGAAGAAAACTATTGCCATGATAGAGCAAAGCGCTGGAGTTGGATTCCAGAAGGTAATGGCGAATCATACTCCATGATTGTTGATAGATTAATGCCTTTTTTTGAATCTTTGGAAGTTGATTGTGATGAAAATATTCTAGTGGTTACTCATGCAGTTACTATGCGTATGATTAAAGCTATTCTAAATAACTCATTACCTGAATACCCGCATGAAATTGCCCATAATGGAGAAGTGTGGAAAGTGGAGTTTAAAGGTATTGGCTACCCACATAAAATTGAATCATTATTTTTTGGTGATAGCATTAATCAAGCACACAAGGCTTAATTATTATTTTTAATAAGCTACATTTATTCACTTTTTTCTTTCTTTTTAAATAATATGTAACTAGCCATGACATTATGGGCGTACACCATTTAAGATCCTATCTCTACTATTCTGGTCCAGTTGAACTGAACACTTTAATTTTGGATAATACTATCCACTAAAGAGGTGAACATATGGTAGCTATGGCTGCTTAGTGGTTATGCACTTCAAGGTTGAATCTGCCAGCTACTTTATAAGAAGCTTAATTGAATTATATATTTATCGAAATATGGTATAAGAAAGCACTTAGGTGAAATATTTCATAATTAGTGAAAAGTGCACGAGTGATAATCGAAGAAGATCTAATGAAAGGCTATCTCCCAAATTTTACACCTCAAACACTGTCGGAAATTTGTAATACAGACTGTGATTTCAATAGTTAAAAAATTAGGGTTGAAAGCAAAATATCAAATGTAAAAACAGCTGGGTTTAGGTGAAAATATGGCATTGGATGATTTAGCAACCAAGAAAAAATGATGAATAACAAGAGCAATTAAAGATTCAAATGCAGTACGTCTTCGATGCTTGCTTTAAACCATTGAAGCCGATATCCACTGACCTCTAGCTCTACGAGCGGTAGATTAACGTTGTTCAGCAAGACTGTTAACCTTTTTACTCCCTTTGAAATTAAATTAGTTACCACCGATAATAATATAGCCAAACTCAATTTTTTATAGTAATTGATTGAAATTAGAAACATTACCGATCACTTTCGGGTGAGAAAACGAGAGGTCACCCATTATAATTACATGACATCCAGCAGATATTGCAGCATTGACGCCATGCATAGAATCTTCAAATATTAAACAATCTTCAGGGAGAAGATTGATCGCCTGATAAGCTTTAATGAAATGTTCTGGATCTGGCTTACCATTCACAATATCTTCTGCCGTTATAATTACTTCAGGAAATAATAAATCTGCTGCTGACATCCTTGCTTTTGCCATTTCTAAATAACTTGACGTAGCAATAACCCAAGGGATTTTCAGTTCAGTTATATGATTCAAAAAACACTTTGCACCTGGAATTTCAACAACCCCCCTCAGTTGTTATGGTTTCTTGATGAATTAAATAATCAACCTCTTCTTTAATGTTTAAATGAGGTGCAAAACTTGGTAAATGATCCACCACGCGAGCTCCGTGACATAATGTCATTATTTTTTCTGTATTAAATCCATGTTTTCT
>Ga0316197_10002954_pt1 | contig 12093 bp, 16 predicted proteins | sample OudBiesiAoxic_MG_FD_204939 | JGI IMG/M metagenome (GOLD analysis project Ga0316197, IMG submission 204939) | Coastal sediment microbial communities from Oude Bieten Haven, Netherlands - site A oxic | ecosystem: Environmental > Aquatic > Marine > Coastal > Sediment | place: Netherlands...
CCGCTGCGCGTCAGCCGCAGATGATCGACACCGGGATGAGCCATCTGGGCTTCCGCACGATCGTTCGGCCCGACTGAACCCGGCAGGGCTCGGCAACTCAGCTCGGCAACTCAGCTCGGCAACTCAGTCGGTGCCAGCCACCGTGCTGCCGACCTTGCTGCCTCGGTTCAGCAGGAGGACGCTGGTGACCGCGACCCAGCACGGGAACACCCAGACCAGCACGGTGTTCGGCACCGGGATCACCATCAGCGCAAGACCGGCCGTGTAGCCGACCACCACGAGCCAACGGGGGAACGCCTCCGAGAGCCGGCCGACCGTGGTCGCCGACACGATGAACACCGCTTCGAGTCGCGTCGCCACCACTGACGCCATGCCGAGGCCTGCCGCCTGCAGCGCTGCGACCATGTCCGCATCGGGGACGACGCCGAACGACCTCGCCGCCACCGCCGGCGCGGCGATGAGCACACCGGCGCTCAACCACGCTCCGCTGATCAACAGCGCCGAACCGAAGAACACGGTCCCGAAGAACCGATTCTCACGGCTGCCGACCCGCCGGCGGATCACTGCGACGAACCAGACGAACGCGATCGACGACAACACGAGCAGGTTCAGCGCCAGAATCACGGTTCGTTGATTGCCGCTGTCGGCGTACCATTCGGCCAGCACCTGATCGCCCTCGTCGGGGTCGGGAGATCGCAGCAGCAGCGCCGTGGCCACCAATGACAGCAGGCTGTGCGCAAGGCCGGCGATCGCTGCGGCCTCGATCGACCGGGCAGCGCGTGCGACACCTGGTTGCGCCCTGAGACCGGTCATCGACCCATCAGAGCAGATCCACGTGCGTCGTCAGGTCGCGAACCGACTCACGGAACCCCGATCGTCGGGTCGCGAACCGTGCCGTGGCGCAGTCATCACCTCGACGAACGTCGCGCTCCGTGCGCAGCGAGTCGCCCAACGATGTCGCCGCAACCGCCACGGAACGGCACACCCGGACGTCCATCGAGGTCGGAGCCGTACACGTCACCTGCGTCATCTGCGAACCGAAGAGATCCAGCTCCGCGATGCGGTCGCCGAGCTGGTCGTCCGGCAATTCGTCGACCGCACGCTCGTCGGGAACCTCGTCGAACAGCGCTGCCACGCGACGACCTTCCGCCGCCGCCGCACGGGCCGACCGCAACCATGCGTTCCTCTCGACAAGCGCCGGCCCAGCGCCATGGTCAGCGCTGAGGCGACGTCGTCCGATCAGCACCCCCACGATCCCGGCGACGAGCAGCCCCACGAACGGCAGCATCAGATCCACGACGGTGTCGACACCTCCACCCACTCGACACTGTCGTTCGACACACCGAGATGCCTCACCCCAGTCGGGGGAGCCGGGCCCGAGCATCGTGGGCGCGGCGAGCGCAGCGATGCCACCTGCTGGATCTGGGGTGTCAGGAACCCGGATTGTCGGTCGGGCAGCTGACACACTCGACGTCGTGGACGTGTTCACTGCCTGCCGGGTCACTGCCGGTCACATCATGCGACACCGCGACGCCAACGATCGAGCGGGACACCGATGACACGCCGCATCACCGGTTCGCTCGCCGTCACCTGCGTGACGCTCGGATTGATCACGTGGCCACTCGCGTTCAATCTCGGAGCGTACGGAGAGGTCTTCTACGACGACATCTTCCGCATCGTCGTGGCATCGTCGGTGTTGTTCGTGATCACGACCGTGACCCCGCCGCACCCCTCGCCGTGGATCTGGGTCGTTCGGGCGGCTCTCATCTCGCCGCTCGCATGGATGCTCACCGCCGCATTCGTGGTCGGGTCGACCTCCGAGGCACTCGAGCGGCCTGAGTTCGTCATCTGGTTGGTCGCCGTCGTGATCGTGTCGGTGCCATTCTCGTTGCGGCTACTGATCGACCTCTTCGCTCCCGAGTTGGCCGAGCACGCTGATCGACGCTCGGCACTCGCGCTCGCGGCGCTGGTGGTGGCGATCGGGGTCATCGGCTTCAGCGCAGGCCGGAACAACGACCGGTTCCTGACGTGCTACGACTTCGCCGTCGCCGGCTCATCGGAGCCCGACAACTGCGACCCGACCGGCTGACGCTCGACCCGGCCCAACGCTGCGCCGGTCACACCAGCCCGTCGTCGACGGCGCGCAGGGCAGCAGCGGTGCGGTTGGAGACCTGCAGCTTCGCCAACACGTTGCTGACGTGGATGCGCACGGTTCCCGGGGAGATGCCGAGCTCGGCAGCGATCTGCTTGTTCGACAGCCCCCGGACGATCTCCCGCAATACATCCGTCTCGCGGGGCGTCAGTTGCGGTTGGACGGACGACGTCTCCGGTCCTGCACGCAGGACCTGCATCGCTTCCGGCCCGAAGACGGCCTGGCCGATGGCCACCCCACGGATCGCTTCGGCCAGATCATCACCACCGGTGTTCTTCATCAGGTATCCCGACACGCCAGCCTCCATCGCCTCGGTGACGAGGTGAGCATCGGTGGAACCGGTCAACACGATCACCCGAGCCCCGGCGTGGTGAGTCCGGATACGGCGAGTGGCCTCGACGCCGCTGATGTCCGGCATCGACAGATCCATCAGCACGACGTCGGGTCGGAGCGCGTCGTAGCGCTCGACCCCCTCGATGCCCCCGCTCGCGTCACCGGCGATCTCGAGGTCGTCGAAGCTCGACAGCAGCATCGTGAGGCCTTCGATCACCACTGCGTGATCGTCGACGAGCAGCAGACGGATCATCGGCTCGCCACTACGGGTGCCCATCGGATCACGACGTCGGTGCCATCGCCGACTCGGCTGTCGATCGCCAGGTCGGCGCCGATGCTGCTGGCTCGCTCGCGGAGATTCTGCAGGCCGTGGCCTCCCGACACCCGTTGTGGCTCGAACCCGTCGCCCCCATCTCGCACCGCGAGCGTCGTGACGCCATCGTCGTGGCTCACGCTCACGGTGACCGAGTCGGCGCCACTGTGCCGCACCGCGTTGCTCAGGGCTTCCTGGGCGAGCCGATACATGCCGAGCTTCGCCTCCCTCGGCAGCGCGGGGATCTGCTGGACATCGGCCTCGACGTGCACATCTGCGCCCGTTGCCACCGTGTCGACGAGCTGCTCGATCAGCTGCGGGAGCCGGGCCGCATCGAGCGACTGCGGTCGCAGTTCGAACAACAACACCCGGAGCTCCGACAATGACGTGCGCAGCAGCGAACGGATACGGCCGACCGTGTCGGCGACGAGCTGCGGCTCGGTGAGCAGTTGGCGCTGCGCAGCGTCGGCGAGGAAGGCCACCGAGTAGAGCCGCTGGGTGACCGAGTCGTGAAGATCGCGGGCGATGCGATGGCGTTCGATGTCCACGGCGTTCGCAGCGATCAATTCGTTGAGTTCCACCCGCTTCACGAAGCCGGCGAGGTGCTCGCTGGTCAATCGAAGGTAGCGGTGTTCGTCGACACCGAACGGCGCACCGGCACGTGGTTGGATCTCGATCGACCCGAGCTCCCTCCCCTCGATCACAACCGCTTCGGTGGTCGCCGACGGGACCCCGACGGGGCTCGGATCGGCTGTGCCGTTCACACCCGTCGCATCATCGCACCACTCGACTCGCCGGGGAAGCACCTCCGACTCGCTGGCGCCATCGGACTGGTCGAGCCGGAACTCGACCCTCGATGCATCGAGTACCTCGCCGAGGGTCGCCAGTACCGCGCCAAGGACCTCGCTGGTCTCGTCGAGATCCGATCCGGGCCCGCTCAGCTGGTTGCTCGTCTCGAACCGGGACGTGAGCCTCTCCAGCCGACGGACGGTGCGATTCTCGAGCTCGAGCCGTTCGGCGAGATCGTCGTTTGCTGCGACCAGCGCCGCTGTCCGTTCGACGACCGTCTGCTCGAGTTCCGCGGCACGAGTCCCGAGCGACCGTTCGGCTCGAGCGATCCGATCCGACACCAGGACGGCTCCGGCGACAGCGATGAACACCCCTCCGAACGGGCTGAGGTACGGGGTGTCCACGACACCCTCGTCGACCAGACTGTCGTAGCCGCTGAACCCGAGCAGGACGGCGAGCCCGACGGCGATCACGACGGTGTCCGCTCTCGCACCGCGGCGATGCCGGACGATCAGCGCAGCAACGATCAGCACCACGGTGCCGAGCAGGTAGATGTCGAGCAGCGGACGCCACGGCGACCTCGGCCCCTCCTGGACCACGAACCGCTCACCGAACAGATCGACATCGCGAAGCCCGGTGATCTCGTCGATCAACAGGCCGTTCGGCAGGACGAGCTGGACCGCCAGCACGACGATTGTCGCCAGTCCGAATGCGATCAACGCCCACCTCGGAATCGCCTGCGTCCACGTGGCCACGAGCGCGACGATCGCGGTGATACCGGCCAGTCCCAGGAGTCCGAACAGCTGGAACTGGGACGAGTACTCCTCGACGGACGAGCTCGTCTGCATCACGACGAGGTTCCACGCCGACAGCGCCACGATCACCGACGACAACATGAAGGAGAACATGAACGGGCGGCCCGGTCCAGCTGGTCCACGAGTGCCGATCGCGCCGAAGTACACCGCCGCCATCGCCACGACTCCACCGGCGAGGCCATATGCGAGGGTGCCGTATGCCGTGGTCATGCGTCCTCCTCCGACTGCTGTCCGAAACGGCACCCGACAAGTGCAGACGGCGCCGAAATCTTGCCATGTGGCCGCCACTCGTTCCATATGCGCCTCTGACGAATGTCAGGGCTGTCTCTCTGTGCATGGGCCCTGTACCGGTGGGCGTACCACGGCGACGATGGACACATGCGGACGACGGCGGTACACGGCCACCACCTCGACTCGACGACCGAACAACTCGCGGCAGAGCTGTCCGCGCTCGAGGGCGCCCTCGACGCCGGTGATCTGGCCACGGCCCGACGTCTGGCACAGGCGATGCGGCAGGCGATCGACCTCACCGACGAGCCGCCCGTGCCGCAACGTCCGCATCTGCGCTTGGTCGAGTCGGTCGCACTCACCGGGCGCGAGTTCGCGACACTCGGCTGGCTCACCGATGGCTCGATGAGCCAGAAGGACATCGCCCGCGAGATGGGCGTCACACCGAACACCGTGAAGACGCACCTCAAGTCGCTGTATCTGAAACTCGATGCCCACTGCCGGGGCGAAGCGATCGAACGGGCTCGCGACCTGGGCATCCTCCGACGGGCGCCGTCCGGAGCGATCAGCACGCGTCCGGCCCTCGACGCTGCGCTGCGATGAGCGACACCGTCGAACACGAAGGTCGTGGCGTCCAGCCATGGATGGTCGCCAACCTCGCGATGGGTGCGGGCTTCTCCGCATTCATCGCGCTGCTCGTGCCTCCGTACGTCTCGGAGGTGACCGGCGACGCCACCGCCGCCGGCGTGGTGATGGCCGTGATCAGCCTCGCAGCGATGCTCGGGCCGGTGATCGGCACCTTCGCTGATCGCCATGCAGCGCACCGCCTGGTGATGAGCCTCGGTGTCCTCGGATTGAGCATCGGGTTCGCAGCGTTCGCCCTCGCATCGGACTCGGCAAACTTCTATGCGATCGATGCGATCGTGCTCGGTGTCTCGGTTGCTGCGGCGTCGGCGGTGGGGCCGGTCTTCATCGTCGGGCTGGGCTTGCCGCGACGCCTGGAGGCGAAGCGGATGACCGGGTACTCGCTGGCGATGCCCGCAGGCCAGGTGCTCGGCGGGGTCATCGTCGGTGTCGCGGCGTCGGCCGGTTGGTCGTACTCGGCCCGCTTCTGGCTTGCGGCGGGTCTGTGCCTCGTGCTCGCCATCCTGACGTGGGTGACGAGCAAGGAGCCCGAACGGGAACTCCATGCCGTCATGTACCCCTCGACCACACACGCATCGGACGCGGAGGCCGACTCCAGCACCGATGAGTCGCCGTCGATCGCCAAGGTGACCCTCCGTCAGATCCTCGGATCGATGTTCGGCCTCTTCCTGCTGATCAGCGTGCTCACCTCGATGGCGAACAACGGCATCAACAGCCAGATCTCGAACATCATGCCGAACGTGTATGGCATCAGCGAGGCCGAGACGTCGACGCTGATCTCGATCGCGGGCGTCCTCAACATGATCCTGTTCGTACCGGCGGGGCGATTGATGGCCAAGCGCGGCGCACTCCCCACGTACACCCTGGGGGTCGCGATGCGGCTCGTCGGCGCACTCGGCATGGCTGCGGTCGGCATGATCTCCAACTCACCGGCGCTGCTGGCGGTCGGGTTCATGCAGCTCCTCTATCAGGCCAACCCGTTCGCTCGGCTCGCACAGCCGGGGACTGCCGTGCGCTTCGCGACGTTCCCGGCCGGAATGGCCAATGGTTGGTTGATCGCCGGCTCGGCGCTCGGCTCGTTCGCCGGCGCACTGCTCGGCGGCGTCCTCGCCGACACCTACGGCTTCAACGCCGTCAACTGGATGGGCGCCGGAGCGGCCGCCGGATCGATTGCGCTGGTCGTGTTCGGTCTGTGGCCGGCGAACACCGCGGACGACCAGGACGGGCAGGCGCCGGACGACGGATGACCGCCACGCGGCGAGCGGGTCACTCGATGCCGACAACCTCGATCAGCAACCAGAGCCCGGCGCAGTAGAGCGCGAACATCACGGCGATCCCGATCGACATCCACCTCGCGATCGCGGCTCTCGGCATCCCGAGCGCGAGCCCGATCAACACCGATGCCGTCACTCCCGGAAAGATGGGGCCGACCATTCCGAGGCCCTTGGCGCCGTACCGGTCGGCGAACCGACGGATCGACGAATCGGGTTCAGGCGGCTTCGGCTCGGTGCCACGCGTCAATCTGGTCCGTACGGCATCGCCCGCGTACAGGAACACCACGAGCCCGAACATCGAGCCGGCGGTCGCGGAGACGTAGACCTCGATCGGCGACAGGGACAGCGCGAACCCGATCGGGATCGCAAAGCCACCCGACACCGCGCTGATCGCGGCCACGACCAACCATGCGACGACCCTCATGAGGCCCCCCTCGGCTGCATGCTGCGCAGTTCTCGTCCGCTCATGTTCACGATGCTCGCAGTCGGCGCCCGCTGCGAGCGGATCACGAAGACGCCGAAGACGTCTCGGTGACATGCTCGGGCGGGTCTCGGTGGAACGGGCTACGACCCCTTCACGATCCTGATGAAGGGGTCGGAAGCCACCGGGGAATCGACCGGCACGGTCACGGTGTGACAACGTCGATGCCGTGACGATCGGCCGCATCGAGCCACACCCCGCATCGATCGCCGACTTCGACGACCTCTGGCGATCGTCCACATGGCAGACCAGGCTCGCCGGCCCAGCGCTCCCGGCCGCGACCACGTGGGTTGCGCTGATCTGCGGGCTGGCGGCAGCCGACATCGTCGGCAATGTCGTGGTCGACGGCCCGCTCCAGGTTCCCACGAAGCTGGCAATGGTGCTCGTGGCCGTCGCTGCGGCGAGGTGGTCGGGGATCTCCTGGGCAGCGATGGGTATGTCGTGGAGTCGACTCGCCCGGGGGCTTCTGGTCGGCGGGGCCGCGGCGGCGGTCATTGCAGCCGTGGTCGCGCTCGGCGTGCTGCTCCCTGCGCTGGCAGGGCTGTTCGACACGGGCGATGCGGCGAACGACGACGCCGGGGAACGTGCCGTGCGCCTCGGCGTGATGATCCCGCTCGGCACCGTCGTGTTCGAAGAGGTGCTGTTCCGTTCGGTCACATTCGCCGCGCTGCTGGCCGTCCACTCGGTGCGCGGCGCGTTGATCGGACAGGCGCTGTTGTTCGGGCTGTGGCACCTGGTGCCGGCGATCAGCGGCGCTGACGGCAACGCCCTGGTGGTGGCGGGGTCGTTGACAGCGACCGTGGTGGCCACCGGTGTCGCCGGGCTGGGCTTCGGCTGGCTGCGCCTGCGCGGCAACAGCGTGGCGGCGCCGGCGGTCGCACACCTGGCGAGCAATTCCTTCGGCTACCTGGTGGCTGCGCTCTTCCTCGACACGTGAACACCGACGCCGCCCTCCCCGGCCGGCACGGATGCGCCCGACGTCATGTCGGACGACGCTCGGATCAGACGAGCGTCTCCTCGAGCCAGCCGTCCAGCCGTTCCGTGATCACATCGTCGCTGCCGGCGAGGAGATGACCCTCGCCGGGCAGCATCACGACCTCGCCCGAACCCGCCATCGCCTGGACGATCCAGCTCGACTCAGGGGGGAGCAGCTCGTCACGTTCGCCGTGAAACAACAACAACGGTCGCCCGCCGAGCGCGCCGGCCACCTCGCAACCGGCCGACTGTGTTGCGAACGTGACCACGCCGGCCACCGAGGCGGGCATCACCACGGCAGCTCGAATCGCGACCGCCCCGCCGAAGCTGTGCCCCATCACGACCACGCGGTCGGCGCCGGCGTCACGAGCCATCTCGACGCCGCACGCAAGGTCGTGGGCACAGAGGTCGAGATTGTTCGGTTCCCGATAGCCGACACGCAGGAACGGGACGCCTCTGGTGGCCCAACGTTCGCCGAGGTGGTGGTACAGCCCATGTCCCGGACCGAGCAGGCCGCCCATGGCGCCACCGCACGCGACGATCGCTCCGCCGGACACGGTGGCCCCCGACGGTGGCTCGTGCGTCAACACGCTGAGGAGCCCGCGCGTCGTGAACACCTCGCGATGGGTGAACCCCGGCCGGTCGGTGCTGGCGGCGACCACCTCGACCTCGCTGGTGGCCAGCGGGTGCAGGGCCTCCAGCGCCGTCGGATCGCTCGGGTCGACCATCGCTCACTAGCGTACAAACCCCTATGACCGGAGCTGTGAGCGAACCGCCCGCACGGAGCGCTGACGCGTCGAACATCGACTTCGACAATCGGGTCGACCGCGAGCACGCCCGACGGATCGGAACGGCGTGGATCGAACTCCGCCGCGGTGCGTCGGCCTCGGTGTTGCGCACCTACCTGTTCGGTGAGGAGACGCCACTCGAACAGGGGCAGATGGACGCGCTCGACCTCCTTGCGCGCCGCGACGAGCGGGCGATGAAGCAGCTCGCCGGTCGGCTCCGCGTCGATCCGTCGACGGCGACGCGAGCGGTGCAACGGCTCGAAGCGGATGGCCTGGTCGAGCGGTTCCCCTCACCTGACGACGGCCGGGTCGTGCTGGTCAGGATCACCGCCGAAGGGCGTCGCCGGCGCGACGACGTCGCCGCGCGACGGTCGGTGGCGATGCTGCGCATCCTCGACGCATTCGACGGCGACGAACGAGCGCAACTCGCCGACCTGCTCGACCGATTCACGGATTCGCTCGATGCCGTGGTCGACGAACTCGCGAGCGAGCGTCAACAGGACGACGCGGCGTCCTAGCCGAACGATCTCGAAACGAACCGACATGTCGAGGTTGCGAATGTCGCTCGCGGCACACGGGGGGTAGGGTCCGCGACATGGCCGATCAGGCAGATTTCGCCGACCAGGCGATGCAGTACGCACCGCAGCTCTACTCGTCGGCGCTGCGCATGACCCGCAACCGCGCCGATGCAGAGGATCTCGTGCAGGAGACCTTCCTGAAGGGTTTCCGCAGCTTCGACTCGTTCACCGACGGCACCAATCTGCGGGCCTGGCTGTTCCGCATCATGACGAACACGTACATCAACAAGTACCGGGCCAAGCAGCGGCGACCCGACGAAACCGATCTCGGCGAGATCGAGGACCTGTACCTCTACAAGAACCTGGGCACGCTGCAGGACTCGTCGATCGGGCGATCGGCCGAGGAATCGCTGATGGAACTGCTCCCCGACGACGAGGTCAAGGCCGCACTCGAGGATCTCCCCGACAACTTCCGGCTGCCCGTGATCCTCGCCGATGTGGAGGGCTTCGCATACAAGGAGATCGCCGAGATGCTCGACATCCCGATCGGGACCGTGATGTCTCGACTCCATCGGGGAAGAAAGGCGATGCAGAAGGCGTTGCACGAGTATGCCCTCGTTCGAGGACTCGTAGCAGCTGAGCCGGCAGGTGACGGCGGGCAGGAGAACACACGATGACCGAACCTCAGACCAGCGACTGTGCCGAGACGATCCGTGAGCTCGACATGTTCCTCGACGGCGAGTTGTCCGACCAGCAGCGCGACGCGATCCGCCACCACCTCGACGGATGCATGGACTGTCTGGGCGCATTCGACTTCCATGCAGAGTTGAAGATCGTCGTGGCCGAGAAGTGCCACAACGACGAGATGCCGCCGGGTCTGATGGGCAAGATCGAACGCTGTTTCGCCATCGACTTCGACGGCGACGGCCAGATCGGGTGATTGTGTCCGACGGGGTGCTCGCCGGTTAGCCTCACGGACATGCTCGCAGCGAACGTCTGGCACTTCTGGATCGGGATCGCCCTGTTCATCGTCTCGCTGATCGTGTTCGTCGTCCTCGTCGTCGGCTACCTGAAGACGGTCGAGTCGCAGAAGCATCCGAGCCGCCGCCAGCAACGCCAGCAGCACTCGGATCTCTAACCGACCGGGCCGGTCGGTGGCACCCATGCCCGATCGCGTCGACCTGAACCCGCTGCTCGCGAGGTGTTCGTTCCCGCCGTCCGGTGAGGCCGTCGTCTGCGCCGTCTCCGGCGGCCCCGACTCGACCGCCCTGATGATCCTGGCGGTTGCCGCCGGCTGTGATGTGAGCGCCGTTCACGTGCACCACGGCCTTCGCCCGTCGGCCGACCACGACGCCACGTGTGCCGAGACCAGCGCTCGGCTGTTCGGCGTTCCGTTCCGTGTCGAGCACGTCGATGTCGACGACGGCGCCAACCTCGAGGCCCGGGCACGAACCGCACGACGTCGGGTGCTCGGCAACGAGGCGTTGACCGGGCACACCGCAGACGATCAAGCCGAAACGCTACTGCTGGCGCTGCTGCGGGGTGCGGGAGCGACCGGGCTCGCTTCGATGCGACCCGACCGTCGCCGCCCGATCCTGGCCCTGCGCGCCGCCGAGACGCGGTCGATGTGCGCGGAGCTCGGCGTCGAGGTGGCCGAGGATCCCACCAACCAGATGCCGCGCTTTCGACGCAACCGCGTCCGTCACGACGTGCTGCCGCTGCTCGACCACATCGCCGACCGCGACATGGTGCCGCTGCTCACCCGCACCGCCGATCTCGTGCGCGACGACGACGATCTCCTCGAGGAGCTGGCGACGACGCTCGACCCCACCGATGCCGTGGCCGTCGCCGCTGCGCCGTTGCCGATCGCCCGACGGGCGCTGCGGCGATGGTTGAGCGTCGATGGCTACCCACCTGACGCCGCCGCGGTCGAGCGTGTGCTCGCTGTTGCAGCGGGTGAGGTGGTCGCCTGCCAGGTCACCGGTGTCGGCCGGGTGCAACGGCGACGACAGCGGCTCGAGCTTGTGACGGCAGAGCCAACCGCCGGGTAGTCTGGAACGCCGTGATGACTGCCGCACCGAGAACCACCCGCTGATGCCGCCTCGTCTCCGTGGCAAGTGGGCCCTCGGTATCACACCACGCAACTTCACCTGGATCCTCAAGGACAAGCTCGCGATCTGTGAGCGACCCGGAGGCGTGGGCGACAGTCACCGCCGAGTACGCCGGCAGGAGGAGATCATCTGGCTGCGTGAGAACGGATTCGGCTGTGTGCTGTCGATCATCTCGGCACCCCACAACCTGCACAACTACGACGAGTTGCAGCTGCCGTATCGGCACCGCCCGTTCAACGCCGAGCACACCGACCAGTACCTCGCAGCGCTCTACAGCGAGATCCGCGAGCTGTTGCGCAACAACACCAAGGTGCTCGTGCACGCCGACGAGGTCGGCGATCGGATCGTCGGGGTGATGGGCGGTTACATCCGCTGGGCGGGTCTCGTTGAGGATCCGACCAAGGCGATCCAGGTCACCGAACGTCTCGCCGGCCGGCAGCTCGACCCGTTCGCCCGGGAGATCATCCTCAACGCCCACGAACTCCGCTGAGGCCCGTCGAGTCGGGGTCGCCGCAGTCGGCGAACGACTCAGCCGCGCTGGGGCGCCGAGATGCCGCAGATGTCGGTGTCGACATACAACAGCGGCAGCGGATCGATCGCCTGGGTGGGCCAGCGATCGCCGAGGCGAATCTCGAAGTGCAGGTGGAAGTTTCCTGCACTGGTGCCGCTGT
>Ga0316197_10002955_pt1 | contig 12090 bp, 9 predicted proteins | sample OudBiesiAoxic_MG_FD_204939 | JGI IMG/M metagenome (GOLD analysis project Ga0316197, IMG submission 204939) | Coastal sediment microbial communities from Oude Bieten Haven, Netherlands - site A oxic | ecosystem: Environmental > Aquatic > Marine > Coastal > Sediment | place: Netherlands...
TTTTTCCTGCAAATCTTGCATTAGTAATAAATGTTCTTACAGAATCAGAGTTTCCTCCAACACTATAATATCCTAATCCATTTGCTGTTAATTGAGTTAATGAAAAATCATTATCTGTAAATGTAGTAGGTGCAAAATAGAATCTTGATCTAAGTCTTAAGAAACTTAATCCTTTTATATAAGGAAGATCTGATTTTACGTCTCTATCAACATAGAAATAGTTCGTTCCATTATTTCCTTTATGAGATTTTTGATTTTTTATAACCATACCAAATTTAGTCTTAGCTTCTGCAGATAAATAACTATAATATCTATCATATCCAAATTCTAATTTTATTTTATTATCCCATACTTTTTCAACGCCTTTTACATCGTCATTTTGGAAGTCACCATAAGTATGAGCAGAAATATATACTGATTTCTCTAGAGCTGGGATATTAAATGGAATTGTCAAGTACATCTCATCGCTATGAGTTCTAGAATCTGAATCATGTAAATCACTTGAATTAACTCCATGTCTTATATATTCATTATGGAAATAACCAAATTTAGCTCCTGAAAAATAACTAAAACTATGGATAAAACCTAAACTATAGTTATCCGTTTCAGAATCTTTTTTTTGTAGTGTCCAATAAAGTGGTAAAGATCCTCTCTTTTTTGAAGTTATTTTTTCATCTAAATCTAAATCAGGTGTTATATAATCTCCAGAACCACTATATAAACTACTAGCCTCATAAGACAATAATAATGTTGTGTTTAAGTTTGCAGAATTGAATCTTACTCCTACACCACTATTAGATAGAGTTAATGATGGCTTTGTGAAATCTGGGAAATAGAATCCTTGAATTTCTTTATCTTGATTTTTTTCTAAATCTTCTATAGTAACATTAGTAGTTATTTCTGGGTTATAAGCTTTTCCATATTCACCATAAAGAGTGCTATATTTTTCATGCCTTGCGTTTCTTTCTTTTTCCAGAGTTTTTAAGTCAAACTCTTCGTTTACGCTATATTTCATATCTAATGTACTAATCGAATTATTATTAACTGTATAATTTAAATATACTAATTTATCATTAACAACAACTGGTGATTTAGCGTTATAAAGAACATTTGTTAACTTTGTTACTTTGTCACTCTCTAAATCTTTTTTGTATATATTATTTACTTCTTCACCAAAGTTATCTGTGAAATAAAGCACTTCTTTTGATGATGATTCTTTAGCTACATCATCTTTATCTTTATCTTTATCTTTACCTTTATCTTTATCTTTATTTTCAATTTTTTCTGTTGCTAAGAAAGCTGTTTTACCATTAGCTAAGAATTTTACTTCCTTAGTTCTAAGATCTAATAAATATATTTTTCCTCCAGCTTCACCATCTACTTTAGCAGTAAATAAGACTTTATTATTCCCAGCATCACTTAAGCTAGTAATAGAATATTTTCCTGGTTCTAAAATAATTTGATTAGATAGAGTACTTATCCCTGTAGAACCATCTTGAAGGAATGTATATAATATTTTTCCTCCAACATTTACAAATTTATCAGGTCTTGTTAAATCTTTTAACATGGTACTTTGTCCAGTTTCAACATTATATCTGTATGCAACATTATCTTCAGATCCTCTAAATGTACTTTTTATTGGATAAGATGCATAATATATATTATTTCCTTTTATTGCAGGTTGATTACTTATTATTGCAGTAGGAGCACTGTATTCTTCTACTCCACTATAATCAGGATTACCATCATCATCAAAAGGGATCTTTAAGAATTTTAGCCAGTGTCTTTTATGACCTGCTGTTACAGAAGCATCTTCTCTTTTTTCAATAGAGTATGTCCAAACATTGTCTCCATCTTTAATAACTTGAGCATTATATGAATGAACATCAAAGATAGAAGGTCCTTCTATTAAATCACCTTTAACGTCATTAGTTATCTTAGTTAAAAAATCCATCCATTGTTTATGTAAAGTTTCGGCATCTACACCAGCAACTTCTCCAAATGTTTGTCCAATTCCGCTACCTTTATGTTGTGAATAATAATGGATCGCTTCAGATACTTTATCTACACCATAAGTCTCTAAATAAAATCTCATAAAACTGTTCCCATATTGATAAGGTTTATTATGGTAAGTTGGTCCTAGTCCTTCGAATTTCCCTTCATTTAGATCCCTTTTTGCAATAGCTATAAATGCTGGATCAAATGTTCTTCCCCCACCTTGAGAAATCATACTTTCAACTAAAACAGCCATTCCTTCTGTCCACCATCTTGGAATAGTAGCATGTTTAACAATACCATCACTTAATGGAATATATTTATTTATACCATTTTCTTGCACTTTATAATCTAATAATTCATGTGTTAATTCATGAGAGAATAAATAAGGGATATAGTCTTTATATTCATTTGTAATACCTCCATTATTCGTAACGAATAAATGAATTCCATAACCTGTAGAAAATGCATTAGAATTATCTTGAGTATCCATAACAAAGACTTTGATATCTTTTGGAATTTCCATCTTAAATAACTTACATTCTACCTCGGCTATCTCATCAGCTACCCTAATTAACTCTTGAGCCTGTTTAACACTGTTTTGATCATAGTAAACTTTAAAATATTTAGTATGATAGATTTTTTTTCTCTCGAAAGAATCACTCGTTGTACTTTTTCTTTCAATTTTAGAATTTGTAGGTTGATTTTGAGTGTTAGATTTGTGCTTTGTATTACTGTTTTCTAAACCATCAGCATAAATTGTACTACTCAAAACAAACAATGAAGTTAACATAAATTTCTTACTTTTTAAAAACATTTTTTCCTCCCTAGTAAAATAACATTTATTTAGTCTATATTTTTATAGATAAAAGATTAAGCAAAATTGCTTAATAATAACAAACTAATTTTAAAATTTTTTTATTTTCCTGATATACTCAGTTCATTTACAAATAATGATGGGGCTCCTACCCCTGAATGACTATATTTAAAGTCATTTCCAAGATCATTTACATCTTTTAGTACCTCAAAGAAATTCCCAGCAACGGTTATTAAGTTAATAGGCTTCTCTAACTTTCCATCTTTAATTAAAAATCCACCTGCCTGTAGGGAAAAATCTCCAGTAACTGGATTTAATCCTGCATGGATTCCTGATAAATCATCTATATAGATTCCATCTCCTACCTTGGCAGTTAGTTCCTCCAAAGATAATTCTCCATTTTCAATTGAAAAATTAGTTGGCTTAACTGCTACTAACCCTTTAAATCCTGCTTTAAATCCATTCCCAGTACTTTTTAATCCATCTTTTTTAGCTGTTTTTCTGTTGTGTAAGAAAGTTTTCAATACTCCGTTTTCAACAATAGTTTTATTAGAAGCAGCTACTCCTTCATCATCAAATGATGTTGAATGAGGACCAAAATCCACTAATGGTTTATCTGTTATGGTAATATTTTTAGAAAATATAAGATCTCCTAATTTTCCCTCTAACCTAGACAGTCCTTTTTGAACATCTTCAGCAGAAAAACTAGAACTCATCACTTCTAATAAATCAGCTGTAACTTCATTTGAAAGAAGAGTTTTATACTTTCCAGAATCCGCTTTCTTTCCTCCTAGTTTATTTGTTGCATTTAAAGCTACCTTTTCAGCAAACTTTTCTACATCGATACTGTCAATATCATTGGTTAAGATGAACTCTCCACCTGTTGTTATTTCATCCTCTTTTTTAGCTGCAGCATAGCAGTAAATTAAGATAGTGTTATCCTTTTTTTCTAAATTTAAATCTTTTGAGTTAATTATTTTTGTTTCACTTTCATTCTCAATAAAAACTAAAGCCTGAAGAGTATCTATATTTTTATAACTCCTTACCTTTTCATCTATTTTTTTAAGTAGTTCAATTTTAGTAGAAGTTTTTATATCTTTTATCCCCTCACTAAAAGTTTTTACTTCTGGATAATTTTTACTTCCTTCAAATAATGAAAACTCCTCGCTTGTTTCTACAATTGAAGCATTTAATATCAATTGATCCAATAATTTAACTGCCTTTTCTTCCGATATCTCTTCGGTATATACAGAACCTGCTTTACCATTGTATTTTCCCTTTAATGAGATCCCTGAAACATCGGAGACTTTGTATTCCTCTACTTCAGAATCAAATAATTTAATAGAAGTAGAACCACTTCTAGAAAAATAAATTTCTAACTCCTCTATATTTTTTTCTTTAGCTCTATTAAATAAATTAGTATAGTTCATAACTATTTTTTCCCTCCTACTGTGATGGATGAAACCCTTATTCTAGGTTGACCTACATCAGCTGGAATAGTTCCACTAGCTGAGCCACACATTCCTTGAGCGAAAGATAGATTATCTCCAACCATATCAATTTTATGTAAAACCTCGGGACCACTCCCGATTAGAGTAGCTCCTTTCACAGGAGTTGTGATTTTACCACCTTCTATTAAATAACCTTCCCTTACTGAAAAATTAAAATCTCCAGTTGTAGGATTCACACTTCCTCCACCCATTGATTTTGCATATAATCCTAACTTTACATCTTTTAACATATCTTCTAAAGTAGAAGTCCCAGGAGCAATAAATGTATTTGTCATTCTAGAAGTAGGAGCAAATTTATATGATTGTCTCCTTCCAGAACCTGATGACTTTTCTTGCATCCTTCTAGCTCCTAATCTATCTATCATATACCCTTGTAAAATTCCATCTTTTATCAAAACATTTTTTTGTGCTTTAATACCTTCATCGTCAATATTCATAGAACCCCATCCGTTAGGGATAGTCCCATCATCGATAGCAGTTACACAACTACTAGCTACTTTTTCTCCTATTTTATCTGCAAATACAGATAATTTTTTAGCTACAGATGTAGCTTCCAAACCATGTCCACAAGCTTCATGGAATATTACTCCACCAAAACCATTTTCCATAATAACTGTCATCTCTTTACTAGGAGCATCATCGGCAGATAAAAGTGTTATAGCTTGTCTAGCTGCTTCCTTTGCAACTTCTGTTATATCTACATCATCACTATAAAATTCAAATCCTTTTTGTCCTCCTGGAGCTGAAGAACCAGTTTGGACATTGTCACCATCTTTTGCTATACAGCTTACGTTTATCCTAGTATGAACTCTGGTATCGCTTGTATTTAATCCTTCTGAATTAATTATTTTAATATTTTGTACACTATCAGAATATGATACTTCTACTTGACTAATTTTTTCATCATATTCCCTAGCTACCTCATCTATTTTTTTCAACAATTCCACTTTTTCTTCTACAGGAACTGTATCTGGCATCCTTTTTATCTTATGTTGCTTTACTTCAACTATAGGTTTTCCTATTATTCCCTCTCTTAAAGTCACTTTTTTTTCCAATGAATCAGCTAATTTTTTTGTGATCAAAAGTAAATTTTCATTAGTTAAATTATTTGTATACCCATAGACTACATTTGAATTATCTAAAATTCTTATTCCAACTCCAAAGTCATTTCCAGATAGAACTTTTTCTATCTTTTGTGATGATAAAGTGAGTGAAAATGTATCTTTTTCTTCAAAAAAAATCTCGGCGAAATCTCCACTTAACAAAGCTGTTTTAAAAATTTGTTCTATAACTTGCCTCTCTAACATAAAATCCTCCAAAAACTAATTTACAATACTACGATAGTTTCTTTTTTTAACACTATTTAAGAGTTGTATAAGCAATTTCCACTTATATAAGACTAAAGTAATAAAAACTTATACAGAGAAGTATACATTCTTTAGGCATTTATTTAAACATTAAGAAAATAAAGAAAGTAATAAACTAAATAAACTAAATAAATCACCTAAATTTAAATTTTTTCTACAAGTCAACTATTATAAATTAAATGCAAAAAAAAAGAGAGTAATAAAAACTCTCTTTCAATAATCTAAAAATATACAAAAAAATTATATTTTGTATTTTACCTCAGGTCTTCCAACTGTTCCATAGTAAATATTACTTTTAATTCTTTTTATTTCACTTAAATAATCTAAATATTTTTTTACTGTAATACTACTAGCTTTTACTTTCTTTGCAATTTCTTTAGATGATGATTCCTTTGTAGGATCTAATAAAAGAGCGTCTAAAACTTTATCCAATGTTTTTTTACATATTCCTTTGGGTAATTCTGTTTCATCATTAGTTTTAACATGATAAAATGAATCGATCTCTTCTTGTGTAACAAGATCTTTTTTTAGCCTCTTAGTTGATTTTTTAATTAAATACCTTTCTAAAGCTTTTTTTAATCTATCAAATTCAAAAGGTTTAATTAAATAATCTACAATACCTAAATTAAAAGCTTTCTCAATATGAGCTTTATTATTAGAAGCAGTAACAAATATAGCCTCTGTATAAAAACTTTTTTCTGATTCTTTTTTTCTCAATTCTTGTAAAATATCTAGACCTTCCATATCAGGAAGATACATATCTAAAATAATTAATTCAACCTGATTATTTATAAGGTAATCTACAACTCCTTCACCTTTAATAAAAATTTTTATAACATTAAATTCTTTTTCAGAATCAATTATTTTTTTTGTTATCGCACCTACCATAGGATCATCTTCTATAATTACAACATTTATCATTGATCACACCTCCTTAGTTAATTCAATATAAAATGTTTTCTGTGTATGCTCGTCAATAATGTCAATTCTTCCATCATATAATGAAACTAAATTTTTAACTAAAGCTAATCCTGAACCTCGTTTTTCCCCTTTAGAAGAATAACCCATTTGAAAAATTCTATTTATATTAAGTATTTTTTCACCATTATCGGTAACAGAAATAAAAATTTTATTTTCATTTTCTGATAACTTTATATTAACTTCTTTTTTTAGTGAGGTATTTAAATCAAAAGATTCCATAGCATTTTCAATTAAATTTCCTATAATAACTATAAGATCATCCGAATTAATATTATTATGTTTTCCCATAAAATTACTATTGTTTTCTATATTTAAAAATATTTTCTTTTCCCTTGCTAAACTTATTTTACTTAGAAGTAATGCTTTAATAATAGGATCTTCAATCTTTTGAACCTCATTATTTTCTTCATCTAACTTTATTCTTATATTTGAAACATATTTTTTTACCTCTTCATATTCTTCTAATTTTAATAACCCTGAAATCACATGGATTTTATTTTTGAATTCATGTACATTAGCTCTCATAGAGTTTATTATTTGAGTTACTCCTGTTATCTCTTGAGCAATTTTTTTTATTCCTTCTTCTTGTTTTATTATAAATAAAACTTCAAACTTATTTCCACCTTGGGTTATTTTAATACAATTCACAAAAACTCTCCCACTAGATAAGAGCATCCTTCTATTTACTATGTGTTTTTCTTCCTTAAGAAGTACTTCATCATATAGCTCTCTAATAACATGCTCATCTTTTTCATTGAAATTTATTTTAGCTTTTTTATTAGTTTTAGTAAATTTCCCAGAATTATCTAATGTCACCACTTGATCACTAAGAGTATCAAAAATTAATTGTCTCTCAGTATGAATATTTGCAATCTCAAGAGGTTCATATCCAAAAATTTGAGCTTTTATATTTTTTGCTAAAAATATAGATAATAAAACACATATACTAAATATCAAAACAATCCCAATCATTATTTCTTCGACAAATAATTTTTTTAATTCTTTATTTTTATGATGATACCCTCGAACTTCTATCATCCCAACTGTCTTATCTTTATAATTTATTAATATAAATTCTTGAAGAGATTTATTCTTAGAATTATGAATTTTATATTTCTTTTTAACCATACCTCCCAATCCCCAATCGTAATCTATATTCGATTTTAAAAGATCTTTGTTATTTTTATAAAAATAGACCTCTCCTGATGAATCTAAAATTTTAATTGAATTTAAATTTATTAGCTTTGGCCAAATAGTTAACATATGCTTATTAATATTTTCCTTGTTTTTTAAAAATAAATTTTCAGCAACAATTTGATCAAGAGAAAGAACCTTAGAATAAATATTTAAATTATTTTTTCTATTTTCATATGCTAATTTACAGATGTTTTTAAAAAAAATAAACTGTAAAATAAACATGACCACTAATACTAATCCTGACATATATATAATCATTTTTTTCTCTAACCTCATTAAATCACCCCAAATTTATTACACTAATACTATCATAAAAACAAGAAAAATTCCAAACTACCCTTTTTTAAGACCTTTTCTATAGTCTTTATTTATTCTTTATTCTTATAAAAATCACAAAATAAACTGATAATAAAGCTGGGTTTATTATCATAAAATTTATACTTTCTTTTTCTTTACTTTTATACAACAACATATAAATGATACAAATGTCCTATATATCTGCCACATGAAATAATATACTATTCCCTAAAAAAATACAACCTTAAACAAAATTTTTAAAGAAATCTATTGGATACAAATTATACCTGATATTTCATCATACGGGCAATTCTTTTCTAGATTTTAACTACAATCAAAAAATATCCTGTCTATTCATAGCTTTATATCCGTGTATGTGATAATATCCGCGTTCTATTTATTTTTGGGGAACACAGAGATTCGCCGAGGCAAGATGAGAGGTTCACAGAGTTGAATCTTATTTTTTGTCACAGATTACGCAGACAAAAGCAGATTTTTAAATCTTTTATTTTTGGTTAGAATCCTATCTATTCTCTGTTCTCTTTTTTCCCCTCAGTGTATCTCCGTGTCAAAGTTCTTTTTTTCTTTTAATTATCAATTTTCCATTGGTTACCTTTAAAAATACCCTCTAATTCTCCTCCTAAGGCTTTCTAAAAACTTTCCCTATAGATTGTATAGGTGGTTTGCTTAAAGCTCAAATTAGAACCTTGTTTATCCGTTGGTACTGTTGGGGTTGAGAGGCAATTTTAAAAAACGTCAGCTGATAAGAAAAAACGTCTAATGAAAAGACAAAGTGTCAGCTCACTAGACGTTTTTAGGGTTTAAATAAAGGGTAAATTACAGTAATTTACAATCTACAATATATTTATATCCTTTTTCGTGTTTTTTCAATATTTTTAAATTTGATAGCTTATTAATACAGCTATATATTGTAGCTCTAGAAACCCCTAAACATTTAGAATATTCTGTTGGGGAAAATTCCAATAAAGTATTAGATTCTGCCAAAAGTACAATCATAAATACCTTCTCTGTTGAATTTAAATCCTTTCTCTCTAGTACACTCCTAATATGAATAATTGGATCAGATTTATTTTTTATAAGCATAAATTTCACCTCCAATAAAATTTCAAAAGAAAACCCTCTCTCGGCTGTCGCCACTCTCTCCCTCAAAGGGAGAAAGATATATTTTAAATTTTAAAACATTGAACACGAATCTCTATGGAGATACACTGAATAACCTCTAATTTAAACAGATAATATTTTTTCTAAGTTTTAACCAAAAACAAACATCTGTGATTATTAGAGCTCCTTCCGTGTGTGCGTTAGCATCCGCGTTCCTTCTTTCTCAGGAACACATAACTGAAACTTAGAGTTATGAATATAACTCTGTAGTTGAACTTAGTCAGATGTATGAGATTGTTATGGAATTACAATGTCAGCATTCCTGTAGAGATTCACCGAGGCAAGATGAGAGGTTCACAGAGTTTTCTTCGTGTTCATTCGTGTGATTCGTGACTAGTTTCTCTCTTGGTTTTAACCCAAAACAAAAATCCTGCTCCTTCATAGCTTTTGATCCGTGTATGCATTTATACATCCGCGTTCTATTTCTTTTCTTTTTTCTTCGTGTTCATTTGTGCCATTCGTGACTAGTTTTCTTTCTTGATTTTCCATTTTCAATTATCCATTGTTTTTCACTTTTCACTTCCCACTGGAAGAAGAGATCTTCCCCTGGCTTCTATATCCACTATTATCTTTAAATATAATAGATATAAGGTAAGGATAAAATATATAAATTCATATTTATCCTGAAAAACTTCATCCTTTAAACTTTGAAATATCCATTTTTCCAGATAAAAAAACTCCTCCTCTATAGTTTCATCTACAGGAATAAGTTTTTGTCTAGCTTTCATAAACTCTTCCCAATATTCATGACTCAAAATAACTCTAGTAGGTTCCCCCAGTAAAGATTTAAATGCAGGTATATAATCTCCTACAATTTTTCTAAATACCTTCTGGGTCTTCATATCCATAGAGTAGATCTTCTGCCTCTGGATCAAATAAAAATAATGAAATAGTTCATGATTTCTTACCACATCAATTTTTTCCTTATTCCTTCTTATATTCATAAGGAAAGGAAGGGCAGTTTCAACTATCCGAACAATCTCTCGGGTACCCACCCTACTCACCAGCGTCTGTATAGTTATCTATGTAATATTGGTATGCTTCTACTTCTATCATTCTAGTTTCTAAATTTTCTATAGTACTCTCTGCTTTGACGATCTCTTTTTGTACTGTGTCTTTCCATTCAGCATAATCAGTATAGTTAGAATAATCTGGCATAGGTTCTCCTGCTGTTTCTTTTCCATTTAGAAGTTCTAAAGTAGCTTTGTCATCAGCAATTTCTTTTAAGTATGCATCTTTTCTTTCATAAGTTTTTAGGACTCTGGCAATAATTTCTAACAACAATCGTTTCTTTTCAATAGTGCTCTTCATGACTTTACCTCCTTGGAATTTTAAAAAAACAATAAGTTGCACCATATATTGTAATTAACTATAATAGTTATATAGTTCTAAAAAATTGAGAATATCCGATCTTTTTATCAGATGAACTCTGTAGATTCTTTGACTCTTCAACTTTTTATCGTAGATATACCTCCTAACTGTAGTTTGATCTACTCCTAAAATATTGGAGAGATGTATTACAGTAAAAAACTCTTTACCTGTTCCCATAATTTTTGATTTTGCATAATTCATAGGACTCCTCCTTCTTTTTTTCTCAGATTATTAATTTTATTGATTAAAACTTTTCTACTTTTGAAACAGACTAAGATCCGAACACGAAGCTCTCTCTATTTCGAACCCATTCCTTGTTAGCGTTTGCCCTTTCACAAAAGAGTAAACTATAGTTAATGCTTCGAAGTCTTTCTCTGCGTCCCTTGTTATTCTTTTCCTTACTCCTCAAGTAAAGTATTCAATAAAAATATTGGAATGTCAAGTCCTGTGCACGTTGACGTGCAGAAGAGACCCAAAATAAAGGAAAATCTTAAAATATTTAGAATATTTATATAAACCACAAACTAAAATTAGAACTCATTCTATACAATCCCTTATTCTATTGGGGTTGAACATATTTCATGCCTTTTAATTCTCTAAAAAAATAAAATTAAAAATTTTTTGAAAATATTTAGGTTTTTTGCAAAAAAAAAAGAGATATCATCTTTTTTAGAATTAAAACTATTTCTTTTTTTGGAACACAGAGATTCACCGAGGCAAGATGAGAGGTTCACAGAGTTTTCTCTGAGTAACTCTTTTTTTCTCTGTGTATCTCCGTGTCCAAGGTTTTCTTTTTTTGTCGCAGATAAAAGCAGATTTATTGTATCTTGTTGCTACAGCACAGAAGTTTTCATTTTTCTTGGTTAGATCCTTCTACCCTTGACACAGACTAAATTCTGACTTTGATTTTGGACTTTAATTTCTTTTCTGGATGTTACCTTACTTCTCAGTAGATATCTTGCGAGTTTCGTCGTGCCCACTATGCCCGTCAGGCATCCCAATAAGAAACGGGGATCCATGGTCTCACTCTATAACATTATTTAGAAAAAGTCTGCTTTTCTTTCCTCTATTTCTTTTTCAGATAAGAAGTAAATGGAGTCAGTTAAGGGTGACACCCTTAGAACTTTCTCTTTGCCACCGATCTACACTAATTTATAACCTCATACTGCTATTACATAGAAGTCTTCCTTTTTTAGTTAGAACCAGAGGTTATTGCTTCGTCTTTCCCGTTTGAGGTTCATATTTAAAATTTATTCTAAAGTTTAGAATTAATTTTGATACTCATGAAATCTCACTAACGAGGAAGCTTAAGAATCTTTTGACACAGATTACACAAATCTAAAATCCAATTTACACAGATTTTATTCTCTCT
>Ga0316197_10002958_pt1 | contig 12084 bp, 12 predicted proteins | sample OudBiesiAoxic_MG_FD_204939 | JGI IMG/M metagenome (GOLD analysis project Ga0316197, IMG submission 204939) | Coastal sediment microbial communities from Oude Bieten Haven, Netherlands - site A oxic | ecosystem: Environmental > Aquatic > Marine > Coastal > Sediment | place: Netherlands...
GATCCGCCCGACCTCGTGGTCGAGGTCGGCGATGCCGAACAACCGGTACGTGCAGGTATCGGGGTCGCGACCGACATCGTCGAACATGAAGTCGAGGAACTCGGCCAGGTTCATCTGTGTCGTCGAGACCGCCTCGGCCCCGTAGTCGCCGACATAGAGGAAATATGGGGCATCCCCCCGATGGGACGTCACACCGAACGCGTCGGTCCGACCCGCCGCCAGCGACCGGAGCCCGTCGAGATCGGGGACCAGGGGCAAGTCGAGTTGCTCGACGAGGCCCTCGATGATCACGGGGCGTCGACTGCGGATCAGCTCGTCGAGGGTGATGTCGCGGGCATCGACGCGCGGGATCGTCGTGGTCGTGCCGGAGCGGCGGCGGGTTCGCACCTCGGACAGCAGGCGGTGACCGGCCCAGATCGGCACGAGCACGACGACGAGCGCGCCGAACATTGCGGCGCGCAACGCCTTCCTCCAGATGGGGAGTGATCGGTTCGACACGTGTGGGGCCCTCTCTCTGTCAGCCGGTCGACGAGTGAGCCTATCCCGGCCGTACCGTGCTGATTCGGGGGCAGCTTCGGGCGCGGCGCGGGCCCCGTCAGGACGACACACAGCGCTACGTCAGCTTCGTCAGCGTTGGTGATCTCCACGATCGCTGCCTGCGGTGTGTCGTCGGCGCCCGTCATCCCTCGTTCCGTGTCGGCCGGGTTGGCTGTGGTCGAGAGGACGGGGTCCGATCCCGTTCGGAGTTGCGCTGCCCCGGGCATGTCGATGGTGGGTAGATTGCCCCGTTCTGATGATGACGGGCATCTCGCGCTCTCGCGATCCGGGTCGACGGACCCGATGGAGTCGGACTGCGATCGCCACGGTCGCGGTTGCGGCCGCGCTCGTGTCGGCGGGCGCGTCGGCCGTCCGAGCCGATCAGACGGTTCGTTTCGACGGCGCCGGCGACGCGCCGCGCATCAGCCTGGTCGGCGACTCGACCCTGACCGGCGTGCGCTGGTATGCGGACTACGGAGACCTCAGGCAGTTCAACTTCGTCCTGAGCGCCGAGTCCTGTCGTCGCACGGTCGAGCTGTCGTGCATCAGTCGCGAGGGATACCGGTCGGCCAACGTGATCTCGGCGATGCGCACGCTCGACGGCGAACTCGGCGACGTCCTCGTCGTCATGTCGGGCTACAACGACCCGGTCTTCTCGATCGACGAGGCGATCACAGCAGTCGTCGACGAGGCCCGGGGCCAGGGTGTCGACGCCGTGGTCTGGATGACCCTGCGCACGAGCGACGACGTCAACTACTCCGACCCCCAGGAGCAGTCGAGCATCAACACGTTCCGCGAGTACAACGATCAGCTCGTCGCGGCTGCCGGGGCGTCCGAGGGGTACCTCCAGATCGCCGACTGGGCGACGTACTCGAACGGCGCGTCGGCCTGGTTCGAGACCGACGGCGTGCACCTCACACCGCAGGGCGTCGACGCCGTCACGGCGTTCATCGCCGGCACGGTGCAACGGGTGCTCGCCGGGGAGGACGTGAGCCCGGCGGAGGCCCCGTGGACCGTGCTCGTTCCCGGCGCCGAGGGCGAGTCGGTCTCCGCGGTGCAGCAAGGACTGGTCGACGCAGGCGTCGACGTCCCCGGCGGTGCCGACGGCGTGTACGGCAACGACACGATGTCGGCCGTCGCCGAATACCAGCGGGCCAACGACCTCCAGGTGACCGGTGCCGTCGACGTGGCGACGGCCCGGTCGCTCGGTGTGTACGACGATGCCGGTGACCAGACGCCGGCCACACCGGCGACAACGGTGCCCACTTCGGCGCCGTCCGTTGCGTCGGGCGAGCAGACCGAACCGATCGACGACGACACCCGCCGTTGGCCCTTCTGGCTCGTCGCCACCGCAGCGGTCGTGGCCGCGCTCGCCGCGGCAGTGGTCGGCCGGCATCGGTACGTGGTCGCACAGCGGTCCGCTCGGCGCTGGGCGCGCGTGCATCCGGCGACGTCGCCCGGCCGGAGTGTCGCCGACCTGCGACGAGCCGCCGAGTCCGCCGAGTCCGTCGACGCCCAGCACTGATTGCCCCCGGGCTACCGAAGACCCCGATCGCACGACACGTGCCGGTGTTGTCGGGATGGGGAGATTCGAACTCCCGGCCTCCTGCTCCCAAAGCAGGCGCGCTAACCAAGCTGCGCTACATCCCGGATGTGGCCGCTCATGCTACTGACCGGGCCTGCCGGAACGGCGAGCATCAGAGCGCGATCGGACCCGCGATCGTCGACGGCGGGGCCGGCCACTCGCGAGAAGCGACGTCGAGCCCGTCTGCCGCGAATGCGATCCGGAGTTGGTCGACGTGCAGCGCGCCCCGACGGTCCGTGGGATCGAGGTTGGTGACCACTGCGACGACGTCGAGATAGGCCGCTCGGAACCGGCCATCGTGTCCTGCGCCGACCCCGACGAGCGCGTGGGCGAGCTCGTGAGCGGCGGTGGCGACCGTCGCTTGACCGCTGGCGAGACGGATGGTCGCGCCCGGTGCGGCGCAGCGAGTCGACGAGTTCCGAGCATCCGAGCGTGCCGGCCGCACGACGACGTCCGGGCCGGGCCACCACTCCCCCGCCGTCAGTTCGTCGGCCAGCGCGGAGAGACGCTCGAGACCGACGACGAGCTCGAGATCGGTGCCGTCGAACGCCGAGAGCTCGGCGGCGTAGACGGCGGCGCGGTCGGCGTCCATCCGGTCCGGCTCAACCCTTCCCGAGGGAGCGCCGGCCCGCCAGGCGCGCCCGCCCGACGTCGGCGCGGTCTGCGGCCGTCGCTCCTGCCTGCCAACCGGCCTCCGATGCGGCGCCCGGCGCTCGCGCCTTGCGGACGCGGCCGAACGACTCCGCCGCGAACTGCTCGACACGTCGCTGCCGTTCGAGCAGAGCCGGCGAGTTCGGCGATCCGTGTGCTCGGACCGTCGCCGATTCGGCGACTCGACGCGACTCGGCGAGCTGGGCGGCGATCCGCTCGGCGTAGCCGAAGAGGAACGACCGCCGGAAGCGCTGGGTCGCGGCCGGGGTCCCGCGACGCTCGGCGGCCATCCGGCTCGACGCCTGCGCGTGCAGTGAGCTGTACATCAGCTCGATGACGTCGAGATCGGCGGCGAACCCGGCGACGTAGGCGATCGTGCCGCTCGGCGTCGCCCCGAACACGACCTCGGCATCGTGGGCCGACACCACCGCCGAGAGGAGCGCGAGCCGGGCCCGCACGTACGCGCCGCGTCCGAGCGGGATCTCTCGTACGGCCAACTCCTCGGACTGCCGGGGGGCCAGGCGTGCGGGATCGAGCCGATGGCGGGCGATGAGCTCTGCCGCCTTCGCGGCGAATGCGTCGGCTTCGTGGACGTTGGCGGTCGCCCGGGACTTCTCCAACAACTTCCGCACACGCTCCAACAGGATATGGTCGTCATCTTCCGGCGGATCGGGGCAGGACGCCACCGTCAGACACCGCCGGGGTTCGGAAGCGAGATCACATGGCGAGCGTAGGCCGATGAAGCAGACCCGACAGACGACCGCGCACCGCGAAGTCGCCGACTCCGCCGACGGGCGCACGATGCGTCGCCATCGCAACCGGACCGCGGTGATCACGGCGATGCTCGACATGGTCCGCGAGGGAGATCTGCATCCCGGAGCCGCCGAGATCGCGGAACGCGCAGGGGTGTCGCACCGGTCGATCTTCCGCTACTTCGACGACCTCGACGACCTCGTGCGCACGACGATCGACCAGGCCTTCCGCGACGCAGAGCCGATCAGCAGCGTCCCCGACCTCGGCCACGGCACGCTCGACGAGCGCGTTGCGGCCATGGTCGACGCCCGCCTGGCCCTGTACGACCACGTCGACGGCCCGATGCGACTCGCCCGGATGCGGTCGTACACGATCCCGTCGATCGACGACGAGATCGCCTCGATCGCCGACTCCTTCCGCCTGCAACTCCACCAGCAGTTCGCGCCCGAGCTGTCCGGCGTCGACCGCCCCGAACGCGAGTTCATCGTCGACAGCATCCTCGTGCTGACCAGCTACGACTCCTACGCCATGCACCTCCGGCTGCTCGCCAGCTCGCACGAACGCATGCGGGCGTCGTGGATCACCGGCGTGTCGACCCTCCTGCGCGACTGACCGCCGCCCGGCCCACCGCCGAGGCCGTGCGCACCGATAGGATGTCGGCTCCTGCGGACGTAGTTCAACGGCTAGAACCTCAGCCTTCCAAGCTGATGATGCGGGTTCGATTCCCGTCGTCCGCTCCACGCGAAACCCCTGGTCAGGAGTGATTTCTTGGCCGGGTGAGCGTAACGCCGACGGGCCTCAATGGCTGTCGTGCCTACACGTGCCTACGAGTTGGCATCGAGCACGAGGAGGCCGTCATGGCCCGAGCCCGTTCCTTCGGCAACATCCGCAAGCTGCCCAGCGGTCGCTACCAAGCGCGCTATTGGCGCCTCGGCAAGCAAGTCGCTGCCGACACGACGTTCGCCAGCAAGACCGACGCGAGACGTTGGCTCGCCACCGTCGAGGCCGACATGATCCGAGGCGTCTGGGTCGATCCCGACGCCGGTCGCATCCCGTTCGGCCTCTTCGCTCGGTTGTACATGCGTGCAAGCATGGGCCGATGACCTGGTACCGCCCCTGGAAGGGCTTTCGCGCCAACCCGTCGTCGCTCAAGTGGGCCACCTTCGCGAGCATCAACGTCACCGTGGCCCTCGTGTTGGTGGGCGCCGTCGTGATCCGGGTCTTCGACTCGAAGGAGTATCCGACCTTCGGTGATGCGTTGTGGTTCACGCTCCAGACGATCACGACGGTCGGCTACGGCGACAGCACTCCCGTCACGGTCGTCGGGCGGGTCGTCACGTCGGTCGTGATGCTCGTCTCGATCGGTCTGATCACGGTGATTACTGCGATCATCACCTCGATCTTCATCGAGTCCGCCCGCAACCGTCGGGTCCAATCGGAGGATGACCGAACGGCCGCGAGCCTCGCCCGGATCGAGGCCGCTCTCGCTGCGACCCAAGCACGCCTCGACGAGATCGAGACACAGTCATCGTCACAGGCGCCCGTCTCCGACGACCCAAGCTGAGATGTCTGCGGGGATGGGCGCGTTCGGTGTAACCAGCGTGGCAGCGTCCGGAGCAGCCAAGTCATGCCCGATGATGACGGTCGGTGAAGCCTGTGGACGCGTCACCGACGTGCCTGCCTGAGACTGTTGGGGCACGCATGTCTGCGTCACGACGGGCAGAACCGGTCCGCTCGTATCGAAGCCTCTTTGTGACGCTCCTATGTCTGTCAAGTGGGCCGTTCGAGTTGTTTGAAGAGTTGGCGGACGACATATCGCTTCAAGCATCTGGTGATCTCGCGGTTGGTCTTGCCCTCGCTGCGGCGGCGTTCGGCGTAGGCGCGTGTGGCGGGATCGGTGCGGAGTCGAGCGATGACGATCACGTGGATTGCCCGGTTGAGCTGGCGATCGCCGGACCGGTTCAGTCGGTGACGGGTGGTCAGCCCTGAAGAGGCCGGGATTGGGGCGGTGCCGCTGAGGCTGGCGAAAGCAGCTTCGCTTCGGCAGCGACCTTCATGGGACCAGGCGCACAACACGTTGGCTGCGACGATGGGGCCGATGCCGCGCTTGTCGAGCAGGTCGGGTCGCCAGTCGCGGACGATGGACAGGATCTCGCGTTCGTGCTCGGCAGCTTCCCTGGTCAGGTGATCGCAGCGGCGGGCGACAGCTCGCAATGCTCGTGCGGTGACGCGGCTCTCGAGATTCCAGTTGTCGTTGATGCGTAGCTTGCTGGCTGTGGTCACGATCGCGTGTGTGGTCATGCCGGTGAACCGTTCACGGAGGTGATCCGGTGCCGACACGATCAGCGATTGGAGCTGACGTTGAGCATCGCCGGCTGCTTCGACGGCCATTGCGCGCACGGTGATCAACACCGACAAGGCAGCGCGTTGGCCTCGGCTTCGGGGCTGGCCGAGATGTTCGCGGGCGAGAGCTTCGCGAGCGGCGCGCACGGCATCGAGCGGGTCGGACTTGGCGCCCTGTCGACGTGCGGGCCTCTTCGGCCGATCGAGTTCGATCACGACCTCGCCTCGCTCGGCCAGGTGCCTGGCCAGGCCGGCGCCGTAGCCGCCGGTGCCCTCGATGGCCCATACCGGCAACGTCGAATGCTCATCGGCCATCGCGAGCAGCGCTGCGTATCCGTCCCGGTTCGCCGACTCGGTTCGATAGTCGAGTTCGGCACCGGTCGCGGCCCGAACGACGGCGGCCGTGTGGGTGTGCTTGTGGGTGTCGACGCCGATGACGACGTCGACGGATTCTGACACATGTTCACTGCGTTTCTCCTCTTCGGGAAGGGGCGTGGGGTTCCGGTCCGGTTCGGAGTTCGGCAGGACTGTGATGGGACACGCCAGATGGGCCTGGCGGTCAAGATCCTGATCAGGCCAGTTCTTCGAGCCGGGCCGGCGCCGAGCGATGACGAACGGACAAGTCACAAACAAGACACTCCGTGGAGGTCAGTCAAGACGAGAGTCACGTTCGCATCACCCAGTGCCGCAGCCCAGCACACTCCCGGCTGGGCTGCTCACCGAATACTCACAGTCAAGGGGCAGTTTCAGGGGCGGTCGGGGCGCGACAACGTGAACCCTCTTGCCTGGTGGCGCGAAGGGTCCTAGCGTTGGTTGTCGGGTCCGGGAGTGACTGATCCGAAGAGCCGGCTGCTCAGGATGTCGAGCCGGTCACGCTGGAGTCAGAGTCGTTCCTGTTTTGTCCTCCCGGGCCCACCTGGTCTCAGCTGGTCGCGCGGCGTTGGGCGTCGATGTTGAGGTGTCGGTAGACGCGGTCCGAGATCCGCCGTTTCAGGGACCGGATCGCGTCTTTGGATGACTTGCCCTCGGCGAGTTTGCGTTCGTAGTAGGCGCGGCCCTCGGTGTCGAAACGGAGCTGTGCGATCGCGGCGATGTGGATCGCGTGGTTGAGTTTGCGGTTGCCGCGCTGGTTCAGCCGATGCTTCGGGCGCGGACCTGACGACGCATCGACCGGGGTGGTCGCGTTGTAGGTCGCGAAGTGGCCCTTGGTCGGGAACCGGCCGATGTCGCCGGTGTAGCCGATGATGATCGCAGCACAGATCGGGCCGATCCCGACGATGTCGGTGAGCGTCGTTCCCGATGTGACCACGGCTTGCTCGACGCGTTTCTTCGATGCCTTCAACGCAACATCGAGTCGAGCGATGTCGTCAACGAGTTCTCTGGCGATCATCACCCGATGCCGGGTCACCTGAGCCGCAGCCTCTGGCTCGCGTATGTCATAGCCGGCAGGATCGCTACCGAACCGGAGCGCACGATCGCTGACGCTCTCGATCACCTGAACAAGCTGCGTCCCAGTGCTCGAGGACAGGCCAAGAAGTGGCTCGACGAATGGGAGCACCTCTTGAACGGCCCCATCGATCGGGTCCTCGCATCGCTCACCGATCGCTCCCTGCGCGGGCGAGAACTCCGACAGAACTCGCCGTTCGCAGGTGCGCTCACCGAGGAGCAGCGGCGGATGGCGCTTGACGAGTGGCGGGCGTATGACGTCGGCAACCCGCGAGGCCGCCGATGAACCGCGAGCAGCTGGCGCACGTTGTTCGAGCCGCCGCAAGGATCACCGGCGACGGCGACATCGTCATCATCGGCAGCCAGTCGATCCTCGGCGCAGCTGAGTCGACGGCTTGCCGGAGGAAGCCACGATGTCCATGGAAGCCGACCTTGCATTCAGCGACCACATCGGCGCCAGCAAGGCCGATGCTGTCGACGGGGCCATCGGAGAGCTCTCGCAGTTCCACGAGACGCACGGCTACTACGCGCAGGGCGTCGAGATCCGCACGGCAGTGCTCCCCGCCGACTGGGAGGAGCGAGCGGAGATTCTCGACAGGCCGGATTCTCGACCGGGCTTCGCCCGCTGCCTGGAACCACACGATCTCGTCGTGTCGAAGCTCGTCGCCGGGCGAGAGAAGGACATCACGTTTGCAGCCGCCCTCATCGAGCACGACTTCGTCGCCACTACGACCTTGCACGAGCGGGCCGAGTTGTTGGACCAGCCGAATGCGGTGATCCAACGAGTGCGCAACCTCATCGTTCGCTGCACACCGCACGAGTAGCCCAACACCGTGATCCGCTCCAAGACCTCTCGACGAGGTCTCACGGCCGCCGAAGGACCTCCCTGCCGGGTCGACCGATCCTGGGACGCAGCACACCTGCGTCCGCTCCTGGTCACCGATGGCGCGACGAGCGCGTGAGTAGGGTGCTGCCCGGGGGCAGCACTGGTGCAGAGTGGCGACGATCACCGGGAAAGCGGGGAGGGCGGCTCTCGGCGGATGCCCTCGTTTCGGCTGTTCTCGACCTCGCCCGGTGCACCCCATGACCGGCGCCCGACCGACCTCGTGTTGTTCGGTGTCGGCGCAGCCATCCTGCTCGTGGCGGCCTGGGCCGCCGATCCGCCGGGGTCGCTGAGCAACGACATCTCCGAGATCGTCGACGACTCGCCCGAGTGGGCGCTGTCGATCTGGCAGGTGTTCTTCGACTTGGCGATCGTCTGGGCGACGCTGCTCGTGCTGTTCGCCCTGCTCCGCCGCCACTTCTTGCTTGCCGCCACCGCTGTCACCGCCATCGTATTCGGTGTCGCGCTGGCGTTCGGTAGCCAGCACGTCGCTCTCGCCGACGCCGACGACCTCTCGGGCATCCTGAGCCAGTTCAGCGTGAGCGAAGGGCCGGCTGCGTTCCCTGCGGTGCGGCTCCTCACGGCGTCCGCGGTGCTCGTCGTCATGTCACCTGCGATCTCGCGTCCGTATCGGTTCTTCGGGCGCATGGTCGTCGCCATGGGCTTCGTGGCCAGCGTTGGACTCGGCGTCACCACGCTGGTCGGCGCCATCGCCGGGCTCGCTGCCGGGACGATGGCCGCTGCCGGCGCGCACCTGATCTTCGGGTCGCCTGGCGGACGACCGAGCTCCGAGCAGGTCCGTGTGATTCTCGACGAACTCGGGGTTCGTGTCGACCACCTCGAACCGGCACTCTTCGAGCCTGCCGGGGTGGTGCTGATGGATGCCACGCACGTGGACGGGCGTCAACTCGCGGTGAAGGTCTACGGACAAGACGCGTGGGACGGCCAGCTCATCGCCAAGGCCTGGCGCGCGTTGTGGTATCGAAATGGGCAGCCCACTCTGCTCCTCAGCCGGCTCCACCAGGTCGAGCACGAAGCGCTTCTCACCGTGCTCGCCGAGCGGGCCGGCACACCGGTGCCGGAGGTCTTGGTCGCTGGCGCGACGTCACGCGGCGACGCTGCGGTGGTCACCACGGCGAGCGGTCCCTCTCTCGCTCAGCTCCTCGACGAAGGCGTGGTCGTCAGCGAACGAACCCTTGCCGATCTGTGGTCGGCAGTCGGGTCGGCGCACCGGAGCAGGATCGTGAACGGCGGGATCGATCTCGAGTCGGCGGCACTCGACGAGGCGGGCGAAGTCCGGATCGGCGACTGGTCGTCGGGCTCGGTCGCAGCGTCGATCGACACGGTCGACCAGGAGCTCGCCCAGCTGCTCCTGCTCGCCGCACTCGCGACCAGCACGGATCGCGCCGTGGCCAGCGCATCGTCAGCGCTCGGGGGCGAACGGCTCGGCGAGCTCGTCCCGTACCTCCAGCTGCCCGCGCTCACGTCCGGTTTGCGCGACGGCATCAAGTCGCGGGGCTTCGAGATCGACGCCCTCCGCGATGCCGCGTCGGCCGCGGCCGGAATCGACGACGTCGAGCTGGTGCAGCTCCGTCGTGTCACCGTCAAGTCGGTGCTGTCACTGGCGGTGGTGGCCCTCGCCGCGATGCTGCTCATCTCCTCGCTCTCCGACATCGGGATCGAGACGATCGTCGACGAACTCTCGACGGCCTCGTGGGGCTGGGTGGCGATTGCACTGGTGGTCGCCCAGATTGCGCGGGTCTGGAACGCGGTCGGGACCACGGGTGCCACGAACCACCCGCTCAGACTGGGCCCGACGATCGTTCTCGAGTTCGCCATCACCTTCGTGAACCTGGTGATTCCCAGCACGGCAGCCCGTATTGCGACCAAGATGCGCTACTTCCAGAAGTCGGGCATGACGATCACAGCGGCCACTGCCATGAGTGGCATCGATGCCTTCGCCGGCTTCATCGTGCAGATCAGCGTGCTCGTCTCGACGCTCCTGTTCGGTCTCGGTGGCATCGAGTTCGACTTCGACTTCGACTCGGAGACCGCGCGTCGACTGGTGGTCGTGGTTGCGGTCGTGGTGATCGTGTTCGCCCTCGTTGCTGCGATCGTGCTGGTCGCGTCGCCGAGCGTCCGACAGCGAGTACTCGGACCGCTTCGCCAGATCCGTGAGTCGCTTCAGGCCGTCAGGTCACCCTCCCATCTGCTCAGGCTGCTCGGCGGCAACGCGATGGCCGAGCTCACGTTCGCCTCGGTGCTCGGGCTGAGCCTGCTGGCCTACGGCGAGTCGGCGCCGATCCTCAGCCTCCTGGTGGTGAACGTGGGCGTTGCGCTCTTCGCTGGGCTCATGCCGGTGCCCGGAGGGGTCGGCGTCAGCGAAGCGGCGCTCACGGCCGGTCTCGTGGCCATCGGGATCCCCGAGGCCACGGCCTTTGCAGCGGCGATCACGACGAGGATGTGCACGTTCTACCTGCCGCCGATCTGGGGCTACTTCGCCATGCGGTGGATGCGCTCCAACCAGTATCTCTGAGGGTCAGCGCCGATTCACCAGCTGATCTCGATCTCGAGTTCATTGCCGTCGTCGCCGAGTTCGAGCTCGACGTCGAGGACGACCTGGTCGGGCACCACCACGTCGTAGCGAAGGCCTTCGCGCTCGAACTCGAGACCGTTGTGGCGCTCGAGCATGTCGGCGATCCGGCGCAGTCGGCGGGCCGCCTCCTCTCGCGACATCGACGCAGCTGCGGAGAATTCGAGGAGTGCCATGGGATCATCCTGGCACCATGCCGCCGGCGCAGCGCAAGACGGCCGTCTCAGATCGGGCAATTCCGCCACGAGGCGTCTACCTTCGTTCTCGATGCACCAGGGAGTCGTCGCAGCCGGCCACGACCTCACCGCGCGGGCGGCCGCCGCAGTCCTGCGAGACGGCGGCAACGCCGTCGACGCCGCCATCGCCTCGATCTCGATGGCCTGCCTCTGCGAGCCCGTGCTCTGCTCGCCCGGGAGCGGAGCGTTCGCCATGGTGCGAGACGGCTCCGACCGCTCGGTGCACCTGCTCGATGCGTTCGTGCAGACCCCACGACGGCACGCCGAACCCCTCGGCGACGGCGAACACGTCGTTCACGCCGACTTCGGCACGGCCCGGCAGGCCTTCCGGATCGGTCCGGCGACCACCGCCACACCCGGGCTCTTCGACGGACTGGCCGCCCTCGGTCGCCGGTTCGGCTCCGTGCCGATGGACGCGCTCGTCGCCGACGCCGTACGCGCCGCCCGAACCGGCATCACCGTCACTGCGTTCCAGCACCACCTGTTCACGGTGGTCGAGCCGATCCTCACGGCCACACCGGGTGCACGTGAGCTGTTCGCCCCCGACGGAGCCCTGCTGGCGCGCGGGGCAACGTTCCGCAACCCCGGCCTCGCCGATGCACTCGAGTTGATCGCCCGGGACGGATTCCGCACGAGCCGAGTGGGCGAAGCGGTGATCGATCAGCAACTCGGCCGCGGTCACCTGACCGTCGACGACCTGGACCGCTACGAGGTCGCCTGGCGCCCTCCGCTCACGGTCGAGAACAACGGCGACCGCGTCCACCTCAACCCACTCCCCGCCGCCGGCGGGTCGCTGGTCGGCCACAGCCTTCGGCAGCTCGCCACAGGCTCCGCGGTCGAACTCGCGGCAGCACTCGCTGCGACGACCCACGCTCGACGAGACGCTGGTGGCGAACTCGCGGCGTTGCTCGACCGTCCCATCCGCCGTCGGGGCACCACCCACGTGTCCGTCGTCGACGCCGCCGGCACCGCATGCTCGATCACCGCCTCCAACGGTGAGGGCAACGGCGAACTCGTCGACGGATTCGGGTTCATGCTCAACAACATCCTCGGCGAG
>Ga0316197_10002959_pt1 | contig 12083 bp, 10 predicted proteins | sample OudBiesiAoxic_MG_FD_204939 | JGI IMG/M metagenome (GOLD analysis project Ga0316197, IMG submission 204939) | Coastal sediment microbial communities from Oude Bieten Haven, Netherlands - site A oxic | ecosystem: Environmental > Aquatic > Marine > Coastal > Sediment | place: Netherlands...
AATCCCGATCGACTGATCGCCTATCGGTGGGATCCTCTCGGGATCGTCGGGGTCTTCGACACCGCAACGATCGAGGCCCTCGAGTTCCTCGACGTGTCCGAGAGTCTGCCGGCCGGGGGGAGCATGTACGGAGACGTGATCGCCCTTGACGAGGGCTTCCTCGCGACCGCTCGTCGGCCGACCGGTCTCGACGCGGATCAGCCAGACCCGATACTGCTGTACTCGGCCGATGGGACCGAGTGGGATCAACACCCGTCACCGCCGCCGGGAGGGGTCGGAATCACCGCGGGACAGGCGATGGCACCCACCTTCGATGGCCGCAACCTCGTGCCATCATTCTCGCTGTTGTTCCCGCCGAAGGTTGGGGCGTGGGTGACGGACACGGGCATGACGTTCGAGCCACTCCCGGATCCTGTGACCGACGAGGTCGTCGCTCCGCCCGCCGGCGCCAACCTGGTCGTACGCACCAACGGCACCGAGGCGGGCTTCTTCGCAGTCGAGAACGGGGTCATCTACCAGTCCTTGGACGGGCTCGACTGGACCATCCTCGAGTCGCCGCCGACGTGGTCGAGCGCGGCCCTGGCGGGCTTCGACAAGCGCGGACTCGTCCGTGGCACCATTCTCGCCACCGACGACTCCCTGATCGCGGTTGGTGTTCACGGCCAGTACGAAGGCTGGGCCGGACTCGTGAACCCGAGCACCGACATCTGGATCACGGAACGATGACGACCAGCGATTCAGCGCGTGCTCCGACACACGATGTCGACAGATCGCCACGCGATCGTCGTCACATCGAACGTGCAGCGTTGTCGAATCGCGTGTACTGGCCGAGGAACACCAGACGTTTCGTGCCGATCGGGCCGGATCGGTGCTTCGAGACGATCACCTCGGCTGAACCCTTGTCAGGTGACTCGGTGTTGTAGACCTCGTCGCGGTACAGGAACATCACGACGTCGGCGTCCTGTTCGAGCGAGCCGGATTCTCGAAGGTCGGCGAGCATCGGCCGCTTGTCGGATCGTGCCTCGAGGTTTCTGCTGAGCTGGCTGAGCGCCACGATCGGCACCTCCAACTCGCGGGCCAACACCTTGAGGTTTCGGCTGATCTCGCTCACCTCGAGTTGTCGGTTCTCGGAGTTGCCGCTGCCGCTCATCAACTGGAGATAGTCGATCACGATCAGCGCAAGGCCACCGTGCTGCGCCTTGACCCTGCGTGCCTTCGCCCGGATCTCCATGACGGTGACCTGCGGGTTGTCGTCGAGGAACAGCGGCACCTCGAGTCGACCGACGGCGAGACCGATCTTCGACCAGTCGCTCTCGCTGAGCTTGCCGGTTCGCAACTTGGTGGAATCGACCTTTGCCTCGCTCGACAGGATGCGCTGGGTGAGTTCGGCGTGGCCCATCTCGAGCGAGAACACGAGGACCGGCTTGGCCGAGTTCTTCGCGATGTGCGTGGCCATGCCCAGACCGAATGCCGTCTTCCCCATCGCCGGGCGCGCGCCGACGATGTTGAGGGTGCTCGGCTGCAGGCCCGAGAGCAGCTCGTCGAGATCGTCGTACCCGGTGGCTGCACCGGTGATCGTGTCGCCGCGCTCGTAGTTCTCCTCGAGTTGATCCATCGCCTCGTTGAGCAGTTCCTGGATCTGGCGGGTGGAATCGACCACACGGTCCTCGGCGACCTCGAACATCTTCGACTCGGCCACGTCGACGGCCTTGGTGACGTCGTCGGGCTCGCTGAAGGCCAGGTCGGTGATCTCGCCGGCCGTGTGGATGAGACGACGCAGCAACGCCGTGTCCATCACGATCTTGGCGTAGTGCTCGGCACCCGACACCGACGGGGTGGCGTTCTGCAGATCGTTCAGGCGTTCGATACCGCCGATGTCGTCGAGCAGGCCGTGACGTCGCAATTCGTCGGCGACGGTGACGACGTCGACGGGACCGGACGACGAATACAGCGATCGGACGGCATCGAAGATGTGCTGGTTCGCCGGGTTGTAGAAGTCGCGGACGTTGAGCCCTGCTTCGCCCACGACACCGATTGCGTCACGGGACAGCAACAATGCGCCGAGCACCGAATCCTCGGCCTGCAGGTTGTGGGGAGGGACCCGACCGCCGGAGCGTTGGGGTGGGCCGCTACGCGACTCCCACTCTGGTTCGGTGTCTCGATCTCGGGCCATGGGATACCGACTCTCTCAAGGGTTCGCTGTGCGGAGGAAGAGGGAGAACCCTGGGTCTTGCCTGTTGAACACCTGTGGACAACCCGTTGGTACTGTGGACAGCACGCCTGTGGATGTCCTGTGGACACGTCGACTCACGGGCGCGCTCGACCGCACGGTGTGACGAACTCGCAACAGTGGGCGTCTGAGCGGCCACCACCGCTCCAACGGGCGACGGTGACCGACGAACGCACGCGTCAATCGGTGGCGACGACGTCGATGGTGATCGGGAACGACACGTCGGCGTGCAGCGACGCCGTGACGGTGTGCTGCCCGAGCGACTTGATCACGTCGACCTCGAGCTGACGCCGGTCGAGCTCGATGTCGGTCTGCTCGTGCACCGCCGCAACGACGTCAGCCGAGGTGACCGATCCGAACAGCTTGCCTTCGGCACCGGCCTTCGCAGTGACCGTGATCACCTTCGGCACCAGGGTGCTGGCGATGGCGGTCGCTGCTTCCCGAGCGCTCATGTCGCGCTGGTCGCGAGCTTGGCGCATGCGACCCGCCTGCTCGATGGCGCCCTCGGAGGCCTGGATGGCGTGGCCCTTGGGAAAGAGGAAGTTGCGGGCATGGCCGTCGGCCACGTCCACGATGTCGCCGCGCTTGCCCAGCCCGGCGAGATCGTCTCGCAGGATCACCTTCATCATCAGTCCTCCCCGTCGCTGGTGGTGGTCTCGTCGGCAGCGCCGTCCAGTTCGGTGACCTGATCGACGATCTCGTCATCGGACACGGTGTCGTTGGCGGTGTCGTTCACCGACTCGTCACGGCCGCGCCCACCGTCACGCCCACCGTCACGCCCACCGTCACGTCCGCGGCCGCCGGTGCGGGTGGACGCAACGCGCTTCGCATATGGCAGCAGGGCCATCTCGCGGGCGATCTTGACGGCGTTCGCGACCTCACGCTGCTGCTGCAGTGTGTTGCCGGCCACGCGACGGTTCCGGATCTTGGCCCGATCGCTCATGAAGCGCTGCAGCAGATCGACATCTTTGTAGTCGATGTACTCGACCTTCTCGATGACGAGAACGCTGGTCTTCTTCTTGAACTTGCGGGGATTGAGGTCCCGGGCTGACCGGGCTTTGTTCTTCTTGCTTGCCATGGTGGTTCCTTGAATCTGAGATCTGATCAATCGGTCGCCGCGACCGTGCCGCGGCGGTGAGACATGGGACGAGGCCCCGAGGACATGTGGGTCAGAACGGCTCTTCGTCGCCGTAGACCGGATCGGGCGCACGGGACGCTCCACCGCCACCGCCACCAGAGCCGCCGCCGGAGCCGCCATCGGCCGCGTCACGGCTGATGCGTTCGACCTGGGCCTGTGCCCAGCGCAGCGATGGGCCGGCTTCGTCGGCGATGACCTCCACGATGGTGCGCTTGTCACCCTCACGGGTTTCGTACTCGCGCTGCTGCAACCGTCCGGTGACGATGACGCGACTGCCCTTCGTGACCGACGCAGCCAGGTTCTCACCGAGGTCGCCCCACGCCGTGATGTTGAAGAACGAGGTCTGTTCCTGCCACTCACCGTTTTGCTGGTACCGCCTGTTGACCGCCAGCCCGAAGCTGGCGACGCCGCGGCCGCTCTGGGTGTAACGGAGTTCAGGGTCGCGGGTGAGGTTCCCGACGAGTGTGACGCTGTTTTCCGATGCCATGTGATTTCCCCTTGGCTCTGATGGTTCGTCGCTGCGGTCAGGCAGCGCTGACGGCCATGCCGCGGCGCTCGGCCTCGGCGTCCGGCAGACGGATGAGCTTGTGACGGACGACATCGTCCGCGAGACGAAGCGAGCGCTCGAGTTCGTCGAGGGCACCCGCCGGAGCGAGGAGCTCAGCGACCATGTAGTAGCCGGCCGGCTTCTTGTTGATCGGGTAGGCGAACTGACGCTTGCCCCACCAGTCGATCTTGCCGTGCAACTCGCCGCCGACGGCCGTGACGCCCTCGGTGACGGTCTTCATCCAGGCTTGTGCCTTGGGGTCATCGACATCTCCGTCGATGATGATCATCAATTCGTAAGCACGCATCATGCGTGATTCCTCCCTTCGGATCCCCCGACCACCTGATGGGGGTGGACGGTGGGAGCCCCGGTGTGGGGCAGGGCCAATATGGACCCGCCTACCCTACCGGCGCTCGAGATGGTCGCGTTCATGACCACCATGGTGACCAGGGGCTGTCACAGGGTTCGCGCCGCTCACGGCACATCGGGACAGGTGTCGGCTTCGGTACCGGCGACCAGCTCGACCGACGAACCCGGCACGAGGCCACGCTCGGCGAGCGGATCACCCGACCCATCGTCGAACACCTCGATGGCGAGGTCGTACGCCTCATCGGGCGAGTATCGAGCACACTCGTCCGAGGGTGCGTCGAGACACGGCGCCATGTCTGCCGAGCCGACGTAGCCACCGTCGGGCGCGAACCACGCGATCGACAGCGGTGTCGGGGTCTGGAACATGTAGAACGCCCCGACGGATGCTTCCTCGAACACGAACGCCATCCCTGCTGCGTTGCCGAGGTCGTTGACACCCATCAATCCGCGGGCCCGTTCGTCCGGTGTATCGGCCAACCAGAGACACACTTCGCACACCTCGCCGTCGGGCTCGGTGATCCGCGCCGTGACGGTGGTGAAGCCGTCGGGTTGCTGTCGGCCGACGGGCTCCGGCGGCACTGTCGCCGTCACCGTCGAGGTGGTCGCCGGCGGCGTGTCGACGGTCCCGGTGACCGAATCGGCGCCAACGATCGCTCCGCTCGAGTCGTCGCCCGTCGATCCCGAACAGCCCACTCCGACGATCGCCAGCGCGACCACGACCACCGACGGCGCCGTTCGTCTCATCGCTGCCGGGAGGCCGTCTACGAACGTCCGCCGACGGGAATCACCCGCAGCAGGTGATTCCACCGACACTCGACGCACGCTTCGACGACGTACGCGCTCAACTCGGCAGTCCGGGCGTTGAGCTGGCGCATCTCCTTGGCGGTCGACACACACCGGCCCTGGGCCGAGAGGCCGGGTCCGAAGACATAGGTGACCAACTTCAGGTCGGAGTCCTCACAGATCGGGCAGCAGGTGGACGTCTGCGTTCCCACATTCCTCGCAGCCCTGATCAGTTCGGGATGGGCGTCGCAGACCTGGTCACGCGGGACCCGACCCTTGAGCACCTGGCTGATCAGCATGCGCCGCGCAAGGCGATGATCGACCATGCCGCGCGAGCCGTCGCTGCCGCGCAACGCACCGACCGTGATGCCCATGTCGCAGCACACTACTGGTCGAGCGGGCAACCGAGTCGACCGTCGTGCCCGCTCCCGGCACCGAACATCGGCTCGCCGTGCGTCGATCACGTACCGCCCTGTCCGGACCGGCCACACTGGAGCCGTGTCCATCGATTCCATCATCCGCTACGGCACCGACATTCCCGACGAGTCGCAGCTTCGACTGGTCGGCGATCTCAGCGGCGGAAAACGCGCCGTCGAGCTCGGAATCTCCGACTGCTACAACGCGCCGGCGTTCGCCGCGCTCGGAGCGAAGTCGATCGCCGTCGACACCGACGCGGCACGCATCGCCGAGACCCGCCGGCGCGCCACCGACGCCGAGCTCCAGGTGCAATGCCTCGAGACCGACCTCGCCGACCTCGGCGACATCACGTCGAGTACGTGCTCGGTGGTGGTCGCGGTCCGCAGCCTCGGCGATGTCGACGATCTCGGTCGGTTGCTCCGTCAGGTGCATCGCATCCTGCAGCCGTCGATGCCGTTCGTGATCTCGCTTCCCCATCCGTTCGCCGTCGTCGGCACCGACCACGTCTACGGCGCAACAGAACGCACGGTCGGCGAGTGGTTCACATCACTCGCGCGGACGAACTTCCGCGTCGACCAACTCCTCGAACTCGGCGCAGGCCCCACGTCGGCCGCTCCGACCACACTCATCATCCGCGCCCACAAGGAAGGTTCCTGACACCGGAGCCACACCCACCACGACCGCCAACGCGTGAACAAATGGTCCCACGGAGGGGCCATTTGTTCACGCGTTCGGTTCTGGGGCGTGTCAGACGCGTTCGGTGGCGGTGATCTCGGCGGGACGGGGGCGGCCGAACAGGTAGCCCTGACCGCGGTCGCAGCCGAGTTCGCGAAGCCGATTGAGTTGCAGCGGGGTCTCGACACCCTCAGCCACCACCGTCAGCCCGAGTGAATGTCCGAGCCGCACGACGGCTTCCACGATCGAGGTGTCGTCGGACTCGAGACCGAGGCCTTCCACGAACGACCGGTCGATCTTGATGGCCTCCACCGGATACCGCTTCAGGTAGGTCAACGACGAGTACCCGGTGCCGAAGTCGTCGACTGCGAGATGGAGTCCCAGACCCCGGAGGTCGCGCAATGCAGCACCGGCTGCGGAGGTGTCGGCCATCAACGCGGTCTCGGTGATCTCCAGCCAGAGCGACCCGGCATCGATGCCGGTCTCGCCGAGCGCCTCGGTCACGACTTCGAGGAAGCGGTCGTCGGCGAGTTGCTGCGTCGCCACGTTGACCGACAGCGAGCTGTCCGCGAAACGCAGTCCGCCGGCACGCCAGTGAGCGAGTTGGGCGAGCGAGTCACGCAGGACGCTCGTCCCCAGTTCGACCATCAACCCAGCCTCCTCCGCCACGGGCAGGAACTGTCCGGGCATCAGCAGGCCTCGTTCGGGGTGCAGCCAGCGCGCGAGCACCTCGAATCCGATCACCTCGCCACCGGCCAGGTCGACGATCGGCTGGAAGTACGGCACGACCTCACCACGTTCGATGCCACGCCGGAGTTCGTTGGCGGTGTGGAGAGCGGCCAGCGACGCCTCGCGGGTCGCCTCCGTGAACGCCTCCACCCGGTCACGCCCACCGGCCTTGGCGCGGTACATCGCCGCGTCCGCATCCCGAAGCAGTTCGTCGGCCCCGAGCGCTCCCGCCACGTTCACGGCGAATCCGATGCTCGCCGTCACCACCAGTTCATGGCCGTCGATCGTCACCGGTGCCTGCACCGCTCGACGCAACCGCTCCGCCACCACGGACGCGTCGCCACCGTCCATGAAAACGACGAACTCGTCGCCACCGAATCGAGCGAGACGGTCGGAGTCGCGCATCACATCGCGCAACCGACCCGCGGTCACCCGAAGCAACTCGTCGCCGACCCCGTGCCCCAGGCTGTCGTTGACCACCTTGAAGTTGTCGAGGTCGATGAACAGCACCGACACCGCTCCCACGCGCGCACCGTCGAGCAACGCATCGAGCCGATCGACGAGCGCCGCCCGGTTCGGCAGCTCGGTCAGACCGTCGTGGGTAGCGGCGTAGGTCAACCGTTCAGCTGCGAGACGTTGCTCGGACACGTCCTCGATGTGCGTGATCGCCAGTGCGACCCCGTCGTCCTCGGTGACCGACACGCGGGTCCTCGCCCACACGTACTCACCGTCGCTGCGCAGGTAGCGCTGGTCGAGCAGGTAGGTGTCGGCGATGCCCAACTCGAGCCGGGCACGCTGCGTGGCAGCCGCCCGCAGGTCCTCCGGGTGCGTGATCTCGCGGATCCCTGTCCCGATCAACGACCCCAGCGGGCGGTCGAGCATGTCGGCGAGCGCCACGTTCGCATCGACGATCCGACTGTCGTCGAGGCGGACCAGCGCCATGCCCGTCGGGGCCGAGTGGAAGGCCTGCTGGAAACGACGCCGAGCCTGTTCCAGTTCGACCGTGCTGCGCTTGCGGTCGGTCACGTCCCGAAGCAGCACCACCAGTCCGCCACCACCGCGGTCATCGCCCGGTACCGGACGGTGCAGCGACGCCTCCACCAGATGTGGCTCGCCGTCGACGTCGACGAGCTCGAGCAGCACGTGATCGCCGATCGGCCCGGTGCCGTCGTCGACACCGGTACCCCGGACGGGCTCGTCGAAGTGCCAACGCTCGGTCACCACGTCACGATCGTCGTCGCCGACCATCTCGAGAAACGCCCGCCCGACGAGCTCGTCGATCGTGCGACCCGTCAGCTTCGCGGCACGCTGGTTGGCCGACTCGATCACCCCGAGATGATCGAGCGCCATCACGGCATCGGGGAGGTCGTCGAGCAGTTGCCGCATCTGGGTCTGGGTGCGCCGCAACTCGTCGATGGTGCGCCGGAAGCGGTCGCCCACACGTCGCGCCTCGACGATCGTGGCGAGCACCGCGATCAGTGCCAGCAACCCGATACCGGCAACCGCGGCGACCGTGGCCGGGCTCGGATCGGTCCCGGCGCGAAGCGCAGCGGCGACGACGAGCGCGACCGACACCACGACCACCGGGAGGATCAACCACCAGGCCTGATGTCTGCCGACCGCCGGCGCGACGACGACGTCGCCGCCACCTGTGGTCCGCCGTCTGCTCACCGACCCAACGCTACGACGCGTCCACCACCGGCCGGTGGGATGCTGATCACGCGATGCGTTCGGCCCACCACTCGTCGAGACGACGTTTGATCGCGTCGTCGCCGATCACACCCTCGTCGAGGCGGATCTCCATCAGGAACTTCATCGCATCGCCGACGTCGCGGCCCGGTGGGAGACCGAGGTGTTCCATCACCGCGTTGCCGTCGAGTTCGGGACGCAACGACGCCAGCTCCTCCGCGGCGGTCAGCTCCTCGATGCGTTCCTCGAGCTCGTCCATCCGCCGCGACAGCCGTGCGGCCTTCTTCGCGTTCCGGGTCGTGCAATCGCAGCGGGTGAGCACGTTGAGCTCGGCGAGCAGGTCGCCGGCATCGCGCACGTACCGGCGCACGGCGGCATCGGACCAACCCATCGAATAGGTGTGGAATCGAAGATGCAGCGCCACCAACTCGGTGACCTTGGCGACATCGTCGTTGGAGTACCGCAAGGCCGTCATGCGCTTGCGGGTCATCCGGGCACCGACGGCATCGTGATGGTGAAACGTGGTTCCCTTGCCCTCCAGGTAGCCACGGGTACGCGGCTTCCCCACGTCGTGGAACAGTGCAGCGAGACGAGTCAGCCGGAAATCGAACGGCGGCGGATCAGCAGCGACATGACCGGGCTGCTCACTCGGCGGCCGCACGTTCTCGACCACTGCGATCGAGTGGGTCAGCACGTCCTTGTGGCGGTGGATCGGATCATGCTCGAGGCGCATCGCCGGCAACTCGGGCAGGAACTGGTCGGCCAACCCGGTGTCGACGAGGAACCACAATCCGGCCGATGGATGGTCGACCACCATCAGCTTGTCGAGTTCGTCCCGGATGCGCTCGGCCGACACGATCTCGAGGCGCGATGCCATCGACCGCACCGCGTCGAGCATCTCGTCGGTCGGCGCGAGCTGGTAGCCGGCGACGAAACGTGCGGCACGCAGCATCCTCAGCGGATCGTCGCTGAAGCTGACGTCCGGACCCAACGGGGTCCGCAGGGTACGAGCGGCGAGATCGGCCGTGCCGCCGAACGGATCGATCAGTTCAGGCGCACCACCGTCACCGGTGAGTTCGAGGGCCATCGCGTTCACCGTGAAGTCGCGTCGCGACAGATCGGCATCGATCTCGTCGGCGAACACGACGTGCGGCTTGCGCGAATCGTCGGTGTACGCCTCGGCACGGAACGTCGTGATCTCGAAGATCCGGTTGACACCGTCGACGTTGCGACGATGGGCGCCGATCGTGCCGAACCGTTCCCCCTGTGTCCAGACAGCGTCGGCCCAACCGTCGAGACAGCGTTTGATGTCCGGGGGACGGGCGTCGGTGGTGAGGTCGAGGTCGATCTCGTTCGCCGCGTCGCCGTGAAGGTCACGCACGAACAGGTCGCGAACCGTGCCTCCGACGAGATACAGACGGTGACCGGCGCTGCTGAACCGCTCGGCGAGCGGCGCGAGTTCGCGCAGCACCGGAGCGAGACGATCGGGGACCACGGCCCGCAGGCTAGTGGTGGTCCGCAGTCGGTCGGCAGCTGCCGCGATCTGCCGGCCACACCCCGCGAACGGCCTCCCGAGGGATCGATGGCGACATCGACTCCGGTGGTTGCCCGAGTACCGTCGAGTGCAGTGAACGCCGCAGCCGTGGAGCAACCCGTACGAGCGCGTCTCGGTCGCTGGCCCCACCAACCCGACGTCGCACATCTCGTCCTGCTCGATCACCAGATGGTTCCGACGCCGAACCACGTGGCGGGGTGGATCCGCGACGCACGTCGACTGGGCTGCCGCGCGATCCGGACCGGCGCTCTGTTCCCCACCGCGCTCCGGGCATTCACCGACGCCGGCTTCGACACGATCGACACGTTGGTGCTGATGGAGTGCGACCTGACCGGGCGCTCCGCAGTTGCGAACCCGGCGAGCGTCCGGCTGCGCAGGTTGCGACGCGGGCAACTCGCCGCTGCCGCCGCCGTCGACCAGGCCGCATTCGACTTCCCGTGGGGCAACGACGAGCAAGCGCTGTCCGACATCACCGATGCCACACCGCAGTTCCGCGCCCGGCACGTCGTCGACGACGGTCGCTCGATCGGCTTCGCGATCTCCGGTCGCGCGGGCGTGGCGGGCTACGTGCAGCGCCTCGCGATCCATCCCGAACACCAGGGCCGAGGCCTCGGCGCGCTGCTGCTCGGTGACTCCCTGTCCTGGATGGCGCGACGCCGCGTGCGGCGGGCACTGGTCAACACCGCCGAGAACAACCACCGTGCGCTCGATCTGTACGGCCGCTTCGGATTCCGACGGCGCACCGACAACCTGCAGATCGTCGAACTCGGCCTCGGCACCGCGGCCGAGGCGCCGCCGGGTCACGGACGACACGATCGACCACGAGAGTCGCGTCATGGCTGAGCCAACCTCGCACCGCAGGTCGTTCGGCGCGCTCGTAGCGGCCGGCGTGCTGGCCGGTCTCGCCGTGTGGACGACCGCCGCTGCAGGACCGTCCGGCACCAACCCGACCGCGGCACCGACACAAGCGATACCGACCGACGGGCTCCGCCTCGATCTGATCGACCAGGACCTCGCGGTGGAGGCCGACGGAACGATCCGGCTCGTGTACCGAATCGTCGGTGACCTCGGCACGGTCGACACGCTGCGCCCGACCACCACCACGACCACGACGACGACCACGACCACCACCACGACGACCACGACCACCATCGCGCCCGCCACCGGCGATCCCGGCGTCGTCCCCCCGCCATCGGTCGCGCCGGACGCTCCGCCCGGCGCCGAGGCGCCGCCTCCCGCAACCACGACCACCACCACGGAGCCACTGCCGCCACCGCCACCACCGATCCCCGTCACGATCGAGGTCACGAACTACGAACCCGTCTCGCGCCCGAGCGCGATGCGGGCGCTGATCGGCAGCGATGTCCGACGGTCGGCGTTCGACGACTTCAGCACGGTCATCGATGGCGTTGCCATCGCCGACGCACGCGAACTCGTCACCTTCGACGATGACGGAGCCACGCTCACCCTGGAGGTCCCCACCGACGTCACCGACAGCGTCGGTGATCGGCTCAAGCTGGAGCGAGCCGGTCTCTATCCGCTCCGTGTCGAACTCGTGCTCGATGGAGCGGTCGTCGCCACCGCCGGCACGGTCGTACAGCGCCTCCCGGGCCCCAACGATGTTCCCGCCGACACCGACGCCGACACCGACACCGACACCGGCACCGGGACCGGGACAGCTCCACGTCTCTCCGAGCCGATCGACCTCGCAGTGGTCACCGCCACGAGCCCCGCGCCGCTCGATCTCGACGCCCCGGCAGCAACCGTCGCACGCGCCGAACTCGCTGCCGCCGTCGAACTCGCCGCTGCGATCGACGCACCGACGACACTCGAGGTCCCCCCGGTTCTCGTCGCCGAGGCCGCCGACACCGACGAGGGCGCCCAGCGCCTGGCCGAGGCACTGGTCGACGACGAGTTCGTCCCCTTACCGATCGCACCACTCGACGTGTCG
>Ga0316197_10002960_pt1 | contig 12083 bp, 12 predicted proteins | sample OudBiesiAoxic_MG_FD_204939 | JGI IMG/M metagenome (GOLD analysis project Ga0316197, IMG submission 204939) | Coastal sediment microbial communities from Oude Bieten Haven, Netherlands - site A oxic | ecosystem: Environmental > Aquatic > Marine > Coastal > Sediment | place: Netherlands...
CTTTGGAGGCTTCGATCGAAATCTGGATGTCAACTTCATCGCTGACGAACGGAGCGAAATTGCCCACGTTGAAATCGCTGCGGAGAATTGTAGTTGTGGCGCTGAACCCGGCCCAAGGCTGGTTCGCCATCGGGTGATCACCCAACTGATTCAGGTTGGCTTCAAGAGTGACAGGCTTCGTGATCTCGTTAACGGTCAGATCGCCGCTGATATTTGCAGTGTTCTCACCGGTCACTTCGATGGCGGTCGAGGTAAACGTCACCATCTCATCCGCACTGGCTCCGAAGAAATCGGCGGACATGAAGTGCTCGAAACGGGCTTCCCAGCCTGTGAACATCGACCGAACAGGGAATGACACAGTGACGGAGGAGTTGGCAGGGTCTTCCTGATCAAAGGCAATTTCACCCTCAAATCCCGAGAACATGCCCCACGTCGTGGAGTAGCCAAGGTGGTTATACGAGAAGAGGATTTGGCTGTGGCTGGCGTCCAGCACATAAGCTTCGGGTTCTGCCTGTGCTGCGAAAGGCGCAGCGATCAAAACTGCGGCAAGTAGAGTCTTGTTCATGGGTCCATCCTGATTAATAGCGATGGACTGCAAATTGCTGTTGCTCAGTCAGAACTCAATTCACACTGGCTCAACACAATATGTGCCGTGCTGAACACTCAACGTTCACCAACGAAGCACAAACCGCCAACGCTCAAAATGACCAAGGACAGCGCCAGGCCCAGAATGAGCGCTTCGGGCAAGGCGTCTTGTACTGCAATCCATATCCCTGGTACTGCGATCAGACAGGCCATACCAAACAAGCGCCGGACCCACCGGCTTACGCTGTGTGGGTTGCCGTATCGGGTGTCATTAAACTCGACCATCGTCCTATCCTCTTGCTGCCGATCATTGTTCGTGATCTGGCAACAGTCTGTTCCTGGATTTGGCCTATTTCAGGACGCGTTTCGGGCGGTCCCGGGCAAAGGACGCGGCAAAAATGCGGCAGGCGCACAGCCGTGCTTGTACGCGCAGGCAATCCGTGTATACGGGCGCTGCCTTTCGCAAGTCGATTTTACCGCGCAGTCTCTCGTGGGCAGGTGCGAAAGGTTTCAACGCCTGTCCTTTGAAATGCGCCAGAACAGAAACGGAGTGCACATGCCCCTTTACGAGCATGTTTTTATTTCGCGCCAGGACTTGTCCAACACGCAAGCCGAAGGCCTCATCGAACATTTCGGCACAGTCCTTGCGGACAACGGCGGCAAGCTGGTTGAGCAAGAGTACTGGGGCGTCAAGACGATGGCCTACAAGATCAACAAAAACCGCAAGGGGCACTACGCTTATTTGCGCACCGACGCACCCGCGACGGCCATTCAGGAAATGGAACGTCTGATGCGTCTGCATGACGACGTAATGCGCATCCTGACCATCAAGGTCGACGCGCACGAGGAAGGCCCCTCGGTCCAGATGCAGAAACGTGACGACCGTGGTGATCGTGGCGACCGCCGCGAACGTCGCAATTGATCGCTTGAAGAAAGGACACTAAGCAATGGCTACGAAACCATTTTTCCGCCGCCGCAAGGTCTGCCCCTTCTCGGGCGACAATGCACCTAAGATTGACTACAAAGACACTAGGCTTCTGCAACGCTACATCTCTGAGCGTGGCAAGATCGTGCCAAGCCGCATCACCGCGGTCTCGGCCAAGAAACAGCGTGAGCTGGCCCGTGCAATCAAGCGCGCCCGTTTTCTCGCCCTGCTGCCATACGCAGTGAAGTAAGGAGAGACTGACATGCAAGTTATCCTTCTGGAACGCGTGGCCAAGCTTGGCCAGATGGGCGACGTTGTTGACGTAAAGCCCGGATTTGCGCGCAACTACCTGCTGTTGCAGGGTAAGGCGCTGACAGCGTCGAAAGAAAACATCGCCTCCTTCGAGGGCCAGAAAGCGCAGCTTGAGGCGCAAAACCTGGAGACCAAGAAAGAAGCAGAAGCGATGGGTGACAAGCTGGGTGGCCAGCAGTTCATCGTGATTCGTCAGGCGTCTGATGGCGGCAACCTCTACGGCTCCGTAACAACACGCGACGCCGCAGATGTGGCCACCGAAGAAGGCTTCACCATCGATCGCAAGCAGATCATCATCCGCACCCCGATCAAGATGCTGGGTCTGCACGAGGTGGAAGTCACACTTCACCCCGAGGTTAACGTCAACATCGAGCTGAACGTCGCCCGTTCGCCCGAAGAAGCGGAACTTCAGGCCTCCGGCAAGTCCATTCAGGAACTCGCCGCTGAAGAAGAAGCGCAGGCAGATTTCGAGATCGCGGAACTCTTCGACGATATCGGCGCCGCCGCATCGGACGACGAGGAACTTGCCGCCGAGGTTCAGGAACAGACCGACGAAGAGCCCAAGTCGGAAGACTAAGCGTTTCGTATGGCCCAATAGAAAAGCCCCGCTTTACTGGCGGGGCTTTTTCATTTCCAACACCCTTTTCGAACCCGAGTTAGGCTGGATAGTGTTGGCTCAACAGCGGCTGATTTCTATCTAGTCAACGCTTGCGGGCTCGTCTTGCAGCATAACGCCGGTCTCGTTCCGCTTTGCGCTCGGCTTCGCGCGCCGCTGTTTGGGCGATTTCTTGTTCAGCAGCCTCAGCACGTTCCGCCTCAAGCGCCGCTTCGCGCAGTGCGGTTTGCTCTTCCTCGCGTTTGGCATCCTCGGATTGTTGCCGCGCGAGTTGCTCTTTTTCTTGCAACAGTTTTGTCGCCTTGGCCTTGCGCGCTGCTTCGCGGGCAGCAGCTACTTTTTGCCTTTCCGCGCGCTTGGCCACTCTCTCGGGGTCATTTGCCGCTTCTTTCAAACGTTCAAGCATGTTCTTTTTGGCCTGAGACGAAGTCTTGAGGCGCACATCAAAACGATCTCGATCAGTGTTCTTCATACGATTTTTTTGGCTCACATTAGAATGGTTTATGGATAAACAGACTGGAACGCCGCCTCGACAGACAGTCGTTTGCGCATCCTTCTGGTCCCCCAAACAGACAGCAACTCACCTCACAGGATTATGTGTTGCAGTAGATGAAAGCGCCTTGTTCGCGATGGATTAGCGTGACACCGGATGTAATCTAAAAGAACTGCGTAACCAATGTATGCGAATAGCATTAGTCTCTGCTTGGGAAGCAAAAAGCGGGCGCATCGTCTCCGATCCGCCCGCCATAAACTGTCGGATTTTCCCTTTGACAGGGAACGGCCTTAAGCCAGGGCCAGATTGGCGGCGCTTTCGCGACCATCGCGGCCGGACTCAATATCGAAAGTGACTTTTTGGTCATCATTCAGGCCGGTCAGGCCAGCGCGCTCAACAGCGGAGATATGTACAAACACATCCTTGCCACCGCCATCAGGGGCGATAAATCCAAAACCTTTAGTCGAGTTAAACCATTTTACGGTGCCATTGGCCATCGTAGTATTCCTTATAAATCTGCCCGCGACATGCGGCAGCCCGGCTAAGTCAGTGCAAGATCGAAACACTGAGCCGTAAGGAGCAGTTTAGCGATAGAGGTAACGTAACGCCGCCCGAATAATGCTTCACGCCGCCGTAAGCAAGCTATTTTCGCTTCGGTCCTGCCACCACGCCTTTCTGGGCGCCTGGTATTCCGACCCAACATGCTTATTAGCGGCGCGACTCTTGGCACCGTTGAGACATACACCAGTTCTAAGATCCATCGCCAAAACAACACCTTTGTCACGACTGCGGAAGCAAATACGAAGACGATCAGCCAAGATCTTCTGGGGACCTTCCGACTGCCGGCTCACAGCACGATGTATTTCCGGTTGATTAACGCAACCACCCGATAACCCCGTCATTGGATCCGATACCCGACTCGCCTTTTGGCGCGACACCCCAAGTGACCACCCTCTCTCTGCGGACGCTTCATGTGCGTTCAGACCATGAGAGACGCGTCTCACAAGGCCCTTCGGGGCACAGGTTCGGAGCGGTGCAAACCGCTCTGCACGGGGGAGAGGATGTCCACCCACCTCAGGTGACGTCACCTCTTTTTCTTCTGGCAAAACCTTGCCGAAATGCAACGCCTTTTACAGGTCGTCCGCACGCAAAAACCGCGTGCAGGCCAAAACTGCTACCCGTGTGAACCAAAATGGCACTAGGCTGGTCCCAGAGTTCAAACCATCGGGGAACCAGACATGCCACTTCACCTCAACCGACGCGGATTCCTAGCCTCAACAGCGGGTTTCATCGCGATGCATCCCTATGCCATTCAGGCATCGACCAATCAGGCACACTTGCGGATCATGGAAACCACCGATCTGCACGTACACGTGCATCCCTACGATTATTACGGCGACCGGCCAAGTGACCGAGTGGGGCTCAGCCGCGTGGCCACCATCGTGCAGAACATCCGCGCGGAGGCAGGCAATTCAATCCTGCTCGACAATGGCGACTTCCTGCAGGGCAACCCGATGGGCGATTACATCGCCTACGAGCGCGGGATGAAGGACGGGGATATGCACCCCATCGTCACCGCGATGAACACGCTTGGGTTCGAAGGGTCCACCTTGGGCAACCACGAATTCAACTACGGCCTCGATTTTCTGATGAAAGCGGTTGCCGGCGCCGACTTCCCGATCGTGACGGCCAACGTCGCCAAGACCACCGGCGCCACACCGCGCGAGGATGACACGCTTGTCCCGCCCTACACCATTCTCGACCGCACAGTTACCGACGGCGCGGGCAATGAGCACGAGATCAAGATCGGCCTCATTGGCTTTGTGCCACCACAGATCATGACATGGGACCGTCGCCACCTTGAAGGCAACGTGACGGCGCGCGACATCATTGAGACCGCCCGCGCCTACGTGCCGCAAATCCGCGAGGAAGGGGCCGATATTGTCATCGCGCTGGCACACACAGGGATCGGTGGTGCCAATGAAGAAGACATGATGGAGAACGCCTCGATCCCGCTGGCCGGTGTCGATGGGATCGACGTGATCCTGACCGGGCATTCACACCTTGTCTTCCCGTCCTCTACCTATGCCGAAACACCGGGATTGGATGTCGAAGCCGGGACCATCAACGGAAAACCCGGTGTGATGGCCGGGTTCTGGGGAAGCCATATGGGGCTGATCGATCTGCTGATTGAACGCGACGGCAGCGGGTGGCGTATCGTCAGCCACACGTCCGAGGCGCGCCCGATCTACGAGCGCAACGAGGACCGTTCCATCACCGCTTTGGTCGAAGATTACCAACCGGTGCTGGATGTCACGATGCAAGACCACGAGGAGACGCTGGCCTATGTGCGCCGCGCCGTGGGCAAGACAGATGCCGCGTTGCACAGCTACTTTGCCCTCGTGGCCGACGATCCATCCGTTCAGATCGTGTCGAACGCGCAGCGCTGGTATATCGAACAGATGATGCAAGGCACCTCACATGAAGGCCTGCCGATCCTGTCCGCTGCCGCGCCGTTCAAGGCCGGGGGGCGCGGCGGGTCCGACTACTACACCGACGTGCCGGTGGGGGATGTTGCGATCAAGAACGTAGCCGACCTCTACCTTTACCCCAACACAGTGCGCGCCGTGCGCGTGACCGGGGCACAGGTGAAGGACTGGCTGGAGCGGTCGGCCGGGATGTTCAATCAGGTTGAGGAAGGCGCAGCAGAGGCCCCCCTGCTCAACCCTGACTTCCCGAGCTACAACTTCGACGTGATCGACGGTGTCAACTACCAGATCGACCTGAGCGAGCCCTCAAGGTTCGACCGCGATGGCGCGGTGATCAACGCAGGTGCCAACCGGATCGTGAACCTCACCTATAACGGCGCGCCGCTGGATGCGTCGCAGGAATTCATCATCGCCACCAACAACTACCGCGCAGGCGGTGGCGGAAGCTTCCCGGGCACCGGCGACACGGTCATTTTCGAGGGGCCCGACACCAACCGCGACGTGATCGTGCGCTACATCGTCGAGCAAGGCACCATCAGCCCGCGCGCCGATTTCAACTGGCGGTTCAAGCCGATGGAGGGCACATCGGTGATCTTTGAAACCGGCCCGGCGGGCGCGAAATACGCCAGCGAGTTGGAGGGCATGTCCCTCGAAGAGGTCGGGACAAACGACGAAGGGTTTGCGCTGTTCCGCATGCAGCTCTGATCTTGCCAAAAGGCATGGGCTTTGATCCACTCGGCCCATGTCCACACGCCTGACCCGCATTCACGTCTCAGCCTACCGCGTCCCGATTTCAAAACCGGTGGTGACGTCTTTTGGCGTGATGACCAACCGTCCCGCCGTATTCGTACGGCTGGAGGACAGCGACGGTGCGTTCGGGTTCGGAGAAATCTTCGCCAACTGGCCCGCCGCCGGTGCGGAACACCGTGCAAGGTTGGTGGTCGAGGATTTCCCTGACCTGCTGCTTGGGCAGAGCTTTGCGAACGCATCTGAGTTCTTTGAAACACTTACCCGCCAAACCCATATCCGTGCTTTGCAATGCGGGGAATGGGGACCTTTCAGGCAGGTGATTGCGGGTCTTGATACAGCATTTGTCGACCTGCAGGCGCGTCGCGAGGGGCTGTCGGTGGCGCGGTTCCTGTCACCGTCTGCCGCAGACATGGTGCCCTGCTATGCCAGCGGCATCGCGATTGACCGTGCGACCGAGCAGATCCCACAAAGTCGGGAACTTGGGTTTTCGGCGTTCAAGGTGAAGGTCGGGTTCAATCTGGACCGCGATGCGGCATTGCTTGAAACTATTTTTGGCGACCTCCAATCCAAAGAGCATCTCTTTGCTGACGCCAATCAGGCCTGGACCAAAGATCAAGCCATCGCGTTTCTAGACCGCACGAAAGACGTGACCCCTGGCTGGCTCGAAGAACCCCTGCCCGCCGATGCGTCTTTGACCGATTGGACCGCTGTGTCCGAGCACAGCCGCGCGTCCATCGCCGGTGGCGAAAACATCACCGGCACCGGAGGCTTTGCCGATGCCATTGCCTCTGGCGCGTTTGACGTGCTGCAACCGGATGTGGCCAAATGGGGCGGGATCAGCGGGTGTTTCCGCGTCGCGCAGGCCATCCGTGCAGCCAATCTGCGCTTTTGCCCGCATTTTCTGGGCGGCGGGATAGGTCTTGCGGCCTCCGCTCACGTCCTTGCAGCAACCGGCGGCGATGGCTTGCTGGAGGTGGACGTAAACCCGAACCCGCTGCGCGATGCGTTTGATCTTTGGGGCGACGCACCGACGAAATCTCTGATGTCGATCCCCGACGCGCCAGGGCTTGGGATCACAGCTTTGCCAAAGGACATAGGCCGGTACTTGACCTTCGAGCAGACCCTGACCGCTTAGCAGGACGGCAGCTTCGAAAGACATCGTGACTGGAAGGGCTGTTTTGAGTGACCGATAGACAGCTTGCCCGTAGACATAATGTGTCAGCGAAATGCGGCGAGATGCTCATGTGACACGACAGTCGTCTCCCCCTAACACAGACCACACTACATCCGCTCGTGACCTGCATGCGAGCCTCAAGACTGGAACGCATGAATGGATCAAATGGATCTGGTTGAACCCATTGTTATCCAGAGCTTCGGAGCCTTCTCGCTCGGCATCCTCGTGTACTTCGCGGGCGCGCGGTTGACCCGAAAATTTTCTGTCCTGCAGAGATACAGCATCCCCGAACCCGTCAGCGGAGGCCTATTTGCCGCTCTGCTTGCGCTTGGCATCGTCCTGATCACAGGAAGAGGGATCGAATACGACCTCGCAGCCCGCGATTTCTTGCTGGTTTACTTCTTCACAACCATTGGATTGAACGCGCGGGTTTCGGATCTGGTCAAGGGCGGTCCGATCCTCGCGATATTGCTAGGGCTGACCATCGCGTTCATGCTTATCCAGAACGTGATCGGTATGATTGGCGCGTCGCTGTTCGGCTTGCCGCCGCAAGCTGGCGTTCTGCTGGGAACTGCGTCGCTGATCGGCGGCCACGGCACAGCCATTGCCTGGGGCCCGACCATCCAGTCGGACTACGGCGTTGTCGGGGCGGCCGAGTTGGGCATCGCGTCGGCTACCATCGGACTGATCATGGCCAGCCTTCTTGGGGGGCCGATTGCGAAATTCCTGATTGAAAGGAACAAGCTGGCCCCAGCCGAGACCCCTTCAGACTACGTCCCGACCATGGCCGATCTCAACAATGAAAGTGTGCGCGCGGAGGGCCCCGGGGATGAGATCAACAAAGTCACCATCATGCGCAGCATCTTGTGGATTCATATGGCCATTGGACTTGGATACCTGGCCTTTGAAGCTTTGCAGGATCTTGGTGTAAAGCTTCCGCTTTTCGTACCGTGCCTTCTGAGCGCGATATTCATCGCCAATCTTTTGCCGATGATCTTGCCAAAAGCCAAGCTCGACCCGCGCAACAAATCGACCGAGCTCATTTCCGAATTCAGCCTTTCGGTCTTTCTGTCCATGTCGCTGATGAGTATGCAACTCTGGACGCTGGCCTCGAGCGCGGGTGTTCTGATCGTCACCATGGCCATGCAAGCGCTCGCCACGATCCTGTTTGTTGTGTTTTTCGTATTCCGGGCGATGGGACGCAATTATTTCGCCGGTGTCATATCCGCGGGTTTTGCCGGCTTCACCCTCGGTGCGACACCCACCGCCATCGCGAATATGACCGCCGTCACACAGCGCTATGGCCCGTCGCCCGTGGCATTCATTGTCTTGCCGCTCGTGTCGGCCTTTTTTGTCGACCTCGCGAACGCGTTTATCATCAAGGGATTACTGTCGTTCTGGTAGCCCACGCGCGCCTGCCGCCACCTCTGGTCACGCCCTGGGGCGGATCATTGCCTGCTTCGGACCTTTCAAGGCCACCCACCCGACATTGAATGGCATGCCATCCTTCAACGAAAAAGGCCGCCCATTCGGACGGCCCTTTCCACATTCACGTCGTCTGAGGCTTACTCTTCGTCGAGCGTTTCCACAGCTTTCTGCAGATCGTCCTTGGAGACCTCTTTCTCGTTCACGGTTGCCTGTTCGGCGACGTAGTCGACGACCTTGTCTTCAAAGATCGGCGCGCGCAATTGCTGCTGCATTTGCTGGTTCTGGCGCACGAAATCAAAGAACTGGCGTTCCTGACCCGGGTACTGCCGCGCCTGGTTCATGATCGCTTGTGTCATCTCGGCGTCCGAGACTTCTACCTTGGCTTTCTGACCCAGCTCGGCCAGCAACAGCCCCAGCTTCACGCGACGTACCGCGAGCTTCATGTGCTCGTCCGTCGGCTCGACCTCGGGGTGATCATGGCCTTCGACATCCGGGTTCTCTTCGTGCCAAAGCTGATGCGCGATCTGCTTGGCTTCGGCGTCGACGAGGGTTGGCGGCAGCTCAATTTCGACTTTCGTGTCGAGCTGATCCAGAAGACCGCGCTTCATCACCTGACGAGCCGCACCGGCGTATTCGGTTTCAAGACGCTCGGCAATCTGTGTCTTCAGCGCGGCAAGGTCTTCGGCACCGAATTTGGTCGCCAGCTCGTCATCAATCTCGGCGGCAACCGGTTCTTTGACCTCTTTGATGGTGCACTCGAACACAGCGGCTTTGCCTGCCAGCGCTTCTGATCCGTATTCTTCCGGAAACGTCACTTCGACGTTTTTCTCTTCACCGGCTTTCACGCCAACAAGCTGCTCTTCAAAGCCGGGAATGAAAGACCCGGATCCCAGCACTAAAGGATAGTCTTCTGCCGCGCCACCTTCAAAGGCTTCGCCGTCCACTTTGCCCAGAAAGTCGATGATAACCTGATCACCGTCTTTGGCTTTGGCGCCCTTCTTGCGGTCTTTGAAATTCTGTGCGGTCTCAGCAAGGTTCGCCAGCGCTTCGTCGACTTCTTCGTCACCCGCTTTGACCACCAACTTTTCAAGCGTCAGACCGGTCAAATCTACTTCTGGCAATTCAGGCAGCTTTTCGTAGGACATGTCGACCTGGATGTCGTCGCCTTCTTTCCAGTCGTCATTGGTCATCTTGACTTCAGGCTGAAGCGCCGGACGGTCGCCGCTGTCTTCGAAATGCTTGGACATCGCGCCGTCGATGGTTTCCTGCATCGCTTCGCCCAAAAGACGCGGGCCGAACTGCTTTTTCAAAAGCGGCATCGGCACCTTGCCTTTGCGGAAGCCTTTCATTTCGACTTCGGGCTGCGCTTCTTTCAGCTTTTCGTTTACTTTTACGTCCAGTTCGTCCGCCGAAACGGTGATCGAATAGCCGCGCTTAAGGCCCTCATTGAGGGTTTCTGTGACCTGCATGTCGTCCTTATCCATTGCATAGGGGCCGCGGAGGCGTCCGCGGCGGTCAAAATCCACCGCGTCTTAGTGGTGCGGATTGGGTGGTGCAAGCGGGAAATGCGCAACGCTTGGTGTTGTCCGCCAGCCGCTTGCCGGCCAACCGACCATGACGCTGACGCCGATTGACATCTTGGGCAAAATCTAAGGCGACAAACGGCCAGTCCCGCAGGCCGCGATGATCGTTTCCCAAGCACTGACAGCCTTGAAATGAAAAAAAACCCGCCGGTTTTGCAACTGGCGGGGCTGAAGTCCCATCATACTGTGAGGCAGGATCAGGCCTTCGAAAGACGCTCTGCCACGTTTTCCCAGTTGACCAGATTGTCGAGGAAGTTAGCGAGGTATGCTGGACGCTTGTTGCGGAAATCGATGTAGTAGCTGTGCTCCCACACGTCGCAACCCAAAAGGGCTGTCTGGCCAAAACAGACCGGGTTCACGCCGTTTTCGGTTTTTGTGACTTTAAGCGTGCCGTCGGTGTCAACCACCAGCCATGCCCAGCCAGAGCCGAATTGTCCCGCGCCTGCAGCGCTGAACTGTTCTTTGAACGTGTCAACAGTGCCGAACGCATCGGCGATGCGGGATTCAAGCGCACCGGGCATCTTGTTGCCGCCCGGGCCCATCATCTCCCAAAACTGGTTGTGGTTCCAAAGCTGGCTGATGTTGTTGAAGATACCGTTCTGAGCAACCGCCGATGCGTCATAGGTGCCTTTGATGATCTCTTCCAAGGACTTGTCGTCCCACTCGGTCCCGGCAATCAGTTTGTTGCCGTTGTCGACATAGGCTTTGTGGTGCAGGTCGTGGTGGTATTCCAATGTCTCTTTGGACATGCCTTTGCTGGCAAGCGCGTCGTGCGCATAGGGAAGATCGGGAAGTTCGAAAGCCATGTGAGTGCCCCCTCGTTAGTGCGTCAATTTGTACAGGCATACCTGATCGGGCGCGTGCCCAAGGTCAACCCCCGGGCAGGTGTCAATCTGAAATTTAAGCGGCCTGTTTGGGGCTTAACGCGTCAAGTGTGAAAAGGTTCACCCTACCCGACCCGCGAAATGTGGATTTTTTCCGGAGAAGGCACGTTCATTCGAAAACGGTCAGAAGGTTTTCAATTCGCAGGTACCGGCTCCAGTAAACCGCTTTGGGTAACCGGCGGGTGACGCGTGTACCGTGATCTTGCGCGTGGATTTCATCCATGTGGCCCGATACAGCATTTTGGCGCGCTGACCGCGAGAATCCTTTGCATGGTAATCCCAGGAAAAGGTGATGCGCTGAGGCGTCTCCACGGAAACCCGCCCTTCAACTGGAATCCTGTCGTTGAAGTACAATACTATCGGATCAGACACGACCACCCTGTCCTGTACCTGATCATGACCAATGAAAAGCACCTTCGGTATCTATGTTTTGGACTGGGCCGGGGTCAGAGTGCAGATGTAGGTCATCTTTGCCCCTGCCTCAGACGCGGCGCTAAACGCCAGCACCACGGCAACGCACATCGCAACACTCTTGCGAACACAGCAAGCCATACCTTTTACTCCCACACACACGCCATCACAGCGCCGCCCCACGTGGGAAGTTTTAATCAAATACGATGCAAATTGCACCAAATGCCGTGCGCGTTAACCAAGCTTTCGACACATATGGTTAAAGCCACGGTCCGCAGGTGAAAACAGGCACCGTTAGAAGTATTTGACGTCCGCTGCCGGATCGGCGGCGTTCGTGAGGATGCCAAACATGTAGTCCGCGACGGATCGGAAGCAGACAACGCGCGCCGTACTGGCATCATCCATCCAGAATGCCGCTGCCACCTGAGCCATA
>Ga0316197_10002961_pt1 | contig 12081 bp, 9 predicted proteins | sample OudBiesiAoxic_MG_FD_204939 | JGI IMG/M metagenome (GOLD analysis project Ga0316197, IMG submission 204939) | Coastal sediment microbial communities from Oude Bieten Haven, Netherlands - site A oxic | ecosystem: Environmental > Aquatic > Marine > Coastal > Sediment | place: Netherlands...
TGTCGAGCCGACCGCTCGGTACCGGCTCCTACCGAGCGCCTGGTCATCGCGGTGCTTCGTGGCTCCGAAACCGCTCCGAACGTCGGACCGGAGTTACGGCAGCAACCGTCACCAACGTCCCGGCCGAGTACAGCTAGATCGCTGGTTCGGGCATCGTGGCGCTGGCGGTGGACCGCGACGCCGCGGTCAGCTCATGTGCCGACACGTACGACATTCGGAACAGGGCGGGCCGTCGGCACACGAGTTCCAACCGGCCTCCGTCGGACTCGGCCAGTCGTCGCGCGAGCGCGAGTCCGCGCCCGTGTGCAGCCTGATGATCGCTCGGCCGCTCGAAAAGCGACGGCACATCGGCGTCGGCAACTCCACGTCCCTCGTCCTCGATCGTGATGCCGGTTCCTTCGACCAGCACCGCCACGGTGCCGGAACCGTGGTGGAGAGCATTCTGGACGAGCACGTTGAAGATCTGGCCGACGAGCCCCGGCGTGGCACTGACCGGGATCGAGGGGCCGGTGGTGACCACGATCTGGCGTCGCTGCGCATCGAACCGTGTGCGCCAGTCGTCCAGGTGGTCGTCGACGATCTCGACCAAGTCGACAGTCGAGCGTTCGCCGGTGCTGCCCGTGCGCGCGACGACCAGCAGCTCGTCGAGTGTGGCGTTCAACTCGTGGGTCTGCTCGAGCACCGCTTTCGCCTCGGCAGCGACGTCGAGATCGTCGTGACGTTCGAGCAGTTCGAGGCGGATCGCGATGCCGGTCAACCCGGTACGGAGCTGATGGGTGGCGTCGGCGGTGAAGTTCCGTTCGGCCTCGAGCATGCGGTCGACTCGATTCGCACTGAGCCGAAGTGAGCGGGAGATGTCGTCGATCTCATCGATCCCTGACGCCGAGGCCGGAGTCGTGAAGTCGCCGTCGCCGACACGCCCAGCGATGCGCGCCAGCCGTTCCAATGGACGGGCGAGTTGGCGAGCCTGGATCGCGGCGAGGAGGGCCGCGGCGATGAGAGCGAAGACGGCGATGAAGGCGATCCGCGCGTACAGCAGTGTCTCGTCCTCCGTGACCGCTGCGGCGTTGATCACGAGGAAGACCGGAGCGAGCACGACGGCCATCACGACGACCACGACCGCGAGCGTCGAGAGGACCAGACGGCGGCGCATTCAGCCTCCGGTGGCGAGCAGGACGGAGGTCGCGGCCTCCGGCTCGAATCGGAATCCGACGCCGCGCACCGTGACGATCTTCGACGGGGGATCGGTGCGATCGAGAATCTTCTTCCGCAACGTCGAGATGTGCGTGTCCAGCGTGCGCGTCGAGCCCCACCAGTTCTCGTCCCAGACCTCGGACATGATGTCGTCACGTTTGAGGGTCGTGCCCGCACAACGCATGAGGAACTCCAGCAGGTCGAATTCCTTCGAGGTGAGTTCGATCTCGATCGTGTCGGCATCGGCGGCCACGAAGCAGCGGCGGCTGGCCGGATCCAGGTCGATGCCGGCGCCGCTCAGGGGTCCGGTCTGCTCGGCGGTGGTGACGGACTGGGCGACGCGCAGCCGGGCCTTGATCCGCGCGACCAGCTCGGCCAGCCGGAAGGGCTTCGCAACGTAGTCATCGGCACCTGCGCCCAGCCCGACGATCACGTCCATCTCCTCGGCGCGCGCCGTGAGCATGATGATCGGGAGGTCAGGGTGATCGCCGCGCAATCGCCGGCACACGTCGAGGCCGTCGATGTCGGGAAGCGTCAGGTCGAGCAGGACCAGCGCGGGCATCGCGGCGTTCACGGCAGCGAGTGCCGGCATGCCGGCCGCGACGTGAGTGACATCGAATTGTTCTGCCCGCAGGACGCGGATCAGCGGTTCGCTGATTCGTTCGTCGTCCTCGACGAGGAGCACCGCAGTCTGTTCCACGCCTGGTGATCGGCACGTTGGGGTCGGATCTTGACTGATTCGGTAACGCGTCCGGTCGGTGCCCGCCGGGCCAGAAGTGCGATGTGCTGGTCAGCCCTGCCGCATCCGCATGGCAGCGGCATGAGCGGGGAACCCCTCGTGTTCCGCGAGCGCGATCACCGACGGGGCCATCCGGGCGACTGCTCGGGCGTCGGCCCGGGCGACGGCGGTTCGCTTGAGGAACGTGTCGGCGGTGATCCCGGAGGACACGTGGGCGAACCCGCTCGTCGGGAGCGAGGCCGGACATCCGATCACGAAGTTCCCGGCGCTGAACGGCGTGTGCTGACCGACGAGGATCTCGCCGGCGTTGACGAGACCGTCGAGCACGTCGTCGAGCTCGAGGTCGGCGACGACCACTTGGAGGTGCTCGGCGGCGAACTGGTTGGCGACCGACACCGCGGTGTCGAGATCGTCGACGATCACGCACCCCCCGTTGGGTCCGAGTGACGAACGCGCCGCGTCGGCGCGCACGCTGGGCAGCAGCTCCAGTTGACGGTCGACCTCGAGGCCGACCGCTTCGGCGAGCGCCGACGATGGGGTCAGCAGGACAACCGACGAGTCGATGCCGTGCTCGGCTTCGATCAACAGGTCGGCGGCGAGCAGAGTCGGGTCGGCCGAATCATCGGCGATCACGAGACTCTCCGTCGGGCCGAGCAGCATCATCGTTGCCATGCCGTAACGCTGCATCTCGACCTGAGCGATCGTGACCGCCGGCGAGCCGGGACCAACGACTTTGCGGACCTTCGGGATCGACTCGGTACCGAATCCGAGTGCTGCGACCCCCGCAGGACCGTTGACGCGGAAGACGCTGCGAATGTCGAGCTTGCGGCACACGACGAGGACCGCCGAGTCGACCTCACCGGAACCGCCTGGGACCGGAGGCACCACGAGGGCCAATTCGGGAACGCCGGCAACGACGGCCGGCACGGCGAGTTGATAGGCGACGCTCGGATAGCTGGCTTTCCCCGATGGTGTGAACAGGCCCGCCGACGAGATCGGCGTGATCTTCTCGCCGACGGTGAGGCCGGGTTCGGACTCGATGCTCCAGTCGGTGGCGCGTTCCATCTGTGCCTCGTTGAAGGCGCGAAGGTGGTCGATCGCATCGTCGATCGACCGGTCGACAGCATTCGACACCGTGGCCGAATCGAGTTCGTCGTCGGTGACGCGCAGGCCATCGGGGTCGACGTGGATCCCGTCGAACCGCGCCAATGCGTCGGAGACCGCAGCGTCACCTCGGGTGCGGACATCCTCGATCAGCTCGCCGATCGATGCTCGCAAGCCCGGTTCGAAGATGTCATCGAGGCCGCGGTGCATCAGCGACGCCCGCGCGTCGGAGTCCATCGAAGTCCACACCTGTCGACGCATCACGCTCACCGCGACGACGCTATCCGTGGCTCGGTGCGGGCCAGTCGACTGCGGTGTCGGTGTTCGTCGCCGCCGGCGGGTCGATTCGTGAGCCGACGACCGCCGCGGCGAGCGCAGTGCTGATCGGGACGGAGGCGACCAGGCCGATCGAACCGACCAGCGCTCGGACAATCTCGACGGCGACGACCTCACGCGTGGCCACCGACGAGATCGACTGGCCGGCCTCCTGGAACAGCAGCAGGAGTGGGAGCGCCGCGCCGGCGTAGGCGAGGAAGAGGGTGTTGACGGTGGACGAGATGTGGTCTCTGCCGATTCGTACCGCCCGCCGGTACAGGTCGGCCATGTCTGCATCGGGCCGAGCCCGCTTCAGCTCCCAGACGGCCGAGACCTGGGTGACCGTCACATCGTCGAGCACGCCGAGGGAGCCGATGACCACCCCGGCGAGGAGGAGTCCCTCCGGGTTGATGTCGGTGCCGAGCGCGCCGAGGAATCCGATCGACTCGTTCGCGAGTCCGGTGAGGTTGGAGAACCGCACGAAGAGCCAGGCCAACACCGCGGTCACCGCGAGGCTGGCGATCGACGACAGCAACGCCGCAGCGGTGGCCAGGTTCACGCCGTGAGCGAGGAACAGCGCGAGGAAGGCGATGGCGCCGGCGGCCACGAGCGCAACAAGTACGGCATTCGACCCCTCGAGCACAGCCGGCAGCACGAATGCGATGATCACCATCAGGCTGGTCGCCAGCCCGGCGAGTGCACCGACGCCTTTCCATCGCCCGAGCACGATGATCGCCGCCACGAACAGCAGTGTCAGGAGCAACAGCGGCGTGGATCGCTGGAAGTCGTAGAAGAAGATCAGGGCAGAACCGTCGTCAGCGGTCCCGATGTCGACGAGGATGGAGTCGCCATCGCGAATCGGGCTGTCGAGGCCCTGCTCGAACGTCAGCCGCTCACCGATCTCGGGTCCCTCCGATGGCACGATCTCGATCAGCCGACACCCGAGCAAGACGTCGTAGCTGCACGGGGTGACCTCGACCGAGACGACCTCGGCAGGAACGGGCTCCCCATCGAGGCCGAGGGGATCGACAGTGCTCGATGACGACCCGGGCCACAGGGCAACGAGCCCGATCACGACCAGCACGGCGCAGCAGCCCACGGCGATCCACATCGAACGCGCGATCTGCGGGTCGACCGGGAGGTCGACGTGGTCATGGGAGTGTGCGTGGCTCACGGGGGTCTCCCGGCGGGGCGAGCCGGTCCGGACGATCGTAGTGAGTCGGGGCGGAGCCGAGCCGGGATGGTCGGTTGCGTTCAGCGCCCCGTCTTCTGGGCATCCGGTGACCGCGTACTGTCGTCGCATGACCGCCGAGCAGCCCTCTCTCGAACCCGTTCCCGTTCCCGACGAACCCTTCGCCTGGCACAAGGTGCTCGACCCCGACGGTTTGCCGGAAGGGCGCGTCACGACCGTCACCGTCGGCCGGCGCTCGCTCGCCGTGTCGAACATCGAGGGTGGGTACGGCGCGATCGACAATCACTGCCCGCACCAGGGCGGTCCACTCGGCGAGGGGTCGATCGAGAAGGGGTGGCTCCGGTGCCCGTGGCACGGATACGACTACTCACCGTGCAACGGACGCTCACCGGGCGCACACGGAGATGGCGTCGCGGCGTTCGCGGTCGACACCCGCGACGACGGCATCTACGTGGCACTGCCACCCGAGGTCGAACGCGAACGCACCGTGTCGGACGTGCTCGTCGAGACGATGGTCAACTGGGGCGTCACTTCGGTGTTCGGCATGGTCGGCCACTCGAACCTGGGTTTCGCCGACGCGATGCGCGTGGCGGAGGAGCGGGGAGACCTGCGATTCTTCGGGATCCGGCACGAAGGGGCCGCGGCGTTTGCCGCCACCGCGTACGGCAAGCTCACGAACGACCTCGCTGCGTGCTTCGCGATCGCTGGACCGGGCTCGACGAATCTGCTGACCGGCCTCTACGACGCGAAGGTCGACCGGGCGCCCGTCCTGGCCCTGTCGGGTCAAGTCCCGTCGAAGGTGAAGGGTCGTGGTGCGTTCCAGGACGTCGACCTCGAAGGGGCGTTTGCCGACGTGGCGAGCTACTCCGAGACGGTGCAGGCCGGGTCGGCCCACGCCGAGCTGATGAACATGGCATGCAAGGCGGCCGTGGTCGGGCGCGACGTCGCCCACCTCGTGCTTCCCGACGAGGTGCAGGTGCAGCCAAGTCATGCCGATGCGGGCGGACCGCTCGGGCGCGTTGCCAGTCGTCAGGTCACGCCGCCGACCGGCGTGGTCGATGCCGCAGTGGAAATCATCGCCGGGTCGAAGCGGCCGATGATCATCGTCGGGCACGGCGCTCGCAACGACATGGCCGAGATCATCGCCCTCGCCGAGCACATCGGCGCGCCGGTGGCGACGACGTTCAAGGGCAAGGGCGCGATCTCCGACCAGCACGAGCTCGGCTGCGGTGTTCTCGGGCGCAGTGGGACGCCGATCGCCAGCTGGTTCATGAACGAGTCCGACCTGCTGATCGTTTTCGGTGCGTCGTTCTCGAACCACACCGGCATCGCCGAGTACAAGCCGATCATCCAGATCGATCTGGACCCGATGGCGCTCGGCCGGTTCCACTCGGTCGACGTGCCGATGCTGGGTCACGCTGCGGTCACCGCTCGGCTGCTCGCCGCAGAGGTCGGCGACGATCACGAGTGTGTCGACCACCGCTCGGAGGTTGCCGAACGTTGGTCGATCTGGCGCGACGAGAAGGCGAGCCGTCGTACCGATGACGATGGCATCGGGATCAACGCAGCCGCGCTGTTCGACTCGCTGAGCCGAACAGCCGACCCGGACGCCGTGCTCTGCGTCGACGTCGGCAACAACACATACAGCTTCGGTCGGTACTTCGAGGTGGCGAACCAGTCGGTGCTCATGTCCGGGTATCTCGGCTCCATCGGCTTCGGGTTCCCCGCCGCGATGGGGGCGTGGGCAGCGGTCGGTGACGAACGCCAGATCATCGGGGTGTCCGGAGATGCGGGCTTCGGCCAGTACGCGATGGAAGTCACGACCGCTGTGAAGTACGGGATGAACATCACCCACGTCATCATGAACAACGGTGAGCTGGGCAAGATCAGCAAGGAGCAGCGCGCCGCGGAGCTCGACGTGTGGCAGACCAGCGTCCACAACCCGTCGTTCGGCGAGTTCGCCCAGCTGTGCGGCGCCTGGGGTGCCCGCGTCGGACGCGTCGATCAGCTCGATGCGGCACTGACGGCAGCGCTCGCCCACGACGGCCCGGCGATCGTCGAGGTCATGACCGACGCCCTCCTCGTCTGACCCGCCCGCCAACCATCGTGTTTGCGTTGCGATTCTGGTTGTCGGGGCAGCCGAAGATGCAACACAAACGGAGTTGGTGATGCGGCTTCATCATCGGGACCTCTGACCCTGCGGTCCCCACGCCCCCGCTCACTACGATCGAAGAGTCGGCGATCTGCCGTTGATCAGCGAGCGAGTTGGTCACCACGATGGAGACCTGCGATGTCGATCGCTCCTGCAAGCGGATCGAGGGCGTCGAACTCGACATGGTCCGTGGTGGACCGGACCAACGGCCGTCGAGAACACGCTCGATTCGAGGTCGTCCAGTCAAGGAACGGAAGAGGCGAACATGACAGCTCACCGGGGTCCTGAGGAACGGAAGTCCGACGGCTGATGTCGCGCGAACGCGAAGTGAAGATGATCGTGGCCGACTCGTTCGAGTTGCCCGACCTGCACGATGCCGTTGAGGGTGCCTTCGCCGGCGATGTCGAGGAACGCGAGATCAGCGACGTCTACTACGACACGATCGACCTGCGCCTGGCGCGGTGGGGCTGCACCATGCGTGAACGCGCGGGGGAGGGCTGGACCGTCAAGATCCCGCGGCCATCCAAGGGCATCGTCCTGGATCGAGAGGAGGTGGTCTTCCGTGACGACCCGGGTGACCCGCCGGTCGCTGCGCTGAAGCTGGTCTCGTCCCTGACTCGCGGCGTCGATGTCGACGTGGTCGCACGACTACGGACGCGTCGGCTCGTCCGCACATGGCGCACAGATGATGGCGTGGCGATCGCGGAACTGACCGACGACGATGTGCGGGCCTCGAAGACCGACGGTGACGAGGTGAGGTTCCGCGAGATCGAATTCGAGCTGGCCCCTGACGTGGACGACCATGTCGTGGATGAGGTCGTCGCCCGGCTCACCGCCGCGAACAAGTCGGCCGAACGACCGATCCCCAAGCTCGTCAGAGCCCTCGGCACCGGTGCCCAGGAGCCACCCGACGTCGATGTCGCGTCGCTGCCGCCTGACCCGACGGCACACCAGGTGATCCAGTCGGCGATCGCGTCCTCGGTCGCGCGGCTCCTGCTCCAGCTTCCGGCCGCACGCCTCGGGAACGACCCCGAGGGGGTCCACCAGGCACGCGTCGCGGCCCGTCGTTTGCGTTCGGACCTGAAGACCTTCGAGCCGTTGCTCGACTCGGGGTGGTCCGCGGACCTGCACGTGCAGGTCCGCTGGTTGATCGACGAACTGGGCGCGGTTCGCGACAATGACGTGCTTGGTTTGAAGCTGTTCGACATCGTCGCCGGACAACCCGAGATCGATGACGAGGCAGCGCGCGGCGTCTTCCATGAGGTTCGGCTCGAGCACCGCCGCGCGCGCCGCCGACTGCTCAGGCACCTGGACGACGATCGGGCCATCGAGTTGCTCGATCATCTCGTCGCAGCGTCGGCCGCGCCTGCGACGGTCGAGCGGGCCGCCCGCCCGGCCCGCGACGTGCTGCCAAAGCTCGTCCGCAAACGCTGGAAACGGCTCGACACCGCCATCGGCGGGCTCGGGCATCCTCCAGCCGCTGCGGACTTGCACAAGATTCGGATCCTGGCGAAGCGACTTCGATACGCCACCGAAGCAGTCGCGCCTGCCACCGGCAAGCAGGCGCGGAAGTTCGCGAAGGATGCAGCGAGCATTCAGGATGCACTCGGTGAGCTCAACGACGCGACGGTCATCGGCGCCTGGCTCGCGGCGACTGCGAATCGGCTCGATGGTCCCGCAGCGTTCGCTGCCGGCCAAATGAGCCGGCAACTCGCCATGAATGCTCGCACTGAGGAGCGCCAGTGGCGGTCGGCGCATCGCGACATGAAGCGCCGCACCGCATGGTTCTGAGAGGAGTCGCCTCCGGTCGTCTCGGAGGGTCGGCGCCGACGTCTCGCTCGTCGAACCGGGCGCGGTCAGAAGCAGCGGTCGACGGGATCCATCGGTCGTACTCGGAGCAACCGAGCGAGCTCCGCTGAATCCGTCGCGAAGGCAATACCTGGACGAGCGCGCGAGCGCGCGTAGACGATGCCCACGACCTCCCCGTCGGAATTCACCACCGCGCCGCCGGAATCACCGGAGGAGATCTCACCGCTCAGTTCCATGCCGGTGCGACGGACCTCGTCTTCGACGTAGATGTCCTCGATGGTGATGTTCAGCTGTTTGGTGACCTCGATCGGGATCGAACGCACACCGTCGTCGCGAGACCAGACGACGGCGTGGGCCGAACCCAACGCAAACGTTCCGACGGCGAGCGGAGTGGCGTCGAGACCCGCGACTCGCAGCACCGCGAGATCGCTGTTCTTGTCGAACGCCTCGATCGTGGCGTCGAATTCGGTCCCCGAATCATCGACGACGGTGATCGTCGAGGCTCCGGCGACCGCGTGTGCCACGGTGACGACTTGGCCTGGTTCGGCGACGATGACGCCACTTCCGGTTTGCGCCGCGAGACCGCATCCTTCCGCGATGATGCCGACACCCGACTCGGTCAATCGATCGGCGTGGTCCTCGACAACCTCTCCACCTGAGGTCGCGCACCCCGCGAGGATGAGCAAGGAGAACGTCAAACGTGTTGTCCGACGGCGGTCGCCGCGGGCGTCAGATCCGCGCATCGAGCAGGCGACCGTCAGCGGCGGCACTCTGCGCCGCGAGCTCGAGGAGATGTTGCACGCGCGCTCCCTCCGCCAGGTCCGGTGTGGTCGGGGAACCCGCCAGCACGGCATCGATCCAGTCGCCGATCATGGCCCCGCCGGAACGGAAGACGTCGCGGTACGTGTCGTGGACGCGGTCGCGTCGGGCTCCGCCCCAGATGTCGTCCGGGATCTCCATCACCACGGCCGGCCCGACCTCTCCGGCACGCAGTCCACGAACCTGCTGCATCGTCGACCAGTCGTTGTACGCGTAGAGGGTGCCGTCGGCTCCGTGCAGATCGAGGTGGTGGGTCTGGTTGAAGTCGGTTCCTTCCCAACAGACCGCGCTCACCTGGAGCGTCCCGTAGGCGCCACTCTCGAATCGCAGGGTCATCTGTGCCGAGTCCTCCCCGCGGTCGTATGTCGATGCATCGGGTCGATCGGCGCGCTCGATGAAGCGTTCGCTGATGCACCCGATCGCCGTCACTTCGCCCATGAGCCAGCGGGCGATGTGCAACCAGTGGCTTCCGAGGTCACCGAGCACTCCCGATCCGGCGAGTTCGGTGTCGAAACGCCAGTTGTACTCGCCGTCGCGAGCGAAGCCCGTGAAGTACCGCATGTTGAGGTGGTACGGGCGGCCGACGAACCCGTCGTCGATGAGGCGCTTCACGAACTGGTTGCTCGGCATGTAACGGTAGGTGAAGGGGACGAGCGTGACCGCCCCGGTCTGGTTCGCTCGTTCCGCCATCTGGTGGGCGGCGCGGGCGGACGTGGCAATCGGTTTCTCACACAGCACGTGGAGCCCTCGGTCGAGCGCTTTCATCGTGAGTGATTCATGACTCTCGTTGGAGGTGGCGACGACGACTGCGTCGAGCCGAGTCGGGTCGATGAATGCGTCGCTGTCGACCGAAACCCACGGCACGTCCCATTCGGCGGCGAGCGCGTTCGCTGTGGCTGCGGTGCGGCCGCACAGGCCGACGACGTCGACATTCGGGTGCGCCGACAGTGCCGGGAGATACATCGAGTCTGCCCACCAGCTCGTGCCGAGCACCCCGACGCGCACTCGCTTGGCCTCGGGTGTGGTCATCGCGCCTGCTCTGTGCTGCCAGCCGGGCCGCTGGTGCGTCGCACGATGAGTGACGGTGCGACGACTCGATGAACGGCAGCGGTTCGTTCCCCTCCGAGGCGTTCGAGCAGCAGCTGGAATGCCAACCGGCCCAGTTCCTCGCGCGGCTGGTTGATCGTCGTGAGTGACATGTGGTGCATCGCCGCGAGCGACGTGTTGTCGTATCCGACGATCGACACGTCGGTGGGCACGCCGAATCCGGCCTCCTCCGCTCGGTCGAGCGCGCCGACGGCACTGAGGTCGTTCGCCACGAAGATCGCAGTCGGCACCTGTGGGCCGGAGAGCAACTCGCGAGCGGCTTCGTATCCGCCGATCTCGCTGAAGTCGCCGCGGGCAACCGAGGCGCTGTCGGCCATCCCGGCTGCGTTCATGGTCGCGGTGTAGCCCTGCCGTCGGGCACGCGCACCGGCACCTGAGCCGCCGTCGATGTGTGCGATCCGGGAGTGGCCGAGCGTGAGCAGATGCGACACCGCGAGGCTTGCGCCGAGCCTGTCGTCGGTGTTCACCGTGTCGAACTGCTTGCTGCGCGTCGTGCGGCCGACGGCAACGACCGGCGCGATTCCGGCAGCCGCCTCGATTGTCGAGAGCGGTGCCGTCGAACCGACCAGCACCAGCGCGTCGACGCGGAATTGCAGAAATGTCTCGAGCATTTCGGATTCGCCCGCCTTCGAGTGCCGGCCGTTGCCGATGAGCACTCGATGGCCGGCTGTGTCGGCAGCGACTTGGATGCCGTCGATGATCTCCGCGAAGAACGGGTTGTGCAGATCGTTGAGAACGACGCCGATCGTGTTCGTTCGTCGACTGGCGAGATTGCGGGCGAGGACGTTGGGCCGGTATCCCAGATCGGCTGCTGCGTCGACGACGAGTTGGCGTCGATAGTCGGAGACGTTCGGTGCCTCCCGCATCACGAGCGACACGAGTGCGACCGACACGCCGGCTCGCTCCGCCACCTGTCGCATCGTCGGTTGTGTCACCCGCTGGCCTCCGGTTCGACTTGACACGACCTGTGCCGGGCGTCATAGTAGTCGGAATTAGAGCGCTCTAATTCGAAAAACGCGATCACGCGTTGGCGAGTGGCTTGGGGACTGCATCGGGGGATGGTGATGGGCATGATGGATCGGCTTGCGGGTGCCCCGATTTCTTGGGGCGTGTGTGAGGTTCCCGGTTGGGGGATCGAACTCCCGCCGTCACGAGTGCTTGCCGAGATGCAGCAACTCGGGCTCACTGCAACAGAACTCGGATCCGACGGCTACCTGCCGACCGATCCCGTCGAGCTGAAGGACATGTGCGCGCAGTTCGGGTTGCAGATGATCGGAGGCTTCGTACCGCTCGTCGTGCATCGTGCCGATCAGGTGGACGCCACGTTCGAGGCGGCCCACCGCGCAGCTTCGCTCATGTCGGCCGCCGGGGCGACTGTGTTCGTCACATCGGCGGTGACCGACTGGGACTGGGGTCCGCGCTCGGAACTCACCACCGACGACTGGCAATTCGCTTCCAAGACACTTGCGCAACTGGATGACCTGGTCGGCAGCTATGGCCTGACCCAGGCGATTCATCCTCACCTACGGACTGTTGTCGAGACCCGTGCGGACATCGAAGCTCTGCTCGACGTGTCCGATGTCGGGTGGACGTTCGACATGGGCCACATGCAGATCGGAGGGATGGATCCGATCGAGTTCATCGACATTG
>Ga0316197_10002962_pt1 | contig 12081 bp, 10 predicted proteins | sample OudBiesiAoxic_MG_FD_204939 | JGI IMG/M metagenome (GOLD analysis project Ga0316197, IMG submission 204939) | Coastal sediment microbial communities from Oude Bieten Haven, Netherlands - site A oxic | ecosystem: Environmental > Aquatic > Marine > Coastal > Sediment | place: Netherlands...
CTACCACTACACCTAAAAAACCGGCAAATAGTAAGTCCGAAACCTGTTCTCTTGTCCATCCGCTATTGGGTTGATCCGCTCTTCTATTTGCCAACCAAATAGCGAACATAAACCCAAATAAATACATCAATCCATACCAACGAACCGAAACTGGTCCAAGAGACACGAGGATAGGATCAATCTGTGGAAACTCAATAAAGCCTTGAGCCATAATAATTTACTTCCTTAATTGCATAGCGGGCTATACGGATAACAACATTTTACCCGCAACATCACGTAAAAATACAGCAAACACACCTTTAAGACCAAAAGAACGTTTATTGCTTTCCTGCGCGAGTAAAACCTGCGAGATTCTTGTTTTCTAAATATTTCAACATCATAGTATATGTATCTTTGCTATATCGCATAGTCAACGCTTTGTCAGAAAATGATTTTAATTCTGTTGCGCTTGTTTGCCTCAATAGATATTTTACTCGGGCCACATTTGAGGTATTCATACTTAACGAACGATATCCTAAACCAACAAGCAACAATGCACCAACAGGATCGCCAGCCAACTCCCCGCATAAGCTCACCGGGATATTGTATTGATTACACGTATCAAGTATTTGCTTCAATGCCATGATCACCGCGGGGTGGATAGATTCGTAAATATCAGAAACGCGAGAGTTATTACGATCTACCGCCAGCAAATATTGAGTAAGATCATTACTCCCTACAGAAACAAAATCAACTTTATCCGCAACCATAGGCAATAAATAGATCATAGATGGAACTTCAACCATGACACCTATCTCAGGTTTAGCGACTTTTGGATCAAAACGCTTAACTTCAGTAAACGCCTGATCGATAAGTTTTAACGCTTCGTCTAACTCCTGACAGCTAGATACCATGGGTAGTAATATACGTAAGTTATCCAAACCAATGCTCGCCCGCAACATTGCCCTTAACTGAATAATAAATATATCTGGGTGATCTAACGTAAAACGTATGCCCCTCCAACCAAGAAATGGATTATCTTCTTCGATAGGAAGGTATGGTAGTGGCTTATCTCCGCCAATATCCAACGTTCGCATTATCACCTTTTTGTTGATATACGCCTTTAGGACACGTCTATATTGTTGAGCCTGCTCATCCTCTGAAGGGAATCGATGCTGTAATAAAAATTGAATTTCTGTCCTGTAAAGACCGACACCATCAACGCCTTCGTTAATGGCTATATTTGTATCCGCACTCAGACCTGCATTTAACAATACTTCAATCTTTGTTCCATCATTAGTGCAGGCATCTTGGCTAAGTTCTCCCTCAACCATTTGAGAAAGCTCAAATTCTTCACCTTGTAATGATCGGTATTCTTGTAATAACTGATCGTTGGGCTCAACCAAGATCTTACCGCTGTATCCATCAACAACCCCCATGCGACCATGGATAGCTTCTGGTGATAGATTAGCTCCCATTATGGCAGGAACACCTAATGCTCGAGACAGAATAGCAGCGTGCGAATTAGCGGCACCTTCTAATGAAATAACCGCTAATAATTGTTCCTTAGGCACCCCTGCCAATATTGATGCTGTAAGTTCTCTAACAACTAGAATAACGGGCTTTTTCAGATCGATTTGACCAGATTCAGAATTATGTAGAAAATAAAGCAACCTTTGCCCGAGCTCTTTAATATCCTGAGCTCTTTCGCGCATATACACATCACTCATTTGAGCAAATCGATGTGAATAGGTCTCCACGACTTGTCTCAATGCCCAATCAGCTCTATCACCTTTGTTTATCTGTGTTTTAAGGTCCGCACGCAACATGGGGTCATTTAACAGGTGAGTGAATAAGTCAAAAATCGCCAATGCATCTTTATTTAACTCACCATCGAATCTTTTGCGCATTCGCCGAAAATCGGTAATTGCATTCTCGATCGCCAACATTAACCATTCATGTTCTTGTTCGGTATTTACAGCAGAGGCGGGTAAGACGTCTGAGAGTTCAGGTTGGGTATTGTCCCACCAGAATGGGCCTACAGCGACACCTGGAGAAGCCGCAATACCAGAGATGCTTATTGTCTTTTGTTCAGCAAGCAACCAATGGCCCTTCGTTTGGGCGTGAGCAACGATAACTGCGACTTGTGCGGCAAGTGTCACCAAAAATGACTCTTCGATTTCACTAAACAATCGAGGTGATTTTTGCTGAATGACTAAAACACCTAAGACTTGTTTTCGATGAATGATTGGCGTACCAAGAAATGAATGGTAAACCTGCTCACCTAATTGAGGAAAAAATTTATAATTTGGATGTTTTGACGCTTCCGCTAGATTTAGCGGTTCAGCACTGCGACGCACCAGTCCCACAAGTGCCTCAGAGTAATCTATATGAATAGAATGGCCTTGCAATTGCAGACCTTGAGTTGCCATTAACTCAAGCCGTTGCTGCTGATCATTAGCCAAATAAACAGTGCAACAGTCTGTTTGCATTGCAATACACGTTTCTTTAACCAAAAGGTTTAAAGCTTGATGGACATCATCAAGCCTTATAACCTTTTCAACTATATCCCTCAGCTGAGTTAGCATTGCTATCCTCTACGGTTTTTACGTTTACCTTTCGACTTTCGCTCCTTAAAAGGCATAGCTAAAGAAGCAAATTCTTTCATCGCACGCCTATAGACATCACGTTTGAATGAAACAACCTGCCTAACAGGGTACCAAAAACTAACCCAACGCCAACCATCAAACTCAGGGGTATTACCACGTTGCATATTTACTTGCGACTCATCACAAATCATGCGCAGTAAAAACCATTTCTGTTTTTGCCCGATACAAACAGGTTTAGAATCCCAACGAACAAGGCGCTTTGGTAGGCGGTACCTTAACCAATGACGGCTTGTTGCTACTATTTTTACATCCTGTTTAGTAAGACCAACTTCTTCGTATAGCTCTCTGAACATTGCTTGCTCAGGAGTTTCTCCGTCATCAATTCCCCCTTGGGGAAACTGCCAAGAATGTTGCCCGTATCGTTTAGCCCAGAATACCTGACCATGGTTGTTACAAATCACGATTCCCACATTTAAGCGGTAACCATCGCCATCGATCACTGGCCAACCTCTAGAAAATTCTCGTTGGCATGATTTTTTCACATATCCCTAGATGTCGCAAACTTACAGTGTAAGTTTAGGTAATATTTATTAGCCAACACTCACTTTTGAATAAACTCTAGCCAATATGCGAGTTATCAACACTATCTAATGACACCTAGCCAATTTATTCACTTTTTCTGTGAATAAGTTTGTGAAGAATTCCAGTGAACTAAATCCACTTGCTCATTCATTACACAAGGACAAAAAATGCTTCACAGGAATAATTAAAATAAATCATAATTTAACAACAAGTTACATAAAAACCAAAGGTTCAACTGTCGCCAAAATTGGCTGAAGATCTTCATCTTTTTTTGATCGGTCAAAGATCAACCACAGAGGTTCTTATCCACATCATTGATCCTAACTTTCATTATTTGAAGATAATATCAACTCCAAAATCCGATCAAAACCACTGTTAATTGATCCAGTTACAATTAATATTGCGTTTTTTCTAACAAGCCTGTGGATAACTAGGGTTAATCTCAAATAAAAGGCATAGATCCTCATAGGTACTCCGTTCTTTCTCTGGAGTTTGTTACAATATCTTTTTCAGTCTAGTGGTCAATAATGAAACCAGAACCAAAAACCGAGGCAGAGCTCTTGCAAAGAGCGTTAGATATTGCAGGACTTTCATTTCTTGAGCTCGCAGAAGATGCGAATATGATCGTACCTCCAGATTTAAAACGCGACAAAGGTTGGGTTGGTCAATTACTTGAATGGCACCTTGGTGCTACGGCAGGGAGCAAACCACAACAAGATTTCTTGGATCTAGGAATAGAACTTAAGAGCATTCCTATTAGTTACACAGGAAAACCACTAGAAACGACCTTTGTATGTGTCGCACCACTCGTCGGTGTACATGGTTTAACTTGGCAGACAAGCCATGTACGACAAAAACTATCCAAAGTGCTTTGGATCCCGATAGAAGGTGAGCGGGAAATACCGTTAGCTGATCGTAAGGTAGGATCGCCGATCTTATGGTCACCGAACAGAGAAGAACAAGATCAACTTCAACTAGATTGGGAAGAGTTAATGGAGATGATCGTTTTAGGCCAAGTAGAGCAGATAACGGCAAGACATGGAGAGGTTTTGCAGTTAAGACCCAAAGCAGCCAACAGTCGAGTCTTCACACAAGCGTATGGCGCCACAGGAAAGCCAATAAAAACGACGCCAAGAGGTTTTTACTTACGAACTCAGTTCACTCATAAAATATTGAAGCGGCACTTTTCTTAACGCCGCTATCAAACGTCAATCGACTACTTAATTTCTGAAATCGGTAACCAATCTACCTTTACACCTGCTTGCAAAAACATGTCTTGGCTAACGTTGATTTTATCTTCCCAACGAGAGAGAAAATCTTCTGTTTGCTCAGGACAATGTACGCTAGCAATACCGGTCTGAATAATCTTCGCCGCACAATTTGGACACGGAAAATGTGTCACCCAAATTTCACAGCCATCGAGATCCCGCTTAGCAAACAAAATCGCATTTTCTTCCGCATGGAGAGTTTTAAGGTATTTCATATCACGATCATCGGTACTAGCACTATCTGAAACACCATGCGGATAGCCATTAAAACCAACGGATACGATGCGATTTTTTTCAGTAATTACCGCACCAACTTGTGTGGAAGGATCTTTACTCCATGAACCCACTAACTCAGCCATTTGAAAAAAACGCTGTGCCCATTTTGAAATCATTCTAACGTCCTCAATTATCGATCATTTATTCGACAAAAAATCATGGCCAACTACTGCTTGATCTTACTATCTCAAAGGCTAAAAAAGAACCAGCCAAATCAGAAAGATAAGACTAGCTCATTAGGTATGCAAGCGAAACTTATGTTTCGCGTGTGTTAATGTCCTTACGGAGACCAATTCGTTAGATAAAATGTATTCGATAAAACGATGATCAACGTAGTCGATATCAATTTTTAATGTGTCTGCAAGGACATTTCTATATCATGATAAGGGATAGAGTCACCAAAGGCACTGCATTCATCATCTGTGTTGTGCAAACGTAAATAGACAGATTCCACCCCTAACCGTGAAAGAACATCCTTAACTTGCTCAAGAGATGAAAAATGCATCGGTTCTCCATCTTTGTGAACGGGCTCCAATTTATGCTTGTATTCCACCGCAAGTAGATAATTTGACAGATCTTCACAACCAATGACATACAATTTTGGTGCAATATGTTTCCCAGAATGATCGGCATGTAACCAGTGTTCGAGCTGAATCTTTTGCATAGGTTCCTCCTTTATTCATACTAAGCTTAGACCAGACTGCAACATTTTCTAATCATTCTTATTTTTCCAAGGTGAAACCTGTTCAATATATCCAATAAAACAGTATCAAAAACAATTGTTATATAGCATCGTCATCAACACTGACCACTCAAAAATCATGTGAATTTGCATCGCTAAAGCCACGCGACGACATTGACTCCACTGAATTTATCTTATTGAATAATAAGATAATTATTTATTTTTAATATTAAATACACTGATAACAAAGATTCGATTCATGCCTATCTAGACGAAATAACATAAACACTTGTTCGCTCATGTATTATTAAATTGATAGGTACATTGGTTTAACTAATAGAGATAATGCTTAGGACTAAAGTCGTACTGATATCTGAACATAAGCAATCAAAAACCGTTTCTCTACATTAGTTATTCTTGCGTACATTTGAAAATTGGTACGGGGGAAGCCCACCAAAAGCTAGAGCTCCCCCCAACCTCTACGTGACAATTCGAGAACGGTGTACGCGACGAAGATGACGGATACGACGTTCAACGATGACATGGCTAGGTTGACTGTAACCAATAGTACGACCGTCAGTTTCAAGACCGATATCCGTTAATAGGTGTGCACTCTCCCAAGGGATATCATATACAGAACGGCGTAGCTTTCGTTTCCATACTCTTTCTTCTCTTTTCAGATCGGCTTTAACAAGAAGAACAGCAAGGTGTAAATAAATAGAACGACTCATATTTTTTCTCCAGTATCTTTGCTGGGAAAAATAACGTCTTAATGGGGAATAATTGAAAGGTTCCCTATTTAGCTGCTATCTTTCCGCAGCCTTATAAGGTTTACGGACTAGTTAGTTATCAGATAGATCTATTCGCAAATCAGCCGCATGAGTTGCTGACATGGTTTGCGTTTTTAAGATCACAGAAGCGCAACAAAAATGAATTCGTTTTAACTGTTTCATATCGCGCCTCCTATCTAACTAATTAATCCAATTAAGAAATGTGTGAACTTCAATTCACGGTGAAATTGTAACCAAATTGTTTATTTCTTCAACCCTTTATTTAATTAAATTATAAAATATAACTAATCCATCTAAATTTTAACGACCTATAGAAATCATCACAACTTATTACACTATATAAGTATAAGTATCCAGAGTAATATAGCGCCCTAAAAAATCTCAGTGCCATTCACATGAAAATGGGGATCTAATATAACCAAAATTCCCGTTTCCACGGGAATGACGAAGTATTTAGCACTAACCGAACATCATTACGTGAAAACGGAAATCTGTGTGGGCTTAGATCCCCACTTTCGTGAGGATGACGGAGTTTTATGTCTTAAATGAACAGCATTACATCTTAGTACGCGCCATTTATTACGAAGAATAAAAACTACATTGCTTCGGTTATCAGGTTATGTTTATTGAGTAACCTGTACATAGTCGCTCTCGATACACCTAGTTCTTTTGCAGCAGGTGATACCTGCCCATCATGCGACTCTAGAACATATATCAAGGCGTCTTTTTCTGCATTCTCGCGAATAATTTTCAGACTACGTTTACCACTTGATATCTGTGGTAAATCCAGTTGTGGTAATTCGATAATATCGCTGTCAGACATCAACACAGCGCGTTTTATCTGATTCATAAGCTCTCTTACATTTCCAGGCCAATGATATTGTGTCAACGCCTTAACCGCTTCGTCTGAAAAGTCTTTTGCCTGCGCGTTGTACTCTTTGGAGTACTCCTGCAAAAACTGTTTAGCTAAAATGCCAATGTCTCCCGCTCTTTCTTTAAGACTGGGAACGTTAATCCTTAAGACATTAATATAATGATACAGCTCGTCATTAAAATCCTTATCGACCAATGCTTTTTCAATATCAGAGCTATATGCTGCCAATATTCTTACGTTAAGTTGTTTATTACCGTCGACAGTGTCTATCTTTCCTTCTTGCATAAAGCGCAAAAGATTACGCTGCTGTGAGCGTGGTAACGTTAAGATGTCATTAAGAAAGAGCGTACCTTCATTCGCCTTTTCTAAAAAGCATTCCACACCCTCTTCCGCGCCAATACCAAATATTTCTTCTTGCATTCTTGCTTCTGAAAGCGCACCACAGTTAACCGTAATGAATGATTCTTTAGAACGTGCCGACATATTATGTATCGCTTTTGCTACGCTCTCTTTACCTGAACCATTCTCACCGTAGATAAGAATACTGACATCCGTGGAACCGATTCGCCTCACTTGTTCTCTCAAACGCTTAATCGATACCGATTCACCGGAAATCCCCATGTCTTTAGTGCTACCAAAATTAGGCCATACTTTTTTCTCTAATTTAAGCATCCCCAATTGGTGCCCTATCGTACTCATAAGCTGAGCATCTGGGATAGGAGAGGTAAAAAAATCAATACAAAAGTTAACGATGAACTGACAAATAGTGTCAGAACCAATTTGCGACTCTCTTATAAAAGCAATCCAACGAACATGCTTGTGACTGCTAACTAAATTGGCTATGCCATTTAAGCTGAATTCATCCTGACTTAAATCGACAATACCAATACAGGGTCCGATTTCATGTAAAAGTGTGTCGGCCTTACGTAAGTCGCCACATCTTTGACATTGCCAACCAGCTTGTTCTAATACAGATAACCAAGGTTCGTGCTTACCGCTTACCACTACGAGTGAGCCGGGGACAGAATCCATACGGAATTGAGTTCCCATCAAAAATCCCTTATTGTTTTATGAGAATTACATTCAAACAAAGGGTTCAATATTCGAACCGCTAAGCCAGTCCTTACATTATCAAGACATTCGCTACAATTTACTGTCTCATTATTAAGACATAGCACATGTAAGCATTCCGTCAAGTTATGCATACATTTTTAGAACTAGTATCACATTAAAAAGCCCGCTCATTTGAGCGGGCTTTTTTTAGCTAAATCAGCGAGTTTTCTAAGCTGGTTCTTGGAAAATCACCGTATCTGCCTTTTTCGTATACTGACCCATTTTATGGAAGTTCAAGTAACGGTAGGTATCTGATGCTGTTGCATCAAGCTGTTTAGCATATTCGAGATACTCTTCCTTAGTCGGAATTCTACCTAATATGGCACCCACGGCGGCGAGTTCAGCGGAAGCCAAGTAGACATTTGCACCTGTACCTAAACGGTTAGGGAAGTTACGAGTAGAGGTAGACATGACCGTTGCATCATCTGCAACACGTGCTTGGTTACCCATACAGAGTGAACAACCCGGCGTTTCAATACGCACCCCTGCTCGACCAAAAATACCATAATACCCTTCTTCCGTAAGTTGGTCTTTATCCATCTTAGTCGGTGGTGCAATCCATAGCCGAGTATCAAGTTGCCCCGTATAATTGTCCAAGAGCTTACCAGCAGCACGGAAATGACCAATGTTAGTCATACATGAGCCAATAAAGACTTCGTCAATCTCTGTGCCTTGTACGTCTGATAACACACGAGCATCATCCGGGTCATTCGGAGCACAAAGAATGGGCTCACTGATGTCCGCAAGGTCAATCTCTATTACATGCGTATATTCTGCATCGCTATCCGCTTCCATCAACTCAGGGTTCGCAACCCACTCTTCCATCGACTTAATACGGCGCTCTATAGTACGACGATCGCCATAGCCTTCTGAAATCATCCACTTAAGCATAACAATGTTCGAGCTGAGATATTCAGAAATCGACTCTTTGGACAACTTAACCGTACAACCAGCAGCTGAACGTTCAGCTGAGGCATCAGACAATTCAAATGCTTGTTCTACTGAAAGATGATCAACACCCTCAATTTCAAGCACCCGGCCTGAGAATTCATTGACCTTACCTGCTTTTTCAACCGTCAATAGTCCCTGCTTAATTCCGTAGTAAGGGATAGCATGAACCAAATCACGTAATGTGATTCCTGGCTGCATTTCACCTTTAAAACGTACCAAAATAGATTCCGGCATATCCAACGGCATAACACCCGTCGCAGCAGCAAATGCAACCAAACCAGAACCTGCAGGGAAAGAGATACCTAGAGGGAAACGTGTATGAGAATCACCGCCAGTACCAACAGTATCAGGCAGTAACATCCGGTTTAACCATGAGTGAATGACACCATCACCAGGACGTAAAGAGACACCTGCACGATTCATAATAAAATCTGGCAACGTATGATGCGTATTCACATCAATCGGTTTTGGATACGCGGATGTATGGCAGAATGATTGCATCACTAAATCAGCTGAGAAGCCTAAACACGCCAAGTCTTTGAGTTCATCACGAGTCATAGGGCCTGTCGTATCTTGCGATCCAACCGTTGTCATCTTAGGCTCACAATACGTCCCAGGACGAACACCATCTACACCGCACGCTTTACCAACCATTTTCTGAGCTAACGAATAACCTTTACCCGTGTCCACAATCTCTACAGGTCGGCGGAATACGTCTGAAGTATCTAGACCTAGCGAAACACGAGCACGATCTGTTAGTCCGCGACCAATGATAAGTGGGATACGGCCACCGGCACGAACTTCATCGATTAACACGTCCGTCTTCAATTCAAATTCAGCTAAAACTTCACCACTTTCATGGCTCTTCACCTGACCTTCGAATGGATAAACGTCGATTACATCACCCATATTAAGCTTAGAAACATCAACCTCTATTGGTAGAGCACCTGCATCTTCCATTGTATTAAAAAAGATAGGTGCAATTTTACCACCAAGGCAATAGCCGCCTGCTTTCTTATTCGGAACGTTAGGAATATCATCCCCCATGAACCAAAGTACTGAGTTAGTTGCCGACTTACGCGAAGATCCGGTACCCACAACATCACCAACATAGACTAATTGATGACCTTTTTCTTTTAGAACTTCGATCTGCTTGATAGGACCAATTGTTCCTGCAGCATCGGGGTTTATTCCTTCACGCGCATTTTTTAACATCGCTAAAGCATGAAGAGGTATATCAGGACGAGACCATGCGTCGGGGGCTGGTGAAAGGTCATCCGTATTCGTTTCACCGGTTACTTTAAACACCGTTAAGGTAACTTTTTCTTGTAGTTTAGGTTTTGATAAAAACCATTCAGCTTCAGCCCAAGAAGTAAGCACCTGTTTAGCGTACGTATTTCCTGATTTTGCTTTTTCTTCAACATCATAGAATGAATCAAACATTAGCAAAGTATGCGAAAGTGCTTTCGCGGCAATTGGAGCCAAACCTTCGTCGTCTAGAAATCCGATAAGAGAATCAATGTTATAACCGCCTTGCATTGTTCCAAGCAGTTCGGTGGCTTTCTCTTTGCTTATTAACGAGGAAGATACTTCACCTTTAGCAAGTGCCGTTAAGAAACCCGCTTTTACATAAGCGGCTTCATCTACACCAGGTGGAATTCTGTTTTCAAAAAGATCAAGAATAACGGATTCTTCACCCTTTGGTGGGTTCTTTACAAGTTCTACTAGTGCAGTAACTTGTTCAGCATTTAGGGGTTGAGCAACAACTCCCTCAGCAGCACGCTCTTCGACGTGTTTACGATAGGCTTCAAGCACGACTTCTTCCTCTCATTACGGTTTGTATATAAAAAACAAACATCCTTGGAAATATGGCTTACCACCATTTTTAGTGTTGATTTGTCCCAAAACATCAACAGTGGCAATGGCCAAACTGTGCGTAGAGAATAGCAAATTTAACGAAAAATTAAAATCTAATCAATTTGACCAACATAGCAACTTACGACTAAAGTTCTACTAAAAATCATTAACAAACTTTAATCTCTAAAGGGCAATACAACATCAATATGTATGGCCCACAATCAAGTAATACGACTGGTGATTATCTTCTGTCAAACCATATGCAAACACAATTGGTCCTATGGGAGACGCAACACCAGCAAACACAGATCCTGCGGTATAAAGAGGCGCATCAGAAAAAGAGATGTCGGTATCTGACCACACTCCGCCATATTCTAGGGACGCGCCAAAGTAGACAGGCGCCGTAAATAGGCCAAAATCATTCTCAAACCATTTATATCGATAAACGATACTGCTAAAGAGTAAATTTTCCCCCACTAAACTGTCTCTAGAGACACCAGATAGTCGTAAAAAACCACCGAGTTCTTTAGGCTGGATAGGTGGATTATCGCCGGATTTATCCTCAACTAAGCCATATTCAAGACCTGCAACAAAGGTGTGCTTATCAATACTAAATGCACCACGTACTTTGCTTGAAATCTCATGAACCGTATCATTGCTGTATTCAATTACATCATCTCCGCCAGTATCCGATATGGAACGCCCACGTACGCTGTCATCAGAGATGAAATATTCTAAATCAATAAGAAAACCGGAAGTGGGTAGGCTATAATCATCCAATGTATCCAGTCGAAAACGAGCAAAAGGGCCCTGGCGAGTGTAGTTAACGTCACCAAAAACAGGCAGTGTCGTTAGGTTGGCTTCACCATCTATATATCGAAAGCCAACATAGGTAGAATGCCAAAATTTAGGCTGATACCCTAATGCGGCTTCAAGCGTCAAATCAGTATAAGTCGTCGATAGTGAGTTATCTGTCATATCTAAAGAACTGCCCGATCCAAACCCCTCGACGGGTGTGTTTTTTTTATCTTTACTATACGTAACGCTAGCTAAGCTTATTATATTAGGGTTAAACAGAAACGGAGATGCCCATACCAAG
>Ga0316197_10002963_pt1 | contig 12079 bp, 9 predicted proteins | sample OudBiesiAoxic_MG_FD_204939 | JGI IMG/M metagenome (GOLD analysis project Ga0316197, IMG submission 204939) | Coastal sediment microbial communities from Oude Bieten Haven, Netherlands - site A oxic | ecosystem: Environmental > Aquatic > Marine > Coastal > Sediment | place: Netherlands...
CGAGTACCAGCCGCCTTCCAGCTGGCGCATCTCGCGACGCAGCACCTCGTCACGGGTGCCCACATTGCCGGATATATTGATGCGGCGCACGTACACACGGTCACCCGGATCAACAAAGAAACCCAGTGCCACCTCGTTGAGCTCGTCGTCGAGCTCCGGTGATGTATTCACGTTGGCAAATGCATAACCCTGGTTTCCCAGCAACGAGCTGATTTCATCAACGGCTGCCGTGACCTTTTTACGTGAAAATACATCGCCGGGGTTAATGTGTATCAGCGGGAAAATCTCTTCAGCCGGCACCACCAGATCGCCCGACAGCGTCACCTCGCTGATAGTGTACTGGTTGCCTTCGGTGACGTTGATGGTGATGTAGATGTCCTGCTTGTCCGGTGTAATCGACACCTGGGTCGAGTTGATATTGAACTTCAGATAACCGCGATCAAGGTACCAGGTGCGCAGGATTTCCAGGTCGGCCGACAGCCCCTGCTTGGAGTACTGGTCGCTCTTGGTAAAGGTCGAAAAGATATTCGGCGTGGTCAGCGAGAATTCCTTGAGCAGTTGCTTGTCGGTAAAGGTATGGTTACCGATAATATTGATCTGCTTGATGCGCGCGACACGCCCCTCGGAGATATCAATAACGATACCGACACGGTTCCTGTCGAGCGGCGTCACCGTGGTATCGATCTTCACGGCATATTTACCGCGGCTGAAATACTGCCGGCGCAGTTCCTGCTCGACCTTCTCCAGCAGCGAGCGGTCAAACACACGGCCCTCGGCCAGGCCGATCTGCTTCAGCCCCTCCAGCAGTTCCTCGGTATCAAGGTCCTTGTTGCCCTCGATTTCAATACTGCTGATCGCGGCGCGCTCCTCGACATAGACCACCAGCACATTGCCATCCCGCTCCAGGTAGACATCATTAAAGAAGCCGGTCCTGAAGAGCGCCTTGACGGCCGCAATACTGTCGTCGGTATCGATGGTCTGACCCAGCTTGACAGGCAGATAGTTAAACACGGTACCTGCCGTGATGCGCTGCAGGCCTTCAACACGGATGTCTTCCACCACAAATGGTTCAAATGCATGCGCACTGGCCGACAGCACGCAGCCCAGCAGCACTACCTGCCAGAACCGGGTTATCTGTTTAGCTATTGAATCCATTGACAGCATCATTCAAACAATCTTACGAGGTCGTTATAAAATGCCAGTGACATCAGCAACAGCAGCAATGTTATGCCGATCTTCTGCCCGGCAAGTTGTGTCGCCTCGGATACCGGGCTCCCCTTGATGGCCTCCACCAGGTAAAACAGCAAATGGCCACCGTCCAGTATCGGAACCGGCAACAGGTTCAGCACCCCGAGACTGACACTGACAATTCCAAGGAAGCCAAGGAAGGTTGCCAGACCGACAGCCGCTGACTGACCGGCATACCTGGCAATGCTGATAGGGCCGCTCAGGTTCTCGACCGAGGCCCTGCCGCTGACCATTCTCCACAGGGTCCGCAGCGTCAACGTGGTGACTTCCCAGGTTTTGCCGAACGCCGCCGGTATTGCCGCAAGCAGACCATGGCGCACAACGACGCGCATTGTAGCACGCTCCTCCTCGTCCGGAAGTTGCACATAGGCACCGATACGCCCTATCTCAACCCCCTTCTCGGTCTCCCGATCCGGGGTAACCAGCAGCGTGACAAGCGCGTCGTTTCGCAGCACCTGCAGCTCAATCGGAACCCCGGGACGCTCACGCACGAAATCGACCCAGTGCTCCCAGTGCCTGATCGGCGTCTCGCCGGCCATGATGACCTTGTCCCCCGGCAACAGTCCGCCGCGCTCACCGGCACTGCCTTCCACCAGGCGCTCGATCACCGCAGGCGGGCGCCACGGGCTGAGTCCGAAATTATCCAGCACGCCGCCCTTCTTGAGAAGTGCATCGGGGGCCGCGAAATAGGCCTGCAGTTGACGTTCGTTACGCTGTTCATCGAGCACGCTGACGTGAACGGTCTCCTTGCCATCCAGGTTGGCATCCAGCAACGCCATGATGGTGGCTTCCCAGGTCGGGGTCGGCTGGTTCTCGACCGAGAGGATTTCATCGCCGGCACGAAAACCGGCACTGGCGGCATAGGATGATGGCTCGACATCACCCACCACGGGTTTGACGCCGGGCACTCCCGAGACGAACATCAGCCAGTAGGCGAATATGGCAAACAAGAAGTTAAACGCCGGACCGGCAACGACCACGGCAATACGGGTGGTGACAGGCTGACGATTGAATGCACGCGGCAGTTCCGCCTCGGGCACCTCGCCCTCGCGCTCGTCAAGCATCTTCACATAACCACCCAGCGGAATTGCCGCGATAACGAGTTCGGTCGAGTCCTGGCCAAAGGTCCGCCGCCATAACGGCCGGCCAAACCCCACGGAGAAGCGCAGCACCTTCACACCAAGACGGCGTGCCACCCAGAAGTGGCCGTACTCGTGCACGGTCACGAGCACGCCGATCGCGACAATAAACGAGGCCAGGGAAAAGACGAAACTGCCCACTATGCCGTCACCGCCCGCCCTGACTCGATACATTCGCACGCCGCGGCCCGCGCCGCGGCATCATCAGCAAGAATCATCTCCAGCGTGTCCGCTGCATGCACGCTGCACTGTTGCAGGACCTGCCCGATCACCGCGGGGATTGCGGTAAAGCCAATTCGCTCATCCAGGAATGCCTGGACGGCCACCTCGTTGGCGGCATTCAACAGCGTGGGCGCGGTGCCACCGGTCTGCCAGGCCGTGGTGGCCAGCGCCAGACAGGGATAACGTTCATCATCAGGCGCCTCGAACTGCAGGGTCGCCACCGCCAGCAGATCAAGCGGTTCAGCACCGGAGACGATGCGTTGCGGGTGACCCAGTGCATGACTGATCGGGATGCGCATATCGGGGTTACCCATCTGGGCCAGCACCGAACCATCATGGTATTCAACCAGCGAATGGATCACGGACTGCGGGTGCAGTACCACACTGATCTGTTCGATCGGCAGTCCAAACAGCCAGCCGGCCTCGATCACCTCGAGCCCCTTGTTCATCATCGTCGCCGAGTCAACCGAGATCTTGCGACCCATGACCCAGTTGGGGTGGGCACAGGCCTGTTCAGGGGTGACCGCGGCAAGCTTGTCGAGCGCCAGGGCGCGGAATGGCCCGCCCGAGGCCGTCAGCGTGATCCTGCTGACGCTGCGTGGCGCCGGGCCCGGTACGTAGTCATCCGGCAGGCACTGCATGATCGCATTGTGTTCACTGTCGACCGGCAACAACGTGGCAGCGTTTTCCTGCACGGCCTGCATAAACAGCGCACCGGACATCACCAGCGCTTCCTTGTTGGCCAGCAAGATGCGTTTGCCGGCGCGTGCCGCCGCCAGCGAAGGCAACAGCCCGGCTGCGCCGACAATCCCTGCCATGACGACGTCGACACCGTCCATGGCGGCCACCTGTACCAGTCCGTCTGTGCCGGCCAGTACCTGCACATCCGGTGCTGTCACCTGCAGCTGTTGCTGCAGACGCATGGCCGCATCGCTGTCGGCCATGACGGCAAAGCGGGGCTGGAAGCGGACACACTGTTCAGCGAGTTTGTCGACCTGTGAATTTGCCGTCAGCGCAAACACCCGGAAGCGGCCGGGATGCCGTGCGATGACGTCAAGCGTGTTGACGCCGATCGATCCGGTCGATCCCAGCAGGGCAACACCGGCCTGACCCTGCTCACTCATTGTTGATTACCCGAGGCAGCATATGAAAAGTCCGTTACAGCCCCAGCCAGAGAAAACCGATCAGGAACAGCGGCGCGGCCGCAACCAGGCTGTCGATGCGGTCAAAGACACCGCCGTGCCCCGGGATGATGGTGCCGCTGTCCTTGATGCCGCTGTGACGTTTCATCAGGCTCTCGATCAGGTCACCGGCCACGGAAAACATCACGGCCAGCAATGACACCGTCATAAACGCCAGTGTCCATTTAAACGATCCACTGAACCACCAGCCGGCCAGCGCGGCAAACACCAGGCTGGAAAACATCCCGCCATAGACACCCTGCCAGGTCTTGCCGGGACTGACGGCAGGGGCCAGCCTGGTCCTGCCCCACCGGCGACCGGCGAAATAGGCACCAATGTCTGCCAGCCACACCATCATCATCAGGATCAGGGTCAGTACCGGTCCGCGGTCTCCGTAGTCGTGCAGGGTTACCAGCGAGGCCCATGCCGGCACAATAACCAGCGCACCGGCGAGCATCTTGATGGCCGTGTTCGATACCGCGGGTTGCGCACAGCATTGCGGCCGGGACAACCACAGCAAGGCACACAACCACCAGCCGAAGGCGATCACCAGCAGCGGCTTGATCAGGTTCGGCAGGCCCAGCTTCCAGGACACAGCCATCAGCACGGCAACGCCCGCGGTATACAGGCCGCGCGCCACCAGGGACTGCAACGGGATAAGGTGACCCCACTCCCAGACACCGGCAAGCAGCACCACCCCGAGGATGGCTGCAAACGGCGGGTTATCGAGAAACAGTACGCCACAGATAACCAGCGGCGCCATGATCAGCGCAGAGATGATGCGGGTTTTAAGCACCCTTTTGCTGCTCCACTTGCTCGCCGGTCCGCCCGAAGCGTCGCTGCCGATTCGCATACCAGAGCAACGCCGCATCAAGGTCCTTCTCGGCAAAGGCCGGCCATAGCAGGTCGGTAAAATACAGCTCGGTATACGCCAGCTGCCAGAGCAGGAAATTACTGATACGGCTCTCACCCCCGGTGCGGATAAACAGGTCGGGCGCCGGCAGATCCGCCAGCGCGACTTCTGGCGTGATGAGCTCAGGGGTGATGTCCCCGGGTGACAGTTCACCGGCCTCGACACGCCCGGCCAGTGTCTTGACGGCCTGGGTAATATCCCACTGTCCGCCATAATTGGCCGCGATCACCAGCTCGAGTTTGGAGTTCTCACGGGTTTCGCGTTCTGCCTCGGCAATCAGGCGGCGCAGCTTTTCCGAAAACGCAGCGCGTTCACCGATGAAACGCAGGCGCACACCGTTGCGGTCCAGGACGGCGACTTCCTTTTTCAGGGTCTGTACAAACAGGTCCATGATGAGGCTGACCTCTTCGTCAGGACGGCGCCAGTTTTCACTGCTGAAGGCAAACAGCGTCAGCACCTTGATCTGCTTGTCGATACAGGCCTCGACCACGCGGCGCACCGACTTGACCCCTTCACGATGGCCGACATAGCGCGGCAACAGACGCGAGCGTGCCCAGCGACCGTTGCCATCCATAATGATGGCGATGTGTCGCGGCAGACTGGCCGTGTTGTTGTCAGGATCCATCTTTTAAACAGTCGTTCGTTCAGATTTCCATCAGTTCTGCTTCTTTACCTGCAAGCACCTTGTCGACCGCGGCCACATGACTATCCGTCAGCTTCTGAATATCATCCTGTGCCTTGCGCTCCTCGTCCTCGGAAATATCCTTTTCCTTGAGCAGGTCCTTGAAATCGCTGTTGGCGTCACGACGAATATTGCGAATCGCCACCTTGGTGGCCTCGCCGTCATTGCGTACGACCTTGACCAGGTCGCGACGGGTTTCCTCGGTCAGCGGCGGCATGGGAATACGTATGACCGTGCCGGCGGTCGCCGGGTTCAGTCCCAGGTCCGACTTCAGAATGGACTTCTCGATAGGCTGCACCATGGTCTTTTCCCAGGGCGTCACTGTCAGGGTGCGCGCATCCTCGACACCGATATTGGCCACCTGCGAAATCGGCACATCAGAGCCGTAGTAATCAACCATGAGGTGATCCAGCAAGCTCGGGTGGGCACGACCGGTGCGCACCTTGCTCAAGGTCTGCTTGAGCGCCTCGATACTCTTGTCCATGCGCACGCCGGCATCCTTCAGTATTTCATCAATCATGAATCAGTTCTCCTGCTGAACCAGTGTTCCAATATCCTGCCCATCGATAATCCGGCCGAGGTGACCGGCCTCAAATACGTTAAACACGCGCAGCGGCATGCTGTGCTCGCTGCACAACACCAGCGCCGTGGCGTCCATCACGCCGAGTTTCTGTGCCAGCGCATCGTCGTAGCTGATGCGTTCATACAGGGTGGCATCGGGGTTGGTCACCGGGTCGGCAGTGAACACCCCGTCGACCTTTGTTGCCTTCAGCATGAGGTCGGCACCAATCTCGATGGCGCGCAGACTGGCGGCTGAATCAGTCGTGAAGAACGGGTTACCCGTGCCGGCCGCGAAGATGACAACGCGCCCCTGCTGCAGATGGCGGATGGCCTCGCGAGCCGTGTAGGATTCGCACACATCGTTCATGCTGAGTGCGGACATGACGCGGCAATCCATGCCGAGTTGCTGCAGGGTATCCTGCATGGCGAGCGCATTCATCACGGTAGCCAGCATGCCCATGTGATCGCCGGTCACGCGATTCATACCCTGCTCTGCCAGACTGGCACCCCGCAACAGGTTGCCGCCACCGATGACCAGCCCCAGCTGGACGCCCTGGCTAACGACAGCCGATATCTCTCGCGCCAGTCGCTGGATCACCTGCGGGTCGATGCCGTGGCTGCCCTGCCCCATCAGGGCCTCGCCGCTCAGTTTCAGCAATATTCGTTTATAGGACATTTATTTCCCTTATATATCAATATGATATATACAATCCCCGGTGGTACCGGCCGCCCAGCATTGTCTTACTTTTTTACCGTGAATGCCATAAAAAAACGGGGTCGAAAATCGACCCCGTTTTGTGCGTCAAGCCGGGCGGCATACAGGGCAATTCGGGTGTTTGCCTGCGGCTGCAATCAACCGCCCTTGACCTGTGCCATGACCTCGTCAGCAAAGTTCTCTGCCTTCTTCTCGATACCCTCACCGAGTTCGACACGTTCAAAACGCACGACACTGGCATTCGCGCCCTTCAGCAGCTTGCCAACGGTCTGGTCGGGATCCTTCACGAAGGACTGGCCCAGCAGGGTGACTTCCCCGAGGAACTTGCGAATCCTGCCCGTGATCATTTTCTCGATAATATCATCCGGCTTGCCACTCTCACGCGCCTGCGCGGTGAAGATGTCGCGCTCGGCGGCAATCATTGCTTCCGGCACCTGATCCTCGGACACGCAAACGGGTCGCGGGTCATGCGCGGCGATATGCATGGCAAGGTCCCTGCCAAGGGCTGCATCGCCACCGGCAACCTCGACCAGCACACCGATACGCACACCGTGACGGTAATGCGCTATCGGGTTGTCACTGTCCACACGGGTAAACCGGCGTACGCTGATATTTTCGCCGATGGTTGCAATCAGGGCCTTGCGGGCCTCTTCAACCGTGGTGGCATCAGCATCGTTCAACGGCATTGCCATGAGCGCATCGAGGTCGGCCGGATTATCCGTCAGAACGCGCCTGGCAATCGCGCTGGCAAAGCCCTGGAAATCCTCTTTCTTGGCGACAAAGTCGGTTTCGCAATTCACCTCGACAATGGCTGCTGCCTTGTCGTCATCACTCATCTCGATGACCACGAGCCCTTCAGCGGCCACGCGGCTTGCCTTCTTGTCTGCCTTGGCAAGACCGGTCTTGCGCAGTGCCTCGATCGCGGCCTCCATGTCACCGCCAGCATCGACCAGGGCCTTCTTGCATTCCATCATCCCCGAGCCGGTGCGTTCACGCAGTTCTTTTACCTGCGCAGCTGTAATACCCATATCGTTATCCTCTACTTGATAAAGTGTTCGCCTGCCAGTCAGTAACCGGGCTGTACAAGCCCCCGGCAACTACTCTTTGCCGGCAGCCTCTTCGGTTGCTGCCGGTGCTTCGGCAACTTCTTCAGCCGGTGCTTCGGCAACTTCTTCAGCCGGGGCTGCTGCAGGTTCGGCATCAGCGCTTTCATCCGCAGCCGCCTTCTTGGCAGGCGTCTTCTTTTTCACTGAAACCTTGCTGGTGGTTTTCTTGCGGGGTGCTGCCTTCTTTTTTGCCGGCTTGCTGTCGCCACTCTCATCAAGCTCGACAAACTCGTCCGAGGAATCGGCCACGGCATGCGCGACACTCAGCCTGCCGGTATCAATGGCATTGGCTGCCGCCTCGACGTACAGCTTGATGGCACGGATGGCGTCATCGTTACCCGGAATGACGTAATCGACACCTTCGATGGAGTTATTGGTGTCGACGACACCAACGACCGGGATACCCAGTTTCCTGGCTTCGCTGACGGCGATCTTCTCGTGACCAACGTCGACGACGAACATAACGTCAGGAATGCCGCGCATATTCTTGATGCCACCGAGGCTGCGCTCCAGCTTTTCCATTTCGCGACTCCGCATCAGTGCTTCTTTCTTGCTGATCTTGTCGAAAGAGCCGTCTTCCGACATGGTCTCGAGATCTTTCAGGCGCTTGATGGAGGCACGCACTGTCTTGTAGTTGGTCAACATGCCGCCGAGCCAGCGGTGGTTAACGTAGGGCATACCGCAGCGTACGGCGTTTTCCATAATGGTTTGCTGCGCCGAGCGCTTGGTGCCAACAAACAGTATGGTTCCGCCATTGGCAACGATACTGCCGAGATAATTCATGGCCTCGCCAAACAAGGGCATGGTCTTCTCGAGATTGATAATATGAATCTTGCCGCGCTCGCCGAAGATATAGGGGGCCATCTTCGGGTTCCAGTAACGGGTCTGATGACCAAAGTGCACGCCCGCTTCCAGCATCTGGCGCATGGTGACGTCTGACATAGTAGTACTCCAAATTTTCAGGGTTAGGCTTCCATGTACCCCAAAACAGCAACCCGCTGACCTGCAAATCAAACCTGCAGCCATTCGGGCACCCTGCTGCCTGTGCCGGTACATGTGTGAATTTTGCCAAGGCCACCCACAGGGAGGCACTTAACAAGCCCGCCTTTATACCATACACTCCCAGCTCCGACAATCTCATGACCCCGACCGGCACCCCGGCCGACCGGGTTTACCCTTATCAATCAGGATCCTGCATGCCAGTCACCATCAAAACACCCGACGAAATCGAGAAGATGCGGATTGCCGGTCGGCTGGCAGGCGAAGTCCTGCAAATGATCCGGCCGCATGTCCAGCCGGGCATCAGCACCGGAGAACTCGACCGGATCTGTCACGACTACATTGTCAATGAGCAGCAGGCCATCCCGGCACCGCTCAATTACCGCGGATTCCCCAAGTCGATCTGCACCTCGGTCAACCACGTCGTGTGCCACGGTATTCCGGGTGACAAGGTGCTGAAAAAGGGTGATGCCGTGAATATCGACATCACTGTCATCAAGGACGGTTTTCACGGCGACACCAGCAAGATGTTTTTCGTGGGCGAACCGGCCGTCGCAAGCGCCCGCCTTGCACGCATCAGTCATGAATGCATGAAGATCGGCATCGACATGGTCAAACCCGGTGTAACGCTGGGTGACATCGGCCATGCCATCCAGAAGCACGCCGAGTCACAGCATTGCTCCATCGTGCGCGAGTACTGCGGACACGGCATCGGCCGTGAATTTCACGAGGATCCGCAGGTGCTGCACTACGGCAAACCGGGCACCGGCATGGCACTGGAGGCCGGCATGACGTTCACCATCGAGCCCATGGTCAACGCGGGCAAGCGTTACACCAAGTTACTGCCGGATGGCTGGACCGTGGTAACCAAGGATCACAGCCTCTCGGCGCAGTGGGAACACACCATCCTGGTCACAGACAGCGGACACGAGGTGCTGACCTGCGTACCCGGTGACGACATCTAGCCAGTTCCCCCATGAAGTCTCCACGACCTGAAGCCAATGACTTTTCCCGGTTCGAGGACTGGTTCGAACTGGACAGGCTGGATGCCGCCCTGGCGACCGGCGACAACCCCCTGCCCGCGTTCAAGCAGTGCCTGCAGGCCGGCAACGCCATCCTCGGGGAGCAATTCACATCGGGTAGCGGCTCAGCCCTACTGATCCAGGCCCGTGCCTGGCTGGTCGATGAAATACTGCTGCGCGTCTGGAAACGCATGCACGACGACGCCCGCGACGGTATGGCACTGGTTGCCGTTGGTGGCTACGGTCGCAGTGAATTGATGCCCGGTTCCGACGTCGACCTGCTGTTATTGCTGCCCGACGATGACGCTCACCGCCACGATGACGACATCACCGGCTTCCTGACCTTTCTCTGGGACATTGGCCTGGAGGTCGGTCACAGCGTACGCAATATCAGCGACTGCGTTGAGCAGTCACTTGCCGATATTACCGTCGTCACCAACCTGATGGAGGCACGCCTGCTGGCCGGCTCTGCCGACCTGTTTGCGCGCATGCAGGAAAGCACCTCGGCGTCGAAAATCTGGAACAGCAGGGATTTCTTCGAGGCGAAATTCCTGGAGCAGCGCGAGCGTCATCACAAGTACCACGACACCGCCTACAACCTGGAGCCCAATATAAAGGAAGGACCGGGCGGCCTGCGTGACATCCAGATGATCACCTGGGTTACCAACCGGCAGTTCGGTACCGCATCCCTGGAAGAACTGGTGGAACGCCGGTTCCTGACACCCGATGAATACCAGGCACTGATCAGCGGACGCGAACAGCTCTGGGATATTCGCTTTGCACTGCATGACCTGACCGGACGCAGCGAGGATCGCCTGTTATTCGACTACCAGCGAACCCTAGCAAAAAAATTCGGCTACCAGGATGACGCACAGCGCCTCGGTGTCGAGGCGTTCATGAAGATGTACTACCGCACCATCATGGAACTGAGCCGTCTCAATGAAATGCTGCTGCAGCTGTTCCAGGAGACCATCCTGCATCCCGAGGGGCCTGGCGAACCGGAACCCATCAACAAGCGTTTCCAGAGTCGTAGCGGCTTTCTTGAAACTGTCGACGACAAGCTATTCCGGACACATCCGTTTGCCCTGCTGGAAATATTCCTGGTACTGCAACAGCACCCGGACCTGAAGGGTGTGCGCGCAGGTACCATTCGCGCCATTCGTGAACATTGCCACCTGATCGATGACGATTTCCGTGCCGACATCCGGGCACGCAGCCTGTTCATGGAGATCATCCGGCAACCACATGGCCTGACACATGAACTGCGCCGCATGAACACCTACGGAATACTGGCCGCCTATCTGCCGGTATTCGGAAAGATTGTGGGACTGATGCAGTACGACCTGTTCCACATCTACACGGTTGATGAACACATCCTTACCGTGGTGCGCAACCTGCGCCGCTTTACCGTGCATGAGTTTGCACTTGAATTCCCGCTGTGCAGCCATGTCATCGCCACCCTGCCGAAACCGGAACTGCTTTACCTTGCCGGCCTGTTTCACGATATCGCCAAGGGACGCGGTGGTGATCACTCGGAGCTTGGCGGCAGCGAGGCACGTGACTTTTGCCGGCAACACGACCTCGGTGCCTATGACACCGAACTGGTGACCTGGCTGGTTGAGAACCACCTGCAGATGTCTTCTGTCTCACAACGCGAGGACATCAGCGACCCGGTCGTGATTAACCGCTTTGCGAAACGGATGAAGGACAGCGTGCACCTTGACTACCTTTACCTGCTGACCGTGGCGGATGTACGTGCCACCAACCCCGAGCTCTGGAACAACTGGAAGGATGCCCTGCTGAAGCAGCTTTACTACAACACGCGCCGCGCCCTGCAACGCGGCCTGCAGGACCCGATGGAGCGCGCCGAGCACATCCAGGCGGTACGCGACGACGCCCTGTACCATCTGGGTGAGATGACGCCGGCCATAGCCAGCCTCTGGGACCTGCTGGGTGATGACTATTTCCTGCGACACACCCCTGATCAGGTCGCCCACCATACCCGGCGGTTACTTGACAACCAGGCAGGTGCGACACTGGTCGACATACAACCGCTCAGCGAACAGGGTGGCACGGAAATCTTTATTTTCTCGCCGGACGAGGATGACCAGTTCTGCCGGCTCACCGCCGTGTTTGACCAGCTTGGGCTAAACGTGGTCGACGCCAACATCTTCACGACCCGGGACAATTACGCGCTGGATACCTTTCATGTGCTGGATGAATCGGGATCACCCGTCAGCGCACCGCAACAACTGGAGGAGATCAGGGACAGCCTGCTTGCAGATCTCGGC
>Ga0316197_10002964_pt1 | contig 12079 bp, 15 predicted proteins | sample OudBiesiAoxic_MG_FD_204939 | JGI IMG/M metagenome (GOLD analysis project Ga0316197, IMG submission 204939) | Coastal sediment microbial communities from Oude Bieten Haven, Netherlands - site A oxic | ecosystem: Environmental > Aquatic > Marine > Coastal > Sediment | place: Netherlands...
GTTGGTGTGTGGTGCCGCTACCGCCGTATCACGTGAACCCGGGCGCAAGGCCCGGTGAACTGGTACGGAAATCGATAGCGTGCGGTCACGGACGGCAGCGTACTGTCTCCCCGGTCGGCAGTAAAGCCGTGCCGGCCAATGTGGACCGGTTCAGTCGGTCAGGAAACAGAGATCCAGACTGAAACAACCAGGACAACAGCACCGACGAGCGGCACCAACACCTCCACAGCGTCCCGGAACCGTCCAACAAGCCGCCGCTCCGGATGCGTCCCGAGTTCCCGAGCAACAATCGCTACCAACCCGACGACCGCCAAGACCGATCCCACAAGAACGGCAGAGAATTCCACTGTGCTCATGCGATGTGCTCCGGTCTTCCGGCCGGCAACAGGCGAATGACGATTGGCGGCTTCCGATTCATCCCAGCACCAATACATCGACCGCGATGGCGAGGAAGACCCCTGCCAAGTATCCGTTCGTTGCCGTGAAGTACCTCATCGCCATATCCGGATTCGCTCGAAGGTGAACGGCGCCGGCGATCAGCCACGTGCCAAGCACCACCACGGCTGCCAGGTAGATCCACCCAACCCAAGGGGCAAGCAGCAAAGAGACGCCGACGGTCACGATGCTGTAGAGAAGGATGTGATCGGTCGTCATCGAAGTCCCGACGACGCCGGGAAGCATCGGAATCCGGGCCGCCTGGTAGTCCTCGTCGTAACGAAGGGCGAGCGCCCAGAAATGTGGTGGTGTCCAGAAGAACACGATCGCGAACAGCACCCACGCCGGGACCGCGAGGTTGCCGGTGACGGCCGCCCACCCGACGAGCGGCGGCATCGCGCCCGCCGCTCCACCGATCACGATGTTCTGTGTGGAGGTTCTCTTCAATACCAGCGTGTAGATCAAGACGTAGAACAGGAGTCCAGCCGTGGAGAGCAACGCTGCCAGCAGATTCGTCGTCACGAGCAGCCAGATAAATCCAGCGATCCCAAGGATGATGCCGAAGATCAACGCGGACTGCTCACTGACCCGGTGAGTGGGCAACGGACGACCTCGGGTCCTGCGCATCACCCGGTCAATGTCGGCGTCCATCACCTGGTTCATGACGTTGGCACCGGCGGCGGAGAGTGTCCCACCGACAAGCGTGGCGATGGCGAGCCACCACCCCGGCCATCCGTCGGCGGCGAGGATCATGGCGGGAAGGGTCGTTGTGAGAAGAAGCTCGATGATCCGCGGCTTGGTGAGCTCCACGAATGCCCGAATCGTCGCGGTGGCACCCGGTCGTCGGGGATCGGTGATCCGCACGGACTGGCTCACGCGGTCCTCTCGATTGGTGCTCTGGCCGTCTGGTGTTCGCCCAGCAGCGCAGCAGTGAAGATCACGTAGGCGATCCACATCGCATCGGCGAACGCGAGATGGACAACCTGGGTCTCGAGCGGCGTGGCAAGCATCACATTGACAAGCCCCGCGAAGAACTGCAGGACGACGAGCCCGATGATGATGGCGGAGGCACGTTTCGTCGTGTTGGTGGCGGAGGTGGAAAGACGCATGGCTAGATACGCCACGCCGAAACCGACCGCAACAGCCACAATCGGATGGAGGACCCTCAGCTGCACCAGCCAGGGAGAATCAGCCGAAAGCTCCTGCTGCACACCGGACAGGAAACTCTCGGCCGGATAGAGCGTGTCGCTCAGTGCGTTGAGCGCCCCCATGGCTCCAACCAGCAGCAGACCACCCGCCCCAATCGCAAGTTGTCTACGGGTCCGGTCGTCGGCGGACTCCGACGGAACGGGATTCCCGGACGACCACCACGCGGTCAGCGTCAACGCTCCGAGCAGCAGGTAGGTGTTGATGAGGTGGAGCGGCACCACAATCATCCGGCCGATCGATGCATCCTGGTCAACCCATTCGAAGATCACCAGCGACGCCCCGAGGAGCGACTCGACCACCATGAGGATGAGCGACAGGCCGGCCGCTCTCCTGACCCAGTGACCGTTCGGGAAGAGACGGCGCGCCAGGACGAAGAGGGCAAGGACGCCAAGGATCGCGAGGGCGCTCGTCATGCGATGGCTGAACTCGATCACGGTCTCGGTCGCCGGGTTTGAAGGGAAGATCCGATCGGTGCACGTCGGCCACGATGCTCCGCACCCATCACCCGAACCCGTCGCACGGACAATCGCTCCGCCGAGGATCACGAACACACTGAACACGAGCACCGACCACGCAAGCAGGCGGTAGCGGCGCTGAGGTTCGGTCAAGGGGGTTTCCACAACCCACAGGCTACCGGTCACCGCTCAGCAGCCCAAGCGAGGTTTGGCCACAATCAACCTCCGATCAGCCGGTATGATGAGCCCATGAAGAAACCCCTTGCCACCCTCATCGTCGCCGCCATCTTGGTTGCCGTCGGCTTCAAGATCTACAAGGCGATGACGGTCGAAGTCCCGGTCGAGGATCAGGGCTGACCAATCCCCAGGCGATCTCGCCGTTCGGGTCTACGGAACCGGACGTCGTGTTGCCGCGCTTCACGGCTTCACGCTCACTGGGGCCCAGTTCAAGCCGCTCGGTGACGCCGCACTTCAGATCCACGCCGCCGATCTGCCGGGGCACGGAGAAACGGATGTTCGCCCCGTTGACGTTCCGACGACCGTGGGGGCGATGACCCATTGGCTGGCAGCGTTCGAGCAGCCGGTACCGCTGGTCGGCTACTCCCTGGGCGGCCGAATGGCTCTTCTCGCCGCACTGGACCATCCCGATCTCATCGAACGCCTGATTCTGATCTCGGCCTCGCCGGGAATCGCGAGAGGTACGACGCAGGAGGAGCGCCGCACCCGCGACGAAGTTCTCGCCGATCACATCGAAGCCGTGGGCACCAACGTCTTCCTCGATGAGTGGCTGGACGGTCCGATCGCGGGAACCGGCCACCTCGACGACGAGGTCCGCCGGCGGGACCGAGCCATTCGTGAAGTCAACACCGCAGTCGGCCTGGCAGCAGCGTTGCGGGGCCTCGGCCAGGGTGCACAGCCATATGTCGGTGATCGCCTCGGCGAGTTGGAGATGCCGCTGCTCACCGTGTCAGGCAGCGCAGACACCGCCTACACCAGCCTCGCCCGCGAGATGGCGGACGCCACCCCGCACGGAACCCACGTATCGATCGACGGTGCAGGTCACAACGTGGCCCTCGACGCTCCGCACGCGCTGAAGCTCACTCTGAGAGACTTCGTCCGCGATTGACCACCGGCGACGTCAGCCGTCGCTGAGGAATGACTCGATGGCAGCGGCGTAGGCCTCCGGGTGGGAGAGCACGGATTCGTGACCCGCCCCGGGGATCTCAACCACCCGGTCAGCACCGACGAGGTCTGCGAGTTCGTATTGCGTCCTGGTCGGGACGATCTGGTCGTTGGTCGGGATGATCATCATCGTCGGCACATCGATCTGACCGACCCACGCCCGTGAATCGAATCTCCACGCCGCCTTTCCCGACTCGTAGTAGAGGGTTGGGTCACGATTGAGCATCGCCGCCCAGAACCATCGGGCGTGCCGGGTTTCGATGATTCCCGAACGGAGGAGGAGTCGATACGTCAAGATCACGACTTCCTTCTTCGAAAGCCGCGCCGTGGCCCGGGCAATCCAGAAGGCAACACGCGCGGGAAGGCGGAAGCGATCGACCGGATAGGCGGCCGTTCCGCCAAGGATCAGCCGCCGAACCCGTTCCGGGTACTGAAGGGCGAGAACCTGTGCAGCCATACCCCCGAGGGAGTAGCCGAAGACGTCGAACTCGTCGTGGCCAAGTGCGTCGAGGACCCCAATCGTCTCGAGAGCAAGGTCGGCCACTTCAACAGGCCCGCGTATGCGATCCGATTTGCCGTGGTTCCGATGGTCAGGAACGATCACTCGATAACGTTCGGCGAGGGTCGGGATCAGCTTGTAGTAGGTCATCTCCCCGTCGAATCCCCAACCGTGGATGAGCACGAGCGGCGGGGCCGATTCGGGTCCTGCTTCTCGCACGAAGAACTCCCGCTCACCAACGAGAACCGTACGACCGGGAAGGTAGAGCGGACGTTCTTGTTCTCCCTCATACGTAGGTTCGACCTCGGGGCCGAACAAGCGCCACAGCACCCATCCGAGCCCGATCGCGCCGACGAGTCTCCGAACCAATCTCACCGGCGCAGCGTAGAGGTTTGGCCGGCCCAGCGGTAGGTACAGTGGCGCCCCATGGAGCTGAACGTCCATCGGTTCGGATCCGAAACCGCGAGTGTGCTGCTCCTCCACGGACTCAGCTCGGCCGGTCCGGCGTGGTGGCGGGTTGCCGGTGCGCTCGACGCATCGGGGCACACGCCGGCTGCGCCTGACCTTCGCGGACACGGTGAGAGCCCTCACGCGGGCTCCTACAGCCTCGATGCTTACACCCGAGACGTACTCGAAACGTGCCCTGGGCCGTGGGACCTGGTCATCGGCCACTCGCTCGGCGGTGCAGTGGCCGTTCGGGCGGCAAACATGGATCGAAGCTTCGCCGCTGCCTACCTGCTCATCGATCCGGCCATCACCTTCGACCAAACCACAGCGGAGGAGGTCCATACGTCGATCGTCGCGGAGGTGACCGACCCACCCTCAGTGGATGCGCTCCTGGCCGAGCATCCACACTGGCGCCGTGAAGATGCCGAACGGAAGCGAGCGTCGTTGCTCGCCACGTCTGTTGAAGTCATACGCCGGACCTTCGCCGACAACCGGGATTGGTCGCTTGGGGAGCAACTCGCTTCGATCACCGCTCCCGTCCACATCCTTGGGGCCGGCGAGGACCCCCTCTACACGGCGGAGGACTTCGCCGATCATCAGACCGGCGCCACAGCCCTCACGTTCGAGCGAGTCCCGGAAACGGGCCATTCCATCTACCGCGACGATCCAGTGACGGTGATAGACCGAGCGCTCGACATACTGGGCACGGATCAAGCACCGTAGGCCAGAGGCGGCCCGCCGACCGTCTCAAGTCTCGTGTCTTGGCTCTTGGCTCTTGGCTCTTGGCTCTTCCTACTCCCCCAGCGGATCCACAGCAAACACATACTCCTCGACCGGCACTCCCCCGATCAGATGTTCGGTGATGATGCGTTCCATGACGTCCACGGTCACCGAGTGATACCACACGCCATCCGGGTAGACCACGGCGATAGGACCGCGCTCGCACACCCGGAAACAGTCGACCTTCGATCGAAGAACAACTCCCCCGCGACGCTCGATATCGGGGGGTGGCGCCTCGAGATCGGTGCCGCGCCACGGCGCAGGAGCCGATGCGAAGTCGAGTTCCTTGAGACGCCCCTTGAGATACCGCCACACAGCGCGACCATCCTCAGCTGAACAGCATCGAGGCGTTGACTGCTCCGCGCAGAGGAAGATGTGGCGTTCAAGCGACCCGATACCGAGCGACTGCGAAATGGCAGTGAGGCGCTCCTGTGTGTTGTCGACCATCCGGGGAGTCTGCTTGGGTGCGGGGCTGGCCGCAAGCGTGCAGGGCTACGATGAACGGATGGACTTCATCCGCCTCACGGCGTACAGCCACGGCTCCGGCTGAGCGTGCAAGCTCGGATCTGACGAGCTGGCGCAGGTTCTGCGCCGTTTGCCCGGAGCTGATATCACCCGGCACCCGGATCTCCTCGTTGGGATCGACGGGTCGGATGACGCCGCCATCTATCGGATTTCGGACGACATCGCCCTCGTCCAGACCGTCGACTTCTTCACGCCGATCGTCGATGACCCCGGAATGTGGGGACGTATCGCCGCGGCGAACGCGCTCTCCGATGTGTATGCGATGGGCGGTACTCCGCTAACGGCACTCCAGCTCCTGTCCTGGCCGAGGGACGAACTCCCGTGGAGTGTGGCCGCGGATGTCATCGACGGTGCGGTAGAGGTGCTTACCGAGGCCGGCTGCACGCTCGTGGGCGGCCACTCGATCGACGACACCACACCGAAGTTCGGATTCGCGATCACGGGGACGGTCCATCCCGACCGGATGATCACGAACGACGCGGCACGACCCGGCGACCGGCTGGTCCTCACCAAACCGCTCGGCACCGGTCTCATTGCGACGGCGATCAAGAACGGCAATGTGTCTGCGGTTTTCCAGGACGCTGCGATCGCTTCGATGACCCGGCTGAACGCCTCCGCCTCGAGAGCAGCAATCAACACCGGCGTCCGGGCGGGGACCGACGTAACCGGGTTCGGTCTGCTCGGACATCTCTCCGAGATGCTCCGCGCAAGCAGCGTATCTGCAGTTCTCGATGCCTCGGCAGTTCCGGTGCTTGAAGGCGCGGCGGAGATCGTTGCGGACGGACATATCCCCGGGGGTACGAAACGCAACTACCGGTCAGTCAAGGATTCCGTCGCTTTCGGCGACACACCACCGTCGATGCGCACGGTGCTGGTGGACGCGCAGACGAGCGGAGGGCTTCTGCTCGCCGTTCCCGAGTCGGATCTCCCGGACCTCGTAGCGTCACTTGTTGCGGACGGAGATCTCGCCGCAGTCATCGGTCACATCGAGCCCGCATCGTCCTCCCACATGATCGTGCTTCGTTGAGAAATCCGACACCCTGTCGGCCCCTTCCGCTTGTTAGAATTGGCTTCTGGTCGGCCCCACGGGCCGGTCTCGCATGCCCCCTCTCCCCCCGTGGGGGCATGCCCTATTCATGGGTGAGTTCGCCCGCACCCACCAGGCGATAGGCTGCCTTCTTCATGCGTCTGAGATTCCCCCGACCCCGCAACGTCACCGAGACGCTTCGAGACCTTGCCCGCCGCCGTCCGGAGGAGGCCGAGGCCTACCTCGACGCGCACCACGACGAGTGGGAGGAGATCGCCGAGTCCACTCCGGAGAATGCCGCCGACATCCTCGAGGCTCTACTCGAGGAGGGCGCTGCCGATCTCCTGAGGGATCTTGATCCGGACGACGCCGGCGAAGTCCTCGACGAGATGCGTCCTGAGGCGGCAGCCGACGTCCTCGAGACGATTCTTCCGGCCACCGCAGCGGCCATGATCTCGATGATGACCGCCGACCAGGCGGCAGACGTCATCGGTCTCCTGGAACCGGCTGAACGCACCGCAGTCCTCGCTGCGCTCGACCCGAAAGCAGCGGCCGAGATCCAAAACCTGCTCGTCTACGCGGCCGATACGGCCGGCGGCATGATGACGACCGACTTCGCCTCACTACCGACCGGAGTGAGCGCCGGTGAGGCAATCGAGGCGTTGCGGCGCCTGCATGATCGTCTCGGCTCGAACATCTCGTATGTCTACGTGACGGACGATCGCGACCACCTCCGTGGTGTTGTTTCGTTCCGAGACCTCGTGTTTGCTCGTCCCGGACGAGCGCTCGAAGAGGTCATGCTGGCCGATCCGGTGTCCGTGAGTCCGTCGACCGACCGTGAGATCGTCGCCGAGTTGATCCAGCGTTATCACCTGATCGCCATCCCGGTCGTTGATGACGAAGGCCTGCTCGTCGGAATGGTGAAGATCTCGGAGGCCCTCGAAGCCATCCAGGCCGAAGCCGGCGAGGACATGGCGGTCATGTTCGGTGCAGGTGAGGCAGAAAACGTATTCACATCCGTGGGACAGTCCGTCCGGATGCGTCTCCCATGGAACATCTTCAATCTGATCGCCGGATTCGTGACCGTCTTCGTGATTTCGCTATTCCAAGACACCCTCTCCAGCTTCGCGATTCTCGCGGCCTTCATGCCGCTCGTGGCAGGCCTGTCCGGTAACAGCGGAGCCCAGGCGATCGCCGTGACGATCCGTTCGATTGCAGTCGGCGACCTACCACCTGGTCGGGAATGGCGCGCCGTTCGGCGTGAACTTGCGATCGGCCTGACACGGGGAGCGATCATCTCGCTCCTCGGCTCGCTGCTCGCGGCGGCAGCCGTGACCATGTTCCCGAATGAAGCCGGGCAAGTGACGGCGGGTCAGATGGCCGCCATCATCTTTGTGTCAATGATGATCGGCTTCATGACGGCGGCACTCGCGGGATCATCGATACCACTCCTTCTTCGCCGGTTCGGATTTGATCCGGCGATGGCCTCGAACATCTTTCTCACGATGGTCACCGACGGTGTTGGTTTCGGCGTCTTCCTCGCCACCGCGACAGTGATGCTGTAGGAAGCCACGAGATTCGAGCAAGGCCGGATGGCGATCGAATACGAAACCCATCCCCTTCGGCCGCAGAGATTCCACACAGGGCTCCCAAGGGTTCGAGGCCCGCAGTTCGTGGCCGGCGGCGCGCGACCGCCCTACGACCCCAGTACTGCGGTTCCCGACTCCTCGAATGGGCCCAGGTAGACGATTCGGAACCCGTCTTCGAGCCGCGCGAGGTAGTGGTTTGCGAGGATGAGTTCCTGGTCCTCGTCGGGTTGCTCCAGGAGCACGGCCTCCACCGCGTCTGGCGAGTCGACCACATGGGCAACGAGAATCGGCGGGAACCGGTCGACCGCATCTGCAATCACGTCATAGAGGTCGAGATCCGAAAGGCTGGTGTACGACGCCGGATCGAGAAGCAACACCACCGTGTCCCCGGTCTCCGGAGCGATGATCCGCTCAGCGACTCGATATTCCGGGAAGGCGGGAGCTTCCTGGGGAAGCGTCGTTGTCGTGGTTGGCGCCGTTGTTGTGGTGGTTGTGGGCACCGTCGTTGTGGTCGTCGTCGTGGTGGTGGATGTCGTTGTGGTTGTGTCGCTCGACGACGAGCACGACACGATCACGATCGCAACTGCAGCCACCATGAGAGTTCTCAAGGCCATGGCTGCCGATTCTATCCTCTTCGCTCGTCTGCGTTGCTGGCGGACCACTGTTCGTAGTCGACGCCCTCCATCCACAGTGCTCCGTTGACCACCCGAAAACGGCGCCGCACCTCCTCGAACACCTCCTCAGATGGATTCATCTCGAGGTCGCGCTCCGCGAGTTCGAGACCCGGCCGCCACGCGGGAACACCCACCGCGATGTCAACCCGTGCCTCCCATGACGTCTCGCTGCGGTGAAGGTCCGCATCGGGTGATGACCAGAAACGCTGGAGCTTCATCGCAATTCGGACTGCCCGCCGCAGCGAGCGTGCTGCAATCCGATCGATACCGTCGGCATCGATCGCCATGTTCTCCAGCCATTCAGCGTATGCATCGTCGCCCCAGCGATCAGGGTCCAGGACGACGTCTCGGTACAGGTCATCGATCGCGACGGCCAACGACAGGCTCACAGACCGAGCTCCTCGTCCACGAGTGCTGTGAAGCCGGCTTGGAGCGCCGCAGTTGCGCGGCCGGGGCGGAACGCCTGGTCATCAACGCGACCGACCGCACGCACCTCCCGAACGGTCGACATGGCGATGACCTCGTCGGCGACCAGAACGGCGTCGAGATCGTAGAAGCCCTGCCGTACGTCCATCCCGATGCGAGCCGCAACATCGATGACGGCTCCTCGCGTGATCGACTCGAGGATGCCGAGCGTGAGACCGGGTGTGTACAGAATCCCTTCACTGATCCAACCGATCGAGAACGTAGGACCCTCGAGCACATGGCCATCTCGACCTGTGAGGAGGGCATCGTCGAAGCCGTCCGCTTGAGCCGCCACTGATGCGGCGAGGTTGAAGCCGTAGGAGAGCGCCTTGGCGCCCGTGAGCTCGAACCACTCTCCATCGCTGTGCCACGGTGCCGTCCTGGACTGAAGCTGCATGGCGGCAGGTCCCGGGTTGGCCGATTCCGCAAAAACCACGGTCCGTGAGTCGGTCCCAAGCCGCTTCGGGTCGGTCCCACCCGAAACGAACACCCGAACGACACCATCACCCGCCTCGGCCGCGACCTCGCGACACCACCCGGCGATGACGTCACGATGCGGCGTCGGCAGGCGGAGTTTCATCGCACTCATCTCGAGCCGTGTCAGGTGCTGGTCGAGCCGGAACACTTGTCCGTTGTAGACCCGCATCGCTTCGAAACAGCCGTAGCCGCGCTGAAACCCGATGTCGAAGACCGAGATAGCTGCATCTGCCGCGTCCGACGAGACGCCATCGATCAGTACGGACCCAAGAACAGCCATGGGTCAAGCGTAGATGACACGAGACAAGAGACAAGAGACACGGCGCGCGTTGGGCCTCATCTTGGTGATTCGGGCTCCCAGGCCGCCCCCTCTGCGCCCGAGCATCAGCTCGGTCGCGTCTCCCCCACCTTCGTGGGGGAGACGATCTCATGTCTCGGGTCTCGGGTCTTCTATCTTGGTACTTCCTACCGCCTCACCGAGAAGGAGCCTCCATGGCCAGGACAACCGGCGATCTCGATTGGGCGACAGCCACCGGGGTGTTCAAACGAGCGTTCCGATCATCGTTCCACTACGCCATCGCCACCGTTGGCCCGGACGGGGCGCCACGTGTGACCCCAATGGGGTCAGTGATGCTGACCGAACCCGGCCGCGGGAACCGCCGGCCCACGTCGCGCACCGACCGTTGAGGAACAGCAGCGGTGGCTCCGTCGGGTACGCTCGGTTCGCCGCCTCAAGGGCCACGCACTCCTTTGGGGCAACCTCACGCACGTCCGCGACCGGGAGTTCCATGAGGCACTCCCGGTCCGGCTCGGAGCGATGACCCGCGGATCCGGGGTCTGAACCGAACCGACCGCTAGGAGTCGGTGAGATCGGTCCGGTGTGTGGTCATCCAGTCGGCGGCGAAGTCGACCAAATCCCTGACACCCATGAGACGCCCCTCTCCACTCCCGACCGGACCAAGGCGCTCGAAACCGGCAGCGGCGAACGCCTCCCCGATTGCCTCGAAGTCGTCACTACCTCCCTCGAGGTCCTCGAACGTGACCCACCGTTGTTCTCCATCCACCATCATCGGAGCACCCTGCGTCACCCATTCCTTCCCCGGGTAGTCGGCGCGGTACTCCGCAAGATGCAACGTCGTGTTGTTCGTATGTCCGACACCGAGCAGCAGGATGTGCCCGTCGAGGTCGTAGATGCGGGCAAGCGGTGATCGATCACCAAGCCCACGGTCGAGGGAGTGGTCATCAACCACCAGCGCGGCGTTCGGACCACGAGCGGCAAACGAATCTTGCGGATGGTCACTTCGCCGCACCCCGGGGTAGGTCCGGAATCCCTCGGCGATCACCCCCATCATCCGGGTCGGAGTCAGGTGCGCGTCGAACGCTGGAGTCTCGTCACGGATGATCGGCCACCACGATTCGGGCACCGGAGGATTGCGCCACAGAGACGGCTCCGAGAGCCCGGTGGAGTGGGTCGGCATGACCAGTGTCCCGCCGCTCCCTACAGCTGCAAGCAAGGCCGCGATCACAGCCTGAGGACCACCCGCGACCCACCCAAGCGCTGACATCGACGTATGCACCAGCAAGGTCATGCCGTCGGCAACACCGAGGGATCGGAGATCCCGGATCAGTGTTCGGGAGGTGGCAGGGTGATCAGCAGCATCAACCGCTTTGGTCTCACCGGCCGCTGCCGGATCAGGCTGTGCCGACTCGTCCATAGGTTCCTCTCTGCAATCGTGTGCTGCGCTTGGTGTTCACAACTACTGGTTGAGATACCGGTTCGTGATCGGAAGCCGGCGGTCGCGCCCGAAGCTCTTGCGCGTGATCTTCACACCCGGCGGGGCCTGGCGGCGCTTGTACTCATTTCGGTCGACCATCCGGGCGATACGACACACCAGGTCTCTGTCGAATCCCAGGTCGGCAATCTCGTCGACGGTCCGATCCTGCTCGATGTATTCCTCGAGCACGACGTCGAGAACGTCGTAGGGAGGCAACGAATCGGTGTCGAGTTGGTCCGGTCGAAGCTCGGCAGACGGAGCCTTGTCGATGATCTCTTGAGGAATGACCACACCGTCTCGATTGCGCCAACGCGCGAGTCGATACACAAGCGTCTTGTAGACGTCCTTCAACACCGCGTAGCCACCGGCCATGTCGCCGTAGAGCGTTGCGTATCCGACCGCCATCTCAGACTTGTTTCCGGTGGCGACCACCATTCCGCCGAACTTGTTCGACACCGCCATAAGGATCGTTCCCCGGATACGGGCCTGGAGGTTCTCCTCTGCGACTCCGGAGGGAGTGCCATGGAAGAGCGGATCGAG
>Ga0316197_10002965_pt1 | contig 12078 bp, 11 predicted proteins | sample OudBiesiAoxic_MG_FD_204939 | JGI IMG/M metagenome (GOLD analysis project Ga0316197, IMG submission 204939) | Coastal sediment microbial communities from Oude Bieten Haven, Netherlands - site A oxic | ecosystem: Environmental > Aquatic > Marine > Coastal > Sediment | place: Netherlands...
GCGCGAGCATCTTGGCAAGACCGATGTCGGCATCATCAAGTACCGCCGGATGCTGCGCGCGGCAATTGCGGCATTGAAGGACGGTAAGGAGGATGCGCTGCCAATGCGAAACGGGACCGACCCCTCCACGCTGTTTGGCCCGATTTCGAATGACACGATCGGGGACAAGGAAAAATGGCGCGAGGTATCGGCCCAAAGCGATGCAGAGCGCCGGTCGGCCTGCAAAGGCTGGGACGCCACGGTTTGACGGTGATTTTCATAAGTAGCCAGAGACGCTAGATGAGCGACGTCAGGGATCAGATAGCAAACGGCGGACTTGCCCGTGCGGGTTTGTTGACCGAGGCCACCATAGATCGTTGCGCTGCATTGCTGTCAGAGGTGTCGGACAAGCTTGAGACCGTCCGCGTTCTGTTTTCCGACCAGCACGGTATCTTGCGCGGAAAGACCATTGTTGCCAGCGCCTTGCCCGCGCTTCTTGCGGATGGCATGGCGGCTCCTTCGACGCTGCTCCTTAAGGATACCTCGCACCGCACGGTCTTTCCGGTCTGGTCAGCACAAGGAGACGTGGCTGGCGACCTGCGCGGTGCAGGGGATATTCTGATGGTGCCCGACCCGGAAACATTTCGGGTGCTGCCCTGGTCGCGGCATTCGGCGTGGGTCCTGTGCGATCTGGCGTTCAGCGATGGTAAGGCGATGCCGCTCTCGACCCGTGGCATTTTGCGCAGGGAAACAGACAGGTTGAACGCGCAAGGCATGGCGCTCAATGTGGGTCTGGAGGTCGAATTTCACGTCTTTCGCATAGCCGACCCGAGGCTGGATCACGCCGGGGCGACGATGCCGGGCCAGCCGGTCCAAACCGAGAACATCGCCCAAGGCTATCAGTTCCTGACCGAACGGCATTACGATGCGATGGAACCGGTGATGGATGAATTGCGCCGTACATGTCAGGGACTTGGTTTGCCGATCCGGTCGATGGAAGTCGAGATGGGACCAAGCCAGATCGAATTCACCTTCGACCCCGCTGATCCGATGACACATGCGGACAACATGGTGATGTTGCGCACGGCGGTCAAAGAGGTCTGCGCACGGCAGGGGTTGCACGCGACGTTCATGTGCAAGCCGAACCTTGAAAACGTGGCGGCCAGTGGCTGGCATCTGCATCAATCCCTGATCGACACCAAGACGGGTGAGAACCTGTTTTTGCCCCAGGATGATGCGCTTTCTCCTGCGTGCAGCGCGTGGATCGCCGGGTTGCTTTGCCATGCGGCCGAAAGCTGTCTGCTCAGCACGCCGACCGTCAACGGCTACAAGCGCTACCTCCCCCATCAGTTGGCACCGAACAAAATCGTCTGGGGACGCGACAATCGCGGGGCGATGATCCGTGCATTGACGGCGCCCGGTAATCTGGCAAGCCGCATCGAGAACCGTGTCGCTGAGCCGACCGCAAATCCATATCTGTTTTTTGCAAGTCAGATCATCGCGGGTCTGGACGGGTTGGCGCGGAATTTGCAGGCGCCCGCTGCCGTGGAAGACCCCTATGACGGGACGGCGGAACCGCTGCCGCAAAGCCTGCTTGCCGCTGTCGATGCGTTTGCGGGGTCAACGTTGTATCGCGCCGCGCTGGGCGAAGATTTTGTCGATTACCTTTGCCAGATACGCCGTGCGGAGTGGGACAGATACCATCTGACTGTCTCTGAGTGGGAGCAGCAGGAATACTTTGGCATCTACTGACAGCGGGCGAACCCTTGCGCGAAGCGGTCCTTTCAGTGTCTAAACGCGCTCAGGAAATGAACAGGAGTTCGATTAATGGAGATGTGGTCAGGAAGCGTGGCGATCGTCACGGGAGGAGCGTCCGGACTGGGAGCCGCGACAGCGGAGGCGCTTGCGAAGGCGGGCCTCAAGGTTGCGGTTTTTGATCTGAATGCAGAGGCAGGCGAGGCCAAAGCCGCAGAGCTTGGTGGCAGCTTTCACAACGTTGACGTTTCAGACGCTGCCAGCGTCAAGGCGGCGATGGATGCGGTTGTGGACGGTATGGGTGTGCCCCGTGTTCTGGTTAATTGCGCGGGGATCGGGCCTGCATCCAAGACCGTCTCGCGCCGGGAGCCACATGATCCCGGCATGTTCAGCAAGGTGATCGGCATCAACCTGATCGGCTCGTTCATCTGTGCGTCCGAGGCGGCAGCGCGCATGGTCGCGGCAGAGCCCATGGCGCCCGATGGGGCACGCGGCGTGATCGTGAACACAGCATCGGTCGCTGCCTACGAGGGGCAGGTCGGGCAGGTGGCCTATGCCGCATCAAAGGGGGGCATTGTCGGGATGACCTTGCCCATGGCCCGCGACCTTGCCGACAAGGGGGTCAGGGTCTGTACCATTGCACCGGGCCTGTTTCTGACACCGCTCCTTGAGGGTTTGCCACAGGATGTGCAGGATTCGCTGGGCAAGCAGGTGCCGTTCCCATCCCGTCTGGGTCATCCGGCCGAGTATGGAAAGCTTGTCTGCCACATCGTGGACAACCCGATGCTGAATGGCGAGGTGATCCGTCTGGACGGGGCCATCCGCATGGCACCGCGCTGAGGAAGCGTGAAAAGAAAGGCCACGCGCTTGTGAAAAGCGCGTAGCCAGAGCTACAGAAATTATGGTGTGTTCGAGGGCCGCAGGATGTGGCGGCCCCTGTGCAGATGGTCTGCTCCTGCGAGGTCAGACCTTTTCCGGTTCGGCCAGTTCCCGATCAGCTTCAGGTACGTTCAACGTCGACCATGTATCATCTTTCGGAGGCGGCGGCGGTGCATCGCAGGACCGACGGTGAATATTCACCTTGGCAATGAAGTTGGCCGAGATCGGTGCCGTGACAAAAAGAAACGCCATGATCAGCAGTTCATGCATCGACCCGTCGGCAAAGACATGGGCGTGTATCATCGAGGCCAGCAAAAGCGCCCCGATTCCGATGGTTCCCACCTTGGTCGGTGCGTGCAGGCGTGTCATTGAATCGTTGAATTTCAGCAGGCCAATGGTGCCAATCAGGGCGAACGCGGCCCCGATCAACAGGCAGATCGCTACGGCATATGTGCCAATCACCTCGATACTCATTCGATGATATCCCCCCGCAGAATGAACCGCGCATAGGCCACGGTCGAAACGAACCCCAGCATGGCGATGATCAGCGTGACCTCGAAATAGATGCGGCTGCCTTGCGCGATACCCAACAGCACGATCAGGCCAATGGCGTTCACGACCATCGTATCAAGTGCCAGGATTCGGTCGCCGACAGAGGGGCCGATCACAAGCCGGACCATCGACAGCACCTGCGCGAGTGCCACGGCGATAAAGGCCAGGATGATGGCAATGTTCATGAAGTCTGTCGCGGCGGTCATGCGAAAATCTCCTTCAGGCGGCGCTCGTATCGCTCTTTGATCCCGTCCCTGTCAGCGTCCGGGTCATCGGTGTGCAACACGTGCACAAGCAGGCTGTGCCCTTCGTCCGACAGGTCAGCCGAAACCGTACCGGGGGTCAGGGTGATGGTACCAGCCAGGATCGTGATCGCTTCGGGCTGTACCAGATCAAGCGGGATGACGATCCACGCGGGACGCAGTTTCGAATTGGGTTTGGTCAGCACAATCCAGGCTACCTGAATGTTGGCGACCATGATGTCCCAGATCACGATCAGCGCGTAGCTGAGGAACTTCATGACAGAAACCCCACCGGGCCGCTCCGGCCACCACACAGCGGTGACCTTGGTGATGATGACGCCCAAGATCAGACCAAATACCGCCATCCCGGCAGAGAAGTCATTTTGCAGCAGGATCCAGACCACTGTCAGCAGCACTGTCAAAAGCGGATGCGGGAAAAGCCAATTGAAGGCACGTGTCATGTCAGTGATCCTCCTTGTCTTCGGTCGGTTCGCTGAGCTTGCCCGGTGTTTCGAGTACTGTGCTGATGTAGGGGTCCGGGGCGAACAGCGACGCTGAGGTGACTTCAACATACCGGTAAACGGGCCCGGCAAAAACGGTATGCGCGACCAGAAGTGCAATAAGGCCACCAACCGCAACGTAAGACAGCGTGGAGGGTGCCGGTGCCACGACTGCGCCTACTTCGGCTTCGACACTCTTGGCTTTCCAGAACAGAACGGATCCCGCGCGCGCGAAACCGACCACGCTCACGAGGCTGGAACAAAGGATTACGGCCCAGACCCAGACTGCGGCATCACTTTTCAGACCCGCGTCAAGGATCAAAAGCTTACCGACGAACCCGGAGAGGGGCGGTAGGCCGGTCATGGCAATCGCCGCGACAAAGAACAGGGCCGATGTCAGTGCTGCGCCTGATACCGGAGGCATCGCGACGAGGTTCAAATTGTCGCGACCTGCCCGGACCAAATCGGCAATCAGGAACAGGGCTGCTGCCGCCAGGGTCGAGTGGATGATGTAGTACAATGCGGCCGAAATGCCTGCCGGAGTGAACAGTGAAATGGCCACCATCACCATGCCCATCGACCCGATGACCGAGAAAGCGACCAGTCGGTCCAGTTTCTTGGCAGCCAGCACGCCGACCATCCCTATGCCCAGCGAAATCAGCGCTGCGGGCATCAACCATGTGCTGTGAAGTCCCGCAGTGACGTCCAGTTCCGGTGGAAAGACCATCGTGTAGACACGGATGATCGCATAGGCACCGACTTTTGTCATGATCGCAAAGAGCGCCGCAACGGGGGCAGGTGCCTCTGCATAGCTGGACGGAAGCCAGAAATGCAGTGGCACAAGGGCCGCCTTGATTGCGAAAACCAACAGCAAAAGGGCCGCTGCCATACGGATGCCGACCGTATCGGCCGGGTCAATCAGCGCGACCCTCTCGGCCAGATCAGCCATGTTCAACGTGCCGGTCTGTGCATAAAGCGCACCCAGTGCGAACAGAAACAGGGTTGACCCGATCAAGTTGAACAGAACGTATTGCACGCCTGCGCGTAATCGGACATCGCCGCCTGAATGTATCATCAGACCGTAGGATGCGATCAGGAGAACTTCAAAGAAAACAAAAAGGTTGAAAAGGTCTCCGGTCAGAAACGCTCCGAGGATACCCATCAATTGGAACTGGAAAAGAGCGTGGAAATGTCGTCCGCGGTCATCCCAACCAGAGCCAATGGCGTAGAGCAGGACAAACAGGGCAAGTATAGAGGTCAGCAGGACCATCATCGTGCTCAGCCTGTCCCCTACAACCACAATGCCAAAGGGCGCGGCCCAATCGCCAAGTTGGTAAACCGTGACAGTCCCGTCTGCGGCCTGCCATGCAAGCCCCGCCGCAATGGCGATCAGGCCAACAACACCTGCAACCGAGAAGACCCGCTGGATGCCGATGTGATAGCGTGCGGCCAGGACGATGAACGGCGCCAGAAGGGCAGGCAGGATGACGGGGGCAATGATCCAGTGTGTCATGCCTGATCCTCCACCTGATCATCAGCGGTCGCGATGGGGTCATCTACACTGTCGTCATTTGCCCCAAGATAGGCCCCCAGCGCGATCATTACGACGACGGCGGTCATACCAAATGAGATCACGATGGCTGTCAGCACAAGCGCCTGCGGCAGCGGATCGGTATAGACCGTCGCGTCTGTCAGAATGGGCGGTGCCCCCACTGAAAGCCGCCCGGATGCGAAGAGAAAGACGTTTACTGCATAGGTCAGTAGCGAGATACCCAAAATGACCGGGAAAGTGCGTAGCCGCAATGTCAGGTACACACCCGCCGCTGTCAGAATACCAATGGCCGATGCAACAAGAAGCTCCAGTCCCATATCACACGCCCTCCGTCTTGGGGTTGGTCGGATCAGCCGGATCTCGGGAGGGGTCGATATCCATGGGGTGTTCGCTGTCTTTGACATGGGCGCGTCGCGCAAGCCGCGAGAAGCTCTCAAGCGACAGCATCACAGCCCCGACCACGGCAAGGAAAACGCCAAGATCAAAGAGCGCCGCCGTGGCAAGCTCGAACTTTTCGAAGGGTGGGATGCGGACGTAAGTGAAATCCGAAGTCAGGAATGGCTTGTTCACAAACCAAGACCCGATCCCGGTCAGTCCTGCAATGAGCACACCCGTACCGATGATGCCATGATAGGGATACCGCAGCCGGGCGCTTGTCCATGCAAAGCCGCTTGCCATGTACTGCATGACCACCCCGATAGAAACGATAAGACCCGCGATAAAACCGCCGCCAGGCTCGTTATGGCCACGCAGGAAGATGTAGAAACCGACCAGTAGAACGACAGGCATGATCACGCGTGTCAGGACGACCATCATCATCGGGTGCATGTCACCCGCGCGCGGTTGATCTGGCTTTCGGTTCAGCAGCCGTGCCCGCACGGGGCCGTTCAGCAAGGTTTCGGTCAGCGCGTAGATCAGCAACGCCGCGATCCCCAGCACGATGATTTCGCCAAAGGTGTCAAAGCCACGGAAGTCGACGAGGATCACGTTCACCACGTTCGTGCCACCACCACCCTTGTAAGAGTTGGCCAGATGGAATTCCGAGATCGGTGTCGTCACGGCCTCACGCAGCAAGAAGTAATAGGCCATTACAAAGGTCGCACCACCGGCGGCAAGGGCGACGGCGACATCGCGCATACGCCGCAACACCGAGCTTTGGATTGGCGTACGGTTCGGCAAGAAGTTGAGCGCCAAAAGCAGCAAAATAATTGTGACCACCTCGACTGTGATCTGTGTCATGGCAAGGTCCGGTGCGCTGAAGAAAACAAAGCCGATGGAAACCATCAGACCGACGATCCCGATCAGGATCAGCGACAGCAAACGGTTGCGGTGCAGGAACACCAACCCGCAAGTCGCCGCGACCAGCATTATCCAACCGGCGATTTCTACCGCCCCCGCAGGCTGTGGGCTGCGCGTCGGTGCACCGATAGTTCCTGTGCTCCACGCGTGATAGCCAGCGGCGGTGATCGTTACGGCTGCAATCGCGGCATAGCGAGAGAAGGCGCCGTTGTGCAGACCGTGGATCAGGCCTCGCGAGAGGGAAACGGAGGCGGCGATGATTGCCTCGAAGATGGTTTTGGCTTCGGGCCTTGGCGCGGCGTCCCAAACCCTGAGCAGGGGCTTGAAAAGCGTGAGCACGATCAAACCGCCGACAACTGCTGCGATGGACATGTAAAGCGCGGGCACCAGACCATGCCAGATCTTGAAGTACGCCTTCGGCACTTCGGCGGCTTCACCCAGCACAGCGGCCGTGACCAGTTTCACGAAAGGTTCTGCAAGGAAAGGTGCGCAGCCGATCATGACAACCAAAACGACCAGCAGCGCTGGAGGGCCCCACATGCCGAAACCGGGATCGTGCGGCGTGGCAGGGTAGTCGTCGCGCACCTTGCCGAGGAAGGTGTGGCCGATCAGGCGGAAGCAATACGCAGCAGAGAAAAGTGATCCGATAACGGCGAGCGTGGGCACCAGCCAAGGAGTGTCGAAAAGGACCGTATGGTTGGCCTCCTCCAGCATCATTTCCTTTGAGAGGAAGCCGTTGAGAAACGGAATGCCGGCCATTGACAGGGCTGCCAAAGTGGCAATGACAAAGGTAATCGGCATCAAATGCCGCAGCCCACCAAGGCGACGGATGTCTCTGGTATGCGCCTCGTGATCCACAATGCCAGCGGACATAAAGAGCGCTGCCTTGAATGTTGCGTGGTTCAGGATGTGAAATACGGCAGCCATCGCGCCAAAGGCGGTCCCGGTGCCCAAGAGCATCGTGATCAGACCCAAATGGCTGACAGTTGAAAAGGCCAGCAGCGCCTTGAGATCGTGTTTGAAGAGCGCGATTACCGCGCCTAGCACCATCGTGATCAGCCCCGCTGACGTGACGATTACGAACCATTCAGGCGTGCCAGACAGCACCGGCCAGAGGCGTGCCATCAGGAAAATGCCAGCCTTCACCATGGTTGCAGAGTGCAGGTAGGCGGACACCGGCGTTGGCGCGGCCATGGCGTGTGGCAGCCAGAAATGAAAGGGGAATTGTGCTGATTTGGTAAAACAGCCCAGCAAGATCAGCAAAAGCGCGGGCAGGTAAAGCGGGCTTTCCTGAATCAGCTCGCGGTTCTGTAAAATCACGCTCAGGTCATAGCTGCCCGCGATATTGCCAAGGATCAGCATGCCACCGATCAGGGCCAGACCGCCCATGCCGGTCACGGCAAGCGCCATCCGCGCACCTTGTCTGCCCTCCGGCAAGTGTTTCCAATACCCGATCAAAAGGAACGATGAGAGAGAGGTAAGTTCCCAGAAAACAAGCAATAGCAGGATGTTATCAGACAGGACGATCCCGACCATTGCCCCCTGAAACAGCAGCAGGTAGGTAAAGAATTCACCCATGTTGTCATCACGCGACAGGTAGAAACGCGCGTAGGTTATGATGAGCAGGCCGATACCAAGAATCAGCAGGGCAAAGAAAAACCCAAGACCGTCCAGCATCAGGTTCACGTTCAGCCCCAGCGACGGCAACCAATTTACCCCGGTCGTGACAACCTCACCGGCCAGCACGGCAGGCAAGTTCGTCAGCAAGCCGATGAAGGCGGCCAAAGAAACGGTAAATGTGACACCCGCACAGGCCTGTCGGCCTGCATTGTTCATCAGACCGGGCAGCAAAGCGCCTAAAAAGGGCAAGGCGACGACAAGGAAGAGGGACACGCGAACTCCTGATCAAAGGCCTGAAAGGTTCGGACATATCTGTGCTAAATGACGGGGTTTCTCAAGGGAAACCGGACGGGATTGTTATAATTATTGTGTGAACCGGCTGTTTTAGCTGTCCGGGACTACCGGTTGCGGTCGGGACGCACGTCCACACTTGGCTGGCGTCTTATGACAAAGCATCCCAAACGCATCGGTGTTTGAACCCTGCCATTCGTCACTTTTGGTATGTCAGGACGTTGAACCCAGCCGGAACGATCAGTCCGGTTTGTGAGTGTTGGACACAAGGCAAAGCGCTGTGAAAAGCAGTGTGAACAGGATTGATGTCTGCAGTGAGATCCCGATCAGAAATCCCAGCCCAAACTCTCCCGTCGTGCCGGACAGGTTAAGAAGGGCAATCATGATCGCGCTGGAAAGACCAAAAATGCTGATGGCTTCGACGATGAATATTGACCCTGCAATAAGCCGGTTCAGCGCAAAAACTGCCAAAATGAAACCAAATTCCGTTGCCGGCGCCATACGCTCAGTGCCTGCTAATTGCGTGATGAAAAGTTCGGCAGGTCTGTACCATCCATAAAGCTGCCCAAGAGCTGTCATGCAAATGATTACAAGGACGATCCCGGTCAGTATGTGCGCCAATTTCGAAAGGCCGACCCCGGTCGCGATCACGGCTGTTCCGGTCACCAAAAAACCTGCTGCCGTTGCTGGGACCATCGCAGACTGAGTGGCTGGATGGCGAATCAACAGTTCAACATTCAGACCCCAACCCAATGCCAGTGCGAGCAGTGCGTAGATTGAGGTACCCAGTGCCAGAAAGGCAGCAAGCGGTGAAATCGTCTGAGCATTCTGGAACACTTTGAGTATTTCCTTATCAAAATTGCTGACGAGTCTTTTGGTGGTGGACTCTGTCTACTACAGGGCCACTGCCATTTCCAGCTTCTCCTCCGGAAATTCCCGAAGCATCTCAAAATGCTTTTGTTTGATCTTGCCCGCGTACGCAGGGCGGACGGAGAGAAAAAGTGGTGCCCCTGCACGAAGAAGCCCCGCACAAGGAACGTGCGGGGCCAGTGAGCGCGGCCTTAAAGAGGGGGGGCAGGCTGCGCGCAGATCGGTTACGCCTCTTGTGGTTTCAGCGTTCCCACGGTCACGTCCAGCACGACTTCTTGGCCTTTTCGCAGAACAGTGATAACTGCGCTGTCTTCGGGTTTTGTGGTCGCAACGGCGCGGGTCAGATCGCGCAGTTCCTTCACCTCGACTTCGCCAAAGGACAGGATGATGTCACCTTCTTTCAGACCGGCCTTTTCCGCCGGACTATCGTCACTTACCGCTTCAATGACGGCACCCTTGGGCGAGTCGTATCCAAGCACGGAGGCTACTTCCTCTGTCATCGGGCGAATGTTCACACCCAGCCAGCCACGTGCCAACTGACCATCATCGGCCAGATCGGCCACGACCGTCTGAACCAGATCTGACGGCACCGCAAAGCCAATTCCAACAGAACCGCCGCCGGGTGAGATAATGGCCGTATTTACGCCGATCACGTCGCCCTCGTTGTTAAAGAGCGGTCCGCCGGAGTTGCCCCGGTTGATTGCCGCATCAGTCTGGATGAAATCGTCAAACGGACCCGAACGGATATCGCGGGAAAGGGCGGATACGATACCGGATGTTACTGTCCCGCCAAGCCCGAAGGGGTTGCCCACTGCGACCACCTCATCGCCGACGCGCAGATCCTGTGACGCGCCAAACTCAACAGTAGGAAATGTCTCGTCCGCGTCCAGCTTCAGCAGGGCGATATCGGTCATTGGGTCGCTGCCAACAACTTCGGCGTCATAGCTGCGGCCATCTGCAAGCTTGACCTTCACGCTTTCCGCGCCCGCAACGACATGGTGGTTTGTCACGATTTGGCCATCTTCAGAAATGATGAAGCCGGACCCAAGGCCCTGGCTTGGCGCGCGCTGACCTGGCCCCCGATCGCCAAAGAATTCGCGCAGCTGTGGTGGGATATTCTGGGGCAGGTCCGTCGATGCCAGCTGCGCTTTGCCGGTGACTTCGATAAAGACCACCGCGGGCGAGACTTCCTCGACCAGATCGGCATAGCCGCCCGCGGGGACGGCGAGCGCAGCCGAGGGGGAAAGCGTGAGCGCCGACGCAGACAGCATCGCTGCCGTCAGTGCAGCCGTCGCCGTGCGGGAGGTAAGGTGAAGGAGTGAACGCATGTTATGCCTCTTTCAGGAATTTCGTTACCATGCCCATATGGCGGGCCTGCCTTACAAAGCGCTGGGGTGGGGTATACAAATTTGTAACGAGGGGTCCTGATCGCATCCGGTGTCTTATATAGGTGCCGAGACATAACTGGCGACGGATCAAGATGAAGCTGCTGATTGTAGAAGACGACGCCACGACCGGGGCCTATATCGCGCGAGGATTGCGCGAGGAGGGACACGTGGTGGACCTGTTTGATGATGGAAAGTCCGGGCTGATCGCCGCCACGTCGACCAGCTATGACGTGATGATTTTAGACCGGATGTTGCCCGGGGTGGATGGGTTGACCGTGCTCAAGACACTTCGGGGCGCAGGTATTAAGACGCCGGTTTTGTTGCTCACCGCGCTGGGCGACGTGGATGACCGGATCGAAGGCCTGCATGCCGGAGCGGATGATTATCTGGCCAAACCTTTCGTGTTCGGCGAATTGTCGGCGCGTGTCAGTGCCCTGGCGCGGCGGCCGCAAGCCATTGAAAACGAAGCGGTGCTGAAAACCGGCGATTTGGAAATGAACCTGATCACACGCAAGGTGACGCGCAGCGGCGTTGAGCTTGACCTGTTGCCGAGAGAATTTGCGCTGCTGGAACATCTCTTGCGGCGCAAGGGACGTGTTCAAACGCGGACCATGCTGTTGGAGAGCGTGTGGGACATCGGGTTTGACCCCGGTACGAACGTCGTCGAGACCCATATCAGCCGCCTGCGGGCGAAGGTGGATAAACCCTTTGATCGTGAACTGATCGAAACCGTGCGCGGTGCGGGCTACAGGATTGCCGCGTGAAGGATCGAATCCGGCAACTTTGGCGGTCCATGCCGATCCGGCTGGCCATCCTTTTGGTGGCCCTGTTTGCTGTTGTGTCGCTGCTCAGCCTCGCGGCGAGCTATGCGGTGACACAATCCTCTTTTGAACAAACCATTCGCGCCGATCTGCGTCAGGACTTGGCGGGGTTTCGTGCCGCGCCAAACGCACGCGCTGTCGCATTGCTGGTCGATGCGGAGTCTCGTGAGGCTGATCCGAACCGGCTGATCCTCAGCTATATCGGACCGGATGGGCGCATCTATGGCAACGGCGCGATCGCTCAGGATGATGAAGGTTTCCATATCTTTTCGCTGAACCCTGAGCGGGCCCAGTTTTCAGGCGACTACCTGTCCCTGACAGATACGCTTT
>Ga0316197_10002967_pt1 | contig 12075 bp, 15 predicted proteins | sample OudBiesiAoxic_MG_FD_204939 | JGI IMG/M metagenome (GOLD analysis project Ga0316197, IMG submission 204939) | Coastal sediment microbial communities from Oude Bieten Haven, Netherlands - site A oxic | ecosystem: Environmental > Aquatic > Marine > Coastal > Sediment | place: Netherlands...
ATTTCGCCAATTTCCACATCAGAGTTAGCAGAGATAGTCCCTACTTGTGTAATTGCTTTAGAATCAGAACAAGGTGTAGATAGTTTTTTCAATTCAATAACAGCAGCTTTAACTGTTTGGTCGATACCACGTTTTAGATCCATTGGGTTCATACCCGCAGCAACCGCTTTTAGACCTTCAGTGATGATTGATTGTGCTAGTACTGTTGCTGTTGTTGTTCCGTCACCGGCTGCATCATTAGTTTGAGAAGCAACTTCTTTAACCATTTGTGCGCCCATGTTTTCAAACTTGTCAGAAAGTTCGATCTCTTTAGCAACAGTCACACCATCTTTAGTGATTTGAGGAGCACCAAAGCTTTTGTCGATAACAACGTTACGTCCTTTAGGACCTAGTGTTACACGTACAGCATTGGCTAAAATATTTACGCCATCTAGCATTTTGATTCGAGCATCGTTACCAAATTTTACTTCTTTAGCAGACATTATATTTTCCTTTTACTTTTCTTTAATTTTTGTTTTCAAAACAAGAGAATAAACAGCAATCGTTAGCAATTATTCAACAATCGCTAAAATGTCATTTTCACTTAAGATCAGAACTTCTTCACCTTCAATTTTTTCTGTTTTCAAACCGTAGCCTTCACTGAAAATAACAGTATCACCTACTTTTACATCTAATGGTCTTACTTCACCATTTTCCAAAATACGACCTTTACCCACGGCGATAACTTCACCACGAGTTGATTTTTCAGCAGCGCTACCAGTTAAAACGATACCACCAGCAGATTTAGTTTCTTTCTCAGTACGCTTTAAAATAACGCGATCATGTAGAGGACGAATAGACATTATGACTTCCTTTGATAGTTAACAGATATAGTTGTTGTATTAGTTGTTTAAACTGATGGGGCCAAAAAAATATGATTCAAGGTGATTGATAAAAAAATTGCTAAAAAAATTCGTTTCAGGCATAAAAAAACCAGCTTAGTGAAGCTGGTCTTGTTTTAGAGATAAACAATTGTATTGAAAATTAAACGGCAATCGTTTTCGGTTGAGAAAGCTCTAAAACCATTTTGTTTATTTCGCTTACTGCGATCATTATTTTTTGCTCTGCAATAAGGTGTTTATAAGCTACAACTTTACCATCTACCACCCTAAAGCGACCTAAGCCAGCAATAAAAATACGTCCATTAAAGAAACCTTTGGCAAATTTTGCAATTTGACGAGGTTGATATTTTTTAAAAACTCTTAACGTGCTAGAACGACTAATTTTCATCGTTATCCCTCTGCTATTTATCACTTTTATAATTCATTATTATTTGCAGTGCATATCCTACTTAAGAATGATGACACTTTTGTTAAAAAAATGTCATTATAATAATGATATTAAGGCAATATTATTAAAATAGTTTGATCAATCACTAATTAATCTAGTTTTTTATCTTCTTTATGCTCGAATTCACCTTCGATGATTGAATCATCTTGCGCTGTTCTTTGTGTAAAACCTTGGCTAGAAAATCCGCCCATACTTGCTTGAGGAGCAAATTTAACATTGGCTAAGATAACCTTGGCAATGCCTGCTCGAAGGCTTGGCTGTAACAACAACAAGCCACAGATGTCGGTTACAAAACCAGGTGTCACTAATAACACACCAGTAATAATCAACATCATACCTTCAATCAGCTGTTGTCCCGGCATTTCACCAGCAGCCATCCGTTGTTGTAACTTTTGAACTAATTGTAGGCCTTGACTTCGCACTAACGCAGAGCCAATTAACGCGGTTAATATCACTAAGGAAATAGTAGGCCAGGCACCTAAAAAACCACCCACTTTAACTAGAACAAATATTTCTAGTAAAGACACACCCGTAAAGATTAAAAATAATCGTGCAAACATAGAGACCTCAATTAACAAAGTGAATACCTAAATATAATGGGGGTTATTTTGCTAATATCAACCTATTGGATAATAAAAGGCGCGAAAAGTTCAATGCAGCTACTTATTTTGAGAAGATAAATCAGCATTTTTTAAAACCTAACAAACACCACTACCGCTACTGATAATGATGTTTGAATTAGTTTAAAGTAGATTTTTTAATGCGTTGTAGAGCGCAGGTTCTACGCTTAATCACTATGTTCAATACTATTGTCTTGATCACAGTTCCATCGTTTTAATAAAAGGAATACCGGTAATAAGATAACGGCCATCCACAGAAAAAGCGTGCTTTCTTGTGGTGCGTAGATCCACCCAGAAATAAACGTTAATAACGCCATCACTAACCCCAAAGCAACACTGGCATATAAAGTTTGATAACCGACCATTAGATGCTCTGGTTGTTTAGCGATAAAACGCATGGCCGCTAAATGCGCTAATGCAAATGTGAAAGCGTGGAATGTTTGTACCAACAATAACCAAACAAGATCGGTTGTTTGCGCTAATACGGCCCACCTTATTAACCCTGCCACGACGGCTAACAAACACATTTGTTTAATAGACCAATGATGGAACCATTTATCGTTAAAGCGCATCAGTAATACTTCAGCAAAAACCCCAATCCCCCATAACAAAGCAATATTAAACTCAGAGATGTTCATTGAATTCCAATATAGCGCACTAAAAGAGTAATAAGCGGCATGGCTCCCCTGGATCAGCCCCATCACTAATATAAAATAAATAACCGTTGGCTGCTTTAATAATGACAATAAGTTATGGTGTTTATTTTTAGGCGGCAAGCTTTGTTGTTGTAATTGTGGATCAAGTTTTATCAGCGTCAGGCAATAATTAAAGAAAATGGCAATAATAATTAACCATAGAATACTTTCATGTCCAAACTCACCGATCGTCCAACCTACAAAAGTTGAGCCAACAATAAAGCTGACGGATCCCCATAACCGAATCTTGCCGTAATTAATTTGGATTTGCTTTACTAACCGAGTACCAATGATGTCACCAATAGGGACCATCGGCGCCATTAAAAAGTTTAGTAATAAGGTTGCCGCCGCCAACGCATACCAGCCTTGAAAATACACGATTAATAATAAACAGATGAGGATAGTAAAGGTTAGATAACAGGCCATACGTATTGGCCCATTCGCAGTTTTTAATCGAGGTAATAAACCAATATTACTAACAAAACGTAATACCAAGCCTAATGAAAATAAGGTACCGATTTGTTCTGGGCTCACTCCTTTTTCAGCTAACCAGATCCCCCAGAAAGGTAAAAATATTCCCCATATAAAAAAGAAACAAACAAAATAAGAGGTTATCCAAGACTTAGCAGCTATATTCAAAAGTAATACTTCCTATGGGTGTTTTTGTAGTATTTTATATTGCATATTGGTGAAAGAGCATGCTCAAAAAACACTATTGTATCGTTTTTTTATATTTAGCTGGTATAAAAAAATCAACTTAGGTTTATTTAACGTTATCAATGAAACTCGGGGTTACGGACTTGTATCTGTGTGGTTATTTGATGGGTATATTCGCTGTTGCTTTTTAACTGTGCTTTTACTGTCACTTCAACATTACGCATTGTTGCTAGACCATTTGAAGCAATGCTTTCCACAAAACGTAACTCTGTCACCTTTAGAAATTTAGGATCCGTTAAATTGACCCAACTACCACTACTATAACAATTGATAGCCTGCGAGTTCAAAGCTCTTCCAAACTGTACACTATGCGATGTTGATGAATAACGAAAAGCCATAAAATGAGACGGTGAAGCTGTAATCGCATGATTATAGTTATAAGCATAAACAATACAGTGTTGTGCGCCGTTATTAATACTATCGACAACTTTATTATTGGCTAGACCGACCATGAAATCACTACCACCGAATCCAGCTCGACGAATATCATTTTCCATTATCCCTACAAGTGATTGTATATCTGCATGGAAACGAGAGAGCTTCATCCCTTTATAACCAGCACTGACATTGGTAACGTATAAACTTATAATCATCGCTAATAGTAAAGAACCTAGTAGTAATGAAATCAGCATTTCAATAAGGCTAAAGCCAGACTTTAATGATATTGGCACTAACATTTTTTATGCCCAAGTTGAGCTTGGGCTAGCGCACAGACTCTTAAACGCATCGCACTTTGTATAATTGATAAAGAATGTTGCTCGCTATTGGTAATTGTAACCGTGCCAGTTTCTACTGAAAAACGTAATGCTCCATAGGATGCCTGCGTTCCTGTAAAAGTTAATGTTGAACTATCAATAAAAATAGTTTTTCCATCGGCAAGATCTTGTACTTTTTCAACACCATCTAATTGGCACGAATTAGTACTAAAACAATCACATTGATTGGTATCACTGATCCCCATCTTCCAGATGTTACCTTGTTGACAAAAATTAACGTAAATTTTTTGATTCCGTTTGATTGCTTCTACTTTTGCAAGTTGTAACGTGTAATAAACTTCTGACGTGCGGCTAAGCAAGGTTTGATTTTCCAGAATCCCTTGGTATGAAGCCGTGGATATTGAAATAATAACGCCCAAAATAGCAAGCGTAATGATTAACTCAATAAAGGTAAAACCGTGATCATGGAAGTGAGTCATTGCCCCTCCTAATATTTTACAGTTTATGATTTGAGGTTAAATATTGTATTGTAGTGATTTTTAGCACTGTGCTTTTGAATCGCAAAAATATAGCTGAAGCATCAAACAACAATCTATTCAGCGTAGAACAAAAAAATCAATTTAGCCTGATTATCAGTAAGTAGTTATATTGATTTTTTTAAAGATGGGTAATGAAGTTTACAGGAGGAGTAGCTTAATTTATAACGTAGAAAAATATAAATGATTGTTCTCTTTAGCAAATTAATAACAAATAAAAAGCAAATACGGCCAACTTAAAAGGAATGAAACAATTAATAAAAGTGCAATATATCTGTCATAAAAATGCCATCTCATCAGCTTATTGTATTCAGGCACACACACTTGGACAGTAAAGTTAAGGGGATAACATGCAACAGATTCAATTAAATGATAGTGATATCAAAATTAACAACCTATTCCACACTCCTGTTAAACGTAAACCTAAACCTCGTAAGTGGCGAGAAATTGAAAACGCCAAGGCACAGTTGATGCTTGCTAAAGAGTTACGAGAGATTGATCCTTCATTTAGTTTTTCTCAATCAGAGTTAATATAGCCCGCCACTAGGTAATATATAAAATTTATCTTCGGATATAAAAAACGCATCCTTTGGATGCGTTTTTTATTAGCTTTTCAATTAAACTATTTCAATTAAACTATCGATTTCAAATATTAAGATTGAAAAAGAGCTTCAATAGATAAGCCTTGTTTTGATAATACTTCACGCAGTGCTTTTAATGCTTCTACTTGAATTTGACGGACACGTTCGCGTGTTAAACCAATCTCTTTACCCACATTCTCTAATGTCGCCGCTTCGTACCCTAATAAACCAAAGCGCCTTGCTAATACTTCTCGTTGCTTCGCGTTTAAATCCTCTAACCAATCCACTATACGTAATTTCATATCATTAGTTTGTAATGTATTTTCAGGGGTTGTCTCATTACTGTCTGGAATGATATCTAATAATTCTTTGTCAGAACTATGACCAAGCGGAGTGTCCACTGAACTTATACGCTCATTCAGCTTTAAGATTTTTGACACCTCCTTTGCTGATACATCCAACTCTTTAGCAATATCCTCCGGTGTTGGCTCATGTGTTAATTTATGTGCTAATTCTCGAGCAGTACGTAAATACACATTCAATTTTTTAACAATATGAATAGGCAAACGTATCGTGCGAGTTTGGTTCATAATGGCGCGCTCAATGGTTTGACGTATCCACCATGTTGCGTAAGTAGAAAAACGAAAACCTTTTTCTGCATCAAACTTTTCAACCGCTCGGATAAGCCCTAAATTACCTTCTTCCACTAAATCTAATAATGATAAACCACGATTATTATAGCGACGTGAGATTTTAACAACGAGACGCAAATTACTCTCAATCATACGTTTACGAGACACTTCATCGCCGCGATGAGAACGGCGTGAATAATAAACTTCTTCTTGGGCTGTTAGCAACGGAGAGTAGCCAATTTCACCCAAATACAACTGAGTGGCATCCATAACCTTAAATTCACTGCTTGTTGCATAACGTTCAGGTTCTACAGGCGCATCAGCCTCAGCTTTTTCAATATCTAATCCATTATCTATTTCAAGATCGTCGACGATTGGCTGATTATATTTGTCTAAATCCGTGTTCTCTGAATTAACTGAAGTTGTTCCTACCATGGTTGCACTCCCTTTTTCCTGCTTCAATTTGATGAACTATTACTTTTTAATTGGACCATTTTGATATTCCTAAATTATTTCAATCATTAACTGCTCACTAAAAACTTGATCGCGTTATAAATGTTTAGGTAAGTAACGGAGGGGATCAACAGACTTACCACGATAGCGAATATCAAAATGCAATCGTACGGTATCTGTATCACTATCCCCCATCACAGCTATCTTTTGGCCCATTTCAACTTGTTCATTCTCTTTTATTATTAGTTGGTCATTATGTGCATAAGCACTTAAATAGTCATAATTATGCTTAATAATGATTAGTTTTCCATACCCTCTTAAACCGCTACCTGCATAGACAACTTTTCCTTTTGCCGCTGCATATATTGGTGTTCCTCGAACGTTAGAAATGGAGATACCCTTCATTCCTTGCGGGGAGTTAGCAAAGGTTTTTGTTAACTTCCCCTTAGTTGGCCACTGCCAATTCGCCACTTTATTATTTGAATCTTGGTGATTGTTTGCTTTCTTTTTAATCACTTTTTCATCAACAACATTAGCAGAATATGCTTTCGATGATTTTTTAACAACCTCTATTTTATTGTTTTGTTTGCAGGTTTGAACTGTGCAACTTTCAGTGCTATTTTTTGCCTTATTTGACGAAGAAACCACCACTTTAGAGGTACTTGCACGTAAATTTAGGACCTGTCCTTTTCTAATAATATAAGGTTTTTTTAAGTGATTACGTTTGATTAACGTACTCACTGCCATACCCGCACGCCAGGCAATGGAATAAAGCGTATCGCCCTGTTGAACAACATACTTTTTTTGCCCTGGCTTAATACTTTTACCACTTGCAATATAAGTGCCACTACCTTTGTTAAGCGCACCTTTATTTGATTTCACATCATAAATCGGTGCTCTACCTCCCGGAGAAGAGCATGAAAACAAAAAAAACAATGTAGTAAATAATATAATTTTCACAATAAAATTAATGCTTTAAAGTAAAGTATAAAATAGCAACAGCAACAATTGTCAACCAACCTAACGCATCGATATATTTACTCAACTTAGCTTCCATTTTTTCACCACCTAATACCATTAAACCTGCGACTAAAAAGAAACGTAACCCGCGGCCAACTAAAGCCGTTAATAAAAATGGCCAGAATGCCATATTCATGACACCTGCAGTAATAGTAAATACTTTAAATGGCACCGGTGTAAAGCTGGCAATAAAAATAACCATCACTCCCCAACTATTAAACCATAATTGTGCTGTTTGCATTTTATCTTGATAACCCATCATTTCTATAAATGGCAACACAACTGGTTCATATAAGGCACTACCAAGGTAATATCCTACTACACCACCTAATACTGAAAACACAGTTGCCCCGAAAGCAAAGCGCCATGCAAGATGACGTTTTGCTAAAGCCATTGGCGCTAACATAATATCAACAGGAATTGGCCAAAAAATCGACTCGATGAATGCGGTTAAGTATAAATAAAAAGGGGCGTATTTATGCTTAGACCAACGCATTACCTTTGTATAAAGTGGGGCAAATATTTTCACAGTATTCTCTTTTATAAATAAAAATAATGGATGACGACTAATTGCCGCCTAACCAATGCAATAAACAATTAATTTTTGACTCGCCGTTAAATCAGATATAAGTAGGATACCAACATATAAACGTCAAACTCAGATACCCTAATCAAACAGTGGTTCTATCCTTAAGATGATTGTTAGGAGCAATCGTCAATACTTGCCCCTCTTCCATAACGCTGTATTGTCGCTATACGAATAACCTAATAACCGAGCCACCAATTCATCATAAGCTTGTATCAATAAGCTCGCGGATCACACTGGTTGCATAACATCCTGCAGGTAAATAGAATTTTATTGTTAACGTTGTTTCATCTAACCATTGATAGCTAAACTGTTCAGGAATCAATAATAACGGTCGACGCTCTTGTTTTAAGCCCTCTTTCGCCAATCCTTTTTGTAAGTCTTCAAATGATGACAGGCACGCTAATTCATACTCCTTTGCATCGTCAGATGAAGTAAGTTCACCCGCTCCCCATAAAGGGGCCGTTAAACAAACTTCGCGTTTAGTTAAACGTAGCAATGTTTGTTCAGATAAATCAGGTAACGGAAAAAAAGATCGATTAGCAACAAACTGTACACAATCACCAAGTAAAGGTTGTACCTGTAAATTATCAGTAATACGCTGTGATATAACGCGATTAAATAAGTAACTTCTCGCTGCACTGAGGTAGATACCACGTTTAAAACGATCTTTTATTTTTCGACCATTAAACATTTGTAATGCGGCATTAACGTTATGCCCATCAAAACCAAAGCGTTGATTACCAAAATAATTGGGCACCCCCTGCGCTACTTGATCTAGTACACTTTCTAGCGTTGCTTTATCTGATATTTCACGTAAAACGATGGCGAAGTGATTACCGGCAAGGCAGCCTGTGCGAAGTTTTTTATTATGGCGAATGACCTTTAAAATACTCACACCAGGTGATTCAAACGTACTGAAGTCAGGAGTCACTTTGCCTGGAATATAAAGTGAAAACCATTGATAGGTTTCAGCTTGACGATCTTTTAACCCTGCATAACTCACATTCTTAGCAGCGATGCCTGCAAATTTAGCCAGCTGTCTCGCTAAATAATCAGTATTTTCACCTACTTTTTTAACCCACAAACAAACATGTTCGCCTTCGCCAGTTAAATCAAAATCTAAATGCTCTTCAACACGAAAGTCTTCACAATGCTGTTTAAATCGACCAGTACTGCTAGGTTTTCCATATAAGTAATTAAAGTCTAATGGATAAACCATTTTTTCAGGTTGTATTTCACTCATTGTGTATCCTTTAACAAAATAACCACAGCATGCGAGGCAATGCCTTCTTTACGACCCATTGGCCCTAATTGCTCAGTAGTGGTTGCTTTAACATTAATGTTACCTAAATCAGTATTGAGCAAACGGGTTAGCTCTACACACATCTGATCAATAAAAGGTGCCATTTTAGGTGCTTGCGCAATAATGGTGATATCTGCATTACCTAAACGATAGCCTTTTTGTTTCACTTTTTGGTACACATCAAGCAACAATTCTCGGCTATCAATACCTTTGAAAGCAGCATCATTGTCAGGAAAGTGCTTACCAATATCGCCGAGTGCTAATGCACCCAGTATCGCGTCACAAAGCGCATGAATAGCAACATCTCCATCAGAATGAGCAAGTAAACCTTGGCAGTAAGGGATCTTCACGCCAGCAATGGTAATTGGGCCTTCGCCGCCAAACTTATGTACATCGTATCCATGACCAATTCGGATCATATTAATTCCTTAATTGTGGGCGTTAAATTTAGAGAGATAAAATTCAGCAAGTAATAAATCTTCGGGCTGAGTTACTTTTAAGTTATCACTGCGCCCTTCAATGACAGTGACCGCTGCTCCATCTAATTCGATAGCAGACGCTTCATCAGTTATTAAGCGCTGTTCTTGTGTAGACGTTATAGCAGAGATTAATTGCTGATTGTTAAACATTTGTGGAGTGAGTGCATGCCAGAGATTGTTACGGTCGACAGTACGTTCAATATTGTTATGCAGATCGGTTCGTTTCATGGTGTCGCGGACTCTACAACCGAGTATCGCACCAGTTTTATAGGTGTTTGCATGAGCGATCAGCTTATCGATATCTTGTATTTGCAAACAAGGACGAGCTGCATCGTGAACTAAAATATAATCACTACCTGGCAAGACTTTAAGGGCACTCAGCACCGAATCCACACGTTCTTCCCCCCCCTCTACTATTGTTAGTTTAGGATGATTAGCCAGATCTAATAGGTGAAACCATTGATCATTTTTAGCGATAGACACCACTACTTTATTAATATCAGGGTGGTTAAGAAAAGGGGTAATACTATGTTCAATAATCGTTTTATCTAAGAGAGGTAAATACTGTTTAGGGATCTGCGCCCCAACTCGCTTACCAATACCTGCAGCGGGTATCACCGCAGAAAAAGAGAGTTTACTCATTTAATTTTCTTCCTTGGGTACAATGCGGAAAAAGGTCTCGCCTTCTTTGATCAAACCCAGTTCATTTCGTGCGCGCTCTTCGATTGCATCCGTCCCTGTTTTTAAATCGTCAATTTCAGAAAACATCATTTGGTTACGAGTTGTTAACTCAGCATTGCCTGAAATAGCTAATTCAACCTCCTGTGTAAATTCATGATGATCCTGCAGCCCATTTTTACCGAACCATAAATGGTACTGTAATAATGCGAATATAAAAATAAAGATAAACAACAGTAAGCGCATGATTTTATGACTCAGTATTAAAAAGTTAATCATCCCACATTCACCGGAAAATTAAAATCAACCCAAGGCAGCTAAATCGTACTTATTCTCATGATCTCAGTATCAAAAATACAGGTTAGCGAATAAAACCACTTTAATAAAAGATTGAGGTGCGTTGTAGTGTTGATGATAGTAAAGCATAAAGCTGAATAAATACCGTAGTTTTAGTCATTGCTAGGTTTGAAACTAAGGTAGAGAGCTAAAGCAGATGGTTAAGGTTAACGACTGGCGTTAATTACTTAGGTTCAATATTGAGGTTAAATGTTAACGGTAAATAAAATGTTCAATAAAACGAAGCTTAACTCAACAAAAACATTAGCCTTTTGACACTCACTGTAAAACCGAATAGTGAATATAAAAGGCCTGACTTAAGCACTCTCCCCCGTGCATATTTCACAGGAAAAATAGAATTTAATCATATTAAAATAGCAAAAATCAATTTTTCCAAAACAGTAATTTACCTTCAAGTTGAGGATAAAACGGATGGATGAATAACTTGTGCGTCATAATTAATGCCACAATAGTTTTAATCACAATCATTTGTTCAATACCTAACAGGTAATAAGCGTAACCACCAACAAAAGCCGATATCCACATAAAAAATTGGAAGATACGCAATTTTTTAACACTCAAGGCAGTCAAAATAATCGCAAAATCAGCCCAAGTAAGTAACAAACCTAATGATGGATTTGCAAGATAATCATTGATAGAAAAATACGTCGCATACAATAAAAAAGCGATCATAATAACAAGAATAAAACGAGTCATCTTACGAGATAGTTCAGTAAAGTCACATAAGTAACGGTATAACGTCACACTACCTACTACCAAATTTAGCAATACTTTAGGCATTACACCGATTAAAATCCCCCAAGACACATCATTAATAACCGAAAGGAACGAAGCAAGACGCACATTTTTCATGCCATTAAAAATCATTAAAACGATGTAAAAAAAGACACTTGTCCAACCAAGTATATCAATGAGAGAAGGCATAGTAGCTCCAATAGGGGGTCAATAAAGGGATTCAATTTCAATAAAGCGCGCATTTTACGCTGAGTTAGCAAAATAAGATATGATTTAGCGCACTCTTAGATACATTTATAAAATGCTATAAGAGCTAAAACCTCGCGTAAGCAAATCTGTAATAGGCTCACAATCATTCAACGCTCTTTCTCCAATTCACCGACCTAAAATCAACCTAGATTGAGATTTTTTACTCTAAAGATTGAAAGTCGAATATTGGCCTTACTGCAGTTAGATAAAAACATTACAAACCTTTAATTTATTTAAGACTAAAATTAAGAGTTGTGCAGATGCGCCTAGAGCCACTTAGTTACGTAAAACATCAGGCAAAAAAAATCCCCAACCTAAGTTGAGGACTTATAAATCAAAGTAGAATATTAGCCTTAACCGAAGTTAAGCAATAATATTACTGACCT
>Ga0316197_10002969_pt1 | contig 12071 bp, 8 predicted proteins | sample OudBiesiAoxic_MG_FD_204939 | JGI IMG/M metagenome (GOLD analysis project Ga0316197, IMG submission 204939) | Coastal sediment microbial communities from Oude Bieten Haven, Netherlands - site A oxic | ecosystem: Environmental > Aquatic > Marine > Coastal > Sediment | place: Netherlands...
GCCGTGCCGATGATCGCCGATTGCGTCAGGCCGCCGGCCGCGAGCCCCGCCGCCGTGCCGCGATCGAGGCCGAAGACCCATGCGGCGACGAGGACGCAGACGAGCCCCAGGACGCACATCACGAACGCGGAGGCGAGCTGGTTGAGCGACTTGCGGTTGAGCGCGTTGAAGAACTGCGGACCGCCCTGATAGCCGACGGCGTAGATGAAGAGCGCGAAGAACACCGTCTTGATCCCCGGATCGAGATCGACGTCCAGCTGTCCGATGCCGACCCCGACCAGCAGCGTTCCGGCGATGCCGCCCAGCACGAATTGGCCGATGGTCAGCTTGCCGACGAGATATCCCAAGGCGATCGTGACGAAGAGCGCGGCGATCGGCGCGGCGTCAAAGAAGCCGTCGAGGATGTGCAGCATGCCGCTCCCGCCTCGGCTGTTTCGTATCGCGTCAGTGTCGCTGTTTCGGCCGCGAATACAACCGCGCGGTTTCGGACTCGTGGCGGCGGCGCGGAGGCGGGGAATCCTGCGCGTATGGCGCGCAGCCGCTTGCCCTTTCCGGCCAATTCGCTAACGTCTCCGTCCGCGCGTCCAAGGCACGCCGCGGGCGACGCAACGGGACGGGTGAAATCATGAAACTGAGCATGGAGCGCGGCGCCCTTCTGAGGGCCATGAGCCGGGCGCAATCGGTCGTGGAACGGCGCAACACCATTCCGATCCTTGCCAACGTGCTCATCGAGGCGGAGGGCGACGCGGTGAGCTTCCGCGCCACCGATCTAGACATCGAAGTGACGGACAAGACGCCTGCGATGGTGACGCGCGCCGGGGCCACGACGGTCGGGGCGCACACGCTCCACGAGATCGTGCGCAAGCTGCCGGACGGGGCGATGGTCGAGCTCGAGGATGATGGCATCGCCGGGCGGCTCGAGGTCCGGGCCGGGCGGTCGCATTTCAGTCTCGCGACGCTGCCGCGCGAGGATTTTCCGGTGATGGCCTCGTCGGAATACGGCTGCAACTTCGGCTGCGAGGCCCCGGTCCTGCGTCGGCTGTTCGACAAGGCGAAATTCGCGATCTCGACGGAGGAGACGCGCTATTATCTCAACGGCGTCTACATGCACGCCTCGACCGGGACGGACGGGCAGGTTCTGCGATGTGTCGCGACGGACGGGCACCGGCTGGCGCGGATCGACGCGGCGCTGCCGGAGGGGGCCGCGGACCTGCCCGGCGTGATCGTGCCTCGCAAGACGGTGGGCGAGCTTCGCAAGCTGCTCGACGACGACGACGTTGTCATCGCGGTGTCGGTGAGCGAGACCAAGCTGCGCTTCGCGACACCGGAGGTGACGCTGACCTCGAAGGTGATCGACGGCACGTTCCCGGATTACAGCCGGGTCATTCCGACCGGCAACACCAAGCGGCTGGAGGTCGACGCGGCGGAATTCGCCCATGCCGTGGACCGTGTGGCGACGGTGAGTTCGGAGCGCAGCCGGGCGGTCAAGATGACGCTGGACGAGGACCGGCTGGTCCTGTCGGTCAACGCGCCGGACAGCGGGGCGGCCGAGGAGGAGCTGGCGGTCGCGTATTCGGACGACGCGCTCGAGATCGGGTTCAACGCGAAATACCTTCTGGAGATCGCGAGCCAGGTCGACCGGGAGAACGCGGTCTTCCTGTTCAACAGCGCGGGCGACCCGACGCTGATGCGCGAGGGCGGCGACGAGTCGGCGGTCTATGTCGTGATGCCGATGCGGGTCTGAACCGCGCCCGAAGGGTGTGTCGAGCGAACAGCGACACGCGTGTCGTTTTCGTCATGTCTATGAAATCGAATGACTATTCGAATCGCGTTAGTGTGAAATTAACCCGCGTAACGGGGCCGGTTTTACGTTCGTACCGGGTCGGGCGGATCGATCCGAGCACGAGTGTCCGCGCCCTCCGGGCCGGACATCGCACGTCCGCCCACGTCGTGCGGAACGCGCGCCTCCGACACGAGGGCGTGCGATTCCCGCCCGCCCGCCGACGTGCGATGTCCTCCCGATCGCGCGTCGCGGTGACAGTCCGGCTGATCGCGGGACCGCCAGCCTTCGCGACGCTCCGATGACCCGTCTCGCCGTCACGCGGCTGACCCTGTCGCATTTCCGGTCGCATGCGCGTGCCGACCTGTCGCTGGACGGGCGCCCCGTGGCGATTCACGGGCCGAACGGCGCGGGCAAGACGAACCTGGTGGAGGCGGTGTCGCTCCTGTCGCCGGGGCGGGGGTTGCGCCAGGCGGCGGGCGAGGATCTGGCGCGGCGACCTGAGAGCATCGGGTGGAAGGTGAACGCGCGGCTCGACGGGCCGGGCGGGAGGCACGACGTCGAGACGACGGGCGAGGGCGGCGGACGCCAGGTCGAGATCGACGGCAAGCCGGCGGCGCAGAGCGCGCTCGGCTCGATCGTGCGGGTGCTTTGGTTGACGCCGAGCATGGACCGACTCTGGATGGAGAGCGCGGCGGAGCGGCGGCGGTTTCTCGACAGGATCGCGCTGAGCCTCGCGCCCGATCACGGCGAGGCGGTGCTGGCCTATGAGAAGGCGATGCGCGAGCGCAACCGTCTGCTGCGCGACCAGGTGCGGGACGCGGCCTGGTACGAGGCGCTGGAGGCGGAGATGGCGCGGTCGGGCGCGCGGGTGAGCGCGGCGCGGACGGGCGCGCTGGGGCGTCTGGCGGCGGCCGGGCCGACCGGGCCGTTCCCGGTCGCGACGCTGGCGCTTCAGACGGAGGCGCCTGCGGGCGAGGCCGATCTCGCCGAGGCGCTGCGCGCGGGCAGGGGGCGGGACATGGCGGCGGGGCGGTCGTTGACCGGACCGCACAGGGACGATCTGGCCGCCGTCTATGCGGGCAAGGGGGTCGAGGCGCGGCTCTGTTCGACGGGCGAGCAGAAGGCGCTGCTGATCAGCGTGATCCTCGCCAACGCGCGGGCGGTGGCGGAGGATTTCGGGGCCGCGCCGGTGCTGATCCTCGACGAGGTGGCGGCGCATCTGGACGCGGAGCGGCGCGCGGCGCTTTATGACGCGGTCTGCGGGCTGGGGGCGCAGGCCTGGATGACCGGCACGGGGCCGGAGCTGTTCGAGGCGCTGGGCGACCGGGCGCGATGGCTGGCCGTGCGCGAGGCGGACGGGGTGTCACGGATCGAGGAGGGATGACCATGTTTCCAAGGAGCATAACGCTGATCACGCTGGGCGTGGACGATCTGGACCGGTCGGAGCGGTTCTACGCCGCTTTGGGATGGGAGCCGGTGGAGCGGAACGAGGGGGTGCGGTTCTATCAGCTGGCGGGCCAGGTCTTCGGATTGTTCGGGCGCGCGGCGCTGGCCAAGGATCAGGGGCGACCCGGGGCGGAGCTCGGAACCGGGGCCTCGACGCTGGGGCGCAACTTCGCGACCGAGGCGGAGGTGGACGCGGCCTTCGCCTTGGCGGTCGACGCGGGCGCGACCGCGCTCAAGGCGCCTGAAAAGGTGTTCTGGGGCGGCTACTCGGGTTATTTTGCCGATCCTGACGGACATGTCTGGGAACTGGCGTTCAATCCGTTCTGGCCGCTGTCGAAGGACGGCACGCTGACGCTGCCGCCCTCCGACCCGGCCGGCTGAGGTCAGTCGTCCGCGCGACGGAGCGGCGGCTCGGCGCGGAGGAAGGCCATGGCCTCGGCCTCGGTGTCGAAGGCCTGGCCGTCCACCGGCATGATCCTCGAGAACATCTCGATCATCCTGCCCGCCGCTTCGGGCGCTCCGGCGGTCACGTAGTTGCGCACGTGGGTCAGGGCTTTGAGCCGGGCCTCGATGACGTGGACATCCAGAGAAGCGCCGCGCGCGGCGCCTTCGAACCCGGCGAAGACGAGGAGCATGTCGATCTTCTCCCATTTCTTGAAGCGGTCGAGCATGTATTCCGACATCGCCTCCATGTCGTCCCGGCTGATCTCGCCGCGTATGGCGAAGGAGAAAAGGCCGTCGATTTCGTTGGGGATCTCCGTGATGGACCCTGTCGTGAGCATGAGCGGTCTCCTGTTGCGATGGAAGAAAAGCGCGCGGAGGACGGTCGGGTTCCCTCCGACGCGCCGCGACCCCGCGCGAGCGCGTCGCGGCCGGTCGATCGCGCCGTTAAGACTTTGATCCGAGTGGGAATTTCGTCGAGCGGGACGCCACGCGGCGCGTGACATCCCCGGCGGTGGCGGATAAGATGCCGCATCACGCACAAGGACCCTTAGCGCATGTCTGAACCCGCCCGGACTCCTGAAGAATACGGCGCCGATTCCATCAAGGTTCTCAAGGGCCTGGAGGCGGTCCGCAAGCGGCCCGGCATGTATATCGGCGACACCGATGATGGGTCGGGTCTGCACCACATGGTGTACGAGGTCGTGGACAACGGCATCGACGAGGCGCTGGCCGGACACGCTGACGAGGTGACGGTCATATTGCATGCGGACAACTCGGTTTCGGTGAGCGACAACGGGCGCGGCATCCCGGTCGGGATCCACGAGGGTGAAGGCGTTTCGGCGGCGGAGGTCATCATGACCCAGCTGCACGCAGGCGGCAAATTCGACCAGAACAGCTACAAGGTCTCGGGCGGGCTGCACGGCGTCGGCGTGTCGGTGGTCAACGCGCTCAGCGACTGGCTGGAGTTGACGATCTGGCGGGACGGCGACGAGCACAAGGCGCGGTTCGAGCACGGCGAGACGGTCGAGAGCCTGCACGTGGTCGGGCCCTCCGAGGGACGGAAAGGCACTCAGGTGCGATTCCTCGCCTCGACCGACACGTTCTCGAACCTCGATTACGATTACGGCACGCTCGAGCATCGGCTGCGCGAACTCGCGTTTCTCAATTCCGGCGTGCGGATCACGCTGCGCGACCGGCGTCACGCCGAGGTGGTGGAGACGTCGCTGCTCTATGACGGGGGCGTGCGGGAATTCGTGCGCTATCTCGACCGTTCGAAGACCGGGCTGATCGAGGAGCCGATCTTCGTGACCGGCGAGCGCGACGGGATCGTGGTCGAGGCGGCGCTCTGGTGGAACGACAGCTACCACGAGAACGTGCTGCCCTTCACCAACAACATCCCGCAGCGCGACGGCGGCACGCATCTGGCGGCGTTCCGGGGAGCGCTGACGCGCACGATCAACGCCTATGCGGCGACGTCCGGCATGATGAAGCGCGAGAAGGTGGCGTTGACCGGCGACGACGCGCGCGAGGGGCTGACCTGTGTGCTGTCGGTCAAGGTGCCGGACCCGAAATTCTCGAGCCAGACCAAGGACAAGCTGGTCAGCTCCGAGGTGCGGCCGGCGGTCGAGGGCCTGCTGGGCGAGAAGCTCGCGGAATGGTTCGAGGAGAATCCGGCGGACGGGCGCGCGGTGATCGGCAAGATCGTCGAGGCGGCCCAGGCCCGCGAGGCGGCGCGCAAGGCGCGCGAGCTGACCCGGCGCAAGACGGCGATGGACGTCGCCAACCTGCCCGGCAAGCTCGCCGATTGCCAGGAGAAGGACCCGTCGAAGGCCGAGATCTTCATCGTCGAGGGTGACAGTGCCGGCGGGTCCGCGAAACAGGGGCGGAGCCGCGCCAACCAGGCGGTGCTGCCGCTGCGCGGCAAGATCCTCAACGTCGAGCGGGCGCGGTTCGACAGGATGCTGGCGTCGGACTCGGTCGGCACGCTGATCACCGCGCTCGGGACGGGGATCGGGCGCGACGAGTTCAACCTGGAGAAGTTGCGCTACCACAAGGTCGTCATCATGACCGACGCCGACGTGGACGGCGCGCACATCCGGACGCTGCTGCTGACGTTCTTTTACCGGCACATGCCGGAACTGATCGAAGAGGGGCACCTGTATATCGCCGAGCCGCCGCTCTTCAAAGTCGCGCGCGGCAGGTCGGAGGTCTATCTCAAGGATCAGCCGGCGCTCGACGCCTTTCTGATCGAACAGGGGCTGGAGGGCGCGTCGCTGCGCCTTCGGGACGGGAGCGTGATCGCCGGACCGGATCTCGCGCGTGTGGTCGGAGAGGCGCAGATCGTGGCGCAGAACCTGGCGGCGTTCCCGACGCATTACTCGCGGCACGTCCTGGAGCAGGCGACGATCGCCGGGGCGCTGGTCAAGGGCGTGCTCGACGACGATCCGCAGGGCACCGCCGACCGGGTGGCCGCGCGGCTCGACATGATCGCCGAGGAATACGAGCGCGGCTGGCAGGGACGCCCGACCCAGGACGCGGGTCTGCGGCTCTGGCGGATGCTGCGCGGGGTCGAGGAGGCGCGGGTGCTCGACGGCATGGCTTTGCGCTCGGCGGAGGCGCGACGGCTCGCGGGGCTGACGGACGCGTTGCAGGAGGTCTATTCCGCGCCGGCCAAGCTGATCCGAAAGGAGAAGGAGCAGGACATCTACGCGCCGAGCGACCTGCTGGGCGCGGTGATGCGCGAGGGCGAGAAGGGCCTGACGCTGCAGCGCTACAAGGGGCTGGGCGAGATGAATCCAGAGCAGCTCTGGGAGACGACGCTGGACCCCGAGGCCCGCACGCTGCTCCAGGTGAGGGTGGGGCAGGCGGCCGAGGCCGACGAGATCTTCACCAAGCTGATGGGCGACGTGGTGGAGCCGCGGCGCGAGTTCATCCAGGCCAACGCGCTCAGCGTGGAGAACCTCGACGCCTGACGCGGTTTCCGCCCGCGGCGAGAGTCAGGTCGGCCGCGCCGGTCCCTCACCGGCCCCGGTCTTCTCGATGGCCGCTTCGATCTTCGCCAGGTCGTCCGCATCCAGGTCCAACGACGCGGCGGCGATCCAGCCGTCCACCTGCCCGGGCGACCGGGCGCCGACAATGGCCCCCGTCAGTCCGGGCCAGGCCAGGCACCAGGCGATCGCGACCGCCCCCTGGCCGACCCCGTGTCTGTCGGCGACCGGCTTCAGCGCTTCGGCCAGCGCCAGATTGGCCATCAGCGCGTCCCCGTGAAACTCCAGGTTGGCCCGCCGGTGGTCGTTTTCCGCGAGGGACGCCGCCCGCTCAGGCGTGAAGGCGCCGGTGAGCAGCCCCGCCTGCATCGGGCTGTAGCAGATCACGCCAGTCCCGCGCTGCCCGCACCAGGGCAGCACCGTTTCCGCCGCCGACCGCCTTATGGCGGAAAAGGGCGGCTGCAAGGTCTCCACGTGACCCATCGCCTCGGCCTCCTCGAGCTGGTCGACCGAATGGTTGGACAGTCCGACATGAGCCACGAGCCCGTCTTCTTTCAACCGGAGCATCTCCGCCCAGCTCCGCTCGAGCGGAACGTCGTCGGATGGCCAGTGCAGCTGGTAGAGATCGATCCTCTCGACACCGAGCCGTCGCAGCGAACGCTCGCACTGCCCGCGGATGTCGACCGCCGTCCGCCGGGGATTCGTGCCATCGGCGTCGCGGACGATGCCGCCCTTGGTGAAGACGAGCGGGCGCTCGGCCGGACCGAGAGATCCCAGCGCCCGCGCGATGACCTCCTCGGAATGCCCGTTGCCGTAAACGGCCGCCGTGTCGATCCAGTTGATCCCCCGTTCCACCGCGTGGCGGATTGCGGCGACGCTTTCGTCGTCGTCCTGGGGTCCCCACATGTTGCCGCCGATGGCCCAGGCCCCGAAACCGACCCTGGTGATGTCCAATCCGGTCCGGCCGAAGGGGCGTGTCGGCAAGCTCGTCCGCATGTCGGTCTCCTTTGGAGGGGTTTGTCCGGCGCGTGTCGGGTCCGTCGTTCTCCGGTCCGAGATTCGATCCAGGTTGCGGTTTCCGCGGCTAGGATACAGGTGGCCTTCGGCGAAGGCCACCTGTCGGAGCCGCCCGCAGGGGGGGCCGGTCCGAAGGAACCGCGGCCGCATTCGCCGCTCGGAATCCCGGCGCCGACCGACACGGGGTCGGGTGCTTTGGCGTCCGGCGGTGTCAGGTCTTTGGCGACCTCTCCGCCAACCAGGCCTCGTACTCGCCCTGCGCGTCGGGATGTAGCGGGTAGTAGCGCTGCATGGGCGCGCCGGACATGAGTTTCTCTCGGCAGAACTCCTCCCAGCCGTGGTCCTTGTGCGCCTTCTCGACCATCTGTTCGGCGAGCCCGACCGGCACGCAGACCGCGCCGTCGTCGTCGGCCACGATGATGTCGCCGGGGATCACCGTCACGCCGGCGCAGGAGACGGTGACGTTGACCGCGTAGGGCATCAGGTTGGCCTGGGCGTGATAGTTCGGCGTGAACCCGCGAAGCCACATCGGAATGTCCAGCGTCTCGATCGCCGCGCGATCGCGCATGCAGCCGTCGATCACCACGCCCGCGCCCTTGAGGCCTTTGAAATAGGTCATCATCATGTCGCCGAAGATGCCTGAATCCATGTCGCCGCGCGCGTCGACGACGACCATGTCACCCTCCTCGACCTGGTAGAGCACGTGGCGGTGCAGCTGGGTCTCGGGATCGGCGTATTCGCGGTCGTCGTAGAGGTCCTCGCGCTTGGGCATCATCTGGAGCGTCACGGCGGGGCCGGCGACGCTCTTGCCGCGGTTCTGGCTGACCGGGCCCGAGAGGTTGCAGCGGCGTATGCCCATGTGGGCGAGCGTCGCGCTCGCGGTGGCGGAGCCGACCAGCCGCACCCGTTCGACCAGATCCTTGGAGGGGCGGGTGATTTTCGCGATGTCCATATGGGGCGTGTCCTTGTCGGTTGGGGGCGGACGGGTGAGCTCCGTCCGCGTCGTGGTCGGTAGGCGCGTGTTTCGGTGTTGTCAGGGACCGCGCCGGGCGGTCCCGCGCGGCGTGTGGTCCGCGCGCGGAATGATCAGCCCTTCACCGCGCCCACGGTCAGCCCCTCGGTCAGATAGCGTTGCGCGTAGACGTAGAGAACCGCCACCGGGATCGCCGTCAGCAGCGACGCGGCCATCAGCTCGCCCCACGGCAGGATGTCTCCCACCACCATGGATCGCAGGCCGATCGGCAGCGTTCGGATCGATTCGCTGGTCACGAAGACGAAGGCGAAGAGGAACTCGTTCCACGCGTTGGTGAACGCCACCAGCGTAACCGAGAGGATCGCCGGGGCCGCGAGCGGGATCGTGATGACGGCGAAGGTGTAGAGCCTGCTCGCGCCATCGATCATGGCGGCTTCTTCCAGCTCGACGGGGATCGAACGGAAATAGCCGAGCAGCACCCATGTGGCGAAGGGCAGAAGGAACGTCGGATAGGTCAGCATCAGCGAGGCGTGCGTGTTGATCAGCCCGATCGTCGAGAGGATCTGGTAGAGCGGAATGAACAGCAGCGTCGCCGGAAGCAGGTAGGTGATCAGAAGGATCGTGGTCAGAACGCCGGCCCCGAGAAACTTCAGCCGCGACAGCGCATAGGCCCCGAGGGCCGCGAAGGTCACCGAGATGATCGTGGAGACCACCGCGACGATCACCGAGTTCCAGAGCCATGTCAGGAACGGCGTGTCGAAGATGAGCGAGCGGTACTGGTCCAATGTGAAGGGTTCGGGCCAGAAGATCGAGCGGCGCTCCGAGATCTGCGGCGTGGTCTTCAGCGACGTGATTATGATCCAGTAGAACGGAAAGATGACGAACCCCAGAAACGGCGCCAGGATCACAAGTCGTCCGACGATGCCGGCCCGCTCGCGCCCTTTACGCCCGAGCGCCTGCTTGCCACCGGTCCGGCCGATCGCCCGCGCTACCGCCTTTGACGCCTTGTCAAACAGCTTGAGGACCATTTCGAACGGCCAGATCAGAGCGTCGAGAAACAGCGAGAACAGCCGGGCCGCGCCCGCCATCAATCGGTCCGCGAGACCGGCCGTCCTTTCCTGGTGCTCCTTCTCGTCCTGGCGCATGAAACGGGCGAGCAGCCAGATCAGAATGGCCATCAACGGCGCCACGCTGATGGCGATCGCGGTTCCGGGTCCGTATTGCAGCGAGCCGATCGCCTTCTCGTAGGCGAGGATCGAGTAGAGCTTGGTGGCGCCGGACGGGCCGCCCTGGGTCATCAGGAACGGCAGGCCGAACTGGTTGAAGGTCGAGATGAACGACAGGAGCAGGGTGACGACGATGACATAGCGCATCGAGGGCAGCGTCACGTGCCGGAAGCGGCCGACAACGCTGGCCCCGTCGATCTCGGCCGCCTCCAGCTGCGCCCTGTCCACGGCCTTGAGGCCGGCGAGCAGCAGCAGAACGTAGAACGGGATGCCCTTCCAGACGTTCACGGCGATGATCGAGGGCATGGCGAGGTGCGGATCCGAGAGCCAGCCGAGCGGTTTGTCGAGAATGCCCGCGCCGATCAGGATCGGATTCAGACTGCCGAAAAGCGGGTCGTAGATGCTTTTCCAGGTCAGCGCGGTGACGATTTCCGGAACGATCCACGGCAGGAGGATGATGCCGGACAGGACGTTTCGGTAGGGCAGCCGGCTGTTGAGCAACAGCGCGATGGTCATGCCGGTGATGAATTTCAGCAGCAGGGACCAGAAGGTGAAGTTGAAGGTGTTGGCGATCGCCTGGTGGTAATCGGTGTTGGTCCAGAGATTGGCGTAGTTGCGGAAACCGACCCAGTTGGTCTCGCCGGTCAGGAAGTTGAGGGAGGTGCCGCTCAGGCGGATCGCCTCGAGGAAAGGCCAGGCGATCAGGCCGAGCATCAGCAGGACCATCGGAAAGACGAAGGGATAGGCGACCTTCCAGTCGCGCCCGAACATCGTTCTCAGGCGCCGGTTCTGGGTCTTCACGCGTCGGCCGGTTCGGGGCCCCGCAACACTCTGGTCAGCCATTCCGGTCATGCTCCATCATCCGGCGCGCGCACGCGTCGACAGGTCGCTTCGTCGGCGCGGCGTGCCACGCCGCATCCTGGCGGAAAGGCGGGCGGCCGGGATCCGGCCGCCCGCGAAGGGTCATCCGTCCTGCGGAATGCCGCCTTCCTCGAAGAGGTCCACCATCTTCTGATGGGCGTCCGCGACGGCCTCGGCCGGGGTCATGCGACCGGCGATCATGTTGCCGACGGCCTGCTCGACGATGCCCGGCGGGCGGATCGCGTCGATCGCCGCGTTGGGCTGCGCCGGCCACGAGATGCCGAGGAACGGCTCGGGAACGCTGAGCTGCTCCTTGATGATCGCGAAGTTCGGATCGGCCGCGAGCAGTTCGTCGGTCCACATGTTCTGGAAGGCCGGCATGAAGAGGCCGCCGCCCTGCGCGGACATCTGGTTGAAGTTCTCCGGATTGAGGATGTCGAGCGCGAGCTTCTTCGCCAGATCGACGTTCGGAGCGCCCTTCAAGATCGTCAGCCAACCGCCGACCTGCCCGCCATCACGGCTGTCACCGTTGTTGGCCTGCGGCACGGTCATCATGATGGTGTTCGGGAACACGGGGTTTCCGTCACGATTGGCCTGGGCGTAGACCGACATCGCGTTGTGCGTGTAGCCGATCTTGCCCGCGAGATAGGCCTCGTTGTTCGAGATGTCGCCCCAGCTCTCGATTCCCGGCGGCAGCATGGCGGCGTACTTGCCGTTGCGGTCGTAGGTCTCGGCGAGCCATTCGAAGGCGGCGACGGTCTCGGGCGAGTCGAAGGTGACCTTGAGGCCGCTCTCGTCCGTGAGGCTTCCGCCGAAGGCCTGGATCAGCAGGATGAGGAAACCGTATCCGTCGCCGGACTGGTTGGGAGTCAGACCCCAGCCCCAGAACTCGTTGTCGGGATCCGAGATCGCGAGCGCCGCGTCACGCCGCGCGTCGAAGGTCGTGAGGGTGGCCGGGTCGATGCCCGCCTCCGCGAGCTTGTCGCCGCGGATGAAGGTGCCCGCGCCGACCGAACCGAGGAAGGGGATCGCCATCCATTTGCCGTCGACCATGCCGAATTTCTCGGCGTTCATGCCCGGCATGAGGTCGCCGTAGAGCGAAATCGCCTCCTCGACGACGTCGGTCACGTCCTCGAGCAGCCCCAGCAAAGCCATCTGCGAGATCGACACGTTCGACGTGTAGGCGATGTCCGGCGGATTGCCGGCTCGCACCGCCGCCGACATCTTGCCGAGGAAGTCGCCGAAAGCCTCGGCGTTCGTCGTGGAGATGTCGAGCTCGACGTTGTTGGCGTCGGCGAACTCCTGGACGATGTCGCGGAAGAGGACGCCGGCGG
>Ga0316197_10002970_pt1 | contig 12071 bp, 10 predicted proteins | sample OudBiesiAoxic_MG_FD_204939 | JGI IMG/M metagenome (GOLD analysis project Ga0316197, IMG submission 204939) | Coastal sediment microbial communities from Oude Bieten Haven, Netherlands - site A oxic | ecosystem: Environmental > Aquatic > Marine > Coastal > Sediment | place: Netherlands...
TCTAGACGCGGGCGCGTCATCATCGATGCCGAAACCAATTCGCTGATTTACATCGGCGATGCGGCAACGCTGAAACTGGTGCGCTCGGCAGTCGAATGGCTTGAGCAGTAGCGGGTTCTTCTTCAGGCTTAGAGCCTGCTCTGTCCAACAAGCCCTAAGCATCAAATGCAAAGCATTCCGCAATGGATGCGGAGCCCGGATCCCCAGCGACTACTAGCCTTCGAGCCGAGCCATGAACAAGCGTACCTGCCAGATTCTCAGCAACCTCTGTTTCCAAGCCGGGATGCTATCGATCCTCCTGTCGATCGCCACCTGGTGGTTCCTCAGGGCTGAAGACCCTGAGCAGGCCGCCCACGCTGAACGCTTCGGGATCTTTATCGGGCTCTGGGCGCCGACCTTGCTCATCCTCTCAAACCGCTTCGACCGCTACGCCGACAAGGCCGCCCAGCTCCCGGGCCTGGACCCGAAGGTGACCGAGGAGCACCCAGAGGTATAGCCGAAGCTCGCCACGTGGAGCCCCTGTGTGCCCGGCTCAGGAGAGCCGCCAGCCGCCGTGAAACTCGCGCATCGCCAGCGCCTGGGCTTCAGCGTCATCGAAGCTCTCGAGCTCCGGATCGAACTTCAGGGCGCGACCGAGCTTCGCCGCGATCGCCCCGAGCTGGCACGCGCTTGCCGCACGGTGTGCCGCCTCCACCGGCGCGGCCGTCTTCTTCCTTGAAAGCACGCAATCGATGAAGTTCCGGTGGTGGTTCTTTGATTCGTAGAGGTGGATCTCGGAGTCCTTGATCCGCGTCCGACGCAGCTCGGGCGGGTCGGTGATGAGCTTCTGGTTCTCGACGAAGATCGAGCCTTCGCTGCCGATGAATTTCGTGCCATACGCGGCGGCATCGGTCGTGCTGAACATCGTCATCTCGACCCCACCAGTGTAGGCGTAGCGGATCCTGAATCCCTCCGCCGCATCGTAGTAGCCCGCCTCACGGCGTGTCACATCGCGCGCCGACACCTCGACCGGGTTGGTAGCGTCGGCATCCATCCCCCAGTGGGCGACGTCGATGAAGTGCGCTCCCCAATCGGTGATGTAGCCCGGCGCATAGGCATCAACCCAGCGGAAATTGAAGTGGCAACGGCCAGCCGTGTAATCCGCGGCTGGGGCAGAGCCCGTCCACATCCCGTAGTCGAAGCCATCCGGGACCGGCTGCGCCTTCTCCTCCCCAGTAAAGCCGCCGCGGATCGCGAACTTGCCAGGCACCCCGATCTCGACCTTCTTCAGCTCACCGATGTAGCCATTGCGCACCCACTCGCAGGCCATGCGCGAGTAGACCCCGGAGCGACGCCAGGTGCCACACTGCAGGACGCGCTTCTCCCTGCGTACGAGGTCGCTGACGAAGCGTCCTTCGCCGATGCTCGCAGCGAGTGGCTTCTCACAGTAGATGTCCTTGCCCGCACGAGCCGCGGCGACGGTGATCAGCGAATGCCAGTGATCCGGGGTCGCGATCATGACCGCGTCGACGTCATCACGCGCCAGGAGCTGACGGTAGTCGTTGTAGCCGGCCTCGCCCGGCAGGCCACAAACCTGCAACGCGCGCTCGCGGTGACCGCGGTCGACATCACAGATCGCCACGACCTGAACGCGCTCATCCTGCCGCAGGGCATTCATGTTCCCAGTCCCCTGCCCACCCACCCCGATGCAGGCAAGGTTGATCCGGGAGTTTGGTGGCGCCTCGACCCCGCGACCGACCACCGCCGGGGCAACGATCATCGGTGCGATGAGCCTGATAAATTTTCGGCGTGATTGTTGCATCATAAGAACCTCCTCGGTAGGACGACTATAACCCCTCCGGCTCGCACTCCTCCAGCGTATTCGACACTTTGGCTCCCGGCCGTCTAGCGCGGTTCGGGAGCCACCTTGAATGGCCGCCTTGGCTGGCAACCTGTTCCGCGTGATGAGGCGAGGCAAGACTGCAGCTGAGATTTACTCATGCACCCGCCATCCCGCTCGCCTGCAGCACACACTGCTGGACCGCAAGGTCGTGGCTACTCGGGAAATCCGACGCCTTCTCCCCACGGATGATCTTCGCGAGGTCGAGAGCATCGCCCAGGTAGCGGCGGTAGGGCGGATCGAAAGGAACCTTCTGCACACCACGGAGAAAATTCAGCGCGCCACCATCCGCGCGATCGCGGTCGAGAGCGATCGTCGCCTCCGGGCGATCCAGCGGCTGGATGTGGAAACTGCCGTGCGTGCCGACGACGCTGAAGTGGCGCCGCGCGAAGCCCTCGACCTCGTTGGCAGACGAGCGGACCGTTGCGGTCGCTGCCGGGTAGCCGAACACGGCGAGCATGTTGTCGGCGAGCCCGTCCGCGCCGTGGCGGATATGCGGCGTCACGCTATCGGGTTGCCCTAACACTGAAACTACCAGGTCGATGATGTGGCAGCCGAGCTCGAACATGATCCCGCCGTCAAATTTCGCCAGCTCGGCACGGGCACCGGCCGGGACGACCTTGCTCATCACCGTGTGGACCTCGAAGATCTCCCCGAGCCAGCCGCGCTTGAGAAATTCCTGGAGCAAGAGGACGGCTGGATTGTAGCGGTACATGTAGCCCATCTGCAGGGTCAGCCCCTTCGCGTCCGCCTTCTTCATGATGCGCTGAAAGTCTGGCAGCGAGGTGCCGGCCGGCTTGTCGAGGTGAACGTGCATGCCGGCGTCGACCGACATCTCAGCGTAGCGCAACAGGTCGGCAACCCGGGTTTCTACAGCCACCGCCTGCAGGTTCGGCGTGTCGAGCAGTTGCTTAGTAGTGAGACGCTCGAGCCCAGCATAAGGCTTGCTCTCCGCGACCTTTGCCCAGAGGGCGTCGTCTGGCTCGACGACGCCGACGACTTGGTACTCGTCAGCAAGCTCGCGGTAGATCTGCATTTTCCCCGTGGCATGCGCATGGCCGACGCCGATCTGGCCGATCCTGATTTTCGGTTTTTTGGGCTCGTCGGCACTCGCGCTAGAGTGGGCAAACGCCGCAGCCGATGCGAGCGGCGAGAGTTTGAGGAACTGTCTTCGTTTCATGATGGATCGGATCGAATGGCGCAAGGATCGACCAGTATAGCGCCACTTAGGGGCTGTTGAAACCAGGTCCTGAGCACAGGCGAGCGAGCCACCCGCCCTCCTGTGGCAATTCGTAGAACCGGCGTCCCGCCGCTCGCTGAGGCGGACGGGCTCACCATTCCTTGCGGACGTTCGAGGGGCATCTAAAAGTGGCTGGGGGCGTCCCGCCCTCCGAAGAATCCCATCGACTCCACCAAGGAGGAGCGTCCCGCTCCTTGCTTTGACACGGTCACGGGCTCCAAACCTGCACTGGATTACGCCACTAGATCAGTTCCTTGATCGGCTGGATCCCTGGATCGACAAGGAAGTGCGGCCGGCCGCTGGGGTCTTCTACGACGGCGCTGGCGAGGTCGATGCCGAGCTTGTGGTAGAGGGTGGCGAACACCTCCTGGAACTTCACCGGGCGCTCGATCGGTTCTTCACCCAGGCGGTTGGTGGCACCGATGACCTGACCGGTGTTCATTCCGCCACCGGCGAGGAAACAGAAATTCGCCTTCGGCCAGTGGTCGCGGCTGTTCTTCCCGTTAATCTTCGGCGTGCGCCCAAACTCGCCCCACATCACGATCGAGACATCGTCGGCCATGCCACGCTCGTGCAGGTCACTGATCAGCGCACTCAGCCCCTGGTCGAGCAGCGGGAACTCCTCGCGCGAACGTGGGAAATTCATGCCATCACCACCGTGCCAGTCCCAGCGGCTGTAGTTGAGTGAGACGACGCGCGCCCCGGCCTCGACCAGGCGGCGTGCGACGAGGAAGTTCCGGATCATCTTCGGCGCCCCGTCGCGCTGGTAGGCGGGATCATTGACGCCGTAGCGCGCGGCGATCTTCGGATCCTCTTTCGAGAGGTCGAGGGCGTCTGCGAGGCCGCCATCGGAGAGGATCTGCAGCGCCTGCTGGTTGAAGGCATCGAGCCCCACCATCTGGCCGGTCGCGTCGGCGTCACGGCGCATCCGATCCATCGAGGCGCGCAGGGACTCGCGATCCATGAGCCGCTCGAGTGACATCCCCTGCAGGGTCATGCTCTTAGCGCGCGCGTTGGGATCTTTGTCGACGAGCCCCATCGGCGCGGACGGCATACCGATAAAGCCACCGCTGCCGGCCTCGCCCCAGTTCCGATGCCCGGTCGGGTACATCAGCGAGACGTTTGCCGGCGTTGCAGGATCGGCTGGCCCCTGCAGCTTCGAGACCCAGGCACCGAAATTCGGCCAGCCGCCAGCGGGGGCGGCATCGCTGCGCTTCCGGCCGGTCATGCACTGGTAGCAGTCGTGGCCGCCATCCGAGTCGCTCAGCGAGCGGACGATAGCGAACTTGTCGGCCATCTTCGCCAGGCGCGGGAACAGTTCGCAGATCTGGATGCCGGGGACGTTGGTGCCGATCGGGCTGAAGTCGCCGCGGATCTCCGATGGCGCATCTGGCTTGAGGTCGAACATGTCGAGGTGCGACGGCCCACCCGGAAGGTAGATGTTGATCACCGCCTTGTGCGAGGAGCCGGTTCCTGCCTGCGCCTCCAAACCTAAAAGTTGCCCCAACGAAAGTCCGCCTGCCGCCATCCCGCCGACCTTGAGGAAATCGCGCCGCGAATACCCATCGCAGTGCGTGCGGGCGCGATCGGTTCTACCATAAAGTTCGAGCATGCTGCTAGAGGAGTAAGCGGTTCCAGTCAGGAACCGTAGCCAGTGGTCGCGCTGCCGGCAAGCCAGAATCCCCCGGCAATCGCTACCCCACGCATCGCCACCGATCGCTTGCGAGCTTCGGGTCCCGGTCGTATCTAGGCACTGCGCCGATGCTTGCAGCCGTCCCCGACCCATCCGAAATCCAATTCTGGTCCTTCCTTTTCCAGCTGGTCATCCTGATCGCGGTTGCGCTGCTGATCGGGCTGATCTTCGAACGCCTGCACCAGTCGGCAATCCTCGGCTTCCTGCTGACAGGGACGCTGATGGGACCGGCGGTATTTGATGTCGTCCGCACTGAGTCTGGCATCGCCATCCTCGCCGAACTAGGTGTCTCGCTGCTGCTGTTCGCCATCGGCTTGGAATTCTCCGCGAAACGCCTGCTGCGGCTTGGGCCGATCGCGGTCGGCGGAGGCTCGATGCAGGTGCTGGTAACGCTCGCGCTCGGCGCTGGGATCGCGCTGGCGTTCGGGCTCGGGGGGCGCGTCGCGCTGGCTGTCGGGGCAACGGTCGCCCTATCGTCCACCGCCTGCGTGCTGCGCATGTTGACCGACCGGGCGGAGCTCGACTCCGTCCACGGGAGAGGGGCGCTCGGCATCCTGCTGCTACAGGATGTCGCCGTCGTCCCGCTGGTCGTGCTGGTGACTCTGCTAGGGGGTGAGGGCGGGCTCGCCGACCTCGGGATCGGCTTCGCCAAGGCGCTCGCGCTGATCGCTGCGATGGTAGCCGCGTTCTACCTGTTCTCCAACCATGTCCTGCCGAGATTGCTCGGGTCCCTGAACCTGACCAGGAACCGCGAGCTGCTGATCCTGCTCGCCGCGGTCCTGGCAATGGGTTCAGCTGGTATTGCGCACCAGCTGCACATCTCGCCAGCACTCGGTGCCTTTATCGCCGGGATGATGCTGGCGGAGTCGCCCTTCGCCACCCAGATCCGTTCCGACATCTCCGCGCTGCGCGTGCTTTTCCTAACACTGTTTTTCGTCTCTGTCGGGATGCTCGGAGACCCGAAGTGGATCGCGCAACACGCCGGCAGCGTCGCGCTGTGCGTAGCGGCGGTGGTGGTCGGCAAGGCGACGATCATCTCTCTGATCGCCCGCCTGTTCGGTCGCCCGATCCGCCATGCGGTAGCCTGCGGTGTCTCGCTGGCACAGGTCGGCGAATTCGGGATCGTGATCGCCGGCATCGGGAAAGCTAGCGGGCTGATCAGTGAGCACCTGTTCCTGCTGCTGGTCTCGACCACAATCATCTCGCTCTTCCTCACCCCATTCCTCGTCCGCCTGGCACTGCCCCTCGGCCGCATCATCGAACGCGCAAACCCCGGGAGGAAGGATCCCGCGGCCGGGTCGAGCGACGCCGACGAGCGCTCGCGGGCAGGGCGCAGCGATCACGTCATCGTCGCCGGCTTCGGCCCGTCAGGACAACAGGTCGGCGAGACCCTGGTGCAGCTCGGACACCCCGCGATCGTGCTCGATCTGCGCCCGGCGAATGTCGATCTCGCGCGCTCGATGGGGCTCGACGCAGCGGTCGGGGACGCGACCCACCTGGAAGTTCTCCTCCACCACGGCGTCGCGCTGGCAAAGGCGATCGTCATCAGCGTCCCGGACCACCGCGCCTCGACGCAGATCGTGGAGGCGGTGCGCAACATCGCACCCAACATCAACATCATCGTCCGCGCCCGCTACCACCCCTTCGTCGGCGAGCTCGCACGCGCTGGGGCGACCTTCGTTATCGATGAGGAATACCATACTGGCCGCCGCCTCGCCGCCGCGATGCGGGTGGCCTTGTAGCCTGAAAATTCGGATTGCATCTGCTTGGCAGTTCTGTTTCAACGGAGCCTAGCACCCGCCATAGTTGAACCTCCAGTTTTCCATCCCGATGCATCGCTACCTCTTCGCCAAGCTAGCCGCCGTCCTATTAACAATCCCGGTCGGGACGCTCCAAGCCCAGTCCGATCGTATCTCCATCGACAACCGCTCGTCGGTCAACCTGGCCGTGTACCGGGCGCCGATCTCCGCGAAGTCCCGTCCGGTGCGGAGGCTCGCGCCGGGGGAATCTTTCGCGACCCGATCAGGGCGGGACGAGCTGTGGGTGGTATCGACCCCGGTGTGGTACCGGATCGTCGGATCTGTCAGCCTGGCAGACGGTGCATGGAACCGGCGCCTGGTGATCCGCAACTCGGATGTCGAGGCGACCGGCCGCCAGCCAGTGACCACGACCTTCGACAACCGCACCCGTGTTCCCGTGAAGGTGAACATGCTCGTCGAGGGGAAAGAACTCGACTGGATGTGGATCGGCGCCGAGAGCCGCGCTTCGACCTCATCCTTTGAGGGGCAGCAATGGGTGGTGCGGACGCAGTCTGATGCCAGGTTCTTGCGACGGGCGTCGACGCCGCGCGGTTCTGTGACGGTCACGATCGAACGGCGCGGCTACGGGGGCGGAAGCGGCCGGCCGGTCAGACCTCCCAATACCAGCTACCCACCTCCAGAGCCAGAGCGCAACAAGGTGACGATCAAGTTCATCAACGATTCCACGCAGCCGGTCTACATCTACAAGGCGAAGAATGGCGAATGGAAGTACACCAAGCGTATCTACCCCGGACGCGAATTTCCGCTCGAGTTCGAGATCGGCCAGCACATCTCGATCCGCCACCCCTGGTCCGGCGACGAGATCGATCAGTTCCGCGCACCCTACCGGAACTCGACGCATCGGATCGGCCGCGACAGTGACGGACGGTCTGCCCCCCCACGGCGGCGCTGAGCCGGGACAGGCGGTTCTAGCCAAGCGCCCGACCCAGCGCTCAGACCTGGACGAGACAGCTCGCCCCGTCCGGGAGAAGATCGATGCTCGCTTCAGATTCGAGCAGGTTCTCGGTCTCCATGACCTCGATGACGGTATCGAGGATCTCCGGGTCGAGCCGGGAAATCTCGTTGAGGGTCTGGCCGACCACCTCGGGGCGCTTGGCACCTGCCTCGGCCATCTTCTGGGAGACTTTGAAGGCGGTCTCACTCTTGATCAGGCCGACCCGGTTATCGCCGTCCTGTTTCATCGCGCTGGTGACCTGGACGAGACGCTTGACCACTTTCTCCGTGATGTTGTCGACCATCTGCTGGTCGGTGAACGCGACCTTGCGGATGTAGACGGACCCGAGCTGGTATCCCCATTTCTCTGACAGCGGAGACACAGCGTGGCGCACGGTCCGGCTGAGACTGTGGCGGTTCTCTAACATTGTCTCCATCTCGAGGTTGCTGAGGACGGAGATCGTCGAGCTAGCGACGTTCGCCTGAAGCGACCCGTCCGGGTTGGCGTTGATGAAGAGGTAGTCGACCGGGTTGTTCACCCGCATCTCGTACCAGATACCCACGCCCATCGGCGTCCCTTCCTCCGAGTTCACCATCTGGTTGCGCAGGTAGTGCTGGCGCAGCTGCGTACCGACCGTGTACTTCTTGCCGAACAGCGGCACGAGGATTGCGCGCAGACCGAAGGCGCCGATCGGGAACTGCAGGCCGGGCTCGTCGAGTGTGCCGATGACCTTACCGAATAAGGTGAAGACCTGCGCCTCGCACTCCCTGACGATGCTGTAGAGGCCAAACATGCGGGCGATGCCGAGGGCGACCGGGATGAAAAGCAGACCCGCGAGGATGTAGAATGGTTCCATGGTACTGAATCGGTAAATTTTAGCAGTGGATCACTGGGACGACGAGGTCTGGTAGACTCGCCGGGCGCGTTTCAGAAGTGGCACCCGCAGGTTGCGCACATAGGCTTTGAGGGTGCTCGATCCGCCCTCCCCCTTGATGCGGCTCAGCGTTTGTGCGAGCTCGTTGAGCGGGGCGACCTCCGCCTGCGCATTGTTGTTGGCGATCTCGACCGCGCGGTTGCTCATCGTGATCTGCTGCTCGGCATCAGCGCGCGCGGTGCTGATGTCGGCTGCGACCTGGTTGCGCGTGCTGTTGATCGCCGACAGCGCCCGGTCCACCTCCGGTGGCGGGTCGATCTCGGTGATCAGGGCAGCGTCCAGCTCGATCCCGTAGCGGCCGGGGGTCGCGCTGCACTGCTCCTCCATGTACTGGTTGAGCAGCGGCAGGTTCTTGCGCAGATCATTGATCGACACGCCTTCCGAGAGTTCCACCGCCGTCTCGCTGAGCTCGTCCCCCTCCCCCTCAGCCCGCGCATCGGCGATCAGGCTCTGACCTTTGGGATCGACGAAGTTGGCGATTCGCTCGCGCAGCACGGACACGAAGTACCCCATGACGTGTTCGAGCGGGCTCTGCACGCCGAACAGGTAGGCGTAGAGATTGTTCTCGCTGACGCGGTAGCGGATCTGGCCGTTCACACCGGTGGTGAGGTTGTCCTTGGTGACCGACTCGATGGTCTCCTGGTTCTTGCTCGGATCCCAGACCAGATCCACCGCCTGGGTCGACACGCTGACCTTGTGAATTTTCTGCCACGGCCACTTGAAATAGGGTCCGCCGGGCTGCACGACGTGAACGCGCGGGTAGTGGTAGCGCTGCTGCTCGTCCTCCGAGAGCGGTAGCGACTCGTCTCTGTCCGACTCTCCTGAGGTCGCCGGCAGGCGCACCGCTTTGCCAAAGCTGGTTAGGACAGCCCGCTGGTCTGGGCGGACGGTGTAGAATCCAGTGATGAGGACGCGGATGAGGGAATACAGCAACAGCCCGATGAGGAAGTAGATGAACATGCTCATGCACGCAGCCTAGCTAGCCTCATCCCAATACGGAAGCCGAATCGTCGATCATCCCGAGACCGGCCGACTTGCCGGCTGGGTGAGAATCCGCTAGGACTGAAGAGATGAAATTTCTCTGTGCATTGTCCATCCTGTTGATCCAGCCCCACCTATCTGCCGAGACGAAGTACGAAGGCGACTTGACTCCATTCATCTCTGGTGAGCCCGAGTTCGAGATCCAGCAGGTGTTCGCGGCCGGGCGGTTCCCGAACCTGGCGGTGGCGACCGATGGCACGGTGCTCGCAGTATTTGGCAAGGATGGCGTGCGCCTTCGTCGCAGTGAAGATGGCGGCAAGACCTGGGGGGAGGAGATCATCATTGCCGAGCAGGGATTCATGGGTGGGGGCGTGACCGTCGACGAGGGCAGCGGCGACATCCTATCATTCGTCGAAAAATCTCACCCGCCGGCCCCGCTGACCATCTATCGCAGCCGCGATCACGGGAAGACCTGGAAAGCTCAGGAGGGGACTGAGATCAAGCCCGACAAGCAGGGGCACGTGCCATCGATGCACATGAACGATCACGGCATCACCCTCCGGCATGGGGACAAAAAAGGCCGCCTGGTGAGACCGACGCGTTGGTATGGCAGAAAGAACGCCCGCGAGGAATGGCCGACCCACTACACCAACGCGATCTTCAGCGACGACGGCGGCATCACCTGGCAGGCGAGCGAGCCGTTCCCGGAGATGGGAACCGGGGAGGCCTGCATCGTCGAGCTGAGCGATGGGACGCTGTACTACAACTCGCGGGTGCACTGGGACAAACGCCCGAACTTCACCCGGCGGCGCGAGGCGCGTAGCAGCGACTGTGGTGAGACCTGGGATCATTTCCGCATCGTCGAGATCCTCCCTGACGGGCAGCAGAACCGCTCGTACGGCTGCATGGGCGGGCTCACCCGCCTGCCGGTCGCCGGCAGGGACATCCTCCTCTTCAGCAACATCGAAACCAACAACCCGACGCGTGAGAACGGGACGGTCTGGGCGAGCTTCGACGGCGGCAAAACCTGGCCGGTCAAGCGGCTGGCCAATCCAGGCCCGAGCGGCTACTCATCGATGAACGCAGGGCGTCCAGGAACCGCCAGTGGAGGCTGGATCTACCTGATGCCAGAGGCGGGTGGCGCCAAAGTCGCGAGGTTCAAGCTCTCGTGGATCCTTGAGGGCGAGCCGACCGGGGACGGCGAAATTCCGGATTGGGCGGAGTGATCGATCCCACCCGCTAGCGGTAGAAGTCGATCCAGTGCAGATCGATCTTGGCCGGATTGTCCTCGAAGATCGCGGCGGGTAGGGCGATCTCAAAATAACCATCAACAAGCGGAACCTTGCCATTTCCACCAACCGTTTTCACCTCACTGTGGTAGCGGCCGCCCGCTTCGATCGGATCCTCTTCCCCTGCCAGCCTGAGTGAGACTCTGGATGCCTGCTTGCCCGAACTCGACTTCGACCACTCGACGACGGTTTTTCCATTGTCGACCTTGAACGACTCGAGGCCGCGAAGATGCAGACGAATCCTCATTGCGCCCGGCCAGTCCCTGCCCACCCGGGTGATCGTCGCCGAGCCAATCCCTGACTTGCTGTGAACTTCGGCGATCACATTTTCGCCCGAGCCGCCGAGCTCGAGCCGGCTGTCCCCACGCCGCGTCTCGGCCTCGAGATTCGGTTTTCCACCGCCCTCGGCAGGTGCCAAGCCGCCCACCGTGACGATCCACCTCTCCGCGACTTCGATCCCTTTGCGGCGCTCCAAGCTCCCCTGCACCCGCACCATCTTGCCATCGAGCCGCGAGGCGCTCTCTCGGAGCTCGCGATCGTCGCCAAACTCCAGCTCCCAAGTGATCCCCTTGGCGCTGATCGTCACGCCCGTCGTCTCTCCGCCGATGGCGACAATACCCGCATGGAGAACTCCTGTGACATCAACCGTGATCGAGCCGGATTGGTCTGCCCCGATCGCAGGGCGAGCCACCGCAAGCATCGAGATGGACACGAACAGAAGGATGGATTGAAGCGAATTCGACATCGGTCTCAGATTCCAGAATAGTCGAATCCCTTCGAGACGCGAGGTCTCATTCCCCCCAGATTGGCGATTTGTGTTACCTTCTGGCATCTGCCCGCAGTTGCGATGGTGGATGCTTACCAGATCGATGCCCGACCCAGTTGTAGCCGCGCTGAATGAATTCGCCCGAAGCGGCGAAGAGAGCGGCAAAGAGGCCGGTTGCTCCATAGCTCCGATGCTTGCGCCGCTCGATCCCAGCCCCTACCATCGCATGGATGAAGCTCGAGAACGAAATTGGCAAGGCGCTCATCGTCGTCGGTGACGCGACCGAGACGGTCGATACCCTCTACCCGTTCTATAGGCTGATCGAAGCTGGTATCAGACCCGTCGTGGTCGCGCCGGAGCAGCGGCGCTACCAGATGGTGCTGCACGAGGTGAAGCCCGGCTGGACGATCACCAAGGAGTGGGAGGGGTACAGCATCGAGGCGGATCTGGCGTTTTCCGAGGTCGATGAGACGGAGTACCTTGGGATCTTCTTCTCTGGCGGGCGCGCGCCGGAGTACATCCGCTACGACGAGGA
>Ga0316197_10002971_pt1 | contig 12070 bp, 12 predicted proteins | sample OudBiesiAoxic_MG_FD_204939 | JGI IMG/M metagenome (GOLD analysis project Ga0316197, IMG submission 204939) | Coastal sediment microbial communities from Oude Bieten Haven, Netherlands - site A oxic | ecosystem: Environmental > Aquatic > Marine > Coastal > Sediment | place: Netherlands...
ACGACCTTCCGCGGCCACGCCCCAGGTTCGCCCACGGCCTGGAGGTCGCGATCCCAGGTGGACCCGTCGTCCTCGCTAGCTTCCACGTCAGCCAGCAGAACACCTTCACGGGCCGCTTGACGGAGCCGATGTTGGACGCCGTGTTTGAGCGAGCGAGAGAAGTGGCGGGTCGCACGTAGCAGGAAGATGCGAGAACCGAAATCGGAGTCGCTGCGGTGGGGCTGCCGTTGCGGTGACCGGCGATCGGCGAGCGTTCTTGCTACCAGATACTCCGACGCACCTCCGACGCACGCATCTTTCGCTCGAAGGCGTCGGCAAGGTACGGATAGGGGTTCACCTTGGTGCCGTCGATATGGAGTTCGAAGTGGGTGTGCGAGCCGGTGTGCTCGGCGTTTCCTGAGTCGCCGACGAACCCGACGACATCACCGGCCTTCACGAATACCCCTACCTCGAGGCCCTCGGCGAACGCGATCTCCGAGCCGCCGTCACCGTCGTCGGTTCCTGGATTGTCGTTGTTCAGGTGGAGATAGTGGCTCGTCCACCCGTCGGCGTGGCGGATCATGATGTTCCATCCCGAAAGGCGGTTCCAATCGAGACGCTCGACGATCCCCTCCTCTACGGCCACGATCGATGTCCCCTTTGGGCTCATGATGTCGGTTCCAGCGTGGCGGCGACCGCCGGAGCGTCCTGCGCCCCAGGTGTCGCCGAACTCCACGGTCGAGGTTTCGTGGGGAAATGCCTTGATGATGAAGTCGATTGGTTCCTCCGACGATGCTGCCTCCGAGGGCGCGGCTGCGAGGGCAAACGTCGCCACCAGCATGGCGGCGCCGATTGCTCCGAGCGCGACGCGATAGATCGCACGGTTCATGGGAATTGCTCCTTCCGTCCGTCGCCGCAGTTCCTGACCCGCGGCATCCGGTCCTCTGGTAGCTCGAAGCCGAAACGGTAGACATCGAACTCAGATATCGCTCCCGAGTAGGGGGATGTGCATCGGTACTCTCACGTCCGCTTACGAGCTGGAGAAACACCCTTGTCCAACCTTGATACAGCTGCATCGGCCGCTGCTGGAGAACACGACCCCGCGTGGCGGTCTGCCCGGCGTAGCGCTGCGCTCGAAGCGTTCGTTGCCGCCGAAATGCCGACGCAGGCCGAAGAGATCTGGCGATACGTCGATCTCGACTTCGACCTCAGCGCTTTCGACCCAGCCGCCGGATCCGCGGACGAGTTGGGCGAAGACCCGTTGCTCGAGTACCTGGCCGAACCCATTGCCGTTGGCGTGATTGGCGACACGTTCGTCGGGTCTCAATTCGACGACAACGCGTTCACCGTCATGTCGTTGCGGAGCGCCGCCGCTGATCGGTCGGCGCTGATCGAAGACCTCACCGATCGGGTGGGTCTCTCAGAGGTCGACGGCATTTTCGCATCTGCGGTCGACGCATTCGGAGGAGATGGCGTCTTCATCCATGCAGGGCCCTCGATCGTCGCGCCGTCGGTCGTCGCGATCGATCTCCACGCCGGCCCAACCGGATCGGTGAGCTTCCCGACAATCGCCATCATCGCCGAGGAGCATGCCGATGTCTCGGTCGTCGTTCATCTTCGCTCGGGGGCCGAAACGGAGGCCCTCGTCGTGCCCCAGTTCTCGATCGTTGTTGGCAACGGTGCCCGCGTCTCCTTGAGTCTTGTGCAGAACCTCGGATACGGCGTGCGATCGCTCGGCTTCCTCCGGTCTGAAGTTGGTCCCGATGCCCGTTTCCAGTTCGGAGAGATCGGCCTCGGCGGGCTTTTGGCCCGGCTGCATCTCGACGTTGGTCTCGAGGGCCGCGGATCATCGGCGAACGTTGTTGGTGCCTACTTCGGGGAGGAGCACCAGGTACTCGACTACCGCTACTTCATGAGACACGTCGGAACGAACACGCGGTCGGACATGTTCCTCAAGGGAGCAGTTGAGGATGAGGCTCGCTCGGTGTTCACCGGAATGATCCGTATCGAGGAGACCGGCCAGAAGACCGAGGCATTCCAGACCAACCGCAACCTGATCCTCTCGGAGGGGGCCTCGGCTCAGTCGGTGCCAAATCTCGAGATCCTGGCGAACGACGTGCGCTGCGGCCATGGATCCACCGTTGGTCCGCTCGACCACGAGCAGCGCTACTACCTCATGAGTCGTGGCCTTGCACCCGAGCGCGCCGATCGGCTTCAGGTGCGTGGTTTCTTTGCGGAGGCGCTGGCAAAGCTGCCGCATCCGGAGCTTGCCGAGCCGGTTGGCACGTGGATCAATCGCAAGTACGAGACGGCCCAGGAAGAGGGGAGGGTGCGATGAGGATTGAGATCGCACCTATTGCCGATCTTCCCGACGGTCGCGGCGTCCGCGTCGAGGTCGCCGGGGAGACCATCGCGTTGTTCCGGACCGGCGGGTCGGTGCATGCGCTCGAAGATCGGTGCAGCCACGCCGAGGCCTCGCTCTCCGAGGGCGACGTGTTCGACGGAGAGGTCGAGTGCCCGCGTCACGGATCGCCGTTCGATCTGGCAACCGGCGAACCGGGGGCACTTCCGGCCACGAAGGCCGTGCCCGTGTTCCCGACCACCGTGGAAGACGGGGTTGTCTATGTGACCCTCGAAGGAGCGTCTTGATGTCGAATGCGCTGCAAATCACGAACCTCACTGCACGTCTTGGAGACCTCGAAATCCTGAAGGGCATCGATCTCGAAGTACCGTTCGGCGAGGTCCACGCGCTCATGGGGCCCAACGGGTCTGGCAAGTCGACCCTCACGCACGTCCTGATGGGCAACAGCGACTACGAGGCCGGAGGTTCGGCCCTTGTCGGTGGCATCGAGGTCATGGGGCTCCCCGTTCACGACCGGGCCAGGGCTGGGCTCTTCGAGGCATTCCAGTATCCGACCGAGATTGCCGGCGTCTCCCTCGATGATCTCATCGAGGAGATGATCGACGTCTCCGACGATGCTGTTCGCGCTCGCCAGAGAACCGTCGACGCTGCCCGCCTGCTCGACATGGATCGGTTCATGGCCCGCGCCATCAACGCCGGCCTGTCCGGCGGCGAGAAGAAGCGCTCCGAGATGTTCCAGCTGGCCGTTTCGGCGCCGAAGGTGGCAGTGCTCGACGAGATCGACTCCGGTCTGGACATCGACGCCGTCCGTGAGGTCGCCGCGATGGTTGAGGCCCTGCGAAGCCCGACGCTCGGTGTGCTGGTGATCACGCACTACAGCCGCATTCTCGGGTACATGGACCCGGATCGGGTTCATGTGATGGTCGACGGCCGCGTTGTCGAATCAGGCGGACCTGAAGTCGCAGAGCGTCTCGAGGCCGAGGGATACGCGGCGCGCCGCTAGCGGCAAGTGACGGCTCCCGGAGGTAGCTGCCGACGTACCGGTGTTGGCCGGTGCGGGAGAGGAAAGCAGCAGTTTCCGCAGGAAACTGCCGACGTACCGGCGTTAGCCGGTACGCAGACTCGTAGACTCGACTTCGTGAACTGGTTCTCCGATCGTGACGACGCGCGCTCGTACGTGCTCGAACTCACCCGCCTGTGGGTGGTCTGGATCTCCGGCCTTGTTGCGCTGTTCGCTGTGCAGGGGTGGTTCGTGCTGCTGGCCGGCGTTGTCGCGGTCGGCCTGCTCGTCTGGCTGGTTCGCCCCATCCAGGCTCGCGCCTCTGCCGTCGACGATCCCGACGAGACCGTCGAGGGCGGCGGCGGTCGGTTTGGGGCTACCCGCACGCGAGGCGAAATGGCGCTGCGCGAGCTGCTCTACGGCGAGTCGCCGCTCGCCGAGGCCGTGAACGAGTTCGGGCTCTGGTCTGGTCTCATCTGGGTGCGTCGCTTCGTTATCGCCGTGTCGGCCGTGGCCTTCGCGGTGGTGTTCATCGACATCCTGCGCGGCCCGCAATGAGCGTCGCCGTCGACCAAGTGGAGGGCGTCGCCCGGCTGGCCACCATTCTCAGTGCCGCCCAGCGGATTCTCATCTTCTCCGGCGCTGGAATCTCGACCGCGAGCGGCATCCCCGACTACCGGGGGCCGAAGGGTGTCTGGAACACCCGCCGTCCGGTCTTCTACGACGAGTTCATGTCCAGCCACGCATCCCGCGTCGAGTACTGGCGGCAGAAGGCCGAGGACCGCGAGGCGTTCCGGGCGGCGCGGCCAAACGCCGTCCACGAGGCCGTCGTCGCGCTCGAGCGGGCAGCACGGCTCGAGCTCCTCGTTACGCAGAACGTCGATGGACTCCATCGTATTGCCGGCACGACGGAGGAGAAGCTGGTCGAGATCCATGGAACGAACGGGCTGGTCGAATGCCAGACCTGCTCGGCGCGGACCGATCCGAGTGGACCGTTTGAGGCATTCGTCGCGGACGGCGAACCGCCGGTGTGTGCGTGTGGCGGCTTTCTCAAGCCGGCGACGATCTCGTTCGGGCAAGCGCTGCGGATGGAGGATCTGACGCGGTCGTGCGAAGCGGCCAACCGATCAGACGCGGCGCTCGCGCTCGGCTCGACGCTCCTGGTCACACCTGCTGCCGACATTCCGCTGGAGGCTGCGCGCAGCGGGTCGTGCTACGCCATCGTCAACCGTGGCCCGACCGAGCACGACGACTCGCCATTCGTGACGCTCCGAATCGACGGCGACGTCGGCGCCATCTTCCCGGAGGCGGTCGCTCAGGCTCTCGCCGGGGTGTGACGATGGGGCGCCGCCCGACGGTCGCGGTATCCTGAGGACACATCCCGCTACGAAGGAGCACCCATGCGGATCGAACGTGACTCGATGGGAGAGGTGGCCGTCCCCGACGACGCCTACTACGGCGCATCGACCCAGCGAGCGGTCGACAACTTCCCGATCTCGGACCTCCGATTTGGGCGCCGTTTCGTCTGGGCACTCGGGCTGATCAAGGGCTCTGCGGCCGAGATGAATGCCTCGATGGGCATTGTCGACGAGACCAAGGCGGGCGCGATCATGACGGCTGCTGAAGAACTGATGGATGGGCGGTTCGACGCCCAATTCGTCGTTGACATCTTCCAGACCGGCTCCGGTACGTCGACGAATATGAACGCCAACGAGGTGCTGTCGAACCGCGCGACCGAGATCCTGGGCGGGGAGATCGGCTCCAAGCTCGTCCACCCCAACGATCACGTGAACGCCGGCCAGTCCTCAAACGACGTCATTCCGACGGCGATGCACGTCGCGGCGGTCGCCGCCATCGAGGAGGATCTCCTCCCGGCGCTTCGCAATCTCGAGGTGAGCCTTGGGGTGAAGGCCGTCGAATTCGATGATGTCTTGAAGTCGGGCCGGACGCACCTGCAGGACGCCACGCCCATTCGGCTGGGTCAGGAGTTCGCCGGCTACGCCGCTCAGATCGCAAAGGGCGTCGAGCGAGTGGAGGCGGCGCTTCCCGACCTGCGCGAACTGGCGCTCGGCGGAACAGCGGTCGGAACCGGGATCAACGCGCCGGAGGGGTTCGCTGCCGGCACGATCGCCATCATGAGTCGGCGCTCTGGATTCGCCTTCGTCGAAGCCGAGAACCACTTCGAGGCTCAGGCGGCGAAGGACGCGTATGTCAACGCCTCCGGTGTGCTGAAGACCGTTGCGACCTCGATGTTCAAGATCGCGAACGACCTCCGTTGGCTGTCATCCGGTCCGCGCAACGGCATCGGCGAGATCACACTGCCGTCGTTGCAGCCGGGTTCATCGATAATGCCGGGGAAGATCAATCCGGTGATCCCAGAAGCTGTGATGATGATCGCCTCGCGCGTGTTTGGAAACGACGTCACCATTACCTGGGGTGGGGCCAACGGGAACTTCGAGCTCAACGTGATGATGCCGGTGATGAGTCATGCGATGCTCGAGTCGATCGAGTTGCTCGCGGCCGGCGCCCGAGTCCTCAAGGACATGACCGTCGACGGGATCACGGCCAACGCCGACCGAGCGGCCTGGCTTCTCGATCAGAACGCCATCGTTGCCACATCGCTGGTACCCCATATCGGATACGACAAGGTCGCCGAGATCATCAAGAAGGCCTTCGCCGAGGGCCGTGGCGTACGCGAGGTCGCCCTGGAGATGGCGGTGCTCCCAGAGGACGAGCTCGACGCTGCCCTCGACGTCCGTCCCATGACCGAGGGCGGATGACGGAGAGACGCAGGATGCACGCGGTGAGGAGGTTGGCGTCAGTCTGGTGACTGGGGTTGGCCTCCCCCTAGGGTGTGAACGATGACTACCGACCGCCGCGATCTCACGGAGGGGTTTCTCTTCACGGATCAGTACCAGCTCACGATGTCGCAGCTGTACTGGAAGTATGGCTTGCACGAACGAACCGCCCAGTTCGACTACTTCTTTCGTCGATACCCGGACTACGGGCGGCACCAGGCGGGCTATGCGGTGTTCGCCGGGCTCGATTGGCTGCTTGATTGGATTGAGACGACGCGGGTGAGAGATGCCGATCTCGATCAGCTCCGTGGTCAGCACGACATCGCCGGCCGGCGACGATTCGACGAAGGCTTCCTCGCCTGGCTCGCCGAGACCGGTGGATTCGGCAGCGTCTCCATCCGTTCCGTGCCCGAAGGGCGGGTTGTGCACGGCCACGAGCCCATTGCCGTCGTCGAAGGGCCGCTCGCCGTAGCGCAGATTCTCGAAACCTCGTTCCTGAACCATCTCAACTACCAGACCCTGGTTGCCACCAAGGCCTCGCGCGTCTCCGAGGCGGCGGCTGGGGGGCCGGTGCTGGAGTTCGGCATGCGGCGCGGTCCGGACGTTGGAGCGAACGCCGGCACGCGGGCTGCGTTGATCGGCGGCGCCGACGCCTCGAGCAATGTCGGAGCGTCGTCGGCCATGGGCGTCGACCCCCAGGGCACCCATGCTCATTCGATGGTTCAACTCTTCATGGCGCTTGGAGAGGGCGAGATCGGAGCGTTCCGCGCGTATGCCGCCACCTACCCCGACGAGTGCGTGCTCCTCGTCGACACGATCGACACGCTCGAGAGCGGCATACCCAACGCCATCCGGGTCTTCGAGGAGCTGCGGGCCGATGGCCACGAACCCATTGGGATCCGGCTCGACTCGGGAGACCTGGCTCACCTCGCTGTCCGCTCTGCGCAGATGCTCGACGAAGCGGGATTCCCAGACACCCGAATCGTCCTGTCGTCGGAGCTCGACGAGCTGGCAATGTGGCAAATCCGCGCCCAGATTGTCGATGAGGCGCCTCGCTACGGGGTCAACGGCAATGCCGTGCTCCATCGCCTCACCTACGGGGTCGGAACCCGGCTGATCACATCTCAGGGCTATTCCGCGCTCGGGGGCGTCTACAAGCTCGTGGCGATCGACGGCTCGGGGGAGTGGATTCCCGCGATGAAGATCTCGGACACGCCGGAGAAGATGCCGATTCCCGGCGACAAGCGGGTGTGGCGGGTCTACGACCAGCGAGGATTGGCAACGGCCGACGTGGTCTCGGCCGGCGACGAGGATCTCTCGTTCGGCGGTAGCCTCGAGCTCTACCACCCCCATCGCGAGGGCATCGCCCGCCACCTGGAAGGCATTCGCGATGTCGAGGAACTCGTCGTTCCCGTGTACGGCGAGGGCGAGCGAGTTGGTGCGTCGCCGTCGCTCGACGAGATGCGGAAGCGCCGATCACTCGACCTGGAGCGGCTCGACTCCGGCGTTCGCAGGCTCGTCAACCCACACGTCTATCACGTGTCGTTGACCAAGCAGGTGAAGGAGCTTCAAGGGGAGATGATCGCCAGGGAGCGGCGCTTCGGCTAGTCGCTCTCGATCCGATCCTTGAGCGCCGCATTCGTCGACTCGCATTGGTAATGCAACACACTGTTGCATTAGAATAGCCTCATGCAATCCATGAAGAGACCCGGCGGACGATCTGCACGCGTCCGCACCGCCGTCCTCGAGGCAGCGGTCCTCGAACTCGGTGAGTTCGGGTGGCGTTCGCTGAGCGTCGAGAGAATCGCTGCCCGCTCGGGGGTTCACAAGACCACGATCTACCGGCGGTGGGGGAGCGCAGACCGTGTGGTGCTCGACGCGCTGCTGGAGCGGGGGAGCGAGGGCATCCCGATCCCCGACACCGGTGACCTCAGCGACGACCTCGTTGGTTTGGGACGATCGACCGCGGCCGCCATCGCGGACCCGATCGGTCGCGCTCTTGCTTCGGCTGTCATCAGCGAGCCCGACTCGCCGACGATCCAGCGCCTCGCCGATACTTTCTGGTCCCAGCGATTCGAGGAGGCGCGGGTGATCGTCGACCGGGCGAAGACGCGTGGCGATGTCCAAGCGAACGCGGATGCCGGCCGGGTCGTCGAAACCGTCGCCGCCCAGGTGTGGTTCCGGGTCATGATGCGCCGCGGCGACGTGACCGATGCGTGGCTCAAAGAGATCGTCGACTCGGTGACAGAAGCCCTGCCTCGTCCGGACGAGAGCCGCTGAGCGAGAGCGAAGAGCGAACAGGGGATGTCCTGACGCGGGTCCGGTCATTGCAGCTTGTTCTTCGTCGTTTCGTGTAACACCCGTTGGATATGTTGTGGTCATGTTGTCGTGGTCTTCAAACTGGACCTTGGATGAGATGCATGCCGAGTTCGCGGAGTGCGAGGCGCAGATCTCCGAGTTGCGGAACCGCCAAGCGGTGATCGTCAACGAGCTCGACAAAGCCAACGTGGCGGCGGGCGCGGGGCATCGTTCGATGCCGGAGAACTTGTCGGCCCGGTTCGACCTGTCACGCAGCACGGCCGGCGAGTTGGGGTTTGCGGGGCGCCGGTACCGCCGGTATCCCCAGTTGCAGCGTCGGTGTGCCCGCCAAGAGGTGTCGTTTGAACGCACGGTGGCGATGACGCACCTCGCCGATGCCGGCGCCGACGCCGACACGCTCACCTATTCCGAGTCGTTGGATCTGGTCGGGGTGGGGCGCCTGACGGCCCGGTTGCGTCGGATACGCCGGTTTGATGAATACCAGGCCCACTCGGAGCGATTCGTGGCGATCCAACCCACCCTCGACGAGTCGTCGTGGCGCCTGCTCGGCCAGCTGCCGGCTGCAGATGGTCATGTGGTCGAACAAGCGTTGCATGCCCGTTCGGATGAGTTCCGGGCCCTGCCCGGCGGCGACGAGTGTTCGCGGGGCCAGCGCCAGGCCGATGCGCTGGTCGCAATGGCCCACGACTCGTTGTGCCGCAGCGGCGACCCGGAAGCCCCCTCCAGCGGGTCGGTGAGTGTGATTGTCGATCTCGACGAAGCCAACCCGACTGGCGCAGAGACCGGGTGTCGGATCGAATACGGACCGAGGGTGGGTCCTGCGGCGCTCGAAGAACTCGTCTGCACCGGTGTCGTGCAGATCATCGGCCTCACCGAGGGACGTCCCGTCTCCGCCTCCCCGGCGACCCGGGCGATCCCCCAAGCGGTGCGCCGCTTCGTCGCACGGCGTGACGGCGGCTGCGTCATCGCCGGATGCACCAGCCGGCATCGGCTCGAACCCCCCCACATCCGGCTCCGCGCACACGGCGGGTCGCTCGACCCGGAGAACCTCGCCACCGTGTGCTGGTTCCACCACCACGTCGCCATCGACCGAAACGGCCTCCACCTCCACCCCAACTCACCTCCACTACGCCGCGGACTCATCCGCGCCCCCACCGGCACCGACCCGCCCCACGAGCAACCTCCCAGTCCCGTTGAGCACCCCCAGCCCGGGTCTCCTTCCCGTCAGGGGGAGGTGGCAGCGCCCTCCGGGCGCTGATGGAGCGGGTCACAAACGCAGATCCCAGAGCGCCGCCGGACTCGAGGCGCTACTCGATCCTCACCCCAGAGCGGACCATCTCGGCAATGGCACGGGCGCCGTCGCCGGGGGAGAGATTGACCGGGCGGACTCCGTCCGCGAGCATCGAGGTGGCGAATCCGAGGCGCGCTGCATCGAGCGCCGTCTCCTTCACGCAGTAGTCGGTAGCGAGGCCGACGACGGCGACGGTATCGATACCCACCTCCCTGAGCATGCCCTCGAGAGAGGTTGGTGTCGGTGTCCCCGTCTCGGGGTCACGGACGGTGAACCCCGAGTAGCCGTCCTCGCCACCGACACCCTTCTTCACCTCGGGTCCGGCGACGACGAGATCGGGGTGGAATTCGGATCCCCACGTGTCGCCGACGCAGTGGACCGGCCAGATGCCGCCGTCCTGGGCGAAGTGCGGCGTGCGCTCGGGGTGCCAATCCCGGGTGTAGGCAACGGTTGCACCGCCTGCGGTAGCGGCGTTGATCTGCCCGTTGATGAAAGGAATGCTGTCTTGCCCGCCGACGACCGAGAGGGAACCTTCGGGATCGGCGAAGTCGTTCTGCACGTCGACGACGATGAGGGCGGTGGTGGGTGTGTACTCCATGGGTCGATCGTACCGGCGAGCGGTCGTCGACGAGATCGGTCGGAGTGGTCTATTCCTCGGCCTGGTCCAGAGCGTCGGTCAGCGTCGCCCACGGAAGACCGGCGCACTTGATCCGTACCGGGAATTTCCGCACTCCCTGCAACGCCTCGAGATCGCCAAGCACGGCCCCCGGTCGTTCGGAATCGAGCGGATCGTCGCCGTCGTCGATGCCCATCATCAGCTTGAAGACGGTGGTGAGGCTGCGTGCCTCGTCGACGGTCTTCGCGATTACCGCATCCGACATCATCGAGCCGGATGCCTGTGAGATCGAGCAGCCCTGGCCCTGGATCGCAACGTCGACGATCGCGCCGTCTTCGATTCGCAGGTCGATCGAGAATTCGTCGCCACACGATGGATTCGAGCCCTCGGCATGAACGTGGGGTCCGCTCAACGAGCCGCGATGGCGCGGGTTTCGATAGTGGTCGAGGATGACCTGGCGGTAGAGCTCTTCGAGGGAGGACATGCGCACCGGACGATACCGTCCGAGGGGCGCGTGTCAGGCGTCGAAGCCGAATACGGAGCGAGCCTCGAACAAGCCTTCGACCAGTTGGTCGACATCGTCGTTGGTGTTGTAGACGTAGAAAGAGGCCCGGGCCGTCGCGGGTACGGCGAGATACCGCATGAGCGGCTTCGCGCAATGGTGCCCTGCTCGCACCTCGACGCCACGCTGGTCGAGGATGGTGGCGATATCGTGGGCATGGATGTCGGCGAGGGTGAAGCTCACGGCGCCGCCCCGGTTCGTCGCATCACTCGGTCCGTAGACGGTGAGGTCGGGCACCTCGGCCAGGCGCTTGAGCGCGTAGGCGGTGATCGCGTGCTCGTGGGCTCGAACGTTCTCCATGCCAACGGCGGTGAGATAGTCGACTGCGGCGCCGAGTCCGACGGCCTGGGCGACCGGAGGTGTCCCGGCTTCGAACTTCTGAGGGACGGGCGCCCAGCGCGATTCGTAGAGACCGACGTCGGCGATCATCTCGCCACCGCCCTCGGTCGGCTCCATCTCCTCGAGGCGTTCCGGCTTGCCCCACAAAGCTCCGATCCCCGTCGGTGCAAGCATCTTGTGGCCGGAGAACACGAGAAAGTCGGCGTCGAGCTCTTGCACGTCGGTGGGGGAATGAGGCACGAGTTGGGCGGCGTCGACAACGACGAGAGCACCGATCGCGCGTGCGGCCTCCACGAGTGGGCGCACCGGTCCGAGCGTGCCCGTTACGTTCGACATGCCGGAGATCGCAACGATCTTCACCCGTTCGTCGAGGAGGTCCTCGAGACCGGTGAGGTCCACCTCGTAGGCTTCGTCAAGGGTGAGGTAGACCAGCTCGATGCCGGTGTACCGGGCAAGGAGCTGCCACGGTACGACGTTGGCATGGTGCTCCATCACGGTGAGCACGACGCGGTCTCCCTCGGAGAGATGATTGAGACCCCATCCGTACGCGATGTGGTTGAGTGCTGTCGTGGCTCCGCGCGAGAAGACGATCTCATCGGGCGAAGCTGCGTTGACGAAGGCGGCAACCTTGGCTCGGGCTCCCTCGTAGGCCTCGGTGGCCTCTGCCGACATGGTGTTCACGCCACGGTGGACGTTGGCGTTCTTGGTCCGGTAGAAGTCGTCGACTGCATCGAGTACCTGCACCGGCTTCTGGGTCGTCGCGGCGGAGTCGAGATAGACCAAGGGCCACCCGTTGACTTCTCG
>Ga0316197_10002972_pt1 | contig 12070 bp, 11 predicted proteins | sample OudBiesiAoxic_MG_FD_204939 | JGI IMG/M metagenome (GOLD analysis project Ga0316197, IMG submission 204939) | Coastal sediment microbial communities from Oude Bieten Haven, Netherlands - site A oxic | ecosystem: Environmental > Aquatic > Marine > Coastal > Sediment | place: Netherlands...
CGCCGGGATCGACAACCTCCGAAACCGAGCCCGGCGGCCAGGCGATGACCGGCGTTCCGCAGGACATCGCCTCGATCATCACGAGGCCGAAAGGCTCGGGCCAGTCGATCGGAAAAAGGAGCGCCGCAGCGTCCCCCAGAAACCGGGCCTTCTCGAGCTCGTCAATCTCGCCGATGAACTCGATCCCGGGATGCGCCGAGACCATCGGCGCGATTCGATCGTGCCAGTAATCGAGGTCGGCCGCCGCTTCGATCTTGGCGGCGATCTTCAGCGGCATGCCCGCCCTGACGGCGATCTCGATGGCCCTGTCGGGGCGCTTTTCGGGAGAGATGCGGCCAAGGAACGCGAGATACCCTCCCCTTGCCTCAGGGCTGAACGGGAGCAGGTCCTTCGGTAGGCCATGATGAACCGTGCCGGCCCAGTTGACGTGCGGCATTGGGGCGCGTTGGCTGTCGGAGATCGAGACCAGAGGCGCTTTCGTGACGGAACTGTAGAAGGGCGCGAGATCCGGCAGGTCGAGCCTGCCATGAAGAGTCGTCACCATGGGCACGTCGAGCAGCCTTGCCAACGGGAACTGCAGGAAGTCGATGTGGAAGTGCAGGATGTCGAACCGCTCGGCGCGGGCGGCGACCTGATCAATCATCGAGACGTGGCTTGGAAGGGGGTCACGGGACCGCATGTCCAGACGAAGGCCGGTCGGGACACAGGGCACGAGGTCCGCCCGCGTTATCGAGTCACCGCTGGCGAACAGGGTCACGTCATGTCCAAGATCGATCAGAGCCTCGGTCAGATTGGCTACGACACGCTCCGTTCCGCCGTACATCCTTGGCGGCACGCTTTCATATAGTGGCGATATCTGAGCAATGCGCATGACCCATCCCCCTCGTCCCCAACAACTTGAATATGAGCAACCGGAACGCATTTCTCAAGGCCGTCCCGCGATTGGCGAAGGCGACTGTTTGGACCGATTGGCTGTCTCGGTCGGGATGAGAGATGGGAAAGACGGCCGACGCGCTCCGAATGGAGAGCAAGAAGTAGCGCTGGACTCCCTGCGTGAGGCCCTGCAGCCTGAGCCTGATGCGAGGTGATGCACGACGCTTCACCGTCGAGACCGAAGCGGAAGGCGGTTGCACATGACCGATGCGGTGGACGCGTTGCGCGCGCGGATCGCGGCCTTGGAGGCGGACCTCGAGGCCGCGCTCTCGGACGAGCGGTCGAAGCTGATGTTCCGACTGGAGAATGGTCGCGCGCTCTTCGATGCGGAGGTCAATCGCCGCCACGCCGAGTTGCGCACGAGTCTGCGAAGCTACCTTGGTGGCGCCAGTCCGCTCGTCGTGATCACGGCGCCGTTCATCTACGCCATGATCGTGCCGCTCCTGCTGCTCGACGCCGCCCTGATGGTCTATCAGGCGATCTGCTTCCGGGCTTACGGGATCGCGCGCGTGAGCCGGTCCGATCACATCGTTTTCGATCGCCACCGGCTGCAGTATCTGAATTCGCTCCAGAAGCTGAACTGCGTCTACTGCTCCTACGCGAACGGTCTGCTGGCGCTCGCGGTCGAGATCGCGGCCCGTACCGAGGCTTACTGGTGCCCCATAAAGCATTCACAAAGGCTGCCGGCCGCGCATCGCCTCTACGGGGATTTCGCGGAGTACGGCGATGCCGAAGCCTTTCACGCGCGGATGCGGTCCCTGAACGACCGGCCGAACGACGCGTCGTGAACGTGAAGACCTTTTCCGGCCCGCGCCGCTGAAACGGGCTGGTGAAGGCGAGGCAGATCAACAGCCCGACGACACCGCGCATGCAGAGCCTCCCCGGACATCATGGCGGCGACGCCACCACCTGACCGCGGGGGCCTCGGCCCTGGTCTCAGACGCCCTCATCGAAGGCGTCGCCGGCCATGAGGATCTCGTAAATGCGTGCCGCGGGACCGCCGGGCGACGCGTCCTCGACCGGCACCGCGTCATCGGCGCCGGACGCCCACGCGGCCGCCTCCTCCAGCGACGTGATGTCGCCGCCGACACCGAGAATCGCCGAGACCTTCCAGTCGGCGATCTCGCCGCAAAGCCGGTGAATGTCCTCAAGTGCCGGCGGGCGGCCTTTGTCCTGCGCCTCGGTCATAACACCTCCTTCTCGATTCCACGCGTTCGCCTTCGCTTCAATCGGCCGCCGCCCGCGAGGCGGCGGCCTTTTTCGTTGGACGCGACTCAAGCGTCCGTTCGGCGACGTGCGCTCGCCCTCCGAACGCCTGCCCGGACGGTCAGCGCGCCTTGACGTCGATCATCTTCTCCTCTTTCCGCGCCTCGGGGGATTTCGGAAGCGTGATCTTCAGGACGCCGTTCCTGAACTCGGCCCCGATCCCGTCGGCGTCGACGTCGTCCGGCAGCCGGAAAAGTCGGTGGAACGCGCCATAGCTGCGCTCGGAGACGTGACGCTCCTTGTCCTTCTCTTCCTTCTCCTCCCTCTTCTCGCCCCTGATCGACAGGTTGCCGTTGGAGAGCTTCACCTCGACGTCCGACTCCGCCATGCCGGGCAACTCGGCCGTCACCTCGTAGGCTTTCTCCTTCTCCTTCATGTCCATCGCCGGAACGACCGGCCAGCGCTCCGCGCGCGGCCAAGCCACCTCGAACGCGGACGGCCTCGGGAACGGCAGCCGCCAGCCCGCCGGCCTGAAATCGTCGAAAAGGCGGTCGACCTCCCGCCGCAACGACTCGAACGGCGACATCGCTTCCCGATCAGTCGCCGGCAGCTTGCTCCCGCTTTCGGCGGGAAGATCCTTCGTCGCGTCATCCATCTGAATACCCTCCTCTGATCCAGTCATCCGACCCCAAGCCGACCGCGGTCGGCCGGGACCTCCCCCGTGCGACCCGGCGAAAGCCGGCATCGCCAACCACGCGGATCGACCCGGGCGGCAGGAGCATTAGGGCGCGATTCCCTGCGCTCCGCATTGACATGCATCAACTCGCATATGGATGAACGAGGACGTCCCGCACCGGTTTCATGTGGGTAGGGGCGGCATCGACGTGGCGCTCTGACGACCGGGCCGGGCTACCGGGGGGCAGAACTCCGTGCCGTCCTCGACGATCTTCCGAAATCCCGCCTCAAGGTCCATCGGATCGATCCATCCACCGACGGGCCGCGCCGGGATGGACGTTCGGGATCGGCCCGGGCGGCCCGTCCGATGCCGAGGACTTCGTTTTCGGGTTCAGATATGCTAGATATGACATGTACGCGGAGGGGGCGCGTTCGGGTGGGGCTGGCCGATCCCGGCCAGATTGCGACATGTTCGAGAAGCTGCTTCACGATGCCCTGACGAAGGGTGTGACGACCGGCGAATTGGAGGTCTGTTATCCTTCAGGCCGGCGGGAGGTCTATGGACCACAAGGTGGACGCGAGGTGGCCGTCCGAATCCAGGACGCCGCGGCGTTGCGCGGGATCGCGCTCGATCCGGGTCTGGCGGTCGGCGAGATGTACATGGAGGGACGCTTCGTGGTCGAGCGGGGCGATGTCGGCGACCTTCTCGACCTGTCCTTCTCCAGTTTCCGGGCCGATACGCTGACCGCCGCGGGCCGACTCGGCGATCTCGGGCGAGGAGCGCTCGGCCGACTGGCCCGGGGCGCGGGCCATGCCGGGATCGCGCGTCGGAACGTCGCGCATCACTACGATCTCGACGAGCGGCTCTACCGGCTCTTCCTGGACGAGGACATGCAGTACTCATGCGCCTGGTTCGAGCGGCCGGACATGAGCCTCGAGGCCGCGCAGCTGGCGAAGAAGCGCCTTGTCGCGGCGAAGCTGATGATCAGGCCGGGCGCGCGCGTGCTCGACATCGGCTGCGGCTGGGGCGGCATGGCGCTCTATCTGGCGCGGGTCTGCGGCGCGGAGGTCACGGGCATCACCCTGAGCGAGGAGCAACTGCGCGTGGCGACGCGCCGTGCGGAGGAGGCGGGTCTGGCGGACCGTGTGACGTTCCGGCTGCAGGATTACCGGGACGTGACGGAGCGGTTCGACGCGGCGGTGTCGGTGGGGATGCTGGAGCATGTCGGGATCGGCCGCATGCGCGACTACATGGCGACCGTGTCGCGGGTCCTTGAGCCGCATGGCGTGATGCTGCTTCACAGCATCGCCAACGCGCGGCCCGCGGCCTACACCTCGCCGTTCATCGCCAAGCACATCTTCCCGGGCGGACGGATCCCCGCGCTGTCTCAGATCGTCGGTCCGGCGGAGGCGGAGGGGCTGCTGTTCCGCGAGATCGAGATCCTGCCGCTGCACTACGCCGAGACTTTGCGCGAGTGGCGCCGCCGGTTCATGGCGGCGCGGGAGCGGGTGCTGCGACTCTATGACGAGCGGTTTCTCAGGATGTGGGAGTTCTATCTGGCGGGCTCGGAGATGTCGTTCCGTCACCGCGACCTCCACGTGGTCCATCTGGAGATGGTCAAGGACTTCGAGACCCTGCCGATCGTTCGGGGTTTCGTGGAGGCCGAGATGTCGAGACTGCGCCGGATCGAGGCGTCCGTTCCGGACTACGCGCGGTTCCACGAGGTCCCGTCAGGACGGCGGCGCCAGACCGCCGCGGAGTAGAACCGCCCGATGTCCAGGACGGAGCGCTCCGCGCGCCGAGTTCGGCCCACGCGAAGTGGCTGGTGGTCTGGCGCTTGGAAAGTGGTCTTGCCTGAAGCGGGTTTTCCTGCCTTTGAATGGTTCCGGGAACGCCATGGACCTGGCGGCGGCGATGTGCACGATCGGCATGACGCAGTCCACGTGTCACCTCTGGCGCAAGGACTTCCACCAGCCGAACGGGTCAGACGATCTCTCGGCGAAATCGCGGTTTGCGGGCATGACCCGGAGTGCCCGCCATGCTCATCTCGGGTCATCGAGCGTGCAGGCGACGTCGATTTCCTCCCCATCGCGAAGGACGCGCAAGGTGATCACGTCTCCCGGTGAATACTCGTCCAGAACATCGACAAGGTCTTCCGAGCCATCGACCCGCCGGCCATCGACCGCCAGGATGATGTCGCCCGCCTGCAACGCGCCGCCACCCGTCCGGCGGGCGGGGCGGAGCCCCGCGTTTTCCGCCGGTGAGCCGGGCTCCGTGCCGAGAACCAGAACGCCGGCCATTCCACGTCGGCGCGCCAGCATGTTGATCCGCTCGTCATGAACGATGCCGAGATACGGCGGCCTGTATACGCCGGTCGCGATCAGCTGCGGGACCACCTGGTTGACGCGATCGGCCGGCACGGCGAAACCGATGCCCGCGCTGCTCCCGGACGGGCTGAAGATGGCTGTGTTCACCCCGACGAGGCGTCCCGAGGAGTCGATGAGCGGACCGCCCGAGTTTCCCGGATTGATCGCCGCGTCCGTCTGGATCAGACCCTCGATCGTCCGGCCGCCGCTCGCCGGTATCTCGCGATCCAGCGCGGAGACGACGCCGGTCGTCAACGTCCAGTCGAGCCCGAACGGATTGCCGATGGCGAGCACGGACTGGCCGACGCGCAGCGTCCCGCTTTCGCCGAGAGGGATCGGGGGAGGCACGTTCCGCCCCGCGTCGATCCTGAGAACGGCGAGGTCGTGGGATGGCGCCCGTCCGACCAGACGCGCCCTCAGCACGCGCCCGTCCGCAAGTCCGACGAGCGCCCCGGACGCTCCGTCGATCACGTGGTCGTTCGTTACGACGTGTCCGGTCCCGTCCCAGACGAAGCCTGAACCCGACCCGCGGGGAACGTCGTGCGTGCGGCGGGAGAAGGGGTCGCGCACCCGCTCCTCCGTCGTGATGGAGACGACCGACGGTCGCGTACGCTCGAACAGCGCGATGGTGGTGTCTTCCTGCGGCGACAGCGCGCCACGCGCGACGACGGTTCGAGGTTCCGCGTCAGGAGCCGACCGGTCGAGAACGATCAGCAGCGCGGCGCCACCCGTCAGGCAGCCGAGAGCGAAAAAGATGACGGCGCGGAATCCGGACGGCATGACGCAGTACGCGATGGGGTGTTCGACGGCAGTGATACCCTTCGGACCCGCCTTCGACAACGGGCGCGCGAACACGACCCGCCCGCGCGCCTGAAGCGGCCACGCGCGCCTGAAGGAGCGGACCGCGTAAGCGCGTTTCCGGCAGGCGGCTTCCGCCGCGGTCCATCAAATCGGCGTTACGAGGTCGTCGGCGTTGTTCAATGGCGCCGTCGAATCACCAGATTCCGTCTGCCCCGGAAAAGGGGGACCCGGCTTCCGCGAAACCGCGTCGCCGCGGTGAAGTTGTGCATCTCGAGGAGGTTCATGACCATGAAACACGAAACCACGCTGTTCGGATCCGATCCATGTCGCGTCCGCGATCACGTCCGCGCCGTATCCGTCGCGGCTCTCGTCGCCGCGACGGCCATGAGCGGCATGCCCGCCAGTTCGCTCGCCGCCGACATCACGCACCCGACGGCGGCGCGCGCCGAAGCGCTGGTCGAAGAGACGGCCGGCGCCCTCGTTACGGTTTCCGTGACGAAAGCGGCGAGCGAACGGCCCGGGCTGTCGCCTGTACCGGACGATGATCCGCTTGGGGAATTCCTTCATCGCTTCGGCGATGGCGGCCCCTTGCCCGCTCCGCCGTTCGGCCGGGGCGGCCGTGACACGGCGCCCGAGGTCCTCACCGGATCCGGCGTCATCGTCGAAAGCGACGGTCTGATAGTGACCTCGGACGCGCTCGTGACATCCGCGGACCGGATCGAAATCGGAACCGGGGATGGCCGCGCTCTCGCGGCGGATCTCGTCGGCCGGGACCCGGTGAGCGGATTGGCCGTTCTTCGGGTCGAGACATCGGAGCCGCTTCCGTCCGCGGGGTGGAGCCCCGAACGGCCGTCGATCGGGCGATCCGTCCTCACCGTCGGGCGAACCGAGGAATATGGACCGCTCCTCTCGTCGGGACTGATCGCCGCCATCGCCGCCGGCGGTGAGATCCTGATCGACGACGGGGAGTCGCCGGCGCTGCTGGGGGCTCCGGTCCTCGACGGCGAAGGGCGTGTGCTCGCGATCCGGACGCAGAGCGGGGATCTGACATCCGGCATGATCGTGGCCGTCGGAGCCGGAATGGCGGAGGGGGTCGTCGACGAGCTCGCGGACAAGGGAACGGTCGCCCGCGGCTATCTCGGGGTCGGCATTCAACCCGTGACGCAAGACCTCGCGGGCGCCCTCGGTCTGGAACGGGCCCGCGGCGCCATCATCGCCGATCTGCGGCCCGGGACGCCCGCCGAAGCCGCGGGATTGCGCCTGGGCGAAGTCATCCTTTCGCTTGACGGGGAGACGGTCGGCGGACCCGCCGATCTTTCGAAAGCGGTCGGAGAGCGGGATCCCGGCGACAGGGTGCGCCTCGGCGTGCTCCGCGACGGCGACGATCTCGACATCGATGTCGCGTTGGCCGCGCTTCCGGGCTCAGAAACGGCACCGCGGGAAGTCGCGGGGATGCCCGTTCCGGAACTCGGCGTGTCGGTTCAGGAACTGTCGCCCGCACTGCGGGAGGCTTTCGGACTGTCGCGGGACGTTTCCGGCCTCGTGATCACCGAAGTCGACGGGCGCGCTGCGGAAGATCTGCGGCCCGGCGACGTCATCGTTTCGATCTTCCGCGACCCGGTCGCCACGGTCGAGGAAATCTCCGAAGCGGCCGGCAAGGCGCGCGACGAAGGCCGCTCCTCGCTGCTTGTCCTGATCGATCGCGGGGGCGCGAGGCTCTTCGTGCCCGTCTCGCTCGTCGCGAGCTAGAAGCCATCTTGAAGCGGCTCCGCCCGGTCGCGGAGCCGCGCCTTTCCGAGACAGCCGCGAAGGGGCGAAAGAGGGACCGGGGTGCGGCATTTTGGCGTCGGTTGCCGGCTTCGGGCCGTTCGAAGGCCATGCGTCGGAGACGTCGACGGTGATTTTGTCCGCAGTTCCAACCTCTCTTGCGCTCGCGGTGGAAGAAAGTCTGCCACCGGGGCCGTTCGGATCGCCATGATCGGCCCCTTTTGGGAAACCTCGCTGCAACGGGGCGAAGTGGATTGAGGCACGAGGACACGACCTGCGCGGATCGTGCTGGACCAGCGTCGGGCGGCTTCGTCCGCAACGCGGTCGCAGGCGCTCCGGCATCGCTGAGAACACAGCTAATGGCCGATTTCTTGGCTGGCATGCAGCCTGGCTCTTGGTCTGGCCAAGATGGTCGGTTCGCCGCAAGAGCGAAGGCCGAATACTCAATCCGACCGCTTCGGGCTCGGCTCGGTCATCTGACTGTTTCAGTCGGGCATCTCACGGCCGAACGGCGGCTTTCAGACCTGGCTCGTGTTCGCTTTGCGCTGGAGTGAATGCCCGCTTTTCATCCCGTGTGATTCTCGCGGATGTCGTGACCGGGGATACCAGCCCTCCGCGCGAAATGGACGAACGGCTGGATCCGCACACCGGCCATCCACCCGTTGACGGGCGAATGTCGGCATTCGGGAAAGCAATGTCGGCGAAAAACCATGACATCGCGCGCCGCCGCCGACACTCCTTGATCCGCAATCGACGGCGAGGACATTTGCCGCCGCGTTCGACCTGAGTCTCCGGCCGGGGACGGCCGACGGGGCGCCCGTCGCATCGTCGCGCCGCCTTTCACGAACAATTAAAGAACATGCCGTTACGTGGTACCCGGCGGCGAAGAACGCTCCCAAACCGACAGGGAAGGCCCGAGACATGGAAATGACGCCCTCGACCGACGCGTTCAAACTCCTGCAGGCGATCAGCCGCGGCCAGGGCATCATGGGCACTGACCGCATCGAGGCCAAGGCGCGCATCCGCTTCACCGTGGCCAAAGCCCTGTCGCAGGGCCGGGTCGGCTTTCATTTCCAGCCGGTCGTCCGGGCCGCTGATCCGGATTTCCCGGCGTTCCATGAGATGCTGGCGCGCCTGACGCTGCCCAACGGCCAGATCCTGGCGGCGGGCGCGTTCCTGCCGCTCGTCGCCGACGGTCCTCTCGGTCGCGCCATCGACCGGCTCGCGCTCGCGCAGGCCTTGCGCCACCTGGCAGAAAACCCGGGCATGCGCCTCTCGATCAACATCTCGCCGCTCTCGATGGGCGACGAGGACTGGCTCGCCATTCTCGGCGCCGCCGCGCGCGGCGGGACCGGAATCTGCGGCCGGCTGATTCTCGAGATCACCGAGGATGCCGCGATCCAGAACGCGCCGATGCTCCGCGATTTCATGGAACATGTCCGCGCCACCGGATGCGCGCTGGCGCTCGACGATTTCGGCGCCGGGGCGACCGGCTTCCGGCACTTCCGCGATTTCCGCTTCGACATCGCCAAGATCGACGGCGCTTTCGTCCAGGGCGTCCACGCCTCGCCCGATTCGCAGGCCCTGGTCGAATGTCTCATCTCGATCGCGCGGCACTTCGAGATGATGCTGGTGGCCGAACGGGTCGAGGATCCGGCCGACGCGGACTGGTTGCGCGAACACGGGGTCGACTGCATGCAGGGGTATCTCTACGGCCGTCCCGCCGCCATCGCCCGGACGTCGCTCCGGGTGGTCGACGCGGCGCGCCGCGCCGGCTGACCGCTCAGCCGTCCTTGACCAGCTTCGAGAGCTGCGACTGCATCTCCGCGAGCTGCGTCTTCAGCGCCTCGAGCTCGACCTCTTTCGACGCCACCTTCGGCGTCTCCGCCGGCTTCTCGTTGATCGACATGCCCGGGCGGGTCGCGAACGGCGCGAACATCCGCATGGCGTTGTCGAACCACTCCATGTTCTGTCGCGCCAGCACCTCGAAATTCGCCAGCGCCGGATTGGCCTCGAAGGCGGTACGGACCTGCTCGCGCATCTTTTCCTGATTGTGCGCGAAGGTCTCCATCGAGGCGTCCAGATATCCCGGCACGAATCCCTGCAGCGTGTCGCCGTAAAGCCGGATCAGCGAGCGCAGGAAATTCGCCGGCAGCATGTTCGGCCCGTCCTTGGCCTCTTCCTCGAAGATGATCTGCGCCAGGACCCCGCGCGTGATGTCGTCGCCGGACTTGGCGTCCCTGACAACGAAATCCTCGCCGTCGCGCACCATCTGCGCCAGATGGTCGAGCGTCACGTAGCTCGATTTCGAGGTGTTATAGAGCCGCCGGTTGGCGTACTTCTTGATGATGATCGGCCCGCCATCGTTGTTTTTGCTCTTCACGGCCAAGGGATCGTCTCCTGCTTCGTGCGGGCGGATGATGCTCGGACCTTACCGCCCCGGCGCGGCGGGGCAAAGTCCTTTTCGCGCGTGCGAATTCGCAACGCGACGGGGTGCGGCGTGATCGAGGCCGAGACCCGCGAGGCGCCCGTCTCCGAGCCGCCCGAAGACCCGCCGCCGCCGGGCCGCGAGCGCGCCCGCGCCCGCGCCTATCTCGACCTTTTCGAGCGCCATGTGCTGCGCGCGGCGCTCGGTCGGCCGGCGCGCGACGGCTCCGTCATCGAACGGCGATGATCCCGCCCGCGCCGCACCGGGTCGGTCAGCCGAGCCCGCTCGTCTTCCATCTCGGCGCGGCGCTTTCCGCCTACGGCCAGGCCCTGTTCGCCGCGCCCCGCGCCGACACGTCGGATTTTCCGTGGTCCGAGGATCTCGCCGCCGCCGCCGCGGCCCTCGGTCCCGATCTCGACCGCACCGAGATCGCCGCCGAACTGGGCGCCCGCCTCGCCGCCACGCTGCGCGGTCTCGAGGCTTGGCAGACCCATCCGTGGCGCCGCCCACTCGCCGACCCGCCCGAGATCTGGCGCGCGGGCGGCGCGCGCCTGCTCGACTACGGCGCGGCCCCCGAAGCCACCGATCCCGACGGACCGCCGGTCCTCGTGATCCCGAGCCTCATCAACAGGGCCTATATCCTCGACCTCACCGCCGAGCGGTCCATGCTGCGCCGCCTCGCGGGCAGGGGCCTCCGACCCGTCCTGCTCGACTGGGGCGCGCCGGGCCGCGCCGAGACCGGCTTCGATCTCGACGCCTACGGCGCGCGCCGCCTCCTTCCCGCGCTGCGCCATCTCCAGACCATGACCGGTCGCCCGGTCTCCGTGCTCGGCTACTGCATGGGTGGAACGCTCGCCGCGGGTCTCGCAGCGCGCGAACCGAATGGCGTGGCCAGCCTCTCGACCATCGGCGCGCCCTGGGATTTCGCCTCGACCGACGGCATTGCCGGCGGCTTCCGCGCGCTGATCCGCGCCCAGGGACCCCACCGCGTCGAAACCCTGCTCGACAGCATGGGCCAGGCCTTCGGCGCGGTCCCGGTCTCGCTCTTCCAGACGCTCTTCGCGCTGGTGAACCCGCTCCAGGCCGCGCTCAAATTCCGCCGCTTCTCCGCCCTCGACCCCGACAGCCCCGCCGCCCGCCATTTCGTGGCGCTCGAAGACTGGCTGGCCGATGGCGTGCCGATGGCCGCGCCCGCCGCGCGCGACCTGCTCGTCGACTGGCAGATCCGCAACGTCACCGCGTCCGGGCGCTGGGCCTTCCTCGGCGGCCCGGTGGACCCAAGCGCGATCCGCGTCCCATCGCTCGTCTTCTGCGGGCGCGGCGATTCCATCGCGCCGGCGCCCCTCGCGCGACCTCTGGGCGCTCTCATTCCGGACGCCACCCTCATCGAGCCCGTGACCGGCCATGTCGGCATGATCGTCGGAAGCGCGGCCCCTGCCCAAGTCTGGGACCCGCTCGCGGCTTTCCTCGCCGCCCATGCCGGTTGAGACCCGCCGGGAGACGTGCGACCAAATCCCGGAACAGGTCGCGCGGTGATTCGCGCGGCGGGAACGCAGGGACCGGCTGACGGTCCGTTGGGGGAGACTCGAATGACCGACATCGTCATCGCATCGGCGGCGCGCACGCCCGTCGGAAGCTTTCTGGGCAGCTTTGCCAACACGCCCGCCCATGATCTCGGCGCGGCCGTCATCACCGCCGCGCTCGAACGCGCCGGCGTCGACGCTTCGGACGTCTCCGAGACCATTCTCGGCCAGGTCCTGACGGCGGGGCAGGGCCAGAACCCCGCCCGCCAGGCGCACATCCTCGCCGGCCTGCCGATCGAGAGCGCCGCCTGGGGCATAAACCAGGTCTGCGGCTCGGGCCTGCGCGCCGTGGCGCTCGGAGCCCAGCACA
>Ga0316197_10002973_pt1 | contig 12064 bp, 10 predicted proteins | sample OudBiesiAoxic_MG_FD_204939 | JGI IMG/M metagenome (GOLD analysis project Ga0316197, IMG submission 204939) | Coastal sediment microbial communities from Oude Bieten Haven, Netherlands - site A oxic | ecosystem: Environmental > Aquatic > Marine > Coastal > Sediment | place: Netherlands...
ATGCGTCAACACGACCAGGCGCTCGGCCTGCTCATCCAGGTCCAGCGTCTCGCGAGCTTCGTAAACCGCATTGACCCGGGCGAAGATCTTTTCGTCGAGGAGTATCGCATCACGCTCACGAGTCAAAACAGGGGAGATCTCAACTTCCAGCTTTTGCAGCACATCGTTGGTATCGGTATTGGTGATATTGCTGAATACAAGGTTCACCCGCGTGAGTGACTGGCCTGCCAGTTCCAGTGCCTCAATGGTGTTTTCAAAAGTCGGTGGTTCAGGGTTGTCTCGAATCGCGGCAATTTCAACCCGCTGCTCCTCAATTCCTGCCTCGAAGGCAGGTTTGTAGTGTTCGTCACCAATGGCATCGAAGGGAGGAATGCCATACGGCGTATCCCATTCTGAAAAAAATGGGTTGTCGTCCATCACTTCAACGACTTCTTCCACAACTGGCTCATCGGATACTGCGCTCATACCGGGATCTACCGTTTCGTCTGCCTTATCTGAGCAACCGAACAGGGCAACTGCCAGGCCGGCGGCGACAAGGGATTTAAGGGGAAAGTTCTGTTGTTTGTTCATGCTGTGTCCTGATTGATCGATAACCGGCTTAAGCTAACATTTTTTGAGCCTGATTTGCTGACCAGACCGGCTAAAATCGCCTAAAAATCAGCTTCTCATGATCATTGTCAGGAACCATGCCGCCATCGACAATTAGTGATCAATCACATGCATTTGCCAGAGATCTTTCCGCTCAATCTGCAAAAACGGGTTCATTGCCAGGCAACCGGTCTTTCCGATACTTTTTTCAAGGTATCGGAGTTCCTCGAACTTTTCCCGGGTACGCTCCCCTACCGGTAACTCAATGCCATTTTCCCGGGCCATGAGTGCCGCCTTGGCGCGGATGGCCAACTCTGTATAAACCCGCAGGTAACACAACATGTCGACCACGATCGGGCCTTCGAATTTTTCTCTCAAGTCCTCAAGAAACTCGCCTATTTTCGTTTCAGAAAACTGACCTGATTCGATCATCTCGATCAATTCCGCATCGGCGTCAAAATCCAGCTCAAGCCACTCGTGAAGCGCTTTCGAACTCCGGCGAAACACCCATTGCAGCAATTGGGGCAGGATCAGCAGTGTACCCAGGGTCTGTAACACCGGCGCCACCAGGAAATGATTGAAGACGGAATGCAGGAGAATCGCAACGCCCAGCCCCGGTAAATAGAACAAAGGATTGATTTTCATCTGCCGCTCGGTCAAAGCCTGGGACATGATCGCGAACATCGCTGTAACGCCGCCATGCATGATGGCGGTACCGAACCCGCGAACAATCCAGACGGCAAAATCCGCTGTCGGATAAACCTGCAGGTAGTGAAAGTTCTCGACCAATGCGAAACCCGCACCGACGGCAAAACCCATGATGGCCGAATCCACCAGGAAGCAGATGCGACTGGAACGAAACAGGTAAACAATCACCAAGGCCTTCAGGCTTTCTTCGAGAACCGGGGAAACATAGCGTGAATAGGGTGTAAGCGACATGTCCAGTAAGCCAAGCAACCAACCATTGGCATACATCGCGACCAACGCCGTTAGCCCACCCAGGACGATAACCGTGAGCACGGACTTCAGGCTGACCAGCTTATAGCTGTCCATATAGACCAAAATGACCAGGAAGATGACCACTGGCAACAGGCCAACCGGCGCCCGGGCGAGAAAATCAATTGACATAATCAGAGGATTTTAAGCGATATCATCCATTCGTTGTCGTAATTATTTCCATCGACATAACCCTTGGCATACCCGAGAGAGATGCTCATCGGCAATCGGTGGACGACCGTGAAGTACAAATCGACCTGGGCGCCGACACTGCCGTAAGTCTGGTCGTACCGGCTCTTGCCGATATCGGTAGCGAGCACCCCTGCGAACAACGATGTACGTATCCAGGTCAAATAGAAAGCGGGTGTCCCTGCTTCTTTGAAAAGAATCGGGGGCAGGTTCCATTCGAGAACAGATTTGGCAAAAGTCTGACCCCCTATTTCGTCAATATTAAAACCCGGAAAACTGTAAAACTTGCGGTAGCGTTTTATCGCACCGTCATCCACGTAGTTATTGCCAAAACCGCCCAGATACCAGTTCGCCAGCGAATTGTCCCTGTCGCCTCCGGAAATGCCGCCTGAGTTGTATAGCCAGATCGAAGAGTGTTTCCAGGGCAATGCAAATCCGAAATCAAAGCCGCCACGGATCTTGGGAACAAATTCGCTGCCTGCGTAATCAGCGTAGCCGAACACGTCCCAGCGAAAACCTTTTTCATGGTCGACCGCACCCAGGGAGCGACGGGTATGGGTATAGGTCAAACCTGCCCGGGCCGAAGCCAGCCTGGCGAACGAAGTCGGTACATTCTGATTGTTGGGCAAGGTGTCCAGGCCCGTGTAATAAGCCGCACTTACATCCAGGTCCAGGCGCCTCGGCAGATCCCAGATCAACGGCTTCTCGTACGAAACGATAAACGCGTCACCTTTTCGCGCCCGCTTGGTAGGTCCGAACAAGTCATAAAAATCCGCCAGGTTATGCCAGTAGCGAAAGCGCCAGTTGAACTTCCGGTATTCGATATCAGCGTGCAATTTTTCACTGGAAGGCAACGACCCGCTCAGGCTGTAGGATACCGTGGCCGTCAAGGCATTGAGCCCCATCGGATCCGCCCATTTCATGTGGTAACCCAACGCAAACGTATCGCGGTAGCCTTCAACTACCGGGTACCCCGAACTGATGCCCAATTCGTGAAATGGACTGTACTTGCCACGGTGGGTTACCAACTCGTCAAATGGAATATCCGCCGGTGAACCCACGGCCCAGTCACGCACGACCGGGTGTTTTTTCGCAATTTCATTACCCAGGAAAGTGATGGAGCTGAGGTCCCCAATCGGTTGCGGGTCGATGATCGTTGGTTTGAAACCCTGGCCAGTGTATTCAAAAACCATCAGGCGTCCGTCCAGCATCGGAATCGGTCTGAAAAAACCTGTTTCAGCGTTACTGACGGCCTCTATGTCACCATTGGCCAACTCGTACCGGAATATATTCGAAATCCCCGTGTAGTACGAACTGCCGTACAAAAACCGCCCGTCCGGCGAAAACACGAACCCCTCAGGGACCGCAAAACCAAAATCAAACTCCATCAGCGCATCACTGCGCCCTTCAGCCAGACCTTCTATATCGAATACACGAAGGAACTGTTTACCACTGACTTCCGCCATTGAAGCAGACAGCAATTTCCCATCCGGTGAAACATCGATGTCGTAGAGCACCTCACCGTATGGCCAGCTGTGAACCTGCTCCCATGTGTCATAAGGTGGCTTGATACTGACCAGCGTGACAAAGCCGTTCTGATGACGCAGCCCATAAAGCAGTTGGTTCTTTTCATCGAAAACCAGGTCACCGATTCGGGCATCTTTCTGTAATCGCTTCGGTTTGCCACCATCCAGCGACACCGACATCAGGTCGCGGTAGTCGTTATTGTCCGTGGTGTAATAAACCAAACGGCGGTCTTCGTCGTAAGCAAGGGAACTGACCTTGAACAAGGCCGGGCCCTTAATATCAACAACCCGGCGGGCTGTACGCTCTCCCAGTGAGAACTCGCCGATATGGGCGACCACACCGGGATAACGGTAAGCCGCCACCAGGCTGTTGGTGTTCGGGTCGATAAACGAGCGGGAAATAGAACCCACACCACCCTCGGTCAGCGGGTCTGTTTCTGTCAGCGGAAACTGCCGGACGGCCTGCAGGTTTCGCTCCTGGAATGTATGTTCAAATGCGATCCAGTCATCCCAGGCATCGACCAGTGGCTTGCCAAACACGTTCTCAAACTGACTGGCGTAGTAGCGACGGCTGTTCTCGTCCCGGCCCAGCCACTCGACGACTTGTTCCGGAGAGTAATGGTAGGCGAGATAACTGAAAAAGCGTGTTCCGTAGAGATAGGCATTTACCCCGACCTGGAAATCGATTCTCATACCTTCAGAAACCAGCCCCAGGTTGCTGTAGAAATGGGCGTCATCCCGCACCATGGAACGAAAAACCATTTCGTCGTAAGCCCCCTGGGCGCGCCCCACCCCGCCTGCCATCCAGGTTTCGAAAAATACGGCGCTGCCCTCGGTGTACCAGCGTGGTGTTGCTACACGCGGGGTGGTCAGGTAGAAGTAGAGTATGGATTCAGGGTGTACCTGTTCCGGCCCGACCTTGCCGAGAAAGAATTTACGCCAGCCTTTATCCTGTTGGTTCCAGACATCTCCGGTCGCAATATGCACCATCTCGTGGTTCATGGTCATGTAAATGCGTTCGGTCGCCGGGAACGTTTCAAACGAGCGGCTTAAGGGCGCAATATCCAGTGAAATGGAATTCTTGGGAACCACCCCGGCTGCGGCATTTCCGGAATCATAGAAATCGGACAACATGACCGTGGTTCTCTCCCACGGTTCCCAGTCGAGGATGTACTTCTGAAATTCGATGGAGTTTTCAAAGCTGCGGCCCACATGGGGCGCAAGGTAGGTTTGTAAGGGATCAAAATAAAGCAGGCGCAGATTGTCAGTTTCAACGACGTCCAGCACGAACGGATCGGCCTGCAAACTGCCTGCTGCGAGCATGGAGACAAGCGCACAGCGCCTGAAAATAGACGACGTAATTCTTTTCAAATTTGACTCTCCCTCGCCATCAGCATACACCGGAATACAAATTTTTGCTGGCACCACCTCCGTGCAGACCCAAAAAAAAACCGCCTGGAGAACCAGGCGGTCAACTTCCGTTGGAAGTGTCTACACGTCTACTAAACGTTTAATTTTGCGACCTGGCACGGCTTCTCAGGTTGTCGGCAACGGCCGGGTTGGCCAATGCGTTTGAAACGGCCGGGTTACGCAAGGCATTGCTGACTGCCGGGTTGGCCAATGCCCTTGAAACCGCTGGATTACGCAGCGCATCGCTGACTGCCGGGTTACGCAAGGCATTGCTGATCGCCGGGTTACGTAAAGCATCACTGACTGCATTATTGCGCAGAGCGTTGCTCACTGCAGGATTACGAAGCGCATTGCTAACCGCCTTGTTGCGCAGAGCGTTGCCTACCGCAGGATTACGCAGAGCGTTGCTAACCGCGGGGTTACGAAGCGCATTGCTGACTGCCTTGTTGCGCAGAGCGTTGCTCACCGCAGGGTTGCGAAGCGCATTGCTGACTGCCTTGTTGCGCAGAGCGTTGCTCACCGCGGGGTTACGCAATGCACTCACTACCGCAGGGTTACGCAATGCATCTGAAACCGCCTTATTACGCAATGCATCAGAGACCGCCGGGTTGTTGAGCGCGCTCATTGCCGCTTCATTACCCAATGCGGACACGAATGCGTCGTTGCCCAGGGCCTGCTGGAAGGATTCATTACCCAACGCCGATATAAATGCGTCGTTACCCAGCGCCTGCTGGAAGGACTCGTTACCGAGTGCTGTCATGAATGCATCATTGCCCAGCACTGACTGAAAAGACTCGTTGCCCAGAGCGGTCATGAACGCTTCGTTGCCCAATGCCGACTGAAAAGACTCGTTGCCCAGCGCCGCCATAAAAGCATCATTACCCAGCGCCTGCTGGAAGGACTCATTACCCAACGCCGACATAAATGCGTCGTTACCCAGCGCCTGCTGAAAGGATTCGTTACCCAACGCGGTCATGAAAGCCTTGTTGCCCAGTGCCTCTTGAAAGGCTTGATTGCGCAACGCGTTTCCGAATGCAGGGTCCTGCAGTGCCTTGATCAGATCGTCATTGGTGCGAAGAACTTCAAATTCATCCGTTTGCATGAATTGCGCCAGGGACTCATCTCCCAATACGACGTCTTCACTGGCTATCTGGTCTGCCCGATACCGCTCAGCGGGCACGATCGTGCCTGCAGCATTTTCGCCACTGTGTTGGAAATCACCACTGAGGAAATAGATTGCCCCGGCTGCAACTACCAGCCCGCTAACCAACAAAAGTACTTTCGTATTACCTGTCTGCTTTCGTTTCATCATTGTCTCCTGGTTCTCCCTTAGTCTCATTATCTGCGCCATGATCGTTTCTGACTTGCAGCTTTAGTACTTAGTACTCCGGTCTCTTGCAAAAGTTGGTGGATCGTCCGGAATCTCTTTTACGACTCAGGCTCCCCCTGGTAATTTGAATCTAAATTGCTGGAAAAATCGATGGTAATTGACTTGGTGTCTACGACCTCGCCGGGATGGGTTTCGCGCAGAAAAACTGCAAATTGCTGCCGGCCCAGGTTCTGTACCTTTAAAGTGCTTCCGGAAATAGCCACTGAATTCATGACTTCGTCCGCATTGCCTTTGACTTCAGCAAACCCTCCAAAGGCAAGCCCCGTTCGCCCAAGGCCAACCTGGACGTCTGTCCTGTTTTCTGAATCAAGGTCGAAATTCAAAACATAAATCCCGGCATTCTCATTCAATGAAACCGTTCCGGAAAAACCATCGCCCTCAAGAAATATGTCATTTTTAACGGCCTGGGTTGTCCGGGCTTGACTGGACACCATGGTACCTACCATGCCGGCGGTATCTCCCGGTACACCGATGCCGGGGATCATTTCGTAAAACGACACAGTTACCAGCAACCCTGCTGCAAAGGCAACCCCGACGGTGACCGGCTGAAATGACGAGAACAAACCCGCGAGCGAAAACGTTTTCTTACCGGCCGGCAATTTGATCTGATCAAGAATCTTGTGGGAAAGGTCAGTTGGCGGCTCTTTCATTGGCATGCTGTCCAGGAGATTGTTCAACTTCAATAATTCGGATCGCATGTCCCGGGCATCGGCTGAAGACTCCAGTACCGACTCCAGTTCCTGCCGCTCCGATGAAGTAATCTCTCCGTCAATGTCAGCGTTGATCAATTGTATGATGCGTTCTTCCATCATGCTCCTGTACCCCGTTCAATACGTACCCCGTGCCCGCAGCGACTCTTTCATCGACTGCCTGGCCGAGTAAAGCCGTGATTTAACCGTTTTCTCCGGAATTTGCAGAATCTCACTTATCTGCCGGTAACTACACTCCGAGAAATGGCGTAAAACAACCACGGTGCGATAATCCTCTGTCAGGTCCATCAAGCCCTGCTGTATATCCCGGGACAAATCGTCGGCCTCGACCGTCGCATCCGGTCCCCGGGTTCCGGCAACCTCTGTATCATCCAGTGGTTGCGAATTTTTTACTCGTTTCAGTTGGTTGATGGACTCATTGATTGCAATCCGGTAAATCCAACTAAAAAATTTGTACTTGGGGTCATATTGCCCCAGGTGCTCGAATGCTTTCATGAACACGACCTGGGTCGTATCCGCAGCATCGTCCGGATTTCCAAGAATCCGATAGGCTGCGTTGAAGATGGGCTTTTCATAATGCCCTACCATCTCTTCGAGCGCGCGGCGGTCTCCTCGCTGACAACGCTCAATCAACGCATAGTCCCGGTTATTACCCATAACTACACGTCGCTGGCAAAAAAGTTGGAGAAAAAATTAAAAAAACCATCATATCGTCCTGATGACAAACAATTTATCAAAACCTGAATAACGAAATATATCGGCTATGTGCTTGTTTACATTAATTAACTCCAGGCCTACATCCCCGCCCATCAAACGTTTATGGGTTCTCAGGAGGACCCCCAAACCGGCACTGGAAATATACTCCAGCCCCGACATATCCAAAACACACCGATCGCCCACAGTATCCAGAAATTGCTGTGCCTTCTCAGCCTGGGCCGCATCCAGTCGCCCACTGACGATTACTTCGCCGTTGTCCTTGAGACCAATTTCAAACATTCAGAATTCAACCTTCCTTCACACTGTTGGTAAACGTTATTTTGCTTGTCCTGTCATGGTATTGGTAGTGGATGGAATCCGCCATCTTTAAAACCAGGTAAAGCCCAAGCCCACCCGGCGTTCGCTCACCCAGTGGAGCATCGATATCGACTTCACTGACACAGGTAGGATCGAACCTCTCAACATTAAAATCAGTGAGGCTGACCTCGATTCCCCGGTCGATCGGTTGCATCTCGATCAGGATATCCCTTTCAGTTTCTGTGTTGTAACTAACCATGTTAACGAACAGTTCTTCTAAAGACAGGTCAACTTTCATGCGCAGTGACTCGTCAATATTTTCCTCGACAAAAAATCGTTCCGTATCCGCTACGATTTCCTGTATTTGATCAAAACTCCGGCTGTACGTTTTTTGCATCAATTTTCCTCCGGGAGTCTCCTTAGCAACACGAGTGTAATATCGTCCTGCTGCGAAACACCTGCACCATGTTCGTAGGTTGCGTTAAGAATCTGCTTACTCAGCTCAACCATAGGCAGACGGTGGTGATATTTCAATAAACGGGCGATACCGTCCTCACCAAATTGGACGCCCTGCCTGTTTTCATACTCATATATACCATCTGACAACAATACCAGCACATCGCCGGGATCCATCGTGAATACCTGGGACTTACCCGCGCTATCCATATCCATGATACCGACCGGAAAATTTGTTGGCCGGTGCCATTCGCATTGCTCACCATCGGCCCTGAAATGAAGGATTGGACCCTGCCCGCCTGAGTGGAACCGAACCTCGTGCTCGGTCGGATCCAGAAACCCCATGAACGCAGTTATGAAACGATCATCCGGTAAGTCTTCGGCAAGTTGGTTATTCACATGTCTGTAGGCTTCATCCAGGTCGGCCCCACAGCGAAAAGCAACACGCAACATGGCTTGCATCTGCGTAGCCGACAAAGCAGGACCAAAACCGTGACCGGTGGCGTCTCCCAACAGAATGAACAGTTTGCCATCAAGTACAACAAGATCGAAAAGATCCCCACCTGCATGCCCCGTTGGCTCAAAATGTCCGAACAGGTCATATCCGGGAACGCCGGGCATTTCCGTTGGCAAGGTACTCATTTGTATTTCGCGGGCCAGTGCGACTTCTTCATCCAGGCGTTCTTTCAGCAGCAAGGCTTCAGTCAGCTGCATGCGTTGTACGGCAACCGCACACTGCGCCGCCAGCGTAGCGGCCAGGAGCTCATCGCGCTCGTCAAACGCGCCCGTATTCTTGTTCAACAATTGCAACACACCCACCGGCTGCTTTTCCCAACCCAGCAGAGGAACATTTAATACCGACTGAGTTTTATATCCGGTTACCTTGTCCACCGCCCTGCTGAAGCGGGGATCTGTATAGGCATTTGAAACATTGATGATCTCACGAGTTACCAGGCATTCCCCGACCAGGCCTTCACCGGGCAGCATGCGTGGTGCGGGCTTGGTAGCCGGCACGCGCATGGTAAGTTCGTCCCGTGCAGAATCAAAAAGCCAGAGCGCCCCTTTATCCGCAGATAAAACCGACTCTCCCGCCTCAACCACCTCGGTAAGCATGTGGATAAGATCATATGGCTGTGCCAGTTTTTGCGTAACTTCAAGAATGCGACCTAGCGCGTCCTCGCTCAGTCGCGGCGGTTGAATCGCCCGTATCATGAGTGTCCCAATCCTCTGCCCGGGGTCTAATGTAACAGACTTGAAAGAATCAGGGATCAGATCAATTACTATTTTCTATCACATCGATAAGATCAATCGATTTCACAGATGTGGAGCAACTCTCTATCATGCCCACGACTTTTCACAAAAGGACTCAAAAAATGACCCAGAACATACCTTTAACTGTACCCGAAGTAACCTTCAAAACCCGTGTTCGTGATGAATCGGTTGAAGGACCTAACCCGTTTCGTTGGCAGGATGTGACTTCCAAAGAAATTTTTGCCGGTAAGAAGGTGATTGTTTTCGCCCTGCCCGGCGCATTCACCCCCACCTGCTCCAGCACCCATCTGCCAGGCTATGAGGCTCATTACAACGAATTTAAAGAACTCGGTGTTGACGAGGTCTACTGCCTGAGCGTGAACGATGCTTTCACCATGTTTCAGTGGGGCAAACACCAGGATGTCACCAATGTAAAATTGTTGCCTGATGGCAGTGGTGAGTTCACTCGCCTGATGGGTATGCTGGTAAGCAAGGACAACCTGGGTTTCGGCGCCCGGTCATGGCGCTATTCCATGCTCGTTGAAGACGGCCAGGTTACCGCGCTGTTTTCAGAGCCCGGTAAGTGTGACAACTGCCCAACCGACCCGTTTGAAGTCAGCGATGCCGACACCCTGCTGAACCATTTGAAATCATAATCGAACCAATCGGGTCTTTTGTAATCATATAGCATTGGAAAGGTTACCAATACAGGACCAATTTGACATGCAAAAGACGCTTATTAGTTCGATATTGATCGTTGGCATGGCCGCGGCCTCCACCGCGGCCATTGCCGAGTCTGAACCACCTGAAATTTCCCTGGAAGGCCTTGAACTCGTCGAAAAAGACCGGCAGGGAGAAATTTATGCCGACCCCGGTATTGACTGGAGCATCTACGACAAAATCCAGCTCGATAACGCGACCGTTGCTTTTCGCAAGAACTGGAAGCGGAATCAAAACCGCCAAATGACCTTTAAGGTCAAAGACTCCGACATGGAAAACATCAAGGCGAACCTCTCAGAGTTATTCGACACGGTATTTCGTGAGGAACTGACCACCAAAGGCAACTTTGAGATGACCACCGAGAGCGGTGAAAATGTCATGAGAATTACACCCAGGATCGTAGATCTGGACGTTTATGCCCCGGACACAAGGACGGTCGGCAACACGATGACTTTTACAGATTCTGCAGGCAGGATGACATTGAAACTCGAAATTTACGATTCAACTACCGGTGATTTGATCGCAACAGCCAGCGACCGCCGCGAAGCGCCCCGTCATGGCTACTATCAATGGACGACCCGTGTAAGCAACAACGCCGAAGCCCGCCGTATGTTACAACGCTGGGCAAAAGACCTGCGTATACGACTGGAAAAGGCACGCACCACTTCTGCTGCTGCCGACCAATCAATATCTGAATAAAAAAACACCCCGCTTCTGCGGGGTGTTTTCATTTTCTCTGTTTTAGTCTGCCGACCAGTCCGGAATGCGCGCCGGGGTCCAGGGCGCACCCAGAGACTCCATTTCCTGCTCAAGGCTGGCGACATCGGCAGCAATTGATTTCAGCTCCGCCAGTATTGGCGGGAACTGCTCCGCGGCAACCTCGAAGGAGTCACGGAAATTCCCGGTCACTTCAGACTGGCTTTCCCAACTTCCGCCGGCAATGATGCCGATCCTGCTGGTCAGTGCCAGGGGAACCGGTTCAGAACGGCTTGAAACGGTGCGGTCCCCCGTCAGGCGGACATCCAGAGCCTGCATCCTGGCTTCAAGTTGACGAACCGCTGTAGCCTGTTGTTCAGTAGCCGCCGGTGTTTCCTCAACGGCCCTGACCAGGTGCTTGATCCTGTTCTTCAGTTCACCGGCCGCACGATTGGCGCCCATTACCGCCCGGTAAAGACTCGCGGTCTCTTCCTGGAACTGCAAAACTGCAGTTCGGTCTTGCGCAACCAGCCCGCCGGAGAACAACGGCTTGAGGACAAACGTTTGTGGACCGGCGATTTCTTCCAGTTCGCCTTCAACCCGCTTCGACAGCGTCACACGGTAGCTGCCCGGCAAAACCATCGGTCCCTGGGGTACCCCTTCCCAGGGTGCACGTTCTGTCGCAGGTGAAAGATCGACGGGGTCAGGCGCCGGATAGCGCATATCCCAGGCCACGCGGTGAAAGCCTTTGCCGGCAGGCCCGGTGACCCGCCTGATGACATTACCGTCTGAATCGCTGATGGTCAGCGTCACCGAAGGCGCCTCTTCGCTGTCTTCGCGTCTCAACTGATCCCAGCTGGGATACGGGTTATCCTCTCCTTTTTCGGCCCGTTCTTTTTCGACTTTTCTACGCTGGTCTTTTAACGACTGCAGGTCCTCGGCCAGGTAGTAGGAAAAAACGGCGCCGTAGGGCGGATTGTCAGCTGTATAGCGGCCCGTTCCGTAATCACCTTTGCCTCCCCAACCGCGGCGGCTATCCGGGTTAAACAGCCAGGTGTCGCGCGTCGGGAAGAGCGTTGCTCCGGTCTTCAGGTCCGACACCTCTGAACGCAGCGGGG
>Ga0316197_10002974_pt1 | contig 12063 bp, 7 predicted proteins | sample OudBiesiAoxic_MG_FD_204939 | JGI IMG/M metagenome (GOLD analysis project Ga0316197, IMG submission 204939) | Coastal sediment microbial communities from Oude Bieten Haven, Netherlands - site A oxic | ecosystem: Environmental > Aquatic > Marine > Coastal > Sediment | place: Netherlands...
TGGGTTTTTCGATTTTGATGTCTTTCATGTATTCGGCCAGCTGGTCTGCAGCCGGCTTCATCAGTGAGCTATGAGAAGGTACACTGACCGGTAATGGCAGTGCCCGCTTTGCACCCTCTTCTTTCAGGCGCTCCATGGCAACGTTTACTGCTTCTGTGGCGCCAGCGATAACCACCTGACCGGGTGAATTAAAGTTGACAGCCTCGACCGGTTTACCCACTTCAGCCGTCACCTGCTCGCATAGCGTAATGATCGAATCATCAGGCAAGCCGATGATAGCAGCCATCGCACCCTCACCTTCGGGTACCGCAGCCTGCATCAACTGACCACGTTTCGAGACTAATTTAATCGCATCCTCAAAATCCAGTGACTGTGCTGCGACCAGTGCCGCGTACTCTCCCAGGCTATGACCGGCAAATACCATCGGTGTCAACATGCACTGTTGCTGCATCACTCGCATCACAGCGATATCTGCAGCCAGCATGACGGGCTGGGTTATCTCGGTTTTATTGATCTTCTCCTGAGGGCCGTTACAGACGATATCCCAACAGTCATAACCGAGAACATCTGAAGCCTGTTTAAAAGTTTCCTGGACCTGTGGCCAGTCAGCGGCATAGTCAGACAACATGCCGATCGATTGCGATCCCTGACCAGGGAAAACGACAACAATATTCATACCATCCATAAATTAACCCTGCTTATTATTATTTGGTTTTTCATTATTTTTCTGTAACTATATTTCTCGCAGAGACGCGAAGCACGCGAAGAAAAATTAATATAATCTCTGCGAGCTTTGCGCCGCTGCGTGAGATTAGCTTCTTTTTGTTTTTTTATAAAAGTATTTTTTACCTGTTGAAGGATTATTTTAAATCCAGTACATCCTGCATATCATATAAACCTGTGTTCTGCCCCTGCAGCCACAATGCGGCTCTTATCGCACCATTAGCAAAAGTCATGCGGCTTGACGCTTTGTGCGTGATCTCGACACGTTCACCGATACCCGCAAACATCACGGTATGATCACCGACAATATCACCGGCACGGATGGTTTCAAAACCGATAGTCTTACGGTCACGTTCACCGGTAACGCCTTCACGCCCATAGACAGCGCATTCATCCAGGTTTCTACCCAGTGCATCCGCAACTACCTCGCCCATACGCAACGCAGTACCGGAAGGTGCATCCACCTTATGACGATGATGCGCTTCTATAACTTCTATATCAACATCATCACCGAGAACACGAGCGGCGATATCCAGTAGTTTAAAACACAGGTTGACGCCGACACTCATGTTTGGCGCAAACACTACGGCTATCGTCTCAGAGGCTCTTTTGATGATCTGCTTTTCCTCATCACTAAAACCGGTAGTACCGATGACGATGTTTTTTCCGTTAGCGACACAGATGGCGAGGTTTTGTAAGGTGACCTCCGGGCGGGTGAAATCAACCAGGGTATTAAAATTGTCTGTGACATCGATTAGCTGTGATGCGATAACTTTATTCAGGGTACCGACACCAGCCATCTCACCCGCGTCACGACCGATGTATGGGCTGCTGCTATGTTCGATTGCTGCGCCTAACTGACAATTCGAATTTTCGTAACAGGCCTGGATAAGGTTACGCCCCATACGGCCCGCGGCGCCGGTAACTGCTATATCTAACATCTAAACCCCAATGATTTTTATTATTTTTCTAGTCTGCCATTATATTACGTTGAAACAAACTGTACACCGGCAAATAAACGCAAAAAAACGCAAATACTTAAAGCCATGAGTGACTCTGTATTCACGTTTTTCACCTGTAACCGCTGATCAGATCGAAGGCAAGTCTTTTCAGGCTTTCAAATCATCGAAGAACTTCTTCATGCGGTCACCCCATGATGCATGCTGCGGACTATGTTTTGAGCCGCTTTCCTTTATCGATTCTTCAAATTTTTTCAACAGATCTTTCTGTTTATTACTCAATTTGACCGGTGTCTCGACGTTTACCCTGCACAGCAGATCACCTGTGGCACCGCCGCGAACCGGTTTAACACCTTTGCCGCGCATACGGAAAAGCTTACCGGTCTGGGTCTCGCCTGGTATTTTCAATCGCAGCTTACCATCGAGCGTAGGCACTTCTATCTCGCCACCCAGGGTCGCGGTACCGATCGAAATAGGCATCTCACAGAACAGGTCGTTGTCATCTCGAGTGAATATATCATGCGGTTTTACGTGCATCTGTACATACAGATCGCCATTCGGGGCGCCCTGTTCTCCGGCTTCGCCTTCATTGGCGAGACGTATCCTGTCACCGGTATCAACGCCAGCAGGGACTTTGACCGAAAGTGTTTTCTGCTCCTGCTTACGTCCCTGGCCATGACAGTCGGGACATGGATCACTGATCATCTTGCCCTTACCGTGACACTGAGGACAGGTTTGCTGAACGGCGAAGAAACCCTGCTGCATGCGAACCTGGCCTGCACCATGACAGGTGGTACAGGTCGTAGCAGAGGTGCCTTCTTTTGCACCACTGCCGGAACATGTGTTACATGCGACCAATGTTGGGACTCTGATTTTAACTTCAGTACCAAAAACTGCGTCCTCGAGGCTCAACTCGAGATTATATTGTAGATCAGAGCCACGTTGTGCACGCTGCCCACGACGGCCGCCACCGCCAAAGATATCGCCAAACACATCACCGAAGATGTCTTCGAAGCCACCGCTGCCGGCACCCGGGCGTCCACCCATGGACGGATCGACACCTGCATGGCCATACTGGTCATAGGCTGCACGTTTGTTAGGGTCAGAAAGGACTTCGTGGGCTTCTTTTGCTTCCTTGAACTTGACTTCCGATTCTTCTGAATTGCCGGTATTACGATCAGGATGGTGTTTCATCGCAAGGCGACGGAAGGCTTTTTTCAGATCCGCTTCACTCGCGTCGCGTGATACACCCAGAACTTCGTAATAACATCGTTTTGACATAGTCTTCTATCTATTAATTTATTATTTGAACTAAAAAAACTGCTCTACCACAGAAACGCGGAGCTACAGAGAAAACAGTCAACAACTGTTTTTTAATCTCTGCAACTCCGCGCCCTGATCAACAGCTACGCATAACTTGTAAAGTTACTTGTTGTCTTTGCCTTCTTTAACTTCTTCGAACTCGGCATCGACTACATCGTCTGCAGCTGCGTTGTCAGTCTGCTCCGCACCCGGCTGGCCGTCACCGGCCTGCGCTGCCTGCTCAGCATATGCTTTCTCAGCAATCTTGCCTGCTGCAGCGGTTAGTGCTTCGGTCTTCGCTTCGATGGCATCTTTATCATCACCTTCCATTGCTGCTTTAAGTTCAGCGATGGCGGCTTCTGCTGCTGCTTTTTCATCAGCGTCGACCTTGTCGCCCAGATCCTTGATAGACTTCTCAGTACCGTGGATCATGTTTTCAGCCGTGTTTTTCGCTGTCACCAGTGCATGTGCCTGCTTGTCTTCTTCAGCGTGTGCTTCTGCATCCTTGATCATCTGATCGACTTCACCATCAGACAGACCACTTGAGGCCTTGATCACGATAGACTGTTCTTTACCCGTCGCCTTATCTTTAGCCGATACGTTCAGGATACCGTTTGCATCGATATCGAAAGACACTTCGATCTGTGGTACGCCGCGTGGTGCAGGCGGTATATCGCTCAGGTCAAAACGACCCAGTGATTTATTACCTGTCGCCATCTCGCGCTCACCCTGTAATACGTGAACGGTTACTGCAGACTGGTTATCATCCGCCGTCGAGAACACCTGTGACGCCTTGGTAGGGATCGTCGTATTCTTCTCGACCAGTTTAGTCATTACGCCACCCATGGTTTCGATACCCAGTGACAGAGGTGTAACGTCGAGTAACAGGATGTCGTTAACATCACCACCTAATACCCCACCCTGGATCGCTGCACCCATGGCAACAGCTTCATCCGGGTTAACATCTCGGCGTGGCTCTTTACCGAAGAACTTCTGTACTTCTTCCTGAACCTTAGGCATACGAGTCTGACCACCGACCAGGATCACTTCGTCGATTTCGCTGGCAGAAAGGCCTGAATCTTTCAGCGCCTGTTTGCAAGGGTCGATAGTCCGGGAGATCAGTTCACCGACCAGACTTTCCAGCTTGGCACGTGTCAGCTTGATATTTAAGTGTTTAGGACCGCTGGCATCTGCTGTGATGTACGGCAGGTTCACATCTGTTGACTGTGTTGAAGACAGTTCGATCTTGGCTTTCTCAGCCGCTTCTTTCAGACGCTGCAGCGCTAGTGGATCGTTATGCAGATCAACACCGCTGTCTTTCTTGAACTCGTCTGACAGATAGTCGATCAGGCGTGTATCAAAATCTTCACCACCGAGGAAGGTGTCACCATTGGTCGCCAGTACTTCGAACTGGTGCTCGCCATCGATCTCTGCGATCTCGATGATCGATACGTCGAAGGTACCGCCGCCGAGGTCATAAACCACGATTTTTGAATCACCACGTTTTTTATCCATACCGTATGCAAGTGCTGCAGCGGTAGGCTCATTGATGATACGCTTTACGTCGAGACCAGCGATACGACCGGCGTCTTTGGTTGCCTGACGCTGTGAATCATTGAAGTATGCAGGCACGGTAATAACCGCTTCTGTCACCTCATGACCGAGATATTCTTCCGCGGTGGTCTTCATTTTTTGCAGGATACGCGCAGAAACCTCAGGTGGTGCCATCTTCTTGCCTTTGGCTTCGACCCAGGCGTCACCATTGTCTGCTTTTATGATTTTGTAAGGAACAAGTTTGATGTCGCGCTGCACCACGTCTTCGTCAAAAGTACGTCCGATGAGACGTTTTACCGCGAAGATCGTGTCGGCAGGATTAGTTACTGCCTGACGTTTTGCAGATGCACCAACAACGACTTCATCATCGGTAAACGCGACGACTGAAGGCGTGGTACGATCGCCTTCTGCATTTTCAATAACCTTCACTGAATCACCGTCCATGACGGCAACACAAGAGTTCGTTGTACCTAAATCTATACCTATAATTTTAGCCATTGCTGGTCTCCAATAATTTTCTTTAATCTTTAATTCACTGCAGGGATTCGCTCAAAATATGCACATTACCGGCAGTAATATATGTTGTTAGCATTTATATGGGGCTGCTTTTTATAAATCCAAGTAATAAATATGACAATTACCTAATAAAATTGATGTTTTTTAACGCCCTGATATTACTGCTAGTTCCCTTCTTCGACTGCTTTTGAAACCATTACCATGGCTGGTCTGATGAGACGATCATTCAGTGAATAACCTTTTTGCATTACTGCGATAACCGTATTGGGTTCGACATCTGCATTAGGCTGCATCGTCATCGCCTGGTGTTTCTCAGGATCGAATTTTTCGTTGAGCGGATCTATCTCTTCTATACTGAGTTTTTCCATCATTTTCTGCAGTATGTTCATCGTCAGTTCCATGCCTTCGCGCAGACTTTCGGCACTGGCGTCTTCTACCGCCAGCCCCAATGCCATACTGTCTAATACCGGCAGCAGTTCAGTGACAAACTTTTCGATACCGTATTTATGGGCATTTTCTACATCTTTAGTATTACGGCGTCGTAAGTTGTCCATCTCTGCCTTGGCACGCAGGTAGGCATCCCAGTTCTCGCTGGCTTTTGCCTGAGCCTGCTCTAACTGGGCTTCGAGGCTATCCGCATTTATTTCCGGTGATTCCAGTTTTTCCTCACCTTTATGCTCATCTTCAAGCATCTCCTGCTCAGTGCCTTCACCCTGGTCCATCATTTCTTCATTGTTTTGCTTATCTGCTGACATTTTGTATCTCGTTACTAAATTTAATTATCAATGGCTGTGTCTATGGTGCCAATTTCCTGCAATTCAAGGAAAAAATAGTGGTTTTTTTAATTTATTCAGTGCTTCACTTCGACGCTTTACTACTTAAGTGCATCACCCAGTAATTTTGCAGTGATATCAACCACCGGGATAACCTGGTGATAGTTCATACGCGCCGGGCCGATAACGCCCAGGACTCCGACAGCTTTTCCTGCGACCGAATAAGGCGCAGTGATGACACTGCAATCGCCAAGACCGGTAAAACCAGCCTCGTGTCCGATGAAGATCTTGACCCCTTCACCCTGGACACAGCGGTCGAACAGGCCTAGCATCTCGCGTTTCCTGTTGAATATCTCAAACAGATGCTGCAGTTGCTTTTGATCAGTATTGTTATTGTAGCGAACCAGGTTACTTTCACCCTGAACGATAAAGTCCGGCCGTTTCACATCGTTGCCGGATAACGCTTTATCGGCAACTTCTACGGCCGTTTTCATCACACTATCGACGTCCCGCCGTGTTCGATCCAGATCCAGCAGCAAGCTCTCCCTGATCTCGTGTACATCGCGCCCGGTGAACTGCTGATTGAGATAGTTTGCAGCATGCTGCAACTCGTTCGCACTGTACTCACGCTCCAGGTGCAGGACCTTGTTCTGCACGTCTTTTTCGTTGGTCACCATGATCGCCAGGATACGTTTATCCGGTAACGGTAAAAACTCGATATGGCGTAATTTGGCATTGGTCTGCTTTGGCACAGTCACGATTCCCGCCATCTGTGTCATCTCAGACACCATCTGTGACGCATGATTGACCAGCTCACTCATCTCCATGTCAGGATCAAGCTGCGCCTGCAAGCGGCTGATCATCTTATCTTCGATCGGCTGCATTTCTAACAGGTTATCGACGAACAGTCGCAAACCCTGCTCGGTCGGGATACGGCCGGCAGATGTATGCGGTGCAATCACCAGGCCTTTTTTCTCCAGCCCGCACATGACGTTACGTATCGTCGCCGGGCTGATATCCAGACCTGCATCCTGAGCGAGCTTCTTTGATCCGACTGGCTGTCCATCATTGATATAACTGGCCACCAGCTGCTTGAGCAGGATGGCTGCGCGTTCGTTGAGGACGTGTGGTTTATTCAATGTATTAGTTCTGCTAATTTAATTCTCTAGCACTCTATTGGGGTGAGTGCCAGTAAAAACAAGGATTATGGTAGTAAAGTATAAGATGGTCAAGATAGACAGAGCCAAAGAGAGACACGATGACCTGCATGCATAGTAGTTGCAGTAAACAAGACCCGTGCAGATATTTTTTTGCACAGAATAACCAGACTGACAATACAACCCTGCACAACTTCTATGGAAATTATTTGTTTTTATGTCCGTATAGTTGTTAGCGTATAATGCAGATTTTGTAACACACTGGCCGTAACCGCTGTACACATGACAGATTCACCTACCGCTCGAATTCGTGAGATTCCGTATAACTATACGTCGTATTCTGATCGCGAGATCATCATACGGTTTCTCGGTGAAGAAAGCTGGCATATCATAGAAAAGCTCCGTGGCTCACGCCGTACCGGACACTCAGCACGTATGCTTTTCGAAGTGCTCGGCGACATGTGGATAATACAACGTAACCCCTACGTAAAAGACGATCTACTGAGTAATAAAAAGCGCCGTGAATCGTTGATCGATGCCCTAAAGCACCGTTTGAAACAGGTAGAGTTACGTGCCGATGGCAATAGCGACGCCCTGGTACTGCACAGCAACTGCCTTGCGGCGGTACAGAACTTTGAACAGGGCTTATTGGCCCAGATCGCCTTACGTCAGAAATGCAGGAAGAAACTAGGCCGGATCACATCAATTAATAACATCGATTTCAGTGGTCTGGCTCGGGTGGCACACTCCACTGATGCCACCGACTGGCGTATCGCCATGCCATTCGTGGTGATAAAACCGGATACAGAACACGAAGTCGCTGCGATCGTCCGTGCATGTATAAAGCTTGGCCTGACTATCATCCCTCGTGGTGGCGGTACTGGTTATACCGGTGGCGCGATACCGCTGCACTCGAATACAGCTGTTATCAATACCGAAAAACTCGAAGCGCTAAGCAAGATCACACAGACAGAACTCGCTGGCGTAGAGGGCAGCCATTCCGTCGTCGAATGCGGCGCCGGTGTTATTACCCGCCGGGTTTCAGACCTGGCAGACAGTAACGGTTTAGCCTTTGCGGTCGATCCGACATCACAGGATGCTTCCACTATCGGCGGCAATATCTCGATGAATGCCGGCGGCAAGAAGGCGGTTATCTGGGGGACTGCTCTTGATAACCTGGTGTCCTGGCGCATGGTGACACCTGACGGTCTATGGATGGAAATCGAACGTGTTAACCATAACCTGGGCAAGATACACGAACAGCAGGATGTCACTTTCAAGATCACGAGATATGACACGGACGGAAAAAGTATCATCGGCGATGCGCAGATCCTGTCCTTACACGGCAAGGATTTTCGCAAAGCAGGCCTGGGGAAAGATGTTACCGATAAATTCCTCTCCGGACTGCCAGGTATCCAGAAGGAAGGCTGTGATGGCCTGATAACGTCCGGGCGTTTCCTGCTGCACAGGATGCCCGAGCATAAACGCACCATCTGTCTCGAGTTTTTTGGCAGTGATATCGCTGAAGCAGTGCCGGCGGTTGTCGAAGTAAAACAGCTACTCGATGATGATGAAGCGGTCTTACTAACCGGCCTGGAGCACCTGGACGAACGCTACATCAAAGCGATCAAATACACCACCAAGGCAAGCAGCAGCGCAGGAGCATTTGCCGGCAGACCCAAGATGGTATTGCTGGCCGACATCGCATCAGATGATGAAGCGATGGTTAAAGCAGCCGCTGAAAGAGTCATCAAAACCAGCCAGAAGAGGAATGCCCAGGGGTTCATCGCAGTCAGCGCGGAAGCACGAAAACGTTTCTGGCTGGACCGCGCAAGGACCGCTGCCATCTCTGCGCACACCAATGCATTCAAGATAAACGAAGATGTCGTCATCCCTCTGCCGCGGCTGGCTGAATACAACCGCGGTATCGAATGTATCAATATCGAACAGTCGATCAACAACAAGCTAAAAATATGTGACGGCATAACACAGTACCTCGACAGCAATCTGAAAGATGCCGTCGAGGACGATGAATATGCCACCAGTACTGAAGCAGAGGAAATCATCCAGAAAAAATGTGAGACCGCCAGGCACCTCATCAGTACCAGGAAACAGCGCTGGGCCAACATCCTGCAGAACCTCGAATCCCCCGCTGCAGAAGTAAAAAGCCTGCTCCACGAGAGCGAACAGGAAAGCATCAGGGACGGTGACCTGCTGATCGACCTGCTATTACGTCGTGACTGCATAATCTCCTATAGCGAAGAGATATACCGTGCGCTCAGTGAAATTTTTTCCGGTCAGGATCTGAAACCTGTGCGCGAGAAATTCAAAAAGATACACCGGGACATCAAAGATGCCAAGCTGTTCGTTGCATTACACATGCATGCCGGTGACGGTAACGTACACACCAATATCCCGGTACACTCTGATAACTATAGCATGCTGCATGAAGCCGATAAGATCGTCGACAGGATCATGGCGTTAGCACAATCACTCGATGGTGTGATCTCTGGCGAACACGGCATAGGCCTGACAAAGATCCAGTACCTCGAAACTGAAAAGCTCGAAGCATTCGCCAGCTATAAAAACGACGTCGACCCACAGCAGAACTTCAACAAAGACAAGTTATCCGCCTCATCCAGCCTTGAACTTGCATATACGCCGTCACTACGCCTGGTACAACAGGAAGCGATCATCCTCGAAGACAGTGCGCTTGGTGAATTAAACAACGAGATAAAAAATTGTCTTCGTTGTGGTAAATGCAAACCAAAATGTATGACCCATGTACCGCGTGCGAATCTGTACTATTCACCAAGAGACAAGATATTAGCGACCGGCCTGATTATCGAAGCGTTCCTGTATGAAGAGCAGACCCGGCGTGGTATCTCACTGTCTCATTTTGACTCGATGAACGACATCGCTGACCACTGCACCACATGCCATAAATGCCTGAACCCCTGCCCGGTCAATATCGACTTCGGTGATGTATCGATTCAGATGCGCCACCTGCTGACCATGCATGGCAAAAAGAAAAGCAACCTGGGAGCGAAAGCAGCGATCGCATTCCTCAATGTAAAAAATCCGCTCACCGTCAATACGATGCGAACATTATTAGCGCGTGGTGGCTTCAAGGCAATCAACACCGGTCACTTCTTCGCTAAAAAACTGGGGCTTCTGGGCAAGAAGAACCGGATACCACCGAGCACTACCGGTGCGGTGGCACAGACCACCCAGTTAGTTAACCTGGTTCGAAAACCGGTGCGTGTCAATGTACCGCGCAAGACCAGCCGGGCATTGCTGAACCTGGAAGATACGAATTACGTTTCCATAATCAGAGATCCTGATATCGATCATGATGATACCGAAGCCGTATTTTATTTCCCTGGCTGCGGTTCAGAACGGTTATTCAGCCAGGTCGCGATGGCGACACTGCAAATGCTCTACCAGGCTGGTGTAAAAACTGTGCTACCACCGGGGTACCTGTGCTGTGGCTACCCACAGAGCGCGGTAGGACAGCAGGATAAAAGTCGATCGATAACCACGGAAAACCGTGTACTGTTTCATCGCATAGCCAACACACTGAACTATCTCGACATCAAAACAGTGATCGTTTCATGCGGTACATGCATGGACCAGTTATTAAAATATGAATTTGAGAAGATATTCCCTGACTGTCGCCTGCTAGATATCCATGAATACCTGATGGAAAAAAACATTACCCTGAAAGATGGCAGCGATAGCGAATACCTTTATCATGATCCGTGCCATACACCGATGAAACAATATAACCCGGTCACCGTGGCATCGAAATTAATGAATAAAGATGTCACCATAAGTGACCGCTGTTGTGGTGAGTCTGGAACCCTGGGCACCGCAAGACCGGACATAGCGGAACAGTTACGTTATCGAAAACGTGAAGAGCTGATTCTGAACATCGACACTGTAACCGCTAACAGTCATGTAAAAAAAGATGAAGTCAAAATATTGACATCATGTCCGGCCTGCCAGCAGGGGTTGGCTCGTTATGCTGATGACACCGGTTTAAAAACAGATTATATCGTTGTCGAGATGGCAAACCAGATGCATGGTCAGGACTGGGAAAAACAGTTTATTCAGAAAGCGAATAATGGTGGTATCGAGAAAGTCCTTCTCTAGTTTCTGTATCCGTCATTGCAAGTGAAATGCGGCAATGACGAGGCACATATAAAAATCAGGCGTCCTTAATAATGCCGTCTTCCAGTGTATAAACCGTATCCATACGTTCAGCTATCTTGAGATCGTGGGTAACGATTACCAGTGATGTATGGTATTCCTTGTTCAGATTGATAATAAGATCTATCGCCTGCTCGGCATTCTTCCTGTCCAGGTTACCCGTTGGCTCATCCGCCAGGATACAGTCAGGCTGATGGATCAATGCTCGTGCGATAGCAGCACGCTGGCGTTCACCACCTGATAACTCACTGGGTTTATGATGCAGGCGTTTGCTCAGACCGACATCTGCCAGCACCTTCTCTGCTCGCTGTTTTGCCTCATCGACTGAACTGCCTTTTATCAATAATGGCATGGCGACATTCTCCAGCGCGGTAAACTCAGGCAGCAGGTGATGGAACTGGTAGATAAATCCGAAATGTTCATTCCTCACCGTGCAGCGCTGTTTCTCGCTCAGCTCATGCACATCGACATCGTTCAGCATCACCTTGCCAGAACTCGGCTTATCGAGTCCGCCAAGGATATTCAGCAATGTGGTTTTACCCGACCCGGAAGAACCGATGATCGCCGAGGTCTCGGCCTTATCGAGAGAGAAATTGACATCATTCAAGACATGCAGGTCATCACGTATACCGTCATGGAAGATCTTTTCTATATTTAACGCATGTAACATATAACTACTCGTAGCGCAGCGCTTCGGCGGGTAAGGTTCGTGATGCACGCCAGGCCGGATAGATCGTAGCCAGGATCGTTACCGAGAAAGCAGATAGCGCATAGATCACTACTTCACTCACTTTCACATCAGCAGAAATATCGCTGATGTAATAGACATCACTCGGCAGGAAGTCAGTATTGAACAACTGCTCTAGC
>Ga0316197_10002976_pt1 | contig 12058 bp, 12 predicted proteins | sample OudBiesiAoxic_MG_FD_204939 | JGI IMG/M metagenome (GOLD analysis project Ga0316197, IMG submission 204939) | Coastal sediment microbial communities from Oude Bieten Haven, Netherlands - site A oxic | ecosystem: Environmental > Aquatic > Marine > Coastal > Sediment | place: Netherlands...
CGGCAGTACCGCATGTATCCCAAGCCGTTTGTTGCATCGTTCAACAATCCAAGGCAGGAAGGCGCGATGGGTACGCGAGTCATCAGTAACGAGTTATTGCAACTTTACAATATCGAGATGGATCCACGCGAGCAGATTGTCATAACCGCGGACAATGCGTGGGTCTTCAGGAATTACCTGCGGATCGTCGGCGAGTACAAGAAGTCGCTGGAGAAATATCCAAATCCTCCAGGTGTTTCGCTGACGGATCCTGGGTTGTAGGTCACCGGAGCAGGCGGAACGGGCCCGACGGCCGTTCCGCCTGCTACCGGTCTGGTCGTGTCCTGATCGTTTGCCTCCGAGATGAGCCGCCAATGATTTGCACAAGATCAGCAAGATTTGCACACAAGTCAGGGGCGTCTCGCGAGCCCGCGTCCCTATGCTCCGACACCTGCCCAAATCCCCTCGAATGTAGGGATTCGCCTTTTGCCGTTCGAAGGCATGGTGAGAGTGTCCAGCATGGCCCGGAGGGGGTCAGGCCTGCGATCTTGGGCCCGGAGGGGGTCAGGTCTGCGATCTTGCGGTTTCCACGCCTTCGGCTGGACCTCCTGGAGACCGCCGGAGCCGCCATCAAGGGCGTCCGTGTGTCACTCGCCAGACTGTCCCACGCAGACGATCGGGCCCCGCGGAGACTGACTATCCTCCGGCCCATGGCCCGTCCACTGCGTCTGGAGCACCCTGGCGCGATCTGGCACGTCACTGCCCGCGGCAACCGCAAGGAGGACATCTTCTTCGACACTCGGGATCGCCGGGCCCTGCTCGAGCATCTGGCGGTGACCGTCGAGATGTACAAGTGGCGCATTCACGCCTGGGTGCTGATGACGAATCACTACCACCTGGTGCTCGAAACCCCCGAGGCGAACCTCGGACAAGGCATGCAACGCCTCAACGGGCCGTATGCCCAGGGATTGAACAAGCGCCATGGGCGCGTTGGGCACGTCTTTCAGGGCCGGTACAAGGCCATCCTGGTGGAACGAGAGTCCCATCTCCTCGAGCTGACGCGGTACGTCGTCCTGAATCCAGTGCGAGCCGGTATGGTGGAGCGGGCCGAGGACTATCCATGGAGCAGCTACCTCCAGACCCTGGGTCTCGTCCAGGGCATGGACTGGTTGGAGACGGAGTGGACCCTCCTTCAGTTCGGTCACGAAAAACGTGAGGCACGTCGGCGGTTTTGTGAGTTCGTCGCGGAGGCCGCCGCCAAAGACTACCGCCCGTGGGAACGGCTCACCGGGCAGATCTACCTGGGCGGCAACGCCTTCCGTGAGAGCGTCGACGCGCTCCTCTCTACCCGGCCGCCGGCCATCGAGATTCCTCGACCGCAACGGGAACTCACGCCCCGACCTTCGCTCGATCAGATACTGGGCGCGGTTGCGGTCGCATTCGAGACGACTGCGAAAGATGTCCGGTGGCGCAGGCGTGGGCCAGCGCGGAAAGCGTTTGCCCTCCTGGCGCGACGATCGGCCGCGGCACCGCTTCGGGAGGTGGCGGACCGGTTGGGCATCAACCCGTGGTCCGCTTCTCATTCGGCGTCAGCGGGGGCCATGCTCGAGGTCGAGGATCCGCAGTTCCGACGGCGATTGCAGTCGGCCCGGTGCCTGGTCGAGAAACTCGCAAAAAGGCAGACCTGACCCCCTCCCCAGTGGCGTGGGTCGTACTTCGACCTGCTCCCCACTCTGGCCGGGATCGTCGGGGGCAAAGTGCCCTCCGATCGCATCGTCGATGGCGTGGATCAGGGCCAGTTCTTCCTCGGCCAGGCCCGGAAGTCGGCTCGGGACGGGTTCGTGATCTACGTGGGGGAGCAGATCTTCGGCGTGAAGTGGCGCAACTGGAAGATGCTGACCAAGGAGTTCGACGACGGGCGGGGGACCGGCCGGATCGTCACCTACGGCGTTCCGCGCTTCATCAACCTCTACGAGGATCCCCAGGAGTCCTATCCGATCACCTACCGGTCCCCGCAGAACATGTGGGTCCGCTATCCGATGTCGGAGCTCATCGTCAAGCACGCGCAATCGCTGCAGGCGGAGCCGCCGGTGAAGCCCGGCGCGCCTGATCCCTACGTGCCGGCCAATAGATAGCGGTGGAGGGTCGCAGCCCCGCGTCGTCGCCGGGCGGTCCTGTCGGACGTTCGCGGGAGCCGAAGGAATCCCTACCGCGTCGCCCGCTGCTTCGTCGTGACCAGCCGCACACGGCCGTCCGGCAGCAGCACCGTGAGCCGACCTTCTTCATCGACCTGGACGTTGGGGATCCCGAGACGGCGGTTCTCTTCGCGGGCGGCTCGCACGGCCTCATCGAAGATGGCACCGTAGGTCAGAGATTCCTCTGTCGTTCGGGCGTCTACCGGATCCTGGATCCGGTTTTCGGCTGCACTTCGAGTGGCCATCAGGTCTCCAGAAGTCCGAGAAAGCGGTCGAAAGCCGCGGGACCGGTGACAACCGGCCGCGGACCGCTGCCGAACGCGACTCGGGCTGCCCTGTCGCCTCCATTGTATGGCAGGTGCCAGGCCTGACTCCCAGGTGTTCGGCAACCAGATCGGCTGCCAGGTAGCGCAGAGACCACCTGTCCGCCGCGACCCGGGCAAAGGTGGTCTTCCCTGCGCCGTTCGGCCCTCCAATGATCACGAGCCAGGGTTGCGTGGGCATAACGATCCATTCTCCACCGGCATGTTGACAGCGGAGGTCCGGAGAGCGGCGGCACCCGCCAAAGCGACCTCCCCCCCTCGTTTCCCCCCCGTCTTGGGGGATGCGCGGCGGGGGCGTTCCTCATACGATGCGTCGATCCCTCGCCGACCGTGGCGTGGGCTCCACATCCGAAATCAGAGCGGCACCTCAAAGGGAGGCTGGAAGAACGGAATCCAAACTGCAGACGTGGCTGGAGACGGCGAAGAAGAACGCTGGTTGGCTCGTCGTCCTCGGGATCGTGGAAATCGTCGCCGGGATCCTGGCGATCGCCGGGCCCTTCGTGGCGGGCCTCGCGGTGACGGTGATGGTCGGCATCGCCTTCCTGATGGGCGGGGGCGCGCGCCTCGTGGGGGCGTTCATGGCCGACTCCTTCGGGGCCGGCGCGCTCACGTTCCTGTTGGGCCTCCTGGTCACCGCGACGGGGTTCTACTTCGTGATCCGCCCGGGCCTCGGGCTCACGACCCTGACCCTCACGGTGGCGATGGTCCTGTTCATGGACGGCATCACACGGGTCATCGTCGCCTTCAAGATGAAGCCGGTGAAGGGCTGGGGCTGGATGCTGGCGGGTGGCATTCTCAGCGTGGTGTTCGCCGGGATGATCGGTTGGGAGTTCCCGGAGTCCAGCCTCTGGGTCGTCGGGACCCTGGTGGGCTTCAGCCTCCTGTTCGGCGGTTTCACGACGATCACCCTGGCCGGCACCGCCCGCAAGGCTGCCGGCGCCGTCGAGGACGCCGTCTGAGCCGAACCCAGCTTGCCGCGAGAAGAGGGGGTTGCCGGTCCGTTCGGTCGGATCGGCGCTCCTTCTTCCTCCTGGCGTCACCCGGAACTCGAGCGCGCCGAGGCGCGATGAGGGAGAATCCCGCACCGTCCCGTTGAGGGGCGGCAAGGAGGCGTGACAACGATGGGCGACCTGATCTTCTATGCCGTCGCCGGGCTGGTCTACCTGTTCTCCTTCGTCGTCCAGAAGAAGCTCAAGTCCACCTACGCCCGCTGGAGCCAGGTCCGCAACCTGACCGACAGCCCGGGCGGCCGGGTGGCCCGATTGATCCTCGATAGCAACGGGCTCCAGTCGGTTCGGGTCGATCCGGTCCCCGGGGAGCTGACCGATCACTACGACCCGCGCGTGAAGCAGATCCGCCTGGCCCGGGACAACTTTGCCGAGCCCAGCGTGTCCGCCATGGCGGTCTCGGCCCACGAGTGCGGGCACGCCTTGCAGGATGCCGACGGCTACGGCCCCATGAAGCTCAAGGGCGCCCTGGTCCCGATTGCCAACGCCGGATCCCGTTTCGGCCTGCCCGCGGCAATCCTGGGCAGCGTCATCGGCTTGCCGATCCTGGTGCAGCTGGGAATCCTGGGCTACGCCGGGTCGATCCTGCTGACGTTTCTGACGCTCCCGGTGGAGTTCAACGCCAGCAAGCGGGCCCTCGCCCAGCTCGAAACCCTGGGCCTGGTCTCGCCGGAAGGCCAGGCCGGCGCCCGGGAGGTGCTCAAGGCGGCGGCCATGACCTACGTGGCGGGGGTGGCCTCCTCGGCCGGGTACCTGGTGTACCTGGTCATTGCCTTCGGAGGCTCGATGATGCGCAGGCCCCGGGTGTAGACCAGACCGCCACTCAGGAGGCATCTCCCATGGACGACAAGCACAAGGCCAAGACCCAGTTCTCCTTCGTCTACGCCATCGTCGCGCTCCTCGCGCTCCTCTTCGTCCAGGAGTACCTCGTCGGGGGCTTCGGGGCCAGGGAGCAGGAGGTCCCGTACAGCCGCTTCCGGCAGGACCTGGCCCAGGGCCTCGTCGAGAAGGTCACGGTGGAGCCGGAGCGGATCGTCTACGCGGTCGCCGTAGCGAAGGACGGCGACGAGGAGGCGGGCGAACGCTTCAAGGCCGTCCGCATCGAGGACGAGGACCTGGTCGAGGAGCTCGTGGACGCCGGCGTCGAGTTCGAGGCGCACACCCCGTCGGAGAGCCTCCTGAGCTCGCTGCTGGGATGGGTCCTCCCGATCCTGCCCTTCGTGCTGATCTGGTGGTTCCTGATGAAGCGCATGGGCAAGGGCGGCCCGGGCGGCATGCTGTCCTTCGGCAAGAGCAAGGCCACCGAGATCTCCGGCGAGATCTCCAAGGTGACCTTTGCCGACGTGGGTGGCGCGGACCAGGTCGAGGTGGAGCTCAAGGAGATCATCCAGTTCCTCAAGGAGCCGGCCCGGTTCACGGCCCTGGGGGCCAAGCTGCCCAAGGGCATCCTGCTGGTGGGCCCGCCCGGGACCGGCAAGACGCTGCTGGCCAGGGCCACCGCCGGCGAGGCCGGGGTGCCCTTCTTCTCGATCAGCGGCTCCGAGTTCGTGGAGATGTTCGTTGGCGTCGGGGCGTCGCGGGTGCGGGACCTCTTCAAGCAGGCCAAGGCCAAGGCGCCCTGCATCATCTTCATCGACGAGATCGACGCCATCGGCCAGTCCCGCTCCGGGGCCATGGCGGTGAAGTCCAACGACGAGCGGGAGCAGACCCTGAACCAGCTCCTTTCCGAGATGGACGGCTTCGACGCCAACGAGGGCGTGGTCATCATGGCCGCCACCAACCGGCCGGAGGTCCTGGACCGTGCGCTCCTGAGGGCCGGCCGCTTCGACCGCCAGGTGGTGGTGGCGCTGCCGACGGAGAAGGGCCGGCGGCAGATCCTCCAGATCCACGCCGCCAAGGTGTCGCTGGCGCCGGACGTGGACCTGGACCGGCTGGCGCGGATCACCACCGGGTTCTCGGGGGCGGACCTCGCCAACCTCATCAACGAGGGTGCGCTCCTGGCCGTGCGTCGGGGGGCCCAGGAGGTCGCCATGGCCGACTTCGACCTGGCGATCGAGCGGGTGGTGGCCGGCCTCGAGCGGGACATGCCGCTCAAGGGCGAGGTGCGCGAGAAGGTCGCCTTCCACGAGGGCGGTCACGCCCTGGTGTCACACCTCCTGCCCCTCACCGACAAGGTCCACAAGGTGAGCATCATCCCCACCTCGAAGGGGGCCCTCGGCTACACCATGGAGATGCCGGAGGAAGACCGGCTTCTCATGAGCAAGCCGGCGCTCGAGCAGCGGCTGGCGGTGATGCTCGGGGGGCGCGGGGCCGAGCTCCTGGTCTACCAGGAGACCTCTACCGGGGCGTCCAACGACCTCGAGAAGGCCACCGACCTGGCCCGCCGCATGGTGACCGAGCTCGGGATGTCCGAGGCGCTGGGCCCCGTCCGCTACGCCGGCCCGGCGGGGGCGGGCTATCTGGGTGGCCAGGCCGCCACGCGCAACCTGAGCCCGGACATCGAGAACCTCATCGACGCCGAGATTCGACGCCTCCTCGACGGCGCCCAGGAGAGCGCCCTCGGCCTCCTCACGTCCCACGAGAAGGCGCTGCGGGAGATCGCCCGGGTCCTCCAGGAAGACGAGGTGATTAGCGGCGAGACCGTCTCGAAGATCGTGGCCGACACCGTGGAGTGACCTCCCCCATTTTCCCCTCGCATTGGGGGGGGCGCCACACCCGAAGAAGAGCGACACTGTCGTCGTTGAGTACTGGCGCAAAAGGGCCAGATTGGGGCGCAGGCGCGTGACCAGAATCAAGGCCACAGATCATCAGTGTGTGAGCGGGGCCCGATGAACAACGACGACGACGCGCGTACCTCCGGCCAAGCCTGGGACCCCGAAACCCCTGGCGAAGCTCGACTCGAGGCTGACCTCGAGGCCCTCCGCCAGGCCCTCGAGGAGGCCCGCAGCGAGGCCGACAACTACAAGAACCTCTACCTGCGGGCCCGGGCGGACCTGGACAACCAGCAGAAGCGGGTGGCCCGGGAGATCGAGACGCGGACCGGGTTTGCCAAGGACGCCCTGATCCGGTCGCTGCTGCCGGTCAAGGACGGCCTGGAGGCCGGTCTGGCCGGGACCGACACTGTCGCCGATCCGGCGGTGGCTCCCTTCCGCGAGGGCATGGAGGTCGCGCTGAGGGGATGGGACGCGGCCTTCGCTGCGGCCGGGATCGAGTCGATCGACCCCCTGGGGCTGGCCTTCGACCCCGAGCGCCACGAGGCGCTGGCGGCCCGTCCCGCGGTGCCTCCCGAGCGGCCCCATACCGTCGTCGAGGTGTCCCAGAAGGGCTATACACTCGACGGCCGACTGATCCGCCCCGCCCTGGTGGTGGTGGCCCAGTGACTCCCTATCGTAAGGAGACGTGGCCATGAGCAAGACCATTGGAATCGACCTGGGGACGACGAACTCCGCGGTGGCCGTCCTGGAGGGCGGGGACGCGAAGATCATCGTCAACGCCGAGGGCAACCGCACGACCCCGTCGGTGGTGGCCTATCTCGACGACGGCGAGGTCCTGGTGGGCCAGCCGGCCAAGCGCCAGGCGGTCACCAACCCGAAGAACACCCTGTTCGCCATCAAGCGGCTCATCGGCCGGCGCTTCGACGACGAGGTGGTCCAGCGGGACATCAAGATGGTCCCCTACGAGATCGTCAAGGCCCAAAACGGCGACGCGTGGGTGAAGGTCCAGGGCAAGGCGCTGGCGCCGCCCGAGGTCTCGGCCCAGGTGCTGCGCCGGATGAAGAAGACGGCAGAGGACTACCTGGGCGAGAAGGTCACCGAGGCGGTGGTCACGGTCCCCGCCTACTTCGACGACTCGCAGCGCCAGGCCACCAAGGCCGCGGGGAAGATCGCCGGCCTGGAGGTGAAGCGCATCATCAACGAGCCCACCGCGGCGGCGATCGCCTTCGGTCTCGACAAGAAGCCGGGCGAGAGCAAGGTGGCGGTCTACGACCTGGGCGGGGGCACCTTCGACGTCTCGATCATCGAGCTCGCCGACGTGGACGGGCAGCAGCAGTTCGACGTCCTCTCGACCAACGGCAACACCTTCCTGGGCGGGGAGGACTTCGACCTGCGCCTGGTGGACTACCTCGCGGACGAGTTCAAGAAGGACCAGGGAGTCGACCTGCGCGGGGACCCCATGGCGATGCAGCGCCTCAAGGACGCGGCGGAGAAGGCGAAGATCGAGCTGTCGACGACTCAGCAGACCGACGTCAACCTCCCCTTCATCACCGCCGACCAGTCGGGCCCCAAGCACCTGAACGTCAAGATCACCCGGGCCAAGCTCGAGTCGCTGACCGACGAGCTCGTCCAGCAGACCACCGACCCGTGTCACCGGGCGCTCTCCGACTCCGGGGTGGCGGCGAAGGACATCGACGACGTCATCCTCGTCGGCGGCCAGACCCGCATGCCCCTGGTGCAGAAGGTCGTGGCGCAGATCTTCGGCAAGGAGCCGCGCAAGGACGTGAACCCGGATGAGGCAGTGGCGGTGGGCGCCGCCATCCAGGGCGCCGTCCTGGCCGGCGACAAGAAGGACGTGCTCCTCCTGGACGTGACCCCGCTGTCGCTGGGGGTCGAGACCCTGGGCGGGGTCATGACCCGCCTCATCGAGCGCAACACCACCATCCCCACGCAGGCGAGCGAGACGTTCTCCACCGCCGACGACAACCAGAGCACCGTCACCGTCCACGTGCTCCAGGGCGAGCGGGAGAAGGCCGAGGCCAACAAGTCCCTGGGCCAGTTCAACCTCACCGACATCCCGCCCGGCCCCCGGGGGACGCCCCAGATCGAGGTCTCCTTCGACATCGACGCCAACGGGATCCTCAACGTGTCCGCGAAGGACAAGCAGACCGGCCGGGAGCAGTCGATCGTGATCAAGGCCTCGAGCGGCCTGTCCGAGGCCGAGATCGAGCAGATGGTGAAGGACGCCGAGTCCCACGCCGCCGACGACAAGGAGTTCCAGAAGCTGGTCCAGGCCCGCAACGAAGGCGACGCCCTGGCCCACTCCACCCGCGGGGTGCTGGAGCAGGTTGGCGGCGGTCTCCCCGAGGCCGACAAGACACGGGTCGAGGGGCTCGTCGCGGACCTCGAGGAGGCGATCAAGGGCAAGGACGCCGACGCCATCCGCGAGAAGACCCGGGTCCTCGCCGACGTGGCGGCCAGCCTCACCCAGCAGGCCCAGGCGGGCCCGGGGCCCGAGGCCGGCGGCGCCTCTCCTCCGCCGAGCGGGGGAGGGGCCGGGTCTGGCGGAGGCGACGACGTGGTGGACGCCGAGTTCGAGGACGTGAGCGATGGCGACAAGTGACACGAAGCTCCACGTGGTGTGCCCGGCGTGCGGGGCGGTGAACCGCGTCGCCGCCGGGCGTCTCGGCGACGACCCCCGCTGCGGCACCTGCAAGCAGCCGCTCTTCAGCGGAAAGCCGCTGACCCTGGACGAGGCGAGCTTCCCGCGCCAGGTCGGGCGCAGCGACATCCCGGTGGTGGTGGACTTCTGGGCGCCGTGGTGCGCCCCGTGCCGGATGATGGCCCCGGCCTTCGAGCAGGCCGCGGCCCAGCTCGAGCCCCGGGTCCGGCTGGCCAAGCTGAACACCGAGGAGGCCCCGTCGCTGGCGGCGCAGTACAACATCCGCAGCATTCCGACCCTGGCGGTGTTCCGCTCGGGACGGGAGGTGGCGCGGCAGATGGGCGCCCTGGGCGGCCCCCAGCTCGTCCAGTGGATCCAGGCGAACACCCGGTGACGGAGGCCCCCGACTGATGGAGTACACCGACTACTACAAGGTGCTCGGGGTCGCCCGCGACGCGAAGCAGGCGGAGATCAAGCGCGCCTACCGCAAGCTGGCCCGCAAGTACCATCCCGACGTGAGCGACGAGAAGGACGCGGCCGCGAAGTTCAAGGAGGTGGGCGAGGCCTACGCGGTGCTCAAGGACCCGGAGAAGCGCGCCGCCTACGACCAGCTCGGGGCCAACTGGAAGGCGGGGCAGGATTTCCGCCCGCCGCCGGGTTGGGACCAGGGCTTCGAGTACGGGGGAGGGTTCGACCCCGGTGGCGGGGCGGGCGTCGATCCCAGCCAGTTCAGCGACTTCTTCGAGACGCTGTTCGGCGGCCGCGGCGGCCGCGGCGGCCCTCGGGCGGGTGGCCGGGGACCGGGGCCGAGTCCCTTCCGCGCCCGGGGCAACGACCACCACGCGAAGATCGCGATCGACCTCGAGGACGCCTACAACGGGGCCACCCGGGCCCTCACGCTGCGCGGGGCCGAGCTCACCGACGACGGGCGCGTGACGACGAAGGAGCGCACCCTGAACGTCCGCATCCCGAAGGGGATCAAGCAGGGGCAGCAGATCCGCCTCGCCGGCCAGGGCGAGCCCGGGATGGGCGGCGCCGAGGCCGGGGACCTCTACCTCGAGGTCGAGTTCAACCCCCACCGGCACTACCGGGTAGAAGGCGCCGACGTGCATCTGGACCTGCCGGTGGCGCCGTGGGAGGCCGCCCTCGGGGCCTCGGTCAAGGTGCCCACACCGTCGGGCACCGTGGGCCTCAAGGTCCCCGCGGGCTCCTACCAGGGGCGGACCCTGCGTCTCAAGGGCCGGGGGATCCCGTCGAAGACGCCGGGCAACCTGTACGTTGCCCTGCAGATCGTCCTGCCGCCAGCCGACAGCGAGAAGGCGAAGCAGGCCTACGAGGCGATGAGGAAGGACCTCGACTTCGACCCGCGTCCGGGTCTGGGGGTGTAGATGCGACACGCAATCGTCGCCGTGGCCACCGGCTCGGTGCTTGGAGAGGACCCGGAGATTCCCCTGGCGCAGCTGTGCCGTACCTGCGGGGTCTCGGTCGAGGTGGTGGTCTCGATGGTGGAGGAGGGGATCCTGGAGCCGGCGGGGACGCGGCCGGGACGCTGGCGGTTCTCCGCCGACAGCGTCCGCCGAGCGCGCACCGCCGTCCGCCTCCAGCGGGAGCTGGACCTCAACCTGGCCGGTGCCGCGCTCGCCGTCGACCTCCTCGACCGTGTCGAGAGGCTGCGGGCGCGGGTGCGAGCGTTGGAGGCCCGGCGGTGGGGCCGAGAGGAGCCCGAATGACGGACGTGCAGGCGGTGCGAGAGAGGCTGGAGAGCGGTTTCGAAACCAGGCGACCTGCAGGCCGACGCTCAGCGTTTCGAAATTGGCCCGGATGATGCTCCCGATGATCAACGCCGCCTGCGAAGGGGGGCGCTTTGGTGGCCGCGTGGTACGATCCGCACGTGGCGAGCGTGGCGATGACCGTCGAGTTCCCGCTTCGGGTGATGCTCTATCCCGCTCCCGATCTGGAGGGCCAGTGGGTGGCGCACGGGCTGGAGACGGACCTCGTCACACAGGGTGACACGGCGGAGCACGCGCTGGCCATGATGGCCGACGCTCTGCAAACGCTGACCCGCTACCAGGCGGTGCGTCGTCGACCGACGCTTCGGCTGCGGCCGGCCCCGAAGGAGGTGTGGGACCTGGCCGCCGACGCGGTCCCGCTGAACCTCACTGCGCGCGTCGAGCGCCGCCGCCGGGGGGCTCCGTCTCCGAGCGCTGGCCCCTGGTCTCTGTACGGGTTGCTCAGCCAGAAGCCGCCCGCGTCCCGTGCCGGCTAGGTACTCCCGCCTGCGGACGGCCCTCGCGAAGCTGGGCATCCGCGTGTCCGAACGGTCTGGCAAGGGGAGCCACGTCGTTGTGGACGACGGCAAAGGGAGGCTTCAGGGGTTCCGAAACCAGGCCACCTGCAGGCCGACGCTCAGCGTGTCGAAGTCGGCCCCGACCTGGGTCGTGAAGCCGCTGGCCCAGGCGACTCTCAACGCCGCCCGGCGGCCCACCGGCACCGCCAGGGTGAGCCCGATCCGGGAGTTCTTCTGCAGGTCGGCCTTTACCGTCCCGTCCAGGGTCGTGCGGCCCCCGGTGTAGAACGTCGCGTCCGCGGCCAGCCACAGCCGCGGCTTGAAGGTGTAGCTCACGTGGGCCTGGAGCGTCCCCACCGGGTCCTGCTCCCGCACCGAGCCCCCGTAGAAGTCCGTGTTGGTGGTGAAGAGCCACACACCGCCGTAGAGCTCCGCGTACCAGGGCCCCCACGTCTTCGAGACCCCCACCTCGGGCTTGAGCGACCACCGGTTGGAGCCGATGTTGATGAGCTTCGAGGGGTCGTACTGCCCGGTGGGGGCCACCACCGCGAGGCTTGCCCCCAGGACCGTGTCCGGACGCCGCCCGGCAAACTCCCGAGGCGAGAGGGCAGGCCCTCCCAGGAGGTTCACCGTGACCTTCCCGGCCAGGTCTTTGAGGCCCGACCGTGTGATCTGCTGGTACTCGCCTTCCACGAACCCATCGATATCGCCGAAGACGTACGGAAGACCGATCTGGGCGCTCGCCGAGCGCCCGAACAACCCGAAGGTCCGCCCGTACAGAAACGAGCCGGCGTTGATGGCCGCGTTCACGTCGTCGAAGGGCAGCGCCGGGTCGAACAGGACCCCGCCCGTCGAGCGGGCGTAGCCGAGGATGAAGATGTTGCCGCCGGT
>Ga0316197_10002977_pt1 | contig 12057 bp, 7 predicted proteins | sample OudBiesiAoxic_MG_FD_204939 | JGI IMG/M metagenome (GOLD analysis project Ga0316197, IMG submission 204939) | Coastal sediment microbial communities from Oude Bieten Haven, Netherlands - site A oxic | ecosystem: Environmental > Aquatic > Marine > Coastal > Sediment | place: Netherlands...
CAAAACATTTCATGAGATGCCGAAGGGTGGTCGTGCGGCTATTGCTGGTGGGCCTCCTGCCCGCTCTCGGAGCGGGCTGCCAACAGCGCCCTGATCCAGCGCGGATGTCTGCGGCGAGATCTTCCCAGAGCCGCGAGCAGATCGCAGCGGAGGTGTTCCGCAGGGTGAACGACTACCGGCGCTCGCGGGGCCTGTCGGGCCTAGAGAGAGATCGGGAGATGGATCGGCTGGCGCAGGCACATTCGGAGCGGATGGCCAAGCGGGGCAAGCTCGATCACCGCGGTTCCAGCCGGAGGTTCCGCGAATTGCAGCGCGAGCCGACCGCGCTCATCTCGTTCGCCGAGAACGTGGCTTTCAACCTCGGGCACGAGAGGCCGGGGGAGGTCGCCTTCCAGGGCTGGCTGCGTAGCCCGGGGCACCATCGAAATATCTTGCGAGCAGACGACCGTTTGACCGGCGTCGGTGTGGCGCAGGCTGGGGATGGCTCGTGGTATCTGACGCAGGTCTTTGGCGGGCAGGGGTGAATCTCGGTCTATTCTGCCAGTCCGAGTGCCTTCGAATCGAGGGTGGAGACCGTCCTGGTGCCGATCAGCAGCTGCCGCCCGTCCCGGTCGAACGCGAGAGCGGTGATCGGCTCTGGATCCTTGCGTTTGATCGTCGAACTGCTGTCATCCCCCAAGGCTAGGCTGTGGAGCGTCCCCTTCGAAGTGCCGGCGACGAGCAGACCCTGCCCCCAGGCGATGGATAGGACTCGTGATGGGACGCGGGCGGCGACTGGTTCGTCAGCCATGCCGAGGGCATCGTAGCTGCGCAATAGTTTCCCGCTGACCAGGTGGATGCGGAGCTTCGAGTCTCGCGAGCCACTGGCGATCATGCTGGAGTCGGGTGAGAAGGCGAGGCATTCGACACCGGCGCTGTGATCGTCGAGGTGGAACGGTTCCTGATGATCAGTTTTGCTGGTCGGCGAGAGGATCACGACACCGTCGAGCCCCGCCGAAGCCAGCCACTTTCCGTCTGGCGAGAATGCGACTGCGCGGGCGGTAGCGGTGTGTTGGTGGCGTCGTGTCCACTCCACATCCGCGGGTTCGGCGGTCCCCTCGCGGACGAGGACGTCACCGTTGGCACAGGCGATCGCTATGAGCTGTTGGTCGGGCGCGGCGGCGATCGCGTCAACCATGTCCTCGGTGACCCGGTGGCTGCGGAAGCTCGTGGGCTGTCGCCAAGCGACCGATCCTGAGACTCCAGGATCGCCACCGGCGACGAGAAGTCCCGGACCATCACCGTCGCCGAAGCGGAAGCTGGCCAGGGCGACGGCCCGGAACGGTGGGCGGAGCTCGAGGCGCAGCTGGTCGCCGGTCCCTTCGAAGACACCTCCCTGTGAACAGCTGTAAACTTTTCCGTCGACACCGCCGATGGCGATCGCGGTGACCGGTCCGATATGGGCCTCGCCGACTTGGGCTCTGGCCATCACGCCGGTCAGTCCTACCGCAGCAATCAGGTGGATGATTCGAATCATGCTAAGATCTCCGCTACCGGAGCGGCACCCTCCTCGACGATACGGATCGGGCGACCATCAGCGGTGACGAGCTTGCGCTCCAGATCGGCGCCGAGCGCCTGGAGGATGGTTGCGTACAGATCCTGCGGGCTGACTGGACGGGCGATCGGTTCCTCGCCGCGCGCATCGGTTTCGCCGACCACGCGGCCGCGCTTCGTCCCGGCGCCGAATAGCAGGGTCGAGCTCGCGCGCGACCAGTGGTCGCGGCCGCCGGAGGGGTTGATGCGCGGGGTCCGCCCGAACTCGCTGGCGAGGACGACCAGCACCTTGTCCAGCAATTCGCGTTGGCGCAGGTCCTCATACAGTGCGGAGATCGCTTCGTCGAGTGCAGGGAGTTTCGGGGGGAAACCGTAGGTCATCTCGCGGGCGATGCCGCGGTGGTGGTCCCAGCCCTTGTAGCGGACCATGACGGTGCCGACGCCGCCCTCGACCAGGCGTCGCGCGAGCAGGCAGGACTGGCCGAAAAAGTGGCGCCCGTAGCGCTGGCGCAGCTCTGGTTTTTCGGTTTTCAGATCGAATAGTGCGCGCAGCTCCGGCTCGAACGAGAGATAGCGGGCCTGTTTGAGAAAGTGGTCGCGTGCCACCTCGCTGGCGGAGCGCGGGTCGCCGTCGAGCTGGTCGACCGTCTCCAGTAGCCCGAGTGCGCGATCCATCGCGGGGGCCGGGTTGAGATCTTTCACCTCGAAGTCGGGGCTCGACGGATCTGCCGACAGTTCGAAGGGGGCACTAGCGACCGGCAGGAATCCCTGTCGCGCGTAGCGGTGGGCGTCAGGGATGGCGATGTAAGGCGGGATCGGGTTGTCGGACTCGAGCTCCACCGCCTCGCCGAGCACCGAGCCGACCGATGGGTAGGTGAGCACCTGGGACGGGCGCCGCCCGGTGAGCATGAAGTGGGACCCGCGGTCGTGGTTGCCCTCCGGGCTGGTGATGCTGCGCACCAGGCTACACTGGTCCATCATCGCCGCGATGCGCGGCCAGTGCTCACTAACAAAGACACCATCAAGGCTAGATCTGACCGATCCGAGGGTGCCGCGGATATCGGGTGGTGCCTGCGGTTTGCAATCCAGCGTGTCGAGGTGGGACATGCCGCCATCCATCCACAGCAGGATCAGCGCACGCGGAGACTTCTCACTCGCCACCGGTCGCGCGGACAGCAGGCCGGGGAGGAGGGGGAAGGCGCCGAGCGAGCTCAGGAAGTAGCGGCGGTCGAAGGTGCGCGGGGTGTGGGCTCGGCTCATGGTTTTGTCTGTGTTTGCTTCGTTCACCGGATCGATCCGAACTCGCGACTGGCGATGAGGGCGAAGGCCAGGTCGCGGGCGGCGGCCCGCGGGTCTGTCTGATCCGAGAGCAGCGGGAGGAACGCCTGGCGCTCGGCCTCGCGGGGCGGCCGCGAGAGGATCAGCAGATAGAGTTGCTCGAGGCGCTGCGCTGGGTCGGTCTCGAAATCGATGATCGCATCGACCTGGTTGCCGGGGGTGCGCAAGGCGTCCCGGACGACCCCGCTATTGAGCAGATGGAGCTGTTGGGTGAGTGGGGTGGCTGGGATCTCTGAGGATTTGAGCGGGATGCCTAGGACGGCCTGGAGCGCGCGCTGGAACTGTTCGCCGGACATCGGCCGCGGCTCACGGCGGGCGAGGAACTGGACCTGAAGCGCAGTGCCGGGACCATCGATCTCAGGCGGGCCGCTGCTGCTAGCGTAGAGCTGTGAGGTGGCGATGAGTTGCACCAGTGGCCGGAGTTCATAGCCGCTGGAACTCAGCTTCTCGGCGAGCAGGTCCAGTACCGGCTCGTGAGTCGCCGGGTTGCTCGGGCGGTGGTCGTCGGGCGCTTCGACGAGGTGGATTCCTAACAGCATGCCAAAAATGCGGTTGGCCGCATTGCGTGCGAGGGCGTCGCCGGCGTCGACCGTGAAGAATTGCGCGAGCCGCGAGCGCCGGTCGTCCCCGCCGCGAAGCTCATCTGGCGCGGGCGCGGTGTGGCGGACCGGGAGCAGGGCCGGGGGCACCGCCTCGCCTTCCCCGGGGAGGAAGAACTTGCCTGGGAGCATCGTCATTTCGCCGCTGTTGTTGCCGGTTTTCCGTCCCGGGCGCTGGTCGGTGAAGAATGCGGAGAACTGCAGGTGCTGCGCCTGCGACCAGCGGTCGAGTGGGTGGTTGTGGCAGCGCGCGCAATTGAGCTTGATTCCGAGAAGCGCGCGCGCGGCAAATTCTGATCGGTCCCGCGGGTCGCTGAAGCGCTGGATCAAGCCCCGCTCCGCCGGCTGCAAAAAGATGGAACTGACAAAGTCAGCGAGGCTGCGATCGCTCCCGGCGAATTCGGACAGTCCGCTGCGCAGGCGGCGATTGCGCTCGCTGGTGTGTTTCAGGTCATCGGCAGCTGCTGGTACTTCAAACCAGGACTCGAGCCTGCGCGCTAGTTGCCCGGTGAACTCTGCGCCTCGGATCAGGTTCGCGCAGGTCTGTTCGACCCTGGTATTCTCGGGTAGTTCGAAGAAGGCGCGGATCTCGTCTGGGGATGGTGGCCTGCCGGTGAGGTCTAGGTAGAGCCGTCGCAGGAACTGATGGGGCGGCGCTGGACCGGCGGGTTCCAGTCCCAGCTCGGTGAGGCGCCCGAGCCAGGCTCGGTCGAGCGGGTTCTCGGCGGCGGAGCGATCGGCGAGGTCGGGGGTTGCTTGCCCGAGCGGGTTGATGATCGGGAGCCGTGCGGCCAGCCCGCCGTAGCGGGCGAGCAACCAGGCTTCACCAGGGCCTCGGATCTCGATGCGACCGTCTTCGTCTACCGCAGCGACGCGGTCATCGGTGGATTCAAATCGTGCCATGCCGGTGACATCGCGCTCCTGCGATCGCCCACCAGGAAGGGTGAAGGTCGCGGTGACCGACAGGTGCTGCGAGTCGCGGGCGAGACCGAGTGCGGTGAGCGTCCCGGAATCTCCTCGTGAGAACGGCGCGCCCTCTTTGATCCAGCGGTGTAGGGCTGCGTAGCTCGCATCGTCAAGATCGATCACCCGGCCACCACCGTGCTTCAGCTGCCGCGCCGGTTTGCGCAGCAAGAGGCTGAGTTCGGGTTGGGGGTAGTCCACGCGCCGGCCGCCGAGGTCTTGGGTGATCGCCTCAAAGTCGGCCCGCGGGTTGGTGGCAAACAGCGAGAGTTTGAATCCGCCACGTCCGGTAGCACCGCCGTGGCACTCTGCGGCCGCACAGCCTGCACGGGCGAGCTGCGGCGCGATGTCGTACTGGAAGTGAAATGGTTCCTCGACGGCGCTGGCTCTACGCGCGGACGCCGTGGCGATCAGGACCGCGAGGGAGAATCGCAACGCTGTGATCGCCAGTTTCACTATTCGCGTTGCGGGGTCCTGGCCGGGGCCGGAGGCGAGCCCGCAGGGGCAGGAGCCATTGGCACAGCCACCTTGTGATCTTTCAGGAACCCTTCGGCGAGGCCCTGGGCGTGGGGGGTTCCGTAGTTGTCGCGGAAGCTGAGCATCAGCCTGAACATCTCGATCGCTTCAGCCTCAAGTTCGTCGGACTCCGCGGCGCGCGCGCCGATGTCGGCGTAGATCCGGTCGGCGCCGGGGGCGTCGTTGGTCTTGCGGATGAACGCGCGCAGCAGCGTGTTGAGTTGCGAATCCTCCGGCGGCTTGCCGACCCGGTTGGGATTAGGTTTGGGCGCGGCGCGCGCCGGTGGGGGCGAGTCGCCGCCCGCGCGCTGGCGTTCCCGCATGCCCGCCTGCGGGCGCCCTGCCTGCCGCTGGCGCAATGTCGCGAGCTGGGCGCGCAAGCTGCGCAATTCGAGTGCCTGATCGGCTGCGATCTCCTTCAAGGCACCCGTGTCGGTGGGGAGCCTCTCGGCGATCATCTCGCGCAGCGCGCCCTCATCCTCCGGTAAGTTCCCAGCGACCTCTTCGATCCATGCGCGGACCTTGGGGATGTCGCCCGGGCCGGTGTCGGTCAGTGCGATCGATTTGTGCACGGCGCCTCCCTTGGTAAGTATCAATGTTAGTGTGCACTTGCGGTTGAGGGCGTAGTTGCCTGGACCCTCGGCGCCGTCAGTGCTCAGAACTATCGGGTTGGCGAGCTTCAGCGATCCGTTGACACGTTTCAGCTGGTCCTCGGCGGCGGTCCGGTCCCCGCCGAGCAGGATCGTGAACGAGCGGAAGCCGACGATCGAAAACTCGCTGGCCAAACGATCGAGGCCGCGGAGCACCGGTGCAGTATTGCGGGTCAGTTCGTGGACAAATAGCAGCGCGCCCGGGCTGGATCCGAGTTTCGCTGCCGCGTCAAATTCCTGCCCGTCCAGCGGCCCGCTGCTGGCGTAGCAGGGTGCTGGCGTCAGCTTGCTGCCAGCCACTGGTCCCGAGGTGAGGGATTCGCTCCCGGCGTCTTGGGCAAGGACAGATCCCCCCGCGAGGCAGGATCCGAGCAGGGCGAGGGGGATGATTGGGCTCGTCGAGATTTTCATGATATGGCTTCTTCCAATGGGGGGGAGGGCGCGGCATCTTGGAGACGGTGAGCCGCACCCCGCGCCTGGCCCACCATTGTGGCTCAGATTCGATTGGCTTGCGATGCCAAAACTTGGATCGTATGAAATGCTGATTCGTGTGCCACGGCATTCCGTGCAACCCATTTCAGACGAACAATCCCGGGGGATTTTCGAGCCTTGCACGGGTCGCCCCGGCACTTAGGCTTATCTCTTCCCGCCTGCGTGCAACCGTGAACGCCAAGATCCTCACCAAAAGATGGCTGATTTCGCTCTCCCTGTTAGGGGCGGCTGGATTGACGCGTGCCGAAGAACCTACGCAGCGCCCACTGAGCTTCGTCGGCGACGTCTTGCCGATCCTCTCCAAGGCGGGCTGCAATAGCTCTGGTTGCCATTCGGCTCCTGACGGTCAGAATGGATTCCGCCTGTCGGTATTCTCCTTCGATCCGAAATCTGATTTCGAAGCGATCGTCAAACAGGGGCACGGCCGCCGCGTCACGCCAGCAGCTCCGGAACTGAGCCTGTTCCTGATGAAGCCGACCCAGGAGTTCCCCCACGAGGGAGGGAAGCGTCTGGAGAGAGGGTCAGACAGTTACGAGACACTCAAGCGCTGGATCGCGCAGGGCATGGCCTACCAGTTGCCAGACGAACCTAGCCTGATGGGGATCGGACTCGAGTCGCCACAGCGGTCCGCGCAGCGCGGTGCGACCGGGCAGCTCAAGGTGCGTGCGAGTTATTCTGATGGGGGCACCCGCGATGTCACAGCTCTCGCCGACTTCAAGAGCTCAGAGACTGCGTTTGTAGAGGTTGATGGGTCCGGGGGCTTCGTCGTCGGGCAGCAGTTCGGGGAGGGGATCGTCGTCGTCCGCTACATGGGCGAGGTCGCAATCTCGACTATTTCGGTCGCCCCTGAGCGAGTCTTGCCCGCAGAGACATACGCGGAACTTCCGCGGGCCAACCTGATCGACGAGCACGCGATCGCCCGCTGGGCACAGCTCGGCCTCCTCCCGTCCGAACTCTGCAGCGATAGCGAGTTCATCCGCCGGGCATCACTGGATCTGATCGGGCGGCTTCCGGCTCCGGCACGCGTGCGCGAATTCCTCGCCGAGCCATCGCCCGACAAACGGGAGGAGCTCGTCGACGAGCTTCTCTCCCAGCCCGATTGGGCCGATCGCTGGGCGCTGGTCTGGGCGGACCTGCTGAGGCCGAACCCGGACCGTGTGGGGGTGAAGAGTGTGTATGTGTTAGATCAGTGGCTGCGCGAGAGTTTCCGGGCCAACAAGCGCTACGACCAGTTCGCCCGCGAGATCCTCACCGTGACTGGCAGTACGCACCGCGACGGGCCCGCGGTGATCTTCCGCGACCGCCGCGAGCCGGCCGATCTGACGACCGCGATCAGCCAGGTGTTCATGGGGGTGCGTCTGGAGTGCGCGAAGTGCCACCACCACCCGAATGAGAAGTGGAGCCAGGGCGATTTCTATCAACTGGCGGCCTTCTTCAAGGATGTTCGCCGCAAGGGGACGGGCGTTTCGCCGCCGATTTCCGGGAGCCCCGAGTTTGTCTACTTCAAGCCTGGGGGCAGCGTGAAGCATCCGGTCAGCGGCGAGGTGATGGCGCCTAAACCGCCGGGTGGCGAACTCTTGGCCGAGGCGGGTGGTGATCCACGTGCTGCGCTGGCGGATTGGTTGCTCGCGCCGGATAACCCATTCTTTGCGCGTGCGGCGGTCAATCGTGTGTGGGGTGCGATGATGGGGGCTGGCATCGTCAATCCGGTCGACGACATGCGCACCTCCAATCCTCCATCGAACCCGGCTCTGCTCGATGCCCTGGCGCGCGATTTCGTGGCGAACGGCTACGATTTGAAGCAGCTGATGCGGCGCATCGCGAGTTCGCGGGTCTACCAGCTGAGCTCGACGCCGAACGAGACCAACGTCGGCGACACCGAGCATTTTTCGCGTGCCTACCGGAGGCGGATGGCGGCGGAAGTGATGACCGACGCGGTCGCGGATGTGACTGGAGTCCCCAACCGATTCGAGGGGATGGCGCCCGGCGCGCGCGCCCTGCAGGCATGGAACTTCAAACTCGCATCGGATACGCTCGATGCCTTCGGGCGGCCGGATTCGAGCGAGGACTGCCCGTGCGAGCGCAATTTGAGCACGAGCGTGGTGCAGGCGCTGCACCTGATGAACTCCGATGGCTTGCAGGCGAAACTGACAGACAAGGGCGGGCGCTTGGCCGGGCTCGCATCTGGTGATCTCAGCGAGGCGCAGATCATCGATGAGCTCTACCTGCTCTGCTTCGCACGTCTCCCGTCAGAACAGGAGCGAGCGATCGCCACCGAACCGTTCAAGATTCCTGGGGCGACGCGCCAGATCGCCTGCGAGGACCTTCTCTGGGCCTTGATCAACTCTGCCGAATTCGTATTTAATCACTGAGGACAATGAGAGATCATCACCGCAACTGCGACGGCTTCGGGCGTCGAGATTTTCTACAAGTCGGGATTGGATCTGCCGCGGCAGGGATCGGTTTGAGCCAGCTGATGGGCCTGCGTGCCCAGGCAGCGCAGCGGGCGGGCAAGGCGAGCCCGGATGAGGTGCGCTGCATCCTCGTGTGGCTCGATGGAGGGCCGTCGCACCACGAGAGTTTCGACCCGAAACCCGGGGCGGCCTCGGAGGTGCGTGGCGAGTTGAACCCGATCAACACCCGTGTGCCTGGCGTGCAGTTCTCCGAGTGCGTCCCAAAGCTGGCGGCGATCAACGACAAGTTCACGGTGGTGAGGTCGATCTGCCACAAGGATCCCAACCATGGGGGCGGCAACCACTACATGATGACGGGTGCCCCGACGCCGGTGCCGGTGAACTGTGGCGCCTTTGTTAGCTTCCACCCCTCGTTCGGATCGGTGGTGTCGAGCCAGCGCGGTGTCCAGGCGGGCATGCCGGCTTACATGTCCCTGCCGCGCCAGTCGCGATCCGGCGGTCCGAATTTCCTCGGTGCGGAGCACGCGCCGTTCATCGTCGGTGGCGATCCGAACCGGGAGGGGTTCCGCGTGCGCGACGTCGTGCTGCCGCGCGACATCAGTGAGGGGAGGGCGAAGACTCGCCGCGACTTGCGCGCCTCGCTCGATCGGCTCCAGCGGATCCGGGATCAGGCGGCGCAGGATCCCACTCTCGAGTTCGATAGCTACTACCATCAGGGGATTGATCTGATCACCTCGCCGACCGCGCAGGCCGCTTTCGATATCGATTCTGAATCGGGCAAAGTGCGAGAGAGCTACGGGCGCAACCAGCTCGGTCAGCGCCTGCTGATGGCGCGGCGCCTGGTCGAGGCCGGCGTCTCGTTCGTGACCTGCTACTACGGTGGCTGGGATCATCACGAGACGATCTTCAAGCGGCTGGGAACCCACATGCCACCGCTCGACCAAGGCATCGCCGGGCTGATCAGCGACCTCGATGAGCGCGGGATGCTCGACACGACTCTGGTGATCGTGCTCGGGGAGTTCGGCCGCACGCCGAAGATCAACGCGCGCGGCGGGCGCGACCACTGGCCGCACGCGATGTCGGTCTTGCTTGCCGGGGCGGGGGTGCCGCGTGGACAGGTCGTCGGTGCGACAGACCGAGATGGCGCCTACGCGTCGGAGAACCTCTACTCACCCGAGGACTTCGCCGCCACTCTCTACACCAAGCTCGGCATCGACCCGAACCTGCTCCTGCATAAGAAAGATGGGCGGCCGGTGCGCCTGGTCAACGGCGGGCGGCCGATGCGGGAACTGTTCGCGTGAGGGTTGGCATCATCAGCCTATGCTTGGCGGGGACTCTGCAGGTGTTCGCTGCGACGCCCAAGGTCGATTCGATTTTCCCCGCCGGCGGCCAGCGGGGATCTGAGTTTGATGTGACCATTGCTGGCAATCTCGAGCCTTGGCCGCTAGTGGTGCACTGCGGCGAGCCGCGCATCCGTTTTGCCCCAGATGGGGAGAAACAGGGGAAATTCCGGGTGAGCATTGATGTGGGGGTGGATCCTGGCGCCTACCTGCTGTGGTTCATGAACGACGATGGCGTGACAGCGCCACGGCAGTTCGTGGTGGGGGAGGATCCCGAGCGTAGCGAGGATGGTGCTGACGCGTTGACAATCCCAGCCTCCGAGCTGCCGCTGACGCTCAACGGCAAACTCGAATCGGCAGGAGAGGTCGACCGCTTCTTGATCGAGCTCGATGCCGGCCAGTCGCTGGTGGCGAGCGTCGTCGCCTACGCGATCGATTCGCCGCTCGACCCGCTGCTACACCTACGTGGTCCGGCCGGGGAGCGCCTAGCGTTCAACCACGATGCGACACGGCTCGGGCTTGATCCCCGTCTCGTTTTCACCGCCCCTGCGCATGGCCAGTATGAGTTGCTCCTGTCTGCCTTCGCCCATCCGCCGCAGGCCAATATCCGATTCGCGGGGGGCGCGACCTCGATCTACCGGCTGAGCCTCGGGCATGGGGTGCCGGCGATCGACCTTCCGCCACCGATGGAGGCAGCGGGGGAGGAGCTGCAGCAGGTCGCAATCCCATCAGCTCTGAGCGGACGGATCGATCCGCCTGGCGATGTTGATCGTTTCGAATTCGCCGCGAAGAAGGGGGACTTGCTGAAGCTCGGAGTCCACGGGGCGCAGCTCGGGTCGTGGATGGATCCCCTGCTGGTCATCGAAGACAGCACCGGCAAGGAACTAGCGCGCCATGACGACATTGACAGCAAGACCCAGCCAGATGCTGCGCTCGACTGGACGGCCCCTGGGGATGGAAATTATGTCGCGCGGGTGACGGATCTAAACGGCGCAGGAGGGAGTGAGATCGCGTACCGATTCTCGATCGCTCGTGCCGGCCCAGGCTTCTCTGGCAGCGCCGCCACAGGCGTCTTTGCTGTGCGTGCTGGGGAGAAGCTCGAGCTCGCCGTCAGCGCAGCCCGACAGCACGGCTACACGGGCGAACTCGAACTTGGCATCGATGGCCTCCCCGCCGCTGTGACGGCTGCGCCGGCTGCCGTTCCGGAGAAGGGCGGGGAAGTGAAATTGAGCATCGAGGCCGGTGCGGATGCAGCACCGGGCCATGCACCAATATCGATCTGGGTCGCGAAAAAGGGCGCAGCGCCAGAGGAGCGGGTGCCCTGCCAGTTCGTGCTCAAGGGCGCGTTTGCGGATGCTGGAGACCTGCTGGTGAACCAGACTGAGCGCGGCTGGCTGAGTATTCTGGAAAAGGCCGACGAGCCGACGAAGGTCGACGGCAAGTGAAAAGGTTTCGGCTAGGCGAGGATCTCGTCGATGACGCGGCCGTGGACGTCGGTGAGGCGACGGTCGATTCCGTTGTGGCGGACTGTTAGTCTCTCGTGGTCGATCCCGAGCAGGTGGAGGACGGTGGCATGGAGATCGTAGCACCAGATCTTCTGCCGCGCCTTCCACCCCCACTCATCGCTCTCGCCGTACGCTGCGCCTGGCCTGGTGCCGCCCCCGGCTAGCCACGTGACGAAGGTGCCACCGTTGTGGTCGCGGCCAGATTGCCCCTGGCTGAACGGCATGCGCCCGAACTCGGTCGTCCAGATCACCAGTGTGTCCTCGAGCATGCCGCGCGACTTGAGATCTCTGATGAGGGCGGCGATCGGCTGGTCGACCTGGCGCGCCATGTTGGGGAGCTCGGTGTGGATGTTGGCGTGGTTGTCCCAGTTGTTGGTCGGGCCACCAGCGCCGCTCCAAATCTGCACGAAACGCACGCCGCGCTCGAGCAGGCGGCGGCCGATCATGCAGCGCCGCGCGAAATCTCCCGTCCTCTCTCCATCGAGCCCGTAGAGGTTCTTGGTGGCCTGGGTCTCGCGCGACAGGTCGAAGACCTCCGGCGCGCTCAACTGCATGCGCGCCGCGAGCTCGTAGGACTCCAGGCGCGCCTCTAGCTGGGTGTCGGACGGGAATCGCGCGGCGTATTTCTGGTTGAGCGACCTCAGCAGGTCGAGCCCGTCCGCCTCGCTGGTGGGCGTGATGTGTTCTGCCTCCCCGGGTGGGAAGAG
>Ga0316197_10002979_pt1 | contig 12052 bp, 13 predicted proteins | sample OudBiesiAoxic_MG_FD_204939 | JGI IMG/M metagenome (GOLD analysis project Ga0316197, IMG submission 204939) | Coastal sediment microbial communities from Oude Bieten Haven, Netherlands - site A oxic | ecosystem: Environmental > Aquatic > Marine > Coastal > Sediment | place: Netherlands...
CGATCAGCCGCCGCCTCCGGCCGCAAGCAGTTCGTCGAGCAAGGGTTGCGATGCTGCTGTGACCGGTCGGCGACGGGCTCCGTGGTCGAGCGTGACCAGATCGCGCCCGAGCGCGTCCGCTGCAACCCCGCCGGCCTCACGAACGATCGTGACCGCCGCCAGATAGTCCCACACGCCGATTCGGTCGTCGTCGAAGTCGATCGATCCGTGGAACCCGCCGGCGGCAGCCACCGAGGCGATGTCGAGTGCTGTCGCTCCCATCGATCGGTACTGCGCTGGGTGAAAGGTGGCCGGGGGTCGAGCATTGACCGCAATGATCGAATCCGCCAGCCGCGAAACCGGGCCCACAGTGATCGGACGCCCGTTCCGCCGTGCTCCGTCGCCGAGCACCGCCGTGTAACGCGTGCCGGTGCGCAGATTCGCAACCATCGCCACCGTCGGAACATCGTTGCTCACCAGGCACAACGCCGTTGCACACCACGGGAGCCCGAGGGCCGCGTTCGTGGAGCCGTCCAGCGGATCGACGACCACGATGCGTGTCGGTGAGCGGTCGTCAATCGGGCCGCTCCGACCGCTCTCCTCGGACAGGACAGCGAAGCCCGCAGCGTGCAGCATGTCGAGACATGCCGCATCGATCTCGACGTCGACCGAGTACTGACCGTCGCGCTCCCCCGACGCCGACCAGTCATCGTTCGCGGCCAAAATCGTTGTCGTTCGGTCGCAAATCGCACCGAACATCGCCAGCACGGCCTGGCTGTCCGACGCATCGATGGTCGGCGCGTCGGCGGAGGTCAGGTCGTCGTTGGGTCGGTCCACGTCTCGGGACGGTAGTGTCCGCACCGATGGCAGTCATCGACGTAGCGGGATTTGTCGCCGACGTGAAGAGTCAGGCGATCGACCACGGATTCCATGTCCACGACGAACGACACTTCGTCGAGACGTATTCACTTCGCCAGTTGTGGGAGGTCGACCTCCATCCCGAGGAGGCCTGCTCGGGCCCGATCGACCTTCACCTGTCGCTCGACGTCGACCCCAGAGCCATGCTCGGCTTCGAAGACGAGGTGATTCGCCTCGAAGAGATCGATGATGGCCCGCCGACTGGTTTCACGTTCACGATCCTGTTCACCTGGACACTCCCCCCGCTTCCCGAACCACCAGACCTGCTGGTGCTCGCCACCGACCTCGCCGGAATCGGCGGGATCGACCTGCCGGTCGAGGTCTCGGCGATCGACTCCTTCCCCAGTGTCACCGACGCCCCGGAACGCAGCCTGTCGATTGTCGCCAAGATGACCGTCGACCTCGCCGACGTGTACCTGACGAACGACGACGCAATCGGGGCTGCCCTCGAACGCTGCAAGCACGTCAGCCTGTACCTGCTCGATCGGGCCCCGGCCTGGCTCGACGACCTGTGACCTCCCCACTCGACTCACCACATCTGGAGAACCCGCCATGCGAGTGCATGAACTGATCGACATCCTCAACGACCAGCCGCCCGACGCGGAAGTCGAACTCGCGATCATCGCCCCAGTCGATGGGGAGAGCGACGACATCACGGTCGACCGCTACTTCGTCGACGGCGTGCTGCCGTGGCAGGACTCCGAGGATGACGACGGCGCGGAAATCGAGGACGGCGAGCTCTCGATCTGGCTGGTCGGCGGAGAAGAGGGCGATGTCAACGCGTTCCTCGATGCCATCGAACAACCCGACTCCTGACGCTCGCCTGGCGACCCGTTCCGGGGTGGTAGCTCAGTTGGTTAGAGCAGGCGACTCATAATCGCTCGGTCGTGGGTTCAAGTCCCGCCCGCCCCACCGTTCACGACACCGACCATGGTGCGAAAAATACGAAGACCCACCGCGTGGACGGTGGGTCTTCGAGCTCCGGGAGCAGGGCTCGAACCTGCGACCCATTGATTAACAGTCAATTGCTCTGCCAGCTGAGCTATCCCGGAATGGCGATGGCGAATGCTACCGGCTGGACGACCGCCGACAAACGCCACGTTACTTCCGTGCCGCCGGCGCCTCACCCCGGTCACCGACATCGGCCATCCCGCCCACATCAGCCGACGCGACCACCCCTCCCGGTTTGCGTGACCGAAACCGACAATCGGCGACGCATTCGGTCACACAGACCTCGGACTGGCCCGGCGATCAGAGGACCGCGATGAACGCGTTGCTGGGGATCACATTTGCCCCCACCGCCTTCACGTCGTCGACGATCTCGCGGTCGTTCGTGACGACGACGACGGGCGCCTCGTCGGGAAGGCGCCCGACCTCGGCACGGATCACGTCGTCGGCAGTGACCCCCTCGGGTGAGAAGACCACCCGCACATGACGTCGACGCGGCGCATGGGCGCCGACGACGGACGTGCCGTCGAACACAATCGTGATCTCGGCACCGTGGCGCCGAGCGACGTCCTCGGTCCGATCGATCAGTGCGGTCCGTTGGTGTTCGAGCCCCCGGTCGGGCCAGGCGAGCATCGCGACGTTGTACCCGTCGACGAAGATCGGTGCTCCGGCGGCGACCAGGTGGCGAGCAGCCACAGCGGAGGTCGAGATCACGCCGCCGGGAAGTGCGATCGCGGTGCGTCGCGACCGCCCGGGCCCGCGTTCGAGTTCGACCGGTTCCGAAACCTCCTCGTCGAGGGCGAGCAGCGACTCCAGGTGCGCGACGAACTCGCGCGAGGCGTCGACTGCATCGACGAGTCGACGCCGAGCCTCCACGGCATCGCCGCGCCCCGAATCCGACACATCGTCGGGCCGCGCCGACTTCGGAACCGATTCGAGTCGGGCCGAGGCAGCGGCTTCGGCGCGGGCCAGTGCTGCGGCCTCACGATCGCGTGTGTGTCGGATCTCGTTGCGGGTGTCGACCAGCTCAGCACGGATCCCATCGATCTCGTCTCGGGCCTTCGAAACTTCGGCGCGAAGCTCATCGAGTTCGGCGGCCTGCTCGGCGATCGTCGCATCACGATGCAGGAATTCGACCTGGAGACGGGCAGCTGCCTGCTCGGCCGCTGCTCGGCGCTTCTCCGCCCGCTTCAGGTCACGACGCAGATCGGTCGAGTCGGCATCGGCCTCGCGTTGCGCGACAATTTCAGCAGCAGCAGCTTCCCAACCCTCGGCACCGGCGAGCCAGAGCTGACCGACCTCGTCGACCAGTTCGGGCAACGCCCCCGCGGAGATCGCGGCGCGGAACGTCGGGTCGCTCTCGACAGCACGACGCACACGGCCCAACGCGGTTCCGGCGAGGCGCTGCTGCGACAGGAACGGCTTGAGTTCTTTCGGGAACGCAAGCGGCGGGCGGCGCTTCTGGCCCTCGGCAGCGATCAACACCGCGAATTCGAGCGCCGACCGCAGCTGGCGGTGCTCGATCGTGGTCATCTCCTGAACCTACCCGCTTCGATCTGCAGTCTCGCTTGACATGCGTACACGCGTTCGTGTTCACTCGTGCAGATGGACGTTGGGGTCGATTCGGTGGCAGCGAGGCAACGTTCGTTCGATGAACTGGGGACCCCGCTCAACGACGTCACGTTCTGCGTGCTCGACCTCGAGACCACCGGAGGCAACCGCAACGACGACATGATCACCGAGGTCGGTGTCGTCAAGGTACGTGGTGGCGAGTGCCTGGGCACGTTTCAAACGCTCGTCAATCCAGGCAAGGCGATCCCGCCGCAGATCACCGTGCTCACCGGGCTGACCGACGCGCTCGTCGCCCCGGCTCCCCGGATCGAGACCGTGCTCCCCTCGTTGCTCAGCTTCCTCGGCGACGCCGTGCTCGTTGCACACAACGCGAGCTTCGATGTCGGCTTCATTCGCGCCGCGCTCGCCCGCGCCGATCGGCCGACATGGAACGGCACGATCGTCGACACCGTCCACCTCGCGCGCCGACTCGTGCGCGACGAGGTCCCGAACTGCAAGCTCTCGACACTGTCCTCGCGGCTCCGCCTCGACCACCAACCGAGCCACCGAGCACTCGACGACGCGCTGGCCACCACCGACCTGCTGCACCTGCTCATCGAGCGTGCATCCGGTCTCGGCGTGCTCGGCCTCGATGACCTCGTGTCACTCGCCAAGATCGGCGGACACCCGATGGCGCCGAAGCTCAAGCTCACCGCTGGACTCCCCCGCAGCCCTGGCGTCTACATGTTCCGGGGACCCGGCGACTCGGTCCTCTACGTCGGCAAGGCCACGAACCTGCGCCAACGCGTACGCAGCTATTTCGGGAGCGACGACCGTCGCAAGATCGGCCCCATGCTGCGCGAGACCCAGGCCATCACCCACGTCGAATTGCCCGACCCGCTCACCGCCGAGATTGTCGAGACCCGATTCATCGGCCGCATGCTCCCCCGCTACAACCGGCGCGGCACCCGTGCGGCCAAATACTGCTACATCAAGCTCGACACCGACACCCCGTGGCCGCGTCTGTCGATTGTGAAGAACCCCGCCAAGAAGGGCGTACATCTGGGTCCGTTGCCGTCACGGACGATGGCCACGCTGGTTGTCGACGCGCTCCAGACCGCGCTTCCGCTCCGCAGGTGCACCCAACGCCTCGGGCGCAACTTCACGGCACCGGACGATGCGCCGATCTGCAGCGCCGCCCAACTCGGCGTCGCCCATTGCCCGTGCTCCGGCACGGCTGATCCCACCGAATACGCGGCATCGGTGACTCTCGCCGTGCGGGCCATGGGCGGCGATCCCAGCTTCGTGGTCGAACGGCTACGAGAACGGATGAGCATGCTCGCGGGCCAGCAACGATTCGAGGAGGCCGCGATCAGCCGCGACCGCCTGTCGGCACTGCTCGGCGCAATCCGCCGGACCCAACTCTTTGCCGCCCTTGCCGAAATCGGTCGGGCCGAGATCACCAACGGCGACACCACCTGGATCGTGGCCGACGGCGCCCTCGTCGACACCCGCACGTCGACGACTCTCACAGCCGCGCTCCCCGCGACTGCGCTCGGCACCGTCGAGATCGGACAGCCGACGCCGCGTGAACATGCCGACGAGGCGCTCTGCCTCGCCAAGTTCTTCGACAAGCACGCACACCGCCTGACGGTCTTGTGCGACGGTGCGTGGACCTTCCCCATCACCCAGACCGAATCGATCCCGCCGCTCGAGCGAGCCGCTTGAGCGGCCCTCTGGTCCAGGTGGTATCCCGCCTCGGACGCGAAGCCGCGATGGGCGTAGGGCGACTGCGACTGCGCTGAGCGACGATCAGCGCCGGTGGACTCCGGCGGTGTCGATCCCGAGCACCTTCGTGTGACCGTTCGCCGGCAACGAGGCTACGACCTCGGCGGCGATGCCGGAATCGCAGAGCATCCCAACCGTCGGACCACTTCCACTGAGCCACGCACACCACGCACCAGCCGCCACACCGGCCTCGATCGCGTTCGCAGCACCAGCCACCGCCGGGACGCGCCATGCCTGGTGCAGACGATCGTCGGCAGCGCCGCGCAGCAGGTCGGGATCATCGTGCGCGAAGGCCAGAGCGAATTGCGTCGCCCGGCCGATGTTGTGGACGGCATCAGCGCGGGCGACGGTGTCCGGAAGGCTCCGACGCGACGCATTGGTCGAGGTGGTCACGTCGGGCACCCAGGCAATGAACGATGCCGCTGACAGCACCGGCCCGAGCCGGAACGGAATCGCCCGGTCGTCGACGAACGCGATGACGCCCCCGTGAAGTGATGCAGCGACGTTGTCACCGTGGCCTTCGAGTTCGGTCGTGGCCGCCAGGATGTCGTCGACCGCACCGCTGATTCGGCGTCCCGCCTGAACCACGGCGAGCGCCGCAGCTCCAACCCGCACCGCGCCGCTGAAGCCGAGGCCACGCGCCATCGGGATGTTGCAGCGCATCCACATCGGTCCGTCGCCGCCCAGGCGATCGAACGCGGTACGGCCTGGATGATGATCATCGAGTTGCTCGGCCCCGTCCGGAGCATCACCGAGACCGACATCGGCATAGAGGTCGACCGCCATGCCGAACACGTCGAAGCCAGCGCCCAGGTTTGCCGACGATGCCGGCGTTCGAACGATCGTCTCGGTCACCCGGTGACCTGGGCCTGCGAGACGCGAACGAAGTCGGCCAGCGTCTTCGATGCCCGGCCGTCGTCGATCGCGGCGGCGGAGAGCGCCAGTCCGGTCGCGAGATCCTCTGCCTGACCGGCGACGACCAGTGCGGCGCCGGCGTTGAGCACGACGACGTCGCGGTGCGGGCCGGGCTCGCCGCCGAGGACCCGATGGACCGCGTCGGCATTCTCTGCCGGCTCGCCGCCGCGCAGGTCGTCGGCGGCGGCAGCTGCCAAGCCGTATGCCGCGGGGTCGACCGTGAATTCGACGATCGCACCATCGGTCAACGCCCACACGTTCGACACGCCAGTGGTCGTCAGTTCGTCGAGGCCGGCACCATGCACGACCCAGGCCCGTGTCACGCCCTGTCGTTCGAGTGCACCGAGCATCGGCATGGCATAGGCCGGGTCGGCCACACCGATCAGTTGATTGCGGACTCGCCCCGGATTGGCCATCGGCCCGAGCAGGTTGAACACCGTGGGCACACCCATCTCGCGCCGAGGAGCACCTGCGTACCTGAACGCCGGATGAAAGCTGGGAGCGAAGCAGAAGCCGATGCCCGCTTCGCGCACACACGCCGCGACACCCGCCGGCGTCTGCTCGATGGCGACCCCGAGCAATTCGAGTACATCGGCCGCGCCCGTCTTCGACGACGCCGAGCGGTTCCCGTGTTTGCACACCGGCGCGCCGGCAGCTGCGGTGACCAACGCCGCCATCGTCGACACGTTCACCGAATTCGACCCGTCGCCGCCGGTTCCGACGATGTCCACGGAGCCGGACCGCTCCTCGTCGGTCAGCGGGACGATTTTCGCCTCGGCCATGGCAGCGGAGAGCAACCCGTCGAGTTCCTCGATCGACTCGCCCTTGGCCCGCAACGCGACGACGAAGCCGGCGATCTGCGCCGGCGTCGCGTCACCCAGCAGGATCTCGGAGAGGGCGGCCCCCGCCGCCGCGGCCGAAATGTCGGTCCCGGAGATGAGCGTGTTGATGACACTGGACCAACCACCGTGTGGCGCGAGCGCAGACATGGTTGGCGAGACTAGGCGCGCAACGGCGTGACGGCGACGTGGATCCCGTCGAGGTCAGTCCTTGCGTCGACGCTGTCGGATGATCCGCCGACGGTCGCGCTCGGTTGCCCCGCCCCACACACCGGCCTTCTCGCGAAAGCTGAGCGCATGATCGAGGCACGTCTGCTTGACCGCGCAGCTCTCGCACACGCTTTTCGCCGCCTGCGCTTCGACGTCGTCGTCCGGGTAGAAGATTCCGGAGTCGAGGCCGCGGCACGCGCCGAAATCCCACCACTTCTCGGCATCTGGACTGATCTGATGAATGGACACGTTTGCGACCCCCTGGCCCTGTCATTCGATGGTCGGCATCCCCCGCCGTCCACCTGACAGAATCTATGGCAAGCGCGGTACCGCGCGCCAGAAAATCTTGCTTCCGCCACTCCGGCGAGGCGGAGCGACCGTCAGCCGCGCCGAACCTCAGCCTGTGCGCAGTACCGATCCGACGACGGCGACGCTCCCGTCTATTGGACGGCCGTCACTTCTCTTCCGGGATGCCGTACGCACGAGCGAGGACGCGCAGCGGATGCACAGCAACCCGGCCGGTTTGTTCGACGATCGCCGTGTTGGCGACATGACAGTCCCCGGCGACGACATCTCCGTTGGCACGCTCGATCTGCTCACCCAACTTCTCGGCGATCGGTACCGAGATGTTTTCGTTGCCGTCGCGAAGACCCCACATCCCGTCGCCGCCTGAACACTGCTGCACGACTTCGACCGTGGCACCGGTGAGCTTCATCAAGTCGCGACTTTTGAGGCCGACGTTCTGAGCCCGTATGTGACATGGCGCGTGGTACGTGATCTTCTCGTGGGTTTCGCCCGCGAAGTCTGTGTCGAGCACGGTGTCGTCGGCCTCGTGCACCTTCATCAGGTACTCGACTGCGTCGTAGGTGTGCTCTGAGACCAGCGTGGCGTCTTGACCGCCGACGTAGTCGATGTAGTCCTTCTTGATGACATAGCTGCACGTTGGTTGCGGCACGACGACGTCGGTGCCCTTGCGCACCTCGGCGGCCAGTGCTTTGACGTTCTTCTCGGCGATCTTGGTGAACTGCTTGACGTCACCAGAGTGCAGCCAGGGAGCACCGCAACAGCCGGCATCGGAGATGTCGCACTCAATACCGTTGCGCTCGTAGACCTTGACGAGGTCCTTGCCGATCGCGGTCTCCTGATACTCGACGAGGCACGTCGGAAACACCGTGACCGCGCCCTGCTTCTTCTGGAGCTTGATCGTCGGGCGCTTCTTGAACCACGTCGAGAAACGCTGCTTGGCGTACGGCGACAGGAGCCTGACCGCCGAGACCCCGGTGACCTTCGCGTTGATTTTGCGGATCATCGAATTCGGTTTCGCCTCGACGATCTTGTTCGCCAGAGGAGCTGCCGTGGTGGCCACCATCCCGATCAGGTCGGTCCGGCCCATCACCTTGGTCGTCGCGGCGGCGCGAGCCGACTTGTGCCCGTTCTGGTGCATCATCGCGTTCGCACGCAGCATCAACCGCGGGAAGTCGAGGCTCCACTCGTGAAGCTCCGGGGTGTACGGGCAGTTGATGAAGCAGAGCTTGCATTGAAAGCACTCGTCCACGACCTGGTCCTGCTGGGCAGGCGTCATCCGGCCGGCGTCCTGGTCCTCGTGCGCGTCGATCATCTCGAACAGCGTCGGGAACGACGTACAGAACGTGAAGCACAGTCGGCACCCATGGCACACGTCGTAGGCCCGCGTCAGTTCCCCACGGACATCTGCTTCATCCGTGTACATCGGATGCTTCGGGTCGTATGTGGTCGTCATCAAGGACTCCAAGAGCGGAAAGAGCACGCGGCGATCGAGATCGCTACGTCTGACCGACGCGGAACTACAGTGCCGCGAGACCATTCGCGAATTTGGCGGCGTGGCTCTTCTCGGCGCGGGCCAGGTTCTCGAACCAGTCGGCGACCTCGTTGAAGCCTTCGTTGCGGGCAGTCTCGGCGAAGCCCGGATACATGCGCGAGGATGCATCGGCCTCACCGGCGATCGACGCCTTCAGGTTCGCCTCGGTTTCGCCGATCGGTTCACCCGAAACGGGGTCACCGACTTCGGCGAGGTACTCGAGGTGGCCGTAGGCATGGCCGGTCTCACCATCGGCGACCGAGCGGAACAACACCGCCATTTCGGGATATCCCTCCACATCGGCCTTCTGGGCGAACCACAGGTACCGACGATTGGCCAGGCTTTCGCGGGTCAATGCCTCGGAGAGATTCTCGTGAGTCTTGCTCCCTGCGAGATCGGGCATGGGAAGTGTCCTTTCTGATGGGATGCGACATCACTTCGCTGAACGTAACGAAATGGATGAACCGGCAGCAATTCGAGCAGATTCAGCGACGGAGAACGCTGCGTGTCACGATACCTCCGATGTCCGACGACGATCGCATGGCCAAGATCGAATCGGTGACCGCCAAACGTTGGGATGTGGACGCACTTCGCTCGGGCGCCATGATCTGCCTCGTCCTGGCCGTTCCATTCACGTTGCTCGGCCTGGTATCCGACGGGGCCCGCGTGATCTCATTCTTCGGGGCGGTGATCGGCTTCATCATTGGATCCGGCAGTGCCGCGTGGGTACAACGGTGCGGTACCCCGCTGAGCCATGCACTGGTGACCGCGATCGGGACCTACGTGGCGGCCCAGACCGTGTTCGTCATCCTTCGCTTGGCAACCGACCGCAACGTCAACTGGTTCGGGGTGTTCTTCACGCTGTCGATCGTGTCGTTCGCCGGGATCGTCGGTGGCTTCCTCGGAAGTCGGATGCAAGCCAAGGGCTTCGTGCCCAGTTCGCGGCGATGAGCGGACGTGACCGACGTTCGCGTTCGACTTCTGATCACGACCGGACGAATCCAGTGTTGACCGCAGTCCGCGCCCTAGAATCGCTTCGATGCCTTCCCGGCTGGAAGGCTGCTGTCGCATGACCCGAAAGGACCCATCCCCCGTGGATCTCGAAATCGCTGAGCCCGCCACCGACACATCGCTGTCGCGGCGGCGCCTCGTTACCCGTGTGGGAGCAGCCGGCCTGGCCGGTCTCGCCGCTGCGCTCCTCATCGATCGAGGCACCCTGGTGTCCGCTGTCGGGCCTGAGGACCGACCCGGGGTACCGACCGACGCCGACAACGTGCTCCTCGCTCAGGTCATGACAATCGAACTCGCGGTGGGCGAGCTGTATCGCACCGCCGCAGAGGGAGCATCCGACGACCTGGCCATGGTCGCCGACGTCATGGCGAGCAACCACCGGGCGTACGCCGAGGCCATCGCCGGGGCAACCGGGATCTCGGCCGGCGCTGCAGATCCTGAACTGGTCGCCGACAATCTCGATGCCTTCACCGGGTCGACCACCGAGGCGCTGACCGCTGCGCACGCGCTCGAGCAGACCGCCGTCGCAACACACACGGCGCTGATCGCCGAATACGAGAGCAACACCGCCATCGCGTTGACGGCGTCGATCGCCGTGGTCGAGGCCCGCCACGCCACGGTGATCGCCGACATGCTCGGCGTCGATGATCTCGACGTGCTCTTCGGCAACGACCAGTCCCCCATCGAACTCACCGGAGACGACGCCTGATGTCTTTCCAACTCAACTCGGCGACCTCGCGTCGTGATGCGCTCAAGATCGGCGGCCTCACCGTCAGCCTCGGCGCGCTGATCGCTGCATGCGGCGACGACCGCGGCGGCGACGATGCCCCTGGCCGGGTCGGAAACGCACCGGTTCCGACCGCGCTCCCCGACTATCCCGTCGACGATGCCGTACTGCTCCGCACCGCGTCGTCACTCGAATACACGGCCATTGCCGTGTACGAAGCCGCGCTCGAGATCGACGGGGCCATCCCGTCCGACCTCGTCCCGGTCGTCGAGCGCCTCATCGAGGACCATCAAATGGTCGCGGATCAGATGGTCGAACTGACCGAGTCGGCCGGCGGAGAGGGCTGGACGTGCAGCAACCCATGGCTGATGGATCGACTCGTCACCCCGACGATCGAGCTCATTCAGTCGAATGTGGTCGGCATCGTGCTCGAAGACACAAGCATGGTCCAGGTACTCGGCGACCAGGTCACGATTGCACCGGTCGTCACGACGACTCAAGGCGACCTCACACTGATCAGCTCGACCGACGGGCACGAAGAGGGCGACGAGATCGAGTTCGAGCGCTTCGAAGGTGCCGCGAGCGACGACATCCTGGCCTTCGCCAATGCGCTCGAAAGCCTCGCCACGGCATCGCATCAGGAACTCGCATCCGCGACATCGATCGTCGAGGCCCGTCTCGCTCACCTGGAAGCAGCCACACTCGAGGCACGCCACAGCGCCGTGCTGGCCATTGCGATCCTCGGACGCCCGGAGGGCTACATCTCCCCCGCGATGATCGGCGAGGACGTTCCGCCGACGCCACGCGGGCAGATTCGCCACTTCGCGATCGAGTCGACCTTCGGGGAGACTTCGCAGATCGAGATCAAGGCTGGCCCCGGCGACATCAACGCCGTGCGTGTCAGCGTCGTCTTGCAGACTCCGGCGGCGAACACCCTCGTCTACAACGAACTCACCTGCGACGCCTGACTCACTCTGCGGCGTAGGCTCGGCCACGCAATGGTGAGGTGACCGGGTGGCCGCGGTTCGTCTTCGGACGGGTCGAGGAAAGTCGGGGCTCCACTGGGCAGGGTGCTGGCGAGAGCCAGGTTGGGGCGACCTGACGGACGTGCAACAGAGAGAGACAGCCGATGGGCATGCCTGGCATGCCACAGGTGATGGTGAAACGGTGCGGTAAGAGCGCACCAGCGGCGTCGGTGACGGCGTCGGCTCGGTAAACCCCACCCGGAGCAAGGTCGAGCAGGAAGATGGGCGGCCCGTCCGTGTCTTCCGGGTAGACCGCATAGATGGATGGCCACCGGGAGCGCAAGCTCCTACAGAACCCCGCTTA
>Ga0316197_10002980_pt1 | contig 12051 bp, 9 predicted proteins | sample OudBiesiAoxic_MG_FD_204939 | JGI IMG/M metagenome (GOLD analysis project Ga0316197, IMG submission 204939) | Coastal sediment microbial communities from Oude Bieten Haven, Netherlands - site A oxic | ecosystem: Environmental > Aquatic > Marine > Coastal > Sediment | place: Netherlands...
CTGCGTTACCAATTTTTGCAGCCTCGTTGAGGATTTTACGCATACGCTCATCGGGCTCGAAAGGCTGCCCTCTAATTATTCCGATAGATTTCGCCAGGCCCAGCATCTCGGGATTACCGGAGTATGCTGGCTCGTATTGAATTGCTTCGTTTAACTCGTTGTAGATTTCGGCATTGGTCGCATGGATGGTGTTGTATTTTTTGCCCGAGAGATTCACATATTCATTCTTTGGAGGATTATCCGCTTTAGCCAGTGGATACATTTTGAAGCCGCTTTTAAAGGTATCCAATGTTTCAGTTACAGACTCACCAGGCTTGCCAACGGCACGTATTAGTAGCCAATGACGATAGGTATTTGTTTTCAGTACAAAATAGCCCTCGGGAATTTCACCATCATAGTCATGGCCAACAACGAGATATTTCCCTCCCTTGCCTTTGTCAGGCCCACCAAGACCAATATCACCAACATACTTGAACCAAGCATCATCAAGTATGCCGATCACCGGACTGGCAACCTCTATAACTACAGGGCCATCTTTGACATCCACTTCACCGTGAATGTAGGGAGTTGTCGTATTCGGAGTTAACCACAATGAACGTGCGTCCATTAACTGCTCGGTAATACCAATGGAGACATTAGGTTTTACGCCAATCTGCCTGTGGCCATTTAGCATCGCGTACATCGAAGAGGTTGGCATGCCGAGTTCAAACAACTGCACCGCATGCATGACATCGAGAAACTTATAGGATTTTTCAATGGTGCTTTCTTTTGGAAAACCATCAAAGAATTCTAATTCACCAAGATACTCGCTTTGAACCACGTCTGGAGTTATCAAAGCCTCCGGTACGTCTGCCTTATATTTAGGTGTAGCCACGGAAGAGTTTGCAGCGATAGTTACGCAGGCAACAATGTAGGCAAGTGAAGAAGGTAGTTTCATATCAATATCCTTCTGTGCTAATCCAGCCCTTCTTGGGGCCAAACATAGTGGGAGGAAACTCCTAGGCCTAAACCAGTGACTGGTCTGCAGCTGTGAGCGCGCCTGTGGTCTTGGGGGTCAGTGTGACAATTTTAAGCAAGCGCACTAATTTATGGTATTTAATATTACTTACAGTATATTAAGCAAAACTTAATTAACTTATCTCACGCAGGACTATCACCCAATCACTATGTTTCACCTTCGACAACTTCAGTGCGCCGTTGCTCTCGCAGAAGCTGGAAGCTTTGGAGTCGCAGCTGAAAGACTCGGCATTACTCCGTCAGGGCTCACCCAAAGCATCCAACGACTTGAACAGCACTACGACACAGTTCTTTTCTTGCGCAGTCGCACCGGAGTGTCTTTGACACCCACAGGCGAGATTGTCATCAATGGTGCCCGATTGATCGTCCAGCGCGCAGCATCAATCGAGCGCGAGGTTGATCTCGCAAACAACCTGGAGACTGGTGTCCTGAATATCGGGGTGGACCCTAGCCTTAGTAATGCGATCCTGGTGCCCGCTCTGCTCTCCCTCATGGAGAGTTACCCTCGCTTCAAGTACTGTGTGACAAACGCGGAGCGCAACGTGCTCTCCGGCCAGCTAGACAGAAATGAGATAGACCTTTTTTTGAGCTATCCATCACGCGCGATCAGAAATAACCGTCACAACTCTTTTAGCGGTTCGATTAAATCGCCAATATTGGTATGCAGGTCTGGTCACCCACTGTCACGCAGAGCAAAACGCAATATAGCAGAATATTTTGAGTACCCTAGATTGGGAGCAACCTTACCTGAGTGGTATACCGATTGGGCCGGATTACAACTCGAATCAGATGGCCTAAAGACCGATCCAGCCCAAGGCTATCACCTACACGCTGACGACCTCGGCTTGATGAAATCAATCGTTCAAAGAAGTGATTGCCTTATGGGGCTCTATGTTGCGGATGCTCCTCTAGAACTTGAGAAAGGAGTTCTGGTTGCAATAAATCCCGACAACTGGCCAGACAAAGTGCCAATAGAGATCGTATATCATGACCATCGCCAGTTAGCTCACGCTGCCCAAAAGCTCGTGGATACAATAGCCACGATGATATAGCCCGACTCACTCGACGAACCCGACGCCAAACCAACCACCCCAAAGCCCATTCACCACATCACCGGCGTCGAGTACGTCAGGTTCCTCGGGTATAATTGGAGTTTATGGCCCCCAGGCTATAGGCCCCTTTCAGCAGCAGCTCTTCATATATTCTGGCCGAAAAATTTTGGGATTCTGGATAAAGCTAGGGCGTGCAAAACGTACCGAAAGTCCCGCTAAGCATTTTCTTAAAAATCAATAACTTAACTTTTTGAAAAGGCGCATTTTGTATCATTATCAACAGGTTAGTGCTCAATATTAATAATACTTGTCAAAAAGCGCTTTCAAACGGCTTTAACGCCCTGTTGGGCGAGGAAATCGAGCTTTCAGAGTGCATATGGGCACATCTACCACTGCACTATGGCCAAAATGTAGCTCTCAGCCCCTCGAATCGTATGATTATTGCAAAATTGCGGCGAACGTGACCATCTTCGCCTTTCTTGCCATTGCCAGCCCCAAGGCTACCTGGACGTATGCAGGAATGCTCCTTGTATTTGGTCTGTATGCTGTCAGCCGCCGAAAAACATTAGCGACGCTGCCCAAGATTACTGCGGCCCAGGAACCCGCTTAGCACGCACATATCTCCAAAGGCGCTACGACCGCTCCTGGCACAAAGCGGCCAAAATCGGCAGGCTATCTTGATATTTGATGAGTTTGTGCTGCAGTCCCGTAATAGCGCTTAACGTTTCACGACTTCAGCCAATATACTCCCTTGCGCGGCTGCGGGAGGGGAAATGTTCAACAAGGCAGACATTGTCGGGGCAACATCAATCGGGTGAACGCGCCGGTGAACGTGCATTGGCTTGATACCGGGGCCTACAAACATAATTGGTACATGAGTGTCATAACCCCAGGGGGAGCCGTGCATGGCCGCTATCGGGCCCTTATCGAACATAAACCAGTAAGGCTGCTGGAAGATGTAGACATCGCCTGCCCGTTGGGGGTTGTGGTTGTTTCGCACGGCGGTCGCGACGCCGTTGTCATTTTCATGGTGCACTTTGTGGCTAGGGACTGCTCCACCAATTCCCGGTTGTCTCTCCAGTTCTGCTGCGATGGCCGTGGCAACGGTTTGGGGGTCTAGATTGCTACCTTCGACTGCACTACTGTCCAGATATAAATACGGACGGAAAAAATCGCGAACCAGCGCCTTGTTGCCGAACAGGTCCCCGCTGATGTCTCTGGCCAGCTCGAGTACTTGTTCGCCGAACAGTCGGTCTGCCGGGTAGCCTAGCTCTGTGGCGTATTCAGGCATCTCGGCCATTCCGTGGTCCGCTGAAAGCACAACCAGAGTGTGCTTCAAGCCTACCTGCTTATCGATAAAAACGAGCAGTTCTTCCAGCATACGATCCAGTTGTATCACTACATCTTCGTTTTCAAGGCTCGATGGACCGAAAAAGTGGTTGACCGCATCAACGCTGGAAAAGCTGATAGAGAGGTAATCAGTGGTTTCGTCCTGGCCTATGTTCTCGGCCTTAACCAGGGCTTTACCGAAGTCTAGTAGCAGACGATCACCCTCAGGGCTGACCAGCACTTGACTAAAGAATAGGGGGTGTGTCGCTTGACCAAAGTTATGTGGAAAAGTTCTGCCAAAGCCCTTCAGGTCAACTTCGTAGGGCCGATCGTCCTGATCCCGGAAGCGGTAACGAGACGAGTCGAGCAGCAGCTTCCACTGTCCCCCGCCTAGCGCTTCAGCGTGTTGTTGGTCGTTCCATGTTTTGACCCAGGCCGGGTAGGCATCCATGTAATAACTGCTGCTCTGAAAATCGCCGGTGTCTGTGGAGTACCAGTAGGCGGTGCCAGTCTTTCCGGCCATGGATACAGCGCCGCGGTCTTTCCCCGAAATACCGAAGACTTTGGCCTTGCCTCCCGTAGCGATGGTCAGAGTGTCGCTGAAAGTGGGGACTAGTATCCCTCTTGGGGAGCGGCCCGAGGAGCGTGAGCGCTTCTGGGCGGGGTCCAGCTGGGTTGCCGCGGCAGTCTCCTCTCGGGTCGGAAGCAAAGGGGCCGTTGCATCCTCAATGTTGTATCCCAGTTCTTCGCTTTCAACGTCGTACCAAACGTTCCCGATCATCCCGTGTACTGCCGGCGTGGCTCCAGTGGACAATGTCGTATGACCCACGATGGTCTCTGTATTAGCATGGAGATAGTGGGCGTTACTGTATGTGACTCCTTTATTTTGCAGGTAGTTGAAGCCACCCTTGCTAAAGTTATCCGAATAACGCTCCAGCAGGTCGCCGCGCAGCCCATCGACGGTAATCTGGAGTATCAAACGCGGTGCTGCGACGGCGGTAGCACTGGCGGCAATTGAGCAGGCGATCAGGAAATATTTGAGGCACACAGTCATGCTGATTCAGGCTCCACTTTTGAAACGTTAGACACCCATAACCATATCACAGGGCTAATGTCCGCTCTTCTCCAGAGCGGTCATTTGTGTCTCGAAAGGCTATCCCCAGGCGAAGGGCTGCACCTAAACTGAGACATCTGCGTGCAGCACCGGGTCATTACTTTCACGCCCCAGCATTGCCGCCACGCCTATTGCATCGCCCCACCTCATTATCTACAGTCGCACCGCGTTTGCGCGGGGGATGCGTTTGTCTTGCCTCGATATGATTAAGGCTGGCGTAGCTCAGTGAGTAGAGCAGCAGGTTGTTGCCTGGCGTGACTGACGAACATTAACAACTTTTGTAGACTCACCCATTCCCTCAATCCTCCCGGGTGCTTAAAGCCGTGAAAATCCTGTTCTCAAGTGTCGGCCGATACTGGCTTGCAATGTTGATGTTTGTCGTGGTCTTCCCCGCTGTGGCTGACGATCAGGGCATGCAAATCCAATATGGCAGGGTGATTGCGCAGCGCGCTGTTCAGGTCGAAGACCACAGTACCGCAGCGGGCCTTGTTGGTGGGCTTATCGGGGTAGTGAGCTTTCAGGGTTTTAGCGGCAGTGCAGCGGGGGATGCGATTACCGGGGGCGCCGTTGGAACTGGTGGCACGGTGGCCCTGGAGAAGTGGGGGCAGCATCGCATGGGAGGCACCCAGTATGATCTGTTGCTTGTCTCTGGTGAAAGCCTCCAACTGATCACAGATCAGACGGCCATTGATATTGGTGACTGTGTGGCCGTGGAGGCCAGCGAAGAGCACGCCAACCTGCGGCGCGTTTCCGAAGTTCACTGTGATAGCGAAAGCGGGGACTGGCAGGATCCACATGTCCAGGCAAATGCGGCAAAAGCGGCCGCGGAGTGCCAGGAGGCTAAACGAGCGCTGTTATCGGCGGCGACAGACGAAGAGATCCAGGCTGCAGCGAGGCGAGCAAGGGCCTTGTGTGACACCTGATAGTAATTGAGGAGTTTGTGATGATTAATCACATAGCCAGGGTTTGGCTGCCTGCGCTCGGGTTGCTTGTTCTTGCTGCTTGTTCGGGAACGGTGTCCACCCGTGACGACAGCACTCACGGTAGCACTGAGGTGTACCCGCTCACGCTGGAAGATGCAGTCCTTATTATGAGGAGTGCCATGGATAAAGAGTTTGAATCGGACAAAATTTCGGCTGTGCTGTCACCCCACCGCGGCTTCCAGGGTAAGATTCGCTTACTGTCTGATATCGATACCATTACGGTTTACGCCGTGCCCGCGCGAGGTCGTGGTCCCGATGGGCAGCAAGTCGATGGGTTTGCTTTTGAAGTAAAGCATTCAGGGACCTATCCGTTAGGCGGTATTCCGAAGGCCAAGGCCGTGCTGGCGGATGTTGTTGCGGGAGCTGACAGGCTAGTCAAAAGCCTGCCGGCAGTGGAGTAGTATTTGGCTAATCCCTTCTCGGTTGGCTGCAGGAGTAGTGCTTCGGGAGGGAGGCCCCCTACAAATTCCCCCAAGACGATTGCATCCCCACCCCGCTTTATCTACGATCGCATCCCTTATGTCGGGGGGTGATTCTGCATTCCCCGATCTGATTAAGGCTGGCGTAGCTCAGTAGGTAGAGCAGCTGATTTGTAAAAAGTCGTAGTCGAAGATATTCCTCCAGTATCTCCAAGAATTGCTTCAAGTTTTCTCCGGCAGAAGCCCATCAAAACACCCAACTGAACGTATTCCGAAATCCGGTGCCAGGGGTTTGCGGGCTGCTTTTCAGTAAGTTCATGAAAAGTAAACGCTTCGCAGTCTGATTTGCCGAACGTCTTACGAGCTGTGGCGCGCTGGACTTCTGCTTTCGCCAAAGCGGTCATTTACAGCCTGATGGAAGCACGGTGGAAAATCTCCAAAGCGGACATTTCACTGGCCGAAAAAGCTGACTCTTGGACGGCAAGTTTGTGCCGAGGCTGTGTGAAAACCCCGGCATCGGTATAACTGCAGTCCGCCTCCCGATGAACAAGGCAGAATGTTTTATTTGAAAATATGTAAATCACCTCACGTGGGCTTTTTGTGTAATCGCGTTAAGACCACATACAGCAAAATTCCTAGCGAAATAAGTACCACCAATGCCAGCCACGGATAAGTTATTGCAAACACTGCGGGTGTGAGCAGCCACCTTGTGACGGTCCGCATGCTATCTCTTTCAGATATATAGCAGGCTATTTCAGGAGAATAGCGGTAGTAGAATTCGACTAACTTGCGGCCCCATGCCGATTTCATCAATACACTGTCACGAAAATCGCGCAGAGTTTGTACATGGGGGTGCCATTCGGAGCCATAACTTGCGGTTGCAATAAAGCACCCACCCCCAGCCCCACCAATGTCCCAGTTGGGACCTCGAGCAGGTACATCGCATGCCGCGTCTCTCACGTGGGGGTTAAGTTGCACCCACTGAGTGTACGTATTGTTTTCAGGACTGTAATCCGTCTCTTCACCACTGCTTAGCTCGGCGCTGATCTCCCATTTCTCAGGTTCGGTCAGATTAAAGCGTTCTGATATGCCACTGATCGCGATGTGCTCAGAGAGACCGATGGCGGTCTGGGACTGGCCTACTTCCAGCGACGGCCATGTGCAGCGCATTGCCTCGCACTCAGCATTTTCCAGTTTAAATCCCGGAGCCTGAAAAAATGGCTCCGTTACCTCCAGTGCGACGTTGGTCGCCACATCCGGCCCGGCATTTCGCACCCGAATCTGGATGCCCACCGAGAAATCCGCCTCGCACCGGTTCTCATACTGATACAGGAATAATTCTTCGATAATCAAATCGGCGCACCCGGATGTAGCAGGCAGCCTGACGGCGACAGAGGCTCCATTATCCCCTGGATACATATCGCCCTCTGTTTGCGTGCTGGCCGAATTGATAATGCAGGGCGTCTGGGACTCGGCCACTACCAGAGCCGGAATAGTCATTACCTGGGGCAGGCTGTTGTCCAGATCACCGAGTTCCCAGCGGCCGGAATCCTGGTCGTAATAACCGGCACTCGTATAGGCGGTCATGCCTTCCGGGATCGATAATTCTGGCGGCAATTGGTCGACAACGACCACGTCCTTTACCGGGCTCGGCCCCTTATTGACGATAGATACCGTAAACTCAACCGCTCGCTGCGGGCCGACAGGTGCAGGATTATCCACCGTCTTGGTAACCACGAGATCGAAGTCGCTTTCAGCTGTAGACAATTCGTTTCCCCATACTCCCGGCTGTCCTGAAACATTGGCAGACTCACCTGGCGCACCAACCGAGTCGATACCACCGTTTGCATTGTCAGTGTCTACGTTCAGCGAGGGTCCACTCAGAAACAAGTCCATATCCCAGTCGACTATGCGGCGCCAATAGTCGGTAGAGAACGAGAACGTGCTGACTTCATAGTGCCCGTCAGCAGTGGGCAGCACCACAGGGCCAGCGGAAAAACTCATGTACTCTGCATCGATGGCACCCAGCCGAAAGTAATCGTCGTAAGGCAGGTTCCTGCACGTGCCCTCGCTATGGGCGACGGCACAATCTATCGTGAACCTCGCAGTGACGCGATCGGTGGTGGTAAACAGGCCGGTGACGCCTTCCACCTCGACGAAAGGATTGCCCCGATAAAAGTAATCCATCGTCAAAGCAGCGACTGAATTTGCAAGCAGCACGTTGCAGAATGCAGCAAGTGGGAACATAAATAAGCTGGACTTGCTTGTCACAACAATACCCCACTTAAAATTCAGCCGTAATAATTGAAACTCACTATGGCTTTCGTTACTGACCACACCAATCTGAGCTTTGCATTATCCACAAAAAAATATGGCTTATTCTACTTGTGTGACTGTTGACGCCGATCAAACATTAGTCGGATAAGCGCCCCTTAGCAGCGGTAAATAGTCAGACTATGGCATTCTCTTGCCACTTGGTATTATCGGAACCAAATGTCTCAAAGCGGCGCAATTATGCTCCCCAAATGCCCTTGCGGTAAGTCCTCAAAAACTCCCAGCTGAACCTATACCTAACTTGGTAGCAAGAAATCTTTGGCTGCCCGTTGTGGCGCCTGTAGACAGGCGGTCATTTTTGGACAGGCTGTTCCAAGCGTATACCGAATAGGGCTGTACCTCTAGGTAGGGCAGGTCGTGAGAGGGGTATTATTGTTTGGCAGGGTTTGCAAGATTTCACAATTCAAGAACTGACTCGCTCAGCCTAAAAATAGTCGATAACGGCCCCGTGTTTGGTCAGGAACGTTTGCAACCCATTGTCGGGACCGCCTCTGAATGATCCAAATAGGCCACTTACTGCACAGCTGGTGGCAATAACCCATATCCGGCAACTCCTCTGGCTGCATTTTAGGCACACTTAGGTTATGGTTAAGTTGATCTGCATCAAACACCGATTTGGGTTTTCGCAGTAGGCTGAACCCGTGTGGAGCAGGCTTTCGGGTTGTGCAGTCAGTTTACTTCGCCGTAGGAAATAGTCTGATAAAAATGGAGAAGACGATGAGCAAGTCACTGAAAAACCTGATTCTTGGCGCTGGATTGGTCGGCAGCACATTCCTTGCGGCAGTCGGTGTAAATGCTGAAGTCAGTGAGTGGATTAAGGCGGACTATGGCAACTTCTGCGCGTCGTGTCATGGGCTTGATGGGACGGGTAATGGTCCGATGACAGATGTACTAAAAGGCAAGCCAAGTGATCTGACTGTCCTGGCTAAAAACAATGGCGGCAATTTCCCATACCAGAAAGTGTACAGAACTATTGATGGCACCTATGAGCAAGGAAATATTCGCGCACACGGTTCCAAGGAGATGCCCATTTGGGGTGATGTTTTCCGCAGGAAAGCTACCAGCGAAAATCGTTACATGGAGAGCAAAGGCAGGATGATGGCCCTAATCCAATATATTGAATCCATGCAAAAGAAGTAGCAGTTGTTTAGTGTGTAGAGCAGCCGGTCATTTTGATCGGCTCGCTTCGCCAATCTTTCCTGACAAAAAATTTTCGCTGTAAAGAGGGTTGCGGTAGCCGAGGCAGCCGACCACTGCCTTCACGCGACCAGCATATAACCCATCTAATTTGCACCCTCTCGATTTCTCTCCGGAGTTGCCAACCAGGCGGCAATTTTGGCCCGGTCGGTCACCCTCGATGTCTCTTATGATCGCAGCAAAAACTGTAGTAAGGCTCGCTGGGCCAAGTAAATAAAGCAGCTGATTGGTAAAACCCCAGCCCACGCTCGAAATATTCTGCCATGTGCTTTAGAAGTAATACTTTACTTCTAGTAATCCTTCAAAAAGCTATATGAAGGTAAGGTTGTGCAGCGGTCATGGCCCCAGGCCCCCCACCAAAAAGAAGGGTGTGCGAAATGGGGCTAGCGTAACGACGCTAGAATGTTCTCTTCACAGTCATGGAGACGTTGTCCCGATCGTTCAGGGGACCTGTTGTGCCTGGGTACGAGGGACCGAAGTACGCGCTGTACTTTGCGTCCAGGATCCATACCTCGTTGACCAGGAAAGAGACGCCCACGCTGGCGTTACCCAACTCCTCTTCGAGAATGGAACCCTGGGGTGGCTGCTCACCGTCAATGCTATAGGACACGTTCACCGGCAGCGTCATGTCCCAACCCGGGAACACCTGGTACCAGGTGGGCTCGAACTTCACGGCTATCTGGGTGGTGACACGCCCCTTGTGCATGTCTACGTCGGCATACTGTTCATTTTTCTTGTATTTATCCAACCAGCTCGTGGTGTACTCGACGATCCATTTACCCCCATCCCACAGCCCCCAATCCCCGTTCAGGAAACCCAGGCCATTAACAACCACGCCCCAGATGTCGCCGGTTGCCCCGGGGTAGTCATCGGGATCGTAAGAATAATCGGCGGGGGTCGCGCTGGGGTCCGCGAGTGCGCGGAGAAGAGATGAACGGAAATCCGGGTTCAGACCCGCGTTTTTCCGGTAGACGATATCCATGCCGAAGCTGATATCGAACATCTGCTTGGACAGGGAGAGGCCGAAGGTCTCCACCTCCTTCTTGAACGCCCAGCCCCATTCACCTAAGACGAGAGCATTGGCGCCGCCCTCATCCCAGGGTTTCGCAAATTGGGCGACCTTCGCAGGATCTACACCGCCCAGGGTGCCATAGACACCCGCCACGGTGCGGTCAGAACCATTGATATAGACCAAACTGGTCTCCAGTTGCCAGGGCTCGATGTAGTACTGCAGGTTGAAACCGTATTCCCCGGAGTCCTCGACCTTGTTGTCCCTCACCTTGAAACACTGCCTCTGCGAGCCAGGCTCACCATTCGGGCCAAAAGGGCCTCCGGCGGTCAGCACAAAACACTGGCTGTTTTCCGTGAGTACCTCAACCGGGCTCCAGTAGGTGCCGGTTTCCGGGTTGCGGTTGACCCGGTGTTCGAACTCATAGTAGCCGTTGATGGTGAGGTTGTCGGTGAGCTGCCACACGCTTGAGATCTTGGTGGATGGCAGGAACAGCTCCTGGGCTTCCGTCCCCGGCACCGCCAGCCCCTTGGCTGAATCCAGCGCCGTCATGGACCCGGCGATACCGGTGATGGCGCCCATAGCCAGCAGACTCTGACCCCAGAAAATGGTGTGCCGGCCGGCCCTCACACCCAGGGCCGTATCGCCGATGCCCCAGTTGCCAAACACGAAGGCGTCCAGCAGCTCGCCACCGTAGTAGTGCAGATCTTCAGCCTCATCGCTGTAGTCACCGGGCTTGTAGGTGAGCCCGGCCCAGGAATAATCGTAGGGCAGGCCGGTGATGGGCAGCGCGCCCTTTTTCGGGTTATCGCTATTTTCGTAGGCGGCATCGTACCAGCCGGCGCCGCTGATACGAAAACCAAAGTCCTGTCTCCAGACCACGTCCAACTCCGAGCGCAAGTCGACCCGGGCGCTGGCAATACCTCCGCTCTTTCGATCTACCGAATAGTCCCCGTCATCTGCAATGCTACCAGCGGGATTCTTGGTAAGGTCGACCACACTGCGCTTGGTCGGGCCGACCCGCGACATCAAGTTGCCGGTAAGGGTGTTATCCCAGCGGATATTCCAATCGTCCCCGGTATCAAGCTGGAACGCCCCGGCTTGTGAGCTGAAAGCGGTAAGTACAGACAATGCGATCGCTTTTTTCTTCATGAGACTCTCCCTTTGGGCATTTTGGTATAGGTAAGTTTGCGCTGTTTCAGGCGACCTGCCACCTTGAAGTATCCCTGTAAGACCGGACTGGGTAGGCATAGCCCTGGATTACGATTGTTACCAGCAACATACAAGCTATAGCAAAAAATTTGCGTGCTTCTCTATTCCCTTGTCTGACGGATCGAATTCCCTGAGCGTTAAAATTACCCCCAGTGTGGAAAATGTTATTGACTCAGGACAATAACACTACAAAAAGTATGTAAAATAGTCGGGCTGTGTACGGGGTGTGACGACGAACCCGCAAATCTCTCCAAGACGATTGCAACAGCCCCCAGCATTATCTACAATCGCATCCCTTATGTCGGGGGGTGATTCTGCATTCCCCGATCTGATTAAGGCTGGCGTAGCTCAGTAGGTAGAGCAGCTGATTTGTAATCAGCCGGTC
>Ga0316197_10002981_pt1 | contig 12043 bp, 10 predicted proteins | sample OudBiesiAoxic_MG_FD_204939 | JGI IMG/M metagenome (GOLD analysis project Ga0316197, IMG submission 204939) | Coastal sediment microbial communities from Oude Bieten Haven, Netherlands - site A oxic | ecosystem: Environmental > Aquatic > Marine > Coastal > Sediment | place: Netherlands...
ATCCTCCTGCTGGCCGGGACGCGGAATCGCACGGTTCGTTGGATGCCGCCGCTCGTCGTCACCGCCTCGGAGGTCACCGAGGCCGTCGACGCGTTCGCCTCGGCGATCCGCGCCACCAGCTGAGGTCGTCGTGGCACGTCTCGATGCGACCCGCGTCGGAGCGTGGCGCGGGCTGCAGGCCGTCGTCGGCCAGATCGAACGCGGCATCGACGACGAGCTGCGTGCGGATTGGGACATCCCGCTGGGGTGGTTCGACGTGTTGGCGTCGCTGCAACGCCTCGGCGGCCGGGCGCGCCCGCTCGACATCGCCGCCGACCTGCGGCTGCCGCCGTCGAGCCTCAGCCGCCGCCTCGACCGGTTGCAGGAAGAGGGCTGGGTCGCGCGGCACCGCGAGGTGCCAGGTGCCGATCACCGCGCCGTCGACGTCGAGCTGACGCGAACGGGACGGCGGCTGTGGCGGGAGATGAACGTCAGTTATCGCCGCGCCGTCCAGGCCCAGTTCGCGATCCACCTCGACGACGCCGACATCGCCGACATCGGCCGGGTCCTCGATCTCCTGATCGGCCTCGACCCGGAGGCGACCGAGGGCGCCGAGGCGGCGGACTGACCTCCGGCGCGGCGTTCGAGAACGGTCAGGAGAGCCCGGCGTACATCGCCTCGATCTCGGCTCCGTAGCGCGCGTTGACGCCACGTCGCTTGAGCTTCGAGGTCGGCGTGAGCATGTCGCTGTCGGGCATCCACTCCTCGCCGACCAGGGTGAACTTCTTGATCTGCTCGACCTGGGCGAACTGCTCGTTGACCCCGTCGACGCCGGCCTGCACCTCGGTGAGTACGTCGGGATCGACCGACAGCTCGGCGAGTGACAGGCCTTCGCGGCCGTTGGCCTTCGCCCACACTGCAGTGGCCTCCGGATCGAGCACGAGGATGGCCGACACGAACTTGCGGCCGTCCCCGATCGCGGCGGCCTGGCCGATCAACGGGATCGTCTTGAGGGCTGCCTCGAGGTTCGCCGGGCTGATGTTCTTGCCGCCGGAGGTGATGATCAACTCCTTCTTGCGGTCGACGATCCTGATGTAGCCCTCGTCGTCGATCTCGCCGATGTCGCCCGAGTGCAACCAGCCGTCGACGATCGTCTCGGCAGTCTTGTCCGGTTGCCTGAAGTAGCCCTGGAAGATGTTCCCGCCGCGGCAGATGACCTCGCCGTCGTCGGCGATCCTCACCTCCATGCCGTGGCAGCCGCGACCGACGGTGCCGATCTTCGGTCGCTCCGGCGAGAACGTCATCGGGCCGGTCGTCTCCGACATGCCGTAGATCTCGGCGAGCGGCACGCCGATCGCGTTGAACCACTCGAGCACCGGGGCCGGGATGGGCGCCGCACCCGTGATCGCCAACTCGACCGCGTCGAGGCCGACGAGTGCGCGTACGTTCGCGAACGCGACGCTGTCGAGGAAGTCGAGCGTCGCCTGCTGCTCCTCGGTGAAGTTGCCGTCGAGACTCGAGCGACGGATCTCGATCGCGGCGTTGACGCCGTCGTCGAACTGGGCCTTGCGGTCGGGGTCGGCGGAGAGCGCGGCGTTGACCCCGTTGTAGATCTTCTCCCAGACCCGCGGCACGCCGAACGCGAGCTGCGGGTGGACCTCCTTGAGGTACGTCGTGAGCTGGTTGGGGTCGGGGCAGCAGTAGACGCTGTAGCCGAGCAGCATGCTCTGGTAGTGGCTGACCGCCCGCTCGGCGATGTGGGCCATCGGGAGATACGAGACGACGCGCATGCCGAGGAAGTCGTCGAACTCGATCGAGCGCTTCAGGATCTCGATCGTGTACACGACGTTGTACTGGCTGATCATGACGCCCTTGGGCGGCCCGGTGGTGCCCGAGGTGTAGATGAGTGTCGCGATGTCGTCGGGCGATGTCGCAGCGGCGAGCGCGGCGAGGTCGGCCGAACCCTGCTCCAGCAGGTCGCTGGCGGCGAAGACGCCCTCGGGCAGGGGTCCTTCGGGCGGCTCGATGACGTAGATGCGTTGGAGCAGCGGCAGGTCCTTGCGAACCTTGAGCACGCGGTCGAGGAATCCGGCGTCCTCGACGATCGCCACTCGGGCTTCGGCGTGGCCGGCCAGGTACTCGACCTCTTCGGGCGATGATGAGTTGTAGATGCTGACCGGTGTGGCCCGGAGGAACTGCGCAGCGGCGTCGTACCAGTGGAAGTCGGGCCGGTTGCGCATCATCAGCAGCACACGCTCGCCGTTGCCGACACCGACCGATGCCAGCCCGGCTGCGGCTGCGGCGACCTGGTCGGCGTAGTCCTGCAGCGTCCACACGTTCCAGCCGTCGTCGCCCTGCATCGAGTGCAGGGCCGGACTGGTCGGGGCGGAGCGGACGAGGTCGAGGAACAGTTGCGGTGTGGTCGCGTTCCCGGTGGAGGCTTCGATCTCGGCGATCGTGGACAGTGGCATGAGGCTGGACATGTGCCCATTGTCACGCATCGGGGGGCCGGGGGAAACCCCGGGCGGCGTTCGGTAGCGTGACCGGATGCCTGCGGTGTCGACCTTCATCTGGGTCGGTGTCGGCATCCTCATGGGTTACCTCCTGTGGAAAACCGGCATCATGATGCTGCGCAGCATGACGTCGATGCCGCCCGAGCCGCCGCCGACCGGGGAGTTGCGCAAGGTGAACCGCAGGTATCGCTGTGATGTCTGCGGGGTGGAACTGCGGTTGACGATGGCCCCCGACGAGGATCCACCACCGCCGAGACACTGTCTCGAGGACATGACGGAGATCGCGCCGCTCTACGACTGAGGGATGAGTCCCCGGCGGTTCAACTCGGGTTGTCCACAGGATGGGGACAACCTGGGTGAAACCACATCACTGTCATTCGAGGTTTCCCACAGGCCGAGAATCGGAGCGGTTCGGCCACGATCCGTCAGGCAGCCGCCGTCGTCGGCGCCGTCGTCAACGCCACTTGGTGGCGGTGTAGAGGCCGCCGAGAATGCAGACGAGGCCGATGAGCGTCGGCAGGTTGCTGTCGGTCCAGAACAGGTAGCGGGCCATGATCATCAGCCCGCCGATGATCAGGAGCGCCACCATGATGATCGGGATCCAGTGCGGCGGCACCAGTCCCCGGCGCGTTGCCTTCGGCGTGTAGCGCGACGACGCCTGCACCGCGTGGTGTGGCTGATCGTCGGACTGGACGTGGCGATCATCGGGGCGAGTGCCCTTCGGGGTGACGCGTCCGCCACCGGTCTTTCGCTTCGGGGGAGCCATGCGCACGACAGCATACGTGATCGCGGCAACCGACCCTTCACGAAGACCGCGTGGGGCCCATACTGGGCGGGTGACCCGCGTGCTCGTGATCGACAGCTACGACAGCTTCGTGTACAACCTCGTGCAGTATCTCGGCGAGCTCGGTGCCGTCCCGACGGTCGTGCGCAACGACGAGGTGTCGGTCGCCGAGGCCGTTGCCCTCGAACCACACGCGGTGCTCCTGTCGCCCGGACCCGGCCGGCCCGAGACCAGCGGCATCATCTGTGACGCGATCGGAGCATTCGCCGAGGTCGGTACGCCGGTGTTCGGTGTGTGCCTCGGGCATCAGGCGATCGGCCACGTCTACGGCGCCGCCGTGGTGGGTGCGCCCGAGTTGATGCACGGCAAGACCTCCGAGATCCTCCACGACGGCACGGGCGTCTTCGCCGGCTTGCCGTCGCCGCTGACCGCGACCCGCTACCACTCCTTGACGTTGGCGCCCGACAGCATCCCCGATGACCTCGTGGTGACCGCCCGCAGCGCCGACGGGGTCGTCATGGGTGTCCGTCATCGCACGCTGGCGGTCGAGGGCGTGCAGTTCCACCCCGAGAGCATCCTGACCGGTCACGGCCACGACCTGCTCGCAAATTTCCTCGCCCGGGCGACCGTCGCCGGCTGAGCGTCGCCGCATCGAGGCGCGGCAACGCCGGGTCGATCAGGGGACTGTCGTCCCGGGGGTCGGCGCCAGCGTGGTGGTCGGCGGCAGCGTCGTGGTGGTCGGGGGCAGCGTCGTCACCGGAGCGACGGCACGTCCGACCGTGATCGTGATCGCCGTGCCGGGATCGACCTGCGAACCCGCCGGCAAGCTCTGGGCGACCACGCGGCCGTCGTCGGGGCTGCCTGCGGCGACATCGATGTAGCTCACGCTCGGTACGAGGCCCTCCTCGCGCAGGGTGTTCACCGCCTGGGCCTCGGTCCGGCCGACCACGGCGGGCACGCGGACCGGCTCGGGTCCCTCCGACACGATGATCAGCACCTCGCTGCCCTTGGGGACGAGTTCGCCCGGTCCGGGTCGGACCTCCATCACGATGCCGGCAGGGACGGTCGACGACGACCGGACGTCGGTGGTCACCACGAACTCGTACGGCGCGGCCTGGAGGATCGCCCGCGCCTCGATCTCGGTCGCGCCGATCACCTCGCCGGGAATCTGCACGCTCGACGGTGGCGCGGCCACCACCAGGCTCACCACGGTGCCCTGGCTCGCCGGTGTGCCGGCAGCAGGATCGGAGGAGATCACCGTGTTCTCGGCGAGGTCGTCGCGCTCCTCGGTGGTGATCTCACCGACCACGAACCCGTCGGCGGCGAGCAGCGAGCTGGCCTCGGTGAGTGGCAGCGTGACGACGTTGGGAATCGGCACGAGTTGGGGGTCGGGATTGAAGAAGACCTCGACGGTGTCGTCGCGCAGGATCAACGTGCCGGCGACCGGGTCGGTCCGCGTCACGAAGCCGACCGGCACCAGGGAACTCTCCTCGGGCGTCGTCACGAAACGGATCCCCTTCGAGGTGAGGTCCGCGGTGACCTCCTCGAGTGGCCGGTTGGAGTACTCCTCGAGGACGAACTGTGCCGGCTCGGCGTCGCCCTCCTCGCTGCTGAGTGCCTGGAACAGCAGCACGCCGCCGATGACGAGTGCGATCAGGGCCACGAACGCACCGAGTGCGTACCAACCCGTGCGCGACGGGTTGGTGTCGTAGTACATGGCATCGGCGGAGGCACCGGGCGGGTACCCGGCTTCGACCATCCCCGTGGACGGCACGGAGGTCGACCGCGGTGTTCCGGTCGGCACGGTGCCGGTCGGAGCAACCGTCGGATTGACCGTGGTGGCACCCGCAGCGGCACCGGCCGCCGCCGCACCGACCGCGGCCGCACCGACCGCGGCCGCACCCGCGGCAACGCCGGCGCGGTTCTGCACCGCCGCGAGCGCCTGGACGGGTTCGTCGTTGCGGAAGCGGCGCAGGTCGTCGCGCAGGGCCGCCGCGCTCGGGTAGCGCAGCTTCGGGTCCTTCGCGAGGAGCTTTGCGACGATGGCCTCGAACGATCGGGGGACGTCGGCCACGATCTGTACGAGTGGTTGCGGTGCGTCGTGGACCTGCTTGTAGGCGATGCTCACCGGGTTCTCGCCGGTGAACGGCGGCTTGCCGGCGACCATCTCGTACAGCACGATGCCGAGCGAGTACAGGTCGCTGCGCGGGTCGGGCTGTGCCCCCTGTGCCTGCTCGGGTGAGAAGTACGTGGCGGTCCCCATCACCGAGCCGACCTGAGTGAGGTTCGCCTCGGTCGGCGCGTTCAGTGCCCGGGCGATACCGAAGTCGGCGACCTTCACCTGGCCGTTCGTGCCGATCAGGATGTTCGCCGGCTTGATGTCGCGGTGGGCGACGTGGTTGTCGTGCGCGAATCCGAGCGCGGCGGCGACCTCGCTGGCGATCTCGGCGGCCTGCTTCGAGGTGAGTTGCTTGTTGGTCGCCAGGATCTCGGCGAGCGTGCGGCCCTGGACCTCCTCCATGACGATGAAGTAGGTGCCCTCGAACTTGCCCCAGTCGTAGACGTTGACGATGTTCGGATGTGACAGGCTCGCCGCCGACTGCGCCTCCCGGCGGAACCGTTCGACGAAGTTGGCGTCGGTGGCGAACTCGGGGAACAGGACCTTCACGGCGACCTGGCGGTCGAGCAGGAGGTCGCGCGCGGAGAACACGTCGGCCATGCCGCCGCGTCCGATCCGCTTGTGGATCTCGTACCGGTCGTTGATGACCGTCGCCTCGCCGTTGTTCGTCACAATGAGCCTTCTGAGCTGGAACACCGGTTCGCAGCGCTCGGCAAGGTTATCGACCAGTCCGTGGCGGTCGCGGGCAGGGCGGTCGTGACGACGATCACGGCGCCGAGCGCGGCATCGACGATCGACGCGGTCACGGCCCGTCACCTGGCACGGTCGACGGGGGGACGGTCGACGGCGAGATCGGTTGCGAGCCGGGGCCGGTGAGCAGGAAGTCGAGCATGCCCTTCGCGAGCGGGCCGGCCAGCCGCCCGCCGGTCGCCGCGACATCGGCGGTCGACTGCACGTCGGTCAGCACGACCGAGACGGCGTAGCGCGGCGCGTCGGCGGGGGCGAAGGCGACGATCCAGGCGTGGGAGAGGTCGGGGTTCGTGGGATCGCCGAGCTCCGCCGTGCCGGTCTTGGCGGCAACCGGGATCCCACCTTCGAGCGCGATGCAGCAACTGGCCGTGCCGCGCTCGGCGACGCCGATCATGAACTGGCGCTCGATCTCGGCGGTCGCCGGTGAGATCGGCGTCTTCCACACCTCGGGTGACGTGCGATCGAGCACACGACCGGCCTGGTCGTAGGTCGCCTGCACGGCGTAGGGCTCCATCATCCGGCCACCGTTCGCCACGGTCGCGGCCACCATCGCCATGTGCAACGGAACCATCTGCACCTCGCTCTGTCCGAACCCGCGGATGGCGAGCAGCGGGAGCTCCTGCGCGAGGTTCTCGGTGTCACCGAACGTGCTCGCGGCCGGACGCGGCAGATCGATGGGGAGTTCCTCGCCGATCCCCCAGGCCGACACCCCGCCGACCATCGCCTCGGGGCCGAGCAGTGTCGACATCTGCGCGAAGGGGATGTTGCAGCTGCGGGCGAAGACGGTGGGGAGATCACCCCCGCAGAGACTGCCGTTGTAGTTCTGGATCGGATCGTTCGTCTGCGGCGGAACCCACTCGCGTTCGTTCTCGAAGACGCTGTCCGGCGTGACGAGCCCCGACTCGAGTGCGATGCCCGTCGTGACGACCTTGAACGTCGATCCCGGCATGAACCGCTCCTGGTACGCCTGCGCGAGCAGCGGGTTCCCGTCGGCGTTCTGCAGTTCGGTGATCGCTGCCTGGGCGACGTCGAAGTCGGCGTTGACGAACGTGTTCGGGTCGTACGTGGGGTTGCTGTACATCGCCCGGATCGCTCCGGTCGCGGGCTCGATCACGGTGATCGAGCCGGTGCGTCCACCGAGCAGGAACTGGGCGGCTTCCTGCGCGTCGTTGCGGATCGCCAACTCGACGGTGCCCGTCGTGCCGACGTCGCCGCCGAGGAGGTCGGCGAGCCCGCGGACCTGCTGTTCGGTGGTGGTGCCCGTGAGGACGTCGCCGTACATCCGCTCGACCTGGGTGGAGCCGAACGCGAATGTGTAGTAGCCGGTGATGTCCGACAGCAGGTCGCCCGTCGGGTACTCGCGTCGGAAATCGTATGGCTCGCCCGGAGCGGTCGGGAACGAGACGGCGGCGACCTGCCCGTCGGCGGTCACGATCGGACCGCGGGGACGGTTGAACTCGCGCAGGACCTGACGGGTGTTGTCGAATCGGGCGTCGAGTTCGGGCTTGCGGCCGACCTGCCAGTAGTTCAGCGCGACGAACAGCACCACGTAGCAGGCCATGATGCCGACGGCGAGCTGACGGATCTGGCGGTTCACGCGACCGCTCGTCGTTTCTCGCGGCGCAGCCGGCGCGTCAGCCTCCAGGCTTTCCAGCGTTCGCTCGGCGTCGGATCGTCGGGGAGTTCGCGCAGGCGGCGCGCCGAGGAGTCCGACAATCGGATCAGCAGTGCGAGCAGGATGTAGTTGGCCACGAGGGACGAGCCGCCGTAGCTGACGAACGGCAGCGTGATGCCGGTGAGGGGGACGACCTTGATGACCCCGGCGATGATGATGAATCCCTGGATGCCGACGATCGTGGTGAGGCCGACCGCGAGCAGTTTCTCGAAGGTTCGATCGGTGCGCAGCGCGATCCGCAGTCCGGCACCGACGAGCAGGACGAACGCCATCAGCACCGCCGACGCGCCGAGCAGGCCCCACTCCTCGCCGATCGACGAGAAGATGAAGTCGTTCTGTGCCTCGGGGACCTGGTCCGGGTTGCCGCGGCCGAGCCCGGTGCCGGTGATGCCACCGTCGGCGAGGCCGTACAGCGACTGGATGATCTGATAGCCGCGGTCGAGCGGGTCGGCCCACGGGTCGAGCCAGATGTCGACACGGGTCTGCACGTGGGTGAACTGGGTCCACGAGAAGTAGGCAGCGGCGCCGAACAGCACCGTGCCGATCAGGAGGTAGCTCACGCGCTCGGTGGCCACCCACATCATCACGACGAACAGGGTGAAGAACAGCAGCGACGAGCCGAGGTCGCGCTGGAACACCATCACCACGACCGCGAAGCCCCACGCCATCACGATCGGGGCGATGTAGCGCGGTTCGGGCAGATGCAGCGGGCCGACCTTCCAGGTCGACGCGGCGATCAGCTCGCGGCGATCGGCCAGGTACGACGCGAAGAAGATCGCCAGCGCGATCTTGGCGAACTCGCCGGGCTGGAAGTTGATCGGACCGAGGCTCACCCAGATCCGCGCGCCGTTGATGTTGACACCGAGGCCGGGTGCCAGGGGGAGGAGCAGCAGGAAGGCGCCACCGAAGAAGAACAGCCAGCTGTAGCGCGCGAGGTCGGTCGCACGCTGGACGATCAACATCGTGGCGACGAACGCGACGATGGCGACGAGACTCCAGGTGGCCTGGAGCCCGGCGAGTTCGTCGTCGAGGCGGGTGATCATCACGAAACCGATGCCGTGCAGGAGCGCGGCGAGCGGCAGGAGCGTGCCGTCGGCCCCTCGAGCGACCAGGCGGACGACGACGTGAGCGCACAGCAGGAGCCCGAGCAGGATGCCCACGAAGACGACGATGCCGGGCGGGATCTCGGCGTTCGTGCCGAGGGCAGTGATCGTGTAGGCCGCACCGGTGATCAGCGCCGCCATCACCAGCAGTGTGAGCTCGGTGGTCCGGCGGCTGCGGGCGAGTGGCGACTCGGCGACGACGTCGAGTTCGGTCTCGTCGAGCGCCGTCACGACCCGACCGTCTGCTGTGCACCGTCGACCGGAACTCGACGGGCGGCGGTGCGAATCGTGCCGGACGGGTTCACGGAGACGCTCACGGCGCGCTGGTGGTCGTCACCCCGGGTGGTGCGGCGGGCGCCGCGGCGTTCTCGGGAGCGACGGTCGTCGTCGTGGTGGTGGTGGTGGTGGTGGTCGCGCCGTCGCGGATGAACTCGGCGGCCTCGTCGGCGGAGTCGAAGCGCGGCTTGTCGTCGATCTCGGCCGCGACGTCGGGCTCCAGCTCGTCTCGTGACGGTCCGACCTCGTTCTCGGCGGTCGGTTCGATCCACAGCACGCCGCCGGGTCGGCCCTGGTAGATGATCGCCTGATCGTCGTCGTCGAACGCGACGAAGTAGCCGGTGCGGGCCCAGACCGACACCACGACGAATGCCACGATCAGCGCCGCGGCGACACCGAAGCCGATCGCGAAACGACGCACGTTCGAGCGCCGGCCTCGCTTCGACGCTCCGGCGTTCGCCGCGACGACGGCGTCGGTCGGTGGGGGCATCGTCGGGTCGGCATCGAGCTCGAGCGTGCCGGCAGGTGTCGGGTCGGCTGCACCGTCGGCCCAGAGCGGGACGACGTCGACTTCGGCGGTGGGGTCCGGTGGATCGTCGCCCTCGAGGACGTCGATGACGATCACCGTGACGTTGTCGCGGCCGCCCGCGGCGTTGGCCTGCTCGACGAGCAGGTCGGCGGCTCGCTGCGGGTCGCTCTCGGCGATCAGGGTGGCGGTGATCTCGGCGTCGTCGACCTCGTCGACGAGCCCGTCGCTGCAGAGCAGGAACCGGTCACCTCGAACCAGCGGGAGCGTCCACCAGTCGACCTTGACGTCGGGTTCGATGCCGAGCGCCCGGGTGATGATGTTGCGGCGCGGATGGTTCCGGGCCTCGTCTTCGGTGATGTGCCCGGTCGACACCAGCTCCTGGACGTAACTGTGGTCGATGGTGACCCGGCGGAGGCGCTCGTGGCGGAAGAGGTAGGCGCGCGAGTCGCCGACGTTGGCGAGCACGAGTGCCTCGGTGGGAACGGCGGGCACGATGGGAGTCACGTCGCCGGGCAGTTCGCTGCGTACCGGCGCCTCGTCGTCGGAGGTGGCGTCGTCGCCGACTCGCTCATCGTCGCCCGGGTCGCCGGGCGCGGCGGTGTCGGGCGTGGCCGGGTCGTTCTCGTCGATGTTCGGCTCGGCCCGTCCGGCGTAGCGGTCGCCGATCACGGCGATGGCGGTGACGGTGGTGCCCATGCCGGCCTGTCCGGGGTTGGCGATCGCGGCGCGGAAGATGTCGCCGTTGGCGGTACGGATCGCCGCCACGACGTCCTCGGCCGACGGGAGGTCGTCGTCGCCGAGCAGCTCGGAGAGACGCTCGACGGCGATGAGGCTCGCCACCTCGCCGGCCTCGTGGCCGCCCATGCCGTCGGCAACGACGAAGGCGCGTTCGGTGACCAGCAGACTGTCCTCGTTGGCCGGTCGGAGTTGGCCGGTGTGGGTCGTGGCGCCGACGCGGAGCTCAGCCATCGGCGGACGCCTGCGTCGTACGGAGGACGTTGGTCACTGGGCCTCGATCACGGTGGTGCCGACCTGGATGCGGTCGCCTGGATGCAGCAGCTTCGCGCCGACGAGCTTGGCGCCGTTGTGGAACGTGCCGTTGGTGGAGCCGAGGTCCTCGACCATTGGTTGGCCGTCGTGGTCGAAGACGCGGAGATGCATCTGCGACACGTAGGTGTCGTCGTCGATCGTGATCGTGCAGCCCGGTTCACGCCCGAGGGTCACGTCGTTGTCGAGGCTCACCGAGAGGCCGCGACGTGTCTTCGGCTCGAGGATGACGAGACGCGACGCCCGGCCCTTCGACTGCTTCCTGGTCCGGCGACTCGGGGCGGGCGCCGCCGCGGACCGTGCCACCGGCGCGGACACGTTCCGGGCGACGTTCGGGACCGGGCGGCGACTCGGCGTGCGGACCTCGCTCCACACCGCCCACAGCACGCGGGCGAAGAAGAGGTACAGGAGCCCGAGGAGGACGAACTTGAGGAGGTTCAGGACTTGGTCGGTCATGGTGGAGGAGCGGTCGGCCCCGACGGCTCAGGACGCCTCGAAGCGCAGATGGGTCGAGCCAACGCTGATGATGTCGCCGTCGCGCAGACGCTGCTCACCGGCGATCTTGACGCCGTTGACCATCGTGCCGTTGGTGGACCCGAGGTCGATCACGACGTACGCGGTCGGGGTCATGCGGACCTCGGCGTGGCGGCGACTGATGTTGCTGTCGTTGACGGACACCCGGCACTCCGGGAGGCGACCGATCACGATCGGGGTCTCGGTGATGTCGACGCGTTCGCCCGACGGGAGGACCAGCGATCCCATCCCCGGTCCGCTCGTTGCCTGCTTGAGCTGGCTGACGATGTTGAACCGCCCGGTGCGCAACCCGTTGTCGACGGCCAACTGGACCGTCACCGGCCCCATGAAGTGGTAGCCCTCCTCCCGGGCGTACTCGCGGGCGGCCTCGGCCAGTTCGGCGACGAGTGCGTCTTCGATGTCGTCGAAGCCGGCGTGGTCGGCCGCGTTGAGCATGACGGTGAAATCGTTGGGGACGATGCGGCGACCCTTGACGTCGACCGAGCGGTTGTCATCCATGTCGCGGACGAGTCGGCGGCCGAGTTCGATGGGGCGGATCGACCCACGGGAGCGACGAAAGAACACGCCATCGACCATACGCTCCAGACGGTGCTCCAACGACTGCAATCCCATAGGTGGAGTGCGAGGTTACTCGTCACCGCAGGGCCCCCCTCGTCGCCCGAACCCCCGGCCGCACCCCAGCGGCGCGACGTTCGGCGGGTGGGAACCGAGTTCGAGGTGCGCTAGCGTTCGGG